>Ga0180432_10010664_pt1 | contig 10949 bp, 6 predicted proteins | sample SS_ome_10_FD_132414 | JGI IMG/M metagenome (GOLD analysis project Ga0180432, IMG submission 132414) | Hypersaline lake sediment archaeal communities from the Salton Sea, California, USA - SS_1_MS_2 metaG | ecosystem: Environmental > Aquatic > Non-marine Saline and Alkaline > Hypersaline >...
TCCGCTCGACCGTGAAATCGAGCGGCTCGTCGGGATGCAGGGCCAGTTGGGCGTGAATCTGCCCGTAGTGCTCGATCGGCACCTCGCCGATCCGCACGATCTTGTCACCCGATTGGAATTCAGGTCGGGCCAGGGCGGCCGGTGAGCCGGGGCGGACCGGATTCTCGCTTTCTAAAAGCGTCGTGGTTCGGGGATTGACGATCCCGATCGTGGGAATTAGGCGAACACGGTCCGGGGTTACGGTGACCGAAAACTCCCGGTCGACGCCGGGTCGACGGACGACCAGCGGCACTCCCCCGTCGATATCGCCCAGGGAAATCCGGGCTTGAAGGTCGCGGAACCGGTGGACCTTCTCGCCGGCAATTTCCACGATCTGGTCGTCGACCTTGAGGTTGTTTCGCCAGGCTGCTTCACCGGGCAAGACATCGCCGATCCCGCAGACGATCTGCTCGACGCCCATCCAATAAGAGATCATGGCCATCACAAACGCGAAAATCACGTTCATGATCACGCCCGCCGAAATAATCGCCATCCGCTTGGGCACGCTTTGGGCAAGGTAGCTGCGCGGGTCGAAGAGAGCTTCGGTGGCCGCCGTTTGCCGGTCTTTGGCGTCGTCGGGTTGAACGTCGTCGCCGGTCGGCGCGGCATCGTCGGGCTGGCCGGAACCGTTTGCGTCCGCGGTTTCGGCCGCTTGTTCGGCTTTAGCGCGTTCCATTTCCTCGCGGAGTCGTGCCGGGTTGTCTTCCTGGCCAAGCATCTTGACATATCCACCCAGCGGCAGAACACCGATGCCGTATTCGGTTTCTCCCCAAGTGAATTTGCAGAACTTCCAGCCGGCGATGTCGAATCCCAGGTAGAATTTCTCGCACTTCACGCCGCAGAGCTTCGCCACGACGAAGTGCCCCAGTTCGTGGACGAAGATGACCATTCCCAGGCCGATGGCAACCTTGAGAATGCCCAACATCAGGGTGGTGTCGAAGATGAAGCCGATCAAGTACAAACCCAACGTGCTACCTCCTGCCGGGCCCAGTGGTCTAATTCGAGTAACCGTTCGAGGGTGGGATTGGGATCGAAATTGTGTTGTTCGATGGCGGCACGGCAGGCCGGCACGATTTCCCGGAAGCCGAGTTCGCCGGCCAGGAAGGCGGCCACGGCCGCTTCATTGGCCGCGTTGAGCACTGCACCGGCAGTGCCTCCAGCGCGGGCCACCTCCAGCCCAAGGGCCAAGGCCTCGAACCGTTCCAGGTCGGGTGGCTCGAACTCCAGCCGCAGCGACTGGCTCCAATCGAGTTTGGCGGCCACGCCGCTGCACCGTTCGGGCCAGGTCAACGCATACTGAATCGGCAGCTTCATATCGGGTGGACTGAGTTGTGCGATCACCGACCCATCAATGTATTCTACCATCGAATGGACGATCGATTGGGGATGAATCACCACGCCGATTTGGTCGGGCCGCAGGTCGAACAGCCAGCGAGCCTCGATGATCTCCAGGGCCTTGTTCATCAATGTGGCCGAATCGACGGTGATTTTGGGTCCCATCTCCCAGGTGGGATGAGCCAGGGCGTCGCCTACGGTCACCTGGTCTAGTTGTCGGGGTGTATAGGCACGAAATGGTCCCCCGCTGGCGGTGAGCACCACGCGACGGACTTCCTCCCGCCGCCCCACCTGCAATGCTTGAAAGATCGCACTGTGTTCGCTGTCGACCGGCAGGATTTGAGCCCTGTTCTGTTTTGCCAAACGGGGTAGCATCGACCCGCCCATTACAAGGCTTTCCTTGTTGGCCAACGCCACTCGCTTGCCCGCCTCTAATGCGGCCCAAGTGCCGCGCAACCCGGCACTGCCGACGATCGCGGAGACAACCACGTCAACATCCGGCTGGGCAACCACTTGTGCAACCGCCTCCGGACCAACCAATCGCTCGACCTCCGGCGGCAGATCGGCCCAGTCGTGCCGCGCGGCCGCCTCCGGATCGGTCACCACGATCCAACGAGGTCGTAGTACCCGGGCTTGCTGTGCCAACAACTGGGTATTCGTGTGGGCAGATAACGCCACTGCTCGCAGGTTCCCGCCGGAAGCAGCGATTACCTCCAATGTGCTCAGACCGATGCTCCCGGTGGAGCCCAGAATGGCGACGTTAGTCTGGCGATCAGTCATCTGGTGGACGGGCAGACGAGCAAGTGGCGTCAAATCAGGCGTAAGTACCTATTGTATAAGGGTTTTCTCCGGCTGCAACCCGACTTCGTTTTGCCAAACGAGGGGGCCGGGCGACAACCCCCCATCTTCTTCCGTCGAACATTGTAATATTATGAAGGGTAGAAACCGCCTGGAAGGAAAACTGCTATGGAAAAGAACGATCGCGACCCGGAACGCCCCACACCTGAGAAACGGCCTCCTCCCGTCAGCAGCATGCTCTGGTACATGCTGGCCCTGGGAATCGGTACGGTGTTCCTGGTCAGTCTGCTTCAGGGGACCAAGGGCCGGGCCAAATTGTCTTATGGAGAACTGGTCCGGCTGATCGAGCAAGGAGCCCCTGGAACGAATGCCCAGGCGGCCATCGAGGTGACCCGGGGAACTGAAGACAAGCAGCAGAGGATCCGCTACTCCAACCTGGCCGATTTGACGATCGGTCCGCACAAAATCACGGGCACGGTCACCCGGCAAGTGGTAAAACCCGAAAAGCAGGAAGCTAAACCGGACGTCGTCTTTCACACCGACCGAATGGGACTGGAAAACGACAACAACTTCCTGTTCAACCTGGCCCGTGAAAAGGGGTTCACCGACGTGCAGGCGGAAGAAGCGCCCACGTTTTGGCGTCAGTATTCGGGGATGTTTATTTTCATGTTGATGTTTGTCGTGGTGCTTCTGTTCATGATGCGGCGGCTGGGTGGAGCCGGCGGGGCCATGGCCTTCGGACGCAGCCGCGGCAAGCTCTTCGCCCAGGAAGACATCGAGATCACCTTCACCGACGTGGCGGGGATCGACGAGGCCGTCGACGAGCTCCGCGAAGTGGTCGAGTTCCTGCAAACGCCCGACAAATTCCGCGTGCTTGGCGGGCGGATTCCCAAGGGCGTGCTCCTGGTCGGACCACCCGGAACCGGAAAAACACTCTTGGCCAGGGCGATTGCCGGCGAGGCGGGGGTACCGTTTTTCAGTCTTTCCGGCAGCGACTTCGTGGAAATGTTCGTCGGTGTCGGGGCCGCCCGGGTCCGCGACCTGTTCCAGCAAGCCCAGTTGAAGTCACCCTGTATTGTCTTCATCGACGAGCTGGACGCGCTGGGGAAAACCCGGGGAACCAGCGTGGTGGGCGGACACGACGAACGGGAGCAAACGCTCAACGCCCTATTGGTGGAAATGGACGGCTTCAGCCCCAACAGCGGCGTGATCGTGATGGCCGCCACCAACCGACCCGAGACCCTCGACCCGGCCCTCTTGCGACCGGGACGCTTCGACCGCCAGGTGCTGGTCGATCGGCCCGATCTCCGCGGTCGCGAGGAGATCCTCAAAGTACACGTCAAGCGCGTGAAACTCGACGAATCGGTCGACCTGAAAGAGTTGGCCGGGATTACCTCGGGTTTCGTGGGGGCCGACCTGGCCAACCTGGTCAACGAAGCCGCCCTGCTGGCCGCTCGAAAAGACAAACCCACGGTCACCATGGATGAGTTCAACGAAAGCGTGGAACGCGTGACCGCCGGGCTGGAAAAGAAGCAACGGATCATACACGAGGACGAGAAGCAGCGGGTGGCCTACCACGAGAGCGCGCATGCCCTGGTCGCCTACAGCTTGCCCAACACCGACCCGGTCCACAAAGTCTCGATCATCCCCCGTGGATTGGCCGCCTTGGGATATACCCTGCAACGGCCCGAAGGGGATCGATATCTGATGACCCAAACCGAACTGGAGAGCCGTATCCAGGTTCTCCTGGCGGGAACCGTGGCCGAAGAAATGATCTTCGACGATGTATCCACGGGGGCGCAAAACGACCTGGAGCGGGCCACCGAGATCGCCCGAAGCATGGTCATGGACTTCGGCATGAGCCGCCTGGGTCGGGTGAACTATCGCGAGCGATCGCAAACCGACTTCCTGGGCGGTCCGCCCGAAATCGCTCGCGAACGTCACCACAGCGAACAGACCGCCCGCGAAATAGACCAGGAAATCAGGCGGATCGTCGACGATTCGTTGAAGAAAGTGCGTCACGTGCTGGAAACCCGCCGCGATGCCCTGGAAGCGCTGGCAAAGCGCCTGATCGGCAAAGAGGTGATCGACACCGCAGAGCTGAAAGAGATCGTCGAGACCAGCTCTCCCAGCCCGATGATCGTCCCCGGCACCGGCGATTCTTCCAAACGTCCCGCCGCTGCCACGGAAGTCGAACCACCCGAGTCGGAAGCGGGAAACCAGTAACCGCTCAACCCCGCCAGTCGTACGTTCGCCGCAGGGCCTGGCGAATCACTCCGGTAATCTGGCGGCGGGTGACCGGCTTGGCCAGTACGGAGAAGGCTTGAGCCAGCCGGGCTTGCTCGATCAACATCTCGTCCAACTGGGCCGAAAGCAAGATGCACGGCAGCATCGACCTGAACTGCTTCAACAGACGCAGTGTCTCCAAACCGGTCAGCTTGGGCATGTGCATGTCGAGCAGTACCAGGTGAACTTCCTGGGCGTGCACGATCTGGAGGGCTTCTTCACCGTCTCCCGCCAGAAGCGTGCGATAACCTTGCGGCTCGAGCACGTCGCGAAGCGTCTCGCGAAAGGCCGAATCGTCGTCGGTGATCAGAAGCGATGGAGAATCAATCAACATGCCCGGGGGCCTCACATTTCCAGGTCCACAGCCCTGAATGAGCAAGTTGAATACCAAGTGTGCCAATCTTTCAACCGGCCCAGCGACACTCGGCAGCAAATGGTTATCCTTAAACATTTTACAACTTAATCCGGTTTTGTGCGACAGGAAATCTGGCAAATTCGGGGGGATTGGGCGGCACGTGCCGGCTGCCATTTCGGCAGACGCCGGAATCGGACTCGTTACCAGGTAGTCACAATGGCCGCGTGCCCGCGAGCTGCCGGTCATCCCTGCTCGGCTCTCCGCAACCACTTGCGCCCCCAAAGGCTTCTGATCCAGCCTCTTGACTATCATCCCTTCGGGACCGACGCTGATATGGTCCCGTCCCGGGCGGCGCGTCGTGAAAGGTGAGAGACCCTCAGGTGTCCGCACCTGTCCCGCAGTGCCCGGTTGGTCTGCGCCGGGTGTAGATGACAACAACACTTGAGTGGAGCAAGACATTCCATGAAGACATTTGCCACTGCTTTGTTGATGACCGCGACAATTATCCCGTGTAATCACGGCCGGTTATATGCTGCGGAGGTGCGTGCCGGCGCCGGCGATCAACGCGTGATCGCCGAAAACGACCTCGTGCGGCTGGTCTTTGACAAATCGAAAGACGGCAACCTGGCCGAGTTCGTCTGCAAAACGTTGCAACGAAACCTGTTGTCGGACGACAGCGACGACCGTGACCTCTATCGGATTGTCGCCGTGGATGCCCAAGGTCATTCGCTGACCTTATCGGGCAGTCGGGCGAAGGAGTCGAACGTGACGTCCCGCGCCGGAATCGTCACGATCAAGCACCGTTTCGAGGCGCCCACCACCTTCTCCGTCACACTTACCTGCGAGCTGGAAAAGGATTCGGCACGGAGCTATTGGCGGATCCGCGTCGAGAACGAGTCGCAGCTAACCATCCGCAAGATCATCTTTCCGGTCATTGAAGTACCCGATTCGGCCCCCTATGTCCTCTTTCCCTACTGCGACGGCTGGCTTGTGCAAAAGCCGGGCGAAACCTACCGCGTGGGCTACGAGGCGAGCTGCTGGTATCCGGGCAGCGCTTCGGCCCAGCTCATGGCGGCCGGTCTCGGGAGCCCGGGCGGCCTCTATTACGCCGCCCACGATGCGTTGGGCTACAAGAAGCAATTCACGCTGGCGCGCGACAAGCAGGGGCTCACGCTTGCCACCGTTCAGTTCCCCGTCGACGGCCCGGGCAACGACTACCGGCAGCCGTTTGATATCGTTCTGTCCCCGTTTCTGGGAACCTGGCACTCTGCGGCCGATATTTACAAGGCGTGGGCGGTGAAACAGCCGTGGTGCGCGCGGAAGGTCGCCGACCGACCCGACATTCCCCAGTGGCTCAAAAACGCGCCGATGTGTTTGACCGTCGGATTGCGCCGCACCGCCAAGAAGCGCGGCGACGTCCAGGCCGAGTTTGATTCGGTCCGCAAGCACGCCAAGAGCTATGCCAACCGACTGCGACGCCCGTCGTGCGTGTTGCTGGGTGGGTGGCAGGGAAAAGGCTACTATGTCTCACCCCACTACTTCCCGCCGTTCGGGGGCAACGAGCGATTCACCCGTCTGACGTCCGGGCTGATCGCGGACGGCAACAAGTCGATCGTTTTCCTTTGCGGTGGCGTTTTTTGGACGCTCGAAAAGAGCCCGCCCATCATCGACAAGCCATACGACGACTGGCAATGCTTCCAACGCGAAGGCGAACCCCACGCCGTTATTGGTCCGGACGGCAAGACACTCCTATCCGGCGTGCCCGACAAACGGATCGGAAAACACGCCTACCTGTGCCTCGCGGATCCCTACACACACAAAACCATGCTCGATATCTGTGAGCAGATTCCGAAACTCGGTGTGACCGTCACGCAGCTTGAAATGGTCGGCGGCGGCCAGCCTATCTGTTACTCAACCGGTCACGGGCATCCGCCGGGCGGGGGCAACCATCAAACGCGGGGAGCCTACCGGCTCCTGGAGTCGATTCTCAAGCAGGGACGCAAGCAAAACAAAGACTATGCACTGGCCATCGAAGAACCCGGCGAGTTCTTCATTCCGGTGCTCTCGTGCTATCATGCCCGCGACAACTCCGAGCTCAGATGGCCACGGAGCGGGCCCAGTGTGCGAGGGGTCCCGCTGTTTACCTATCTCTATCACGAGTACGCCGTCGGCTACCTGGGACAGGGCTCGTGGCCCGCCACAAAGGAAAGAGGACGCAACCGACACAGCGAGCTGTGGCACGCGCTGAATTTCGTGCGAGGTAAGATGTTGGCGCTGTCCGAATGGAGCGGTACTGTTGATCCGGAGCAACTCGAAGAAAACCAGCTAAGAATGATCGACGGCATCTCGGCCGCGATGCACGGCCTGCCGTGTAAATACCTGATGACGGGGCGAATGCTGCATCCGGTCGAGCTGGAGTGTCCCCGAACGCGGATCAAATTGTGGAACAGCCGAAATAAGGAGACAACCGAGTTCGATTATCCGGCCGTCCTGCAGGGCGTGTTCGAATACCCGCCCGGTGGTCCCGGCGTTGCGCCGGATGAAAAAACCGGATACGGCGTGGCCCTGGCGAACGTTGGCCAAGGGCGGACCGAGTTTCGCGCCACGCTGGCCCCGTTGTGCCCGAACGTCACCTACTCGATCAGGCAACACGGCAAAGGGGAGCCACAAGAAATCGGCACGCTAGCCGGCAAACCGTGCCGGCTCCCGCTGGCGCTTGAACCGTGCGAGTCGACGTTTGTTGAAGTCACACCGCGTTGACGGGTAGTCAGACGAGATAACCTCGCCGACGGAAGACGCGAGCGGCTCATTCGTCCCAATCGTCTTCCTCGTCGTCCCAGTCGTCTTCCTCGTCGTCCCAGTTCTCCTCGTCTTCGTCATCTTCATCCGCGACTTCTTCCCACTCGTCATCCTCGAAGTCGTCTTCATCCTCCAGGTCCTCGTCTAAGTCCTCGTCCAGGTCCTCGTCGAAATCATCCTCGTCGAATTCGTCTTCGTATGCATGGTCTTCGTTGTTGGAACTGCTGTTCCGCGGTGTGGCGATCCCTGGGGCGATGTTTTCGTGAGTGGGGTCCTCAGAAACAATTGAGAGATGCGTTGTGGTCTTCACACTCGACTCCTCTGCCGTCTGGCTGGAATTAACAGACTCCGTTGATGTTTTGTTGACCTGGCTGTCTTGTTGGGCAGCCGGGGCGTTCGTTTCCGATTTGGTCTGGACGGTCTCGAACCACTCGAGCCGGGGCAATTCGTCCAGGTGACGCAGGCCGAAGACCTGCAGAAACCGCTTTGTTGTACCATACAGGAACGGTCGGCCCAACTCCTCAGACCGACCTACTATGCGCACCAGTTCCCGCTCCATTAGCTGTCGGAGAATCTCACCGCACTGCACGCCACGAATCGCTTCGATTTGAACTCGCAATACCGGTTGCCGATAGGCCACCACGGCCAGAGTTTCCATCGCCGGTTGCGACAAACGGACATCCACCGCCGCCGTCCGCAACCGCCGCAGCCATTGTGCAAACTTTGGCCGCGACATCAACTGGAATCCGCCGGCCACCTCCACCGCATAAAAGGCACACCCCTCGGCATCGTACAGCCGGTTCAACGCACGGACCAGTGTGCGCGCCTCGGTCCCGTCCGCCAAGCCGGCCAGTTGGGCCAGTTTGCGACTGCCCAACGGCTCGCGGGCGAGGAACAAGACTGCCTCGAGCCGGGCCACCTTGGCGGATCGAGCCGTCGGCCCTTCACCGCGGCATGGTTCCTCGAAACGCTCGGAAAGCCGCGTGAAACTACCACCCGGGGATCTTGCCGCCGACCCCCATCGTGGCAAAACAGCCCACTGACGATAACGCAAGGCCACACTGCCCAACAGTTGACCGGGACATCCCTGACAGTAGCACGTTTGCATCACAGTTCTTGCGTTGCCGATATGGGAGCCGACCTGCCGTCGTCTGATAAACAACATGGTACCGACGATTGCGACGCGAGCAAGTCGTGCTGAGATAAGGCGTTAGCGTTTCGGTTATGTGACTCGTCCATAATCGGGGCTAGAGCCTCGGGTGGACGGCCGATGAGATACTTTTTGGCGGTCGACCGCGCGTCGGACACTCTGGCCGCTCTCTCGCCAACCGACCCTCGCCCCGGCGGTCTATCGGGCGGTCCGCCACGCCTCGACTTCTGCGAGAACCTTCATCATAGCCATTATGGGGTCGACATCGGTAGCCTCGAAATAGCGGTTGAAGTTTGGATTGCCGCCGATGGCTATCTTGCAGTAGAAGCGGTATTGGCCCTCGCTCCCCCAGGCTTCCAACAGATAGTAAGTCGCTCCCAATTGGCGAAGCCGCCGCTGGATATACGTGAACTGATCGGTACGATCAACGGGAACAAGCCCGGCTGGCTGCGGATCGGAGGCCGCCGCCTGCGACGATGCAACCGCCGGGCTGGAAGTCTCCGGACCGGGCTGGTCAGTGGGCGGCCCGACATAAGTCTCGTAGCTTGCCGGGACCGAGTCGGGTTGGCCTTGTAAGGGCAGTTGCTGGGCGGTCGCCGTCGGGGATGATGGAGATCCGGCCGCACATCCTTCCGCGTCCGCCACCGCCGCCGGCACGTCCTGCCAACAGCCACCACCGGCCGAATCGGCGGTAGAGAGCGAGGCCTGATTCGCCGGTTGGAACCGCGGTGCTTCGGTAAGCAACTCGCCACTCGACTGCGATTCAGTGCCCCAACAACCGGACAGCAAGGCGTCGACCGTCCCCCTAAATGACCTACCAAACACTGCGATCAGTGGGATGGCAACCAGGCAGGATAACATCACCAGCGCCCGACATATCACGGCGGTCGACGATTGCACACTCAAGAGTTTTCCCTCGCACCACGACCAGATCGGACATCCGCTCAAAAAATAGCAGCAGGGCAAATCATACCGAGCTTCGACGATACCGAGCAATGGCAATTCGACGGCCTCGATCGGAACTTCACGAACGCTCAGAGTGTCGGGGCATGGCGTTCCCAGGCAGAGCCTGGGCTGCGTGAAATATGGTGCCTGGGAGGCACATGACTTTACCTCTCGTTCCCAGGCTCCTGCCTGGGAACCAGATGCAAGTTGCAATCCAGGCCCAATTCAGCGCAATCGACGGCATCGCATGTTCGCTACCTTCCCTGATTTATCACAGGGTCCGCCAGAATAGCAGCAGCCCGATGCCGCCGAGCAACGGGACCGCAAACATGAGCAGGATTTGCTTTAGCAACTGCCGGTGACCGATCAGGCCGATTATGCCCGCCTTGAATATCAGGTTGGCCAACGCGGCCACCACGATCAGACGCCAGCCGGTATCGGCGATCGTAGGATCATTCCTGAACATTCGGGCGGTCGAGAGGGTGATGGCGTCCATGTCAGTCGACCCGGAGAGCCCGGCCACCACATACAGCGCCTCATCGCCCACAAAATACTCCCGCGCCCCGGCCAGGGCGAGAAGCACCAGGGCATAAGTTCCGGCGAACAGCACGGCCGATTTCAGTTGGGTCGGGTTTTCCTGTTGGGGCATCGGGCTGGAATGGTGGCGGACACGATACCAGAAGACCAACGACGGTATCATGGCAAACAGCATCAGGATCAGGATGGGTGGTCCCGCGGTGGTCAGGAAGCTTGGTGCAACTATGGCGATTTCCACCAGCACGCGAACAAACACAATCGTGGAGGCAAGCATTATGACGATTGTCGAGATCCGTGAGCTGGCCGGTTGGCTTCGTGTCCGACGCGAGTAGCTCACGGTGGTGGCGGTACTTGAGATGGCGCCGCCCAGCATGCCCCCCAAAAGAATGCCTGCGCTCTGCCCAAAGAATTTATATGTAATGTAACCCCCTAAACTCATCCCCACGATGAGGACAACCATCAGCCAGGTCTCGAACGGATTAAGGATGTCCAGGGGGCCATAAGTTTTGTTGGGTAGCACGGGCAGGACAATGCAGGTGATCAGCACGAACTGCATGATTGCCTTGAGGTCGTCGTCGCCGAGTCTCTTGGCGAAGTCGTGCAATTCCGGCTTGAACTGCAACAACACGGCCACGCCGCCGCCGACGGCAATGGCCACAGCCATCGGGCCAACCACCAGAAACGCGCCCACAGAATACATTAGCA
>Ga0180432_10010667_pt1 | contig 10945 bp, 9 predicted proteins | sample SS_ome_10_FD_132414 | JGI IMG/M metagenome (GOLD analysis project Ga0180432, IMG submission 132414) | Hypersaline lake sediment archaeal communities from the Salton Sea, California, USA - SS_1_MS_2 metaG | ecosystem: Environmental > Aquatic > Non-marine Saline and Alkaline > Hypersaline >...
GAAACCCCCGGCCGCAAACCCAAAAGAATCATACAAAGAGCAGCCTAGCTACCGACTCAAGGGAAGAGATCGGGCATAAGTACGATAGTGGAAACCTTTGGTGAGGAGTTTTTCGGGGGGCCGTTGGGAAAGGCTGAACGATGGCAATGGACGCCTGTTACGACGCGAGATCCGCCGGCATTTCGGAGGTTGGCAGACGGGCGGGTGGTTGTGTATCGGGCGACAAGCGGGCGGAGGTCTTATTGCGGTTGGTTGATGCGGGCCTAATCGCCGCCGTCTTTCTGGTGCCCATGCTGTTGGGAGGTCGTATTGCCCTGGGGCAGTTGGTCCTGGTGGCCACATCGCTTTGGGCGGCAGCATTTTGGTGTTTGAGGCAAAGCCTATTTTCGGAAGGTTTTTGGGTTCGGTCTCCCGCCCACCCGATTGTGTTGGCGGCGTTGGTGCTTGTGGGCCTTCAGCTTGCGGCATTACCGCCGTGGGCCGAGCGTACACTTTCGCCGAAGGTGTGTGAGGTATTGCCGCTTTGGGCTTCGGAGGGGAGCAGTTGCGGTGCCATCGGCGTTTGGAATACCCTGTCGCTGACACCTGCGGCCACCCGCGACGGTTTGATTATCTTGCTGGCCTTTGCCTTGTTGTTTCTAGTCACCGTGCAACGAGTGCATCGGGTGGAAGATGCGGAGTCTCTGATACGTTGGATTGCGTTCAGCACGATTGCCATGGCGGCTCTCGCGTTGCTTCAATACTTTGCGGACAATGGCAAGTACTTCTGGTTCTTCGAACATCCGTTTGCCAATCCATCGGACAGTCTAAAGGGGAGCTTCACGAATCGCAATCATTTCGCTCAATTCATCGCATTGGGGATCGGGCCACTGATCTGGTGGGTGAAGGACGGCGTGGAGCGGAATCTGCGGGGGCAACAGGCTTGCCATGCCCGGTTGGGTCGTAACTCAAGCGGATATGACATGGCCATAGGGCTTCGTGTCTTAGTTCTGGCTGTAGTGGTGTTCGCCGGACTGCTTTCCGTGAGCCGAGGCGGAACTGCGGCCATATTCGTGGCAGGTTTGGTTTCCGTGGTGGTTCTCTATCGAGGTTCTCTGCTGGGTGGGAAGGAGGTTTTGGCCCTGTTAGGGGTTGGGTTACTGGTAGGCGCGTGTCTCTGTGTATACGGCTACGAGATGGTCGCTAACCGGTTGGACGATTACAGGTCGGTCGAAGAGCTCGACAAGCACGGGTTGCGCCGCCGTATCTGGCAAACCGAAATCGCTGGTATCACCGACTACCCGGTTGTGGGTACCGGACTCGGCAGCCATTGCGAAGTACTCCCGATGTACCTGCCGGGCAAAGACCAGTTCGATGCGATTGAGGTTACCCATGCCGAAAACGGCTACCTGCAGATCGCCTTGGAGACGGGTACTATCGGGTTGTTGCTTGCACTGAGTGCCGTGGGACTTTGCACGTACTGGTGCCTGGCGTGCATCTTGCGACCCGTTCCGCGGAGAGTACATCTTTGCTTTGCCGCGATTGCAGCAGGTCTTGCCGCCAGCTTCTTGCATTCCCTGGTGGATTTTGTCTGGTATGTTCCCGGGTGCATGGTGGCGGTTGTTATATTGGCGGCTTGTGCCTGTCGCCTTTGGCAGCAAACGGGGTGTGAGAGAGGCGATCGAACGGTTTTCGCCCGCGTACCCAGGGCCGGCTGGCTGGCCGCACTGGCGTTCGTGGCGATTATCGGCTACTCCATGTTGCAGAACCGCTGCCGGGCCGTGCGGGCCGAGGCTTTCTGGCACGACTACTTGTTTCTGAGCCGCAGGACAACCGAGTTGGAGGAGACCAGGGATCGGAAGACACTTCGGACCCTGGCGGAGAAACTGTCCGGTGTGGTAAAGCACCAGCCGGACCACGCCCGGGCCCATGCCCGGCTCACTGCTATCCACCTTCGCTTGTTCGACCGCCAGGAAGGTCCCAACGTGAGTGCCATCGACGTGAAGCAAGTCCGCGAGGCCGTCTTGGCTTCCCGCTTCGAGTCGGTCGAGGCGATGGCTGCCTGGTTGACTCGGGCGTTTGGCCGGAGGTGTGAACACCTTTACAAGGCCCTGGGGCATGCCCGACGTGCCGTAAGACTGTGTCCCTTGCAGGGAGAAGCGTATCTATATCTGGCGGAAGTCGCGTTTCTTGAAGGGCATAACCGATTGAAGAAAGGGGCCTACACAGATCAGGCACTCAAGGTGCGGCCGACTGACGGAGCAGTGTTGTTCGCCGTTGGCCAGGAGGCCGTTCTTGCAAATGATTTCGACAAGGCAATTACCTGTTGGCAAGCCTCGTTCCAGGCAGGACGGGCTCACCAGTGGAAGTTGCTGAAACACCTGGCTGGGCAGGTTCCGGTCGCTTTCCTCCTGAGAACATTTGAACCGGACCTGCAAGCCCTCAAATACATGAGGAGACTGTATCGCCAACGCGGTTTAACAAACGAATTGCACCCCGTGCTGAAACTTCTGGCGGAGGAGTACGAGAAGGAAGCACGCAGCCTGAAGGGCGAGGCCGCGGCAAACGATTGGGTGCAAGCTGCCGGGATCCAAAGCAAATTGGGCAACCTTGCCGAGAGTCTTCGGTGCCTGCGGAATGCGCTTATTTGCGACTTATCGTATTACGAGGGACGGTTCGCGATGGGTAAGTGCCTTTACCAGATGAATCGCCACGACGAGGCTGAAAAGCACTTCAGTTGGTGCCTGCGGCATAAGCCACGCGACGATAAGGTCCGCGCATTGCTGGAAGAACTCGTTGACCGGCGTCTTAGGATGACTGCTCGCCCGACCTGCCCAACGGGTGATAGTGTTCGGTAGGCGGTCACGCGCAGGTAGACAACCGCAGAAGACACCCAAGCGGAGTCCTGAGCAACTTAGGAGTTATCAGAAGTTCAGGGAGTATACGGCGACTTTGTCGGTCAGTGGACGCGGCGTTAACTTGCAGGATAAGGGCAATATGCGCAAGTAGTTGGCTGTTGCAGATGACATGTGGGCCAAAAAACACGGGACATTCACCGGTTGCGAAGTATTTGGGTTGATTTCGGGGAATTTTACTGTTAGTAGCGGCCTTTTCTTGAGTTGAGCGGATGGCCCAGCCGAAAAAGTAGTAGTATGGTGGAGAATTGTAGATCATTGCCAATTAACTGGTGTTCTCGAACGCAGGAAGCAAACCGAACATTTCGGGTGATGCCTAATTTGAACGGAGGCAGAAGAGAGCTATGAAGAATGCGAGGCCAATTGAGGTGGTGGCCGTATGGCTTGCTGTGGTGGGATTCTGTTTGCCGCAAGTAACACTGGCGGCTACAGTGCCGGCGCAGCAAGCGCCTGTCATCGTCGACGTAGCATTGATGGATGGCGGCGTTTTAGTCGGGCAGGTTGTGGATCCCCAGGGTACCGGCTTGGCCGGTATTCCAGTATCGTTGCGTAGCGGTGGTCAGGAACTGGGTGCGAGCAAAACCGTGGGTAACGGGGGCTTCGCATTTCGCGGGTTGCGCAGCGGGGTATACCAGGTGGTTGCGGGCGAGGGCCATGGAGCATACCGGCTTTGGGAGTCGGGCATGGCGCCGCCGGCCGCACAGCCCGGCGCGTTGATCGTCTCCGGAGTCGAGACGGTTCGCGGACAAAACGGCGTGAGGCGCCTGCGAAACATGCTGGCCAATCCGTGGATCGTTGCCGGCATCATTGCCACGGCTGTAGCGGTCCCGGTGGCGATTCACAACTCCGATAGCCCGAGTACGCCTTGATCTGTGGAGGTGGAACAGCCTCCCCGGACCTAGCGGCAACTCGAGAATTCAGATCGATATCGACCCCGCCGGTCGACACAGTTCGGAAGCCTGCATAGGGCGGCCGAAGGTGTCGGCCCACGGGGTCTGAGTGCTTCTTGTCGGCTCATGTTGGCCTGCTACTGGGCGGCCGATGGAAAGATCATTGCATCGGCGAAGGCCGTTTGGAAATCCGGATCGGTCGACAGATCGACGTGCTCAGTGCGACGAGCCAGATCCTTGGCGAGTTTTCTGGCCTGCCGGGCGATGGCTGCTAATCGGGCACCTGCCAGTGAAGTGTTGCCTTGGTAGCGGATGCGATGACGTTCGATCGCCGGCGGCAGCAGGCCGATTCGTTGGGCATTGCTGCGGCGGATGAAATTCCCGAAGCCCCCGGCGATCAACACCGCGTTCAGGTCGGCCGGTGCAAGCCCCGCGCGGCGGAGAAGAACCATGATGCCGGCCCGGATGGCGCCACTGGCCAGTTGTAGTTCGCGGATGTCGCGCTGGGTAAGCACGATCGATCTGCCGGTAGCCGTCTCCGCCTCCGGCACTACCAGGAAGGCCGCTTGGCCGTTGTGGGCAATCACGCGATGGCGGAGGTGATTCGGCACGTTGTCGGGCAATTGGGAGGCCGCACAGAGTCGTCCGTCGGAAGCCAGCAAGCGGTGTTGCAGCAGCACTGCGGCCAGGTCGATAAGCGCCGAGCCACAGAGTCCGACGGGAGCGACATTTCCGATGACGTTTGTCCGCAACTGGCCGTCGACGATGACTTTCTCGATGGCCCCGGTGCTGCCACGCATGCCGTGCAGGATGCGGGCGCCCTCGAAGGCGGGGCCGGCGGCGGTGGCCGCTGCCGACAGGTTCCCGTTTGCAAACAGCACGATTTCGCCGTTCGTGCCGATATCAACAAGCAGCGTGGGTCCTTCGGCTTGGGCCAGCCCGGTGGCCAGAATGCCCGAAACAGTATCGCCGCCCACAAAGCCTCCGATCACGGGCATAACGTAAGCTCCACCCCGAGGATGAATACGGAGTCCGAGCTTGGCGGCTGGAGTGAGGACGGGACCCGCGGTAGCGGCCACGAACGGCAGCTCGCCCAGCCAACGCGGGTCGAGCCGGCAGAGCAACTGTTGCATAGTGGTATTGCCTGAGAAGATCAACTCGTAGATCTGCCTGCGGCCTATCCCTGCGTCGTCGGCCAGTTGGCCGATCATCTCGTCGATCGCTTCAGCGATGATTTCATGCAGTTCGTTCAGGCCTTCGGGGTTTTCGCGGGTGTGGAGGATGCGCGAGACGACGTCGTCGCCGAAGGTGGTTTGGGGGTTGAGGCGGGTGTTGAGAGCCAGTTCGCGTCCGGTGTGCAGGTCGAGGAGCGTGGCGACCAGTGTTGTGGTGCCAACGTCGAAGGCGACGGCATAGCAATTCGCTTCGGTGTTGCCCGGCTCGAAGTCGATCAGACGCCGCTCGGCAAGGACTGCCGTGCCCCGGAATCTTGTTTTCCGCAGCCGGACGGGCAGCTTGCGGAGCAACTCCAAGTCGATTTCCAGCGGCCCGAGGGCTTGTTCGAGGCGGGCCAAGTCGGCTTCATCGTCTCCCCGTTCGGGCGGCGGCAACTCGACATATCGCTTCGAGATCGCCGGATCGGTTGCCGTCTGCGACAGCTCTTGTGATCCGGCAAGAATCTTGTGGTACGAGGCCGGCAGCGACCTCTCTGGCACTTCGACGGTAGCCGGCCCGCAGACCGACGATTGACAAGCCAGTCGCCAACCCTGTTCGAGTTCCCGTGCGGTGAAGGCCTTTTGTTCGACTGGTGTCGGGCGGCATGCCCCGCTTGCCACGCGCACGCGGCATTTTCCGCAGATTCCCTCACCGCCGCAGGGCAGGTCCAGCGCGATCCCGGCTCCCGCCGCGGCTTCTACCAGCTTCGTGCCCTGAAGGACGTATGCAGTCTTACCCCACGGCTGGAAGGTAACGGAAACTTCTTGTTCGAGCATCGTTCAACCTGGTTCGATCGGCGAACCTTCCTGCACACGTACTCAGTGGGCCCAGAGCGACTCGAACGCTCACGCCCTAACGGGCACTAGCTCCTAAGGCTAGCGTGTCTGCCAATTCCACCATGGGCCCTCTGCGTGGTCCCACTTCAATGCCGGACCATACTCCACCACGCAAAGCGGTTTCCCTCGACCTTTCCAGTCTTATCAGTATCAGTCTAACAGCCCAACAACCCAAGCCTATGTATCCTGGCCACCGCTTTCCTCCAGCCGGACAACGTGGTACGGCTGGTGTTCGGCCGCACTCTCGCTTTCGGCTGAATGGCAGGGAGCCGTCCGGCCAACCGGTTCGTTTTCCAGGGCGACGATCACGTACCAAGTGGTGCCGGTCCGGTCGATCACCTGCCGGTTCAGACTGCGGACCGTGGCTACCGCCTGAGAGAAAGTCAGTGCTTTGTCTGCAAAACTCGCTTTTATTTCCGGGGGTTGATCGGGCAGATCCAGCGGGCCGCGGGGGTCCCAGTCGTGCGGACGTTCAATGGTCGCCACTTGATATTTACCCACGGAACACCTCATGCGGCAAGGAGGCCGATTTCTCACAATAATACCAAAATCCTACCGATCCAGTTGCAGGATGACAAGCCGGGCGAGGCATGAATGTGGACCGAATGATCGGTTCCAGCACGGGTGTCCGGTCGCATCCTGCCGGCACTACCGTGTGTCCGCTCCGGCGGGAGGTGGCGGGAGGTGTTTGAGGCGAAACGCTGCCGGCCCGACCGGTTTCTTCCAACGCTTGCCCGATCAGGCATCTTTCCAGTTTCAGCAGTTCCAGATTATGAAGGAAGAATGACCGGGGTCGAACGAAGTAATCCCCCAGGCCGCCGGATTCGCGGGGGCTGGGTGCACTCGACCCTAGCTACCCCGAGATCCAGTTTGCCGAGTTTGAGTCTATTGAGTTTGGCATTGCCGGCGTTGCCGAGCCAGCCGGTGCTCGCGAAGCAATCGAAGAGCATGTATTCCCATGTATTCCAAGGACTCGTTCTTCGGCGGCTATTGCCTTTGCCAACTGTTTTATCAGATTACTCCAGTGGCACGAAATCAACATCGCTGCTTGGTCGAAATTGCGGTTCCGGAACGGTTCCAGAATTGAGTGCCACCGGACGAGGATCGGCCGGCGATCCTGCGGTATGTGCGACGCATCGGAATTCACTCGCGCTGGCCGCAACCCACCCACTTGACGTGGTCCGGGGGACTTTCATAAACTTGGGGTGTCCACGTATTGTTAGTGTATTGTCGTTCGATGGTGGCCCGCCCCGTGCTGCTACGCTGGGGGTCGTTTCAGGTTGCCTCTAACAGACCGCCTAAAACTGTTCAGATAAGGAGTTGGAAGGATGGCAGTTCCGGGAACCATGGGCAAGATTCTGCTGGTCGATCTAAACAGCCAACAGCTCTCCGTCGAGACCCCCAGCGACGAGGAATACTTGACATATCTTGGAGGATATGGCCTGGGCGCTTACTACCTTTACAAGCATCAGAAGCCCGGCGCCGATCCCTTGGGGCCGGACAACCTGCTGGGGTTCTTTACCGGTGTGTTGACGGGGACGGCAGCCATCACCGGGAATCGCTACATGGTGGTGGGCAAGAGTCCCAAGACGGGTACCTGGGGCGACGCCAACTCCGGCGGCGACTTCGCACCTGCCATGAAGGCCGCCGGGTTCGACGGCGTGGTGTTCAAAGGCATCAGCGAGAAACCCGTCTACCTGCTGTTGCGCAACGGCCAGGCCGAACTCTTCCCTGCCGACGACTGGTGGGGTTGCGACGCCGAGGCACTCGACGAACAAGTCAAACATCTTTACGGCGATAAGGCGCGCGCGGCCTGTATTGGTCCTTGCGGGGAGCGGCTCAACCTGCTGGCTGGCGTGATCAACGACCGCGGCCGGGCTGCCGGACGCAGCGGACTCGGCGCCGTGATGGGCTCCAAAAGGCTCAAGGCGATCGTGGCCGTTGGCGATATGGAAGTCACGATGAACGACCCCGAGGGTATGAAGGAGGCAATCGCCCGGCACCGGGCCTTCCTCAAGGAACAAGGATTCCAGCAGGTCCTCAACAAGTACGGTACCGCGGGGATAACCGCCGGCGCCTGTGCCTCCGGCGATACCCCGATCAAGAACTGGGGCGGCGTGCCCGACGATTTCACCACCGCCAGCAAAATCAGTGACGACGCGGTGATGGCTATCCAGAAGAAGAAATACGGATGCTGGCGCTGCCCCATAGCTTGCGGCGGTGAAACCATCGTCGAGGAAGGGCCATACGCCTCTCATACCCATAAACCCGAGTATGAAACCCTTGGCGCCTTCGGCACCCTCTGTCTCAACGACAACTTGGAATCGATCAACATGTGCAACGAAATCTGCAACCGCGCTGGTTTAGACACGATCGGCGTCGGCTGTACTGTTGCCTTTGCCATCGAGTGTTACGAAAACGGTATCATTACTTCAGAGGATACCGGGGGAATCGAATTGACCTGGGGGAACGCCGAGGCCATTGTCGAGATCACTCGGCGGATCGCCGAGGGCACAGGATTCGGTAAGCTCCTGGCCGACGGCGCCCGAGTCGCCGCCGATCGAATCGGCAAGGGGGCCGAGCAGTACGCGATCCACATTCAAGGCGAAGAGGTTCCCATGCACGACCCCCGGCTGAACCCCGGCCTGGCAACCAGCTACAAGATGGACGCCACCCCGGGACGGCACACCCAAATGAGCGCATGGACCGTAGAAGGCGAATTCGCGTCCCCGGGCCTGGTCACCGAGAAGATCGACAAATACAACTACTCAGGCAAGGGCGAAATCCACGCCCGGGTAAGTAACCACTTCCACACCACCACCTCGGCCGGCATGTGCATGATGGCCTGGTGTAATCTTACACCGGAGGCCCTGACCGACTCGCTCCGCTATACGACGGGCCACGAGTACAGCCTCGACGACATTCTCCAGATGGGCGCCCGGATCGCCGCCCTGCGCATGGCCTTCAACCTCCGCGAGGGTGTGCGAAACGTCGATATCAAGATGCCCGGCCGGGTCGTCGGCTCGCCTCCCCTGGAAAGCGGACCGAATGCCGGCGTCGAGATCGACCTGGATACCCAGGTGAAGGATTATCTCAACGCGATGGGCTGGGATCCCGAAACCGGTGTGCCCACCAAGGAAACCCTGCTGGGGCTGGGACTCGATTTCGTAGCAGCCGACCTGCGTCCATAAAGACTTGGAGAAGAACGTCCTAACGGTCAATCAGGCGCTCCGCGATGGTGCGAAAGATGCCTCTGGCCACTTCCTCTTTGGGCCCGGAAAACTTGCCCAACACGTCCCCGTGCGGATCGATAATCTCCGCCTCGGTATCGGGAGAATGAATTGAAGCGGGGCCGTTGAGCACGATCAGGTCGCAACTCTTTCGTTCCAGCTTTTGCATTGCCCGCATCCGCTGGTCCTCCGTTTCCAGGGCGAAGGCGACCATCCATTGTGATTGCCTTACCGCGGCGAGTGCCGCGACCACGTCGGGGGTCTCTACAAGGTGGAGCGTAAGCGGTTCTCCGGTCTTACAGATCTTGTTCGTGGCTACTTTGACGGGCCGATAATCACAAGGAGCCGCCACGGCTAAGAGCCCGTCGCAATCGACAAACGCGTCCAGGCATGCTTCCAACATCTCTTCAGTGGAAACGACGGGTATGACCTTGGCTGCGTCGGGATAATCAATGTCTACCGGCCCGCTGACAATCACGGCCTCGTGTCCGGCCTCAAGCACTGCTGAGGCCAACGCCTTGCCCATTAGCCCGCTGGAAGCGTTTGTCAGGTAGCGGATTGGGTCAAGGTATTGGCACGTTGGTCCGGAAGTGATGAGTACTCGGGACATGGGGAGGGCGGAGATTGATGAATTATGAATTCTGAATGATGAAGGTGGATTGCTGGTCGTTGGTGGGGGCAGCGGTGACTAGACGGGAGTCACTTGTTGTTTGTCGGGGGAAGCGTGTCGGCAATCAGTTGGAAGATCTTTTCGGGCGCGGCCATTCGCCCGGGGCCATGTTCGCCGCAACTGAGATAGCCTTCCTCAGGGCCGATCAGGATCATTCCGTCGGCGCGGAGCTGCTTGACGTTTCGCTCCACGACCGGCTTCTGCCACATGCGAGAATTCATGGCCGGGGCTAGGATCACCGGTCCGTTAAAGGAGAGCAGCACGGTGCTGAGCAGGTCGTCGGCCAATCCACAGGCGGCCTTGGCCAACAGGTTGGCAGTTGCCGGCGCAATGCAAAACAACTCGGCCGCCTGGGCCAATTCGATATGCGGATGGGGCCCCGGACCGAAGAGTTTCACCAGCACGGGACGGCCGGTCAGTGCTTCAAACGTCTTGGGACCGACTAACCTAGTGGCCGATCGGGTCATTACTACCGATACGCCCGCACCAGCTTGGACAAGCCGGCTCACCAAGGCCGCAGTCTTGTAAGCGGCAATCCCGCCGGTCACTCCAATGAGCAATTCGCGACCATTCATAGGTTGGTCAGGTCCAACTCGGGTGGACCGCCGTAACCGAGGTCTCCTTCGGCAGTTCTCAGGTTTGATTCGGTGTCCAGGTAGATCTTGTCCTCCAAGATTTCCTGAACGACGATCTTCATTTTGTCGTCGGTATCGAGGTCGACCAGCGGCCGACTCCCGGCGTTCAGAGCAACCAGTCGCTTCTGAATCAATGTCGACAGCTTGAATCGTCCACCCACCTTATTGACGATTTCCTCTTCTCTAAGCTCATCGAGCATGCGCTCAGTCTCCATTTTGAACCAAGATATCGCAGATTTCTTTGGCCGCCCGCTCCACGTTATCGTTGACGACCTGGTAGCGATACCGATCGGCCAGGGCAAGTTCATCCCGGGCCCTTTCGAGGCGGCGTTGAATAGCAGCCTCGGTTTCGGTACCCCGCCCACGGAGTCTCCTCTCCAACTCCTCCAGCGAGCCGGGATGGATAAAGATGGTCAGCGCGTCGGGAAAACATTCGACTACCGCCAGCGCCCCACGTACGTCAATCTGTAAGACTACCCATTTTCCGGCTTCCAGGCTAGGGGTGACTTCGCTTTTGAGCGTTCCATACCAGTAGCCCTGGTCGAACACCTGCACGCACTCCAGCAAATCCCCTC
>Ga0180432_10010668_pt1 | contig 10945 bp, 21 predicted proteins | sample SS_ome_10_FD_132414 | JGI IMG/M metagenome (GOLD analysis project Ga0180432, IMG submission 132414) | Hypersaline lake sediment archaeal communities from the Salton Sea, California, USA - SS_1_MS_2 metaG | ecosystem: Environmental > Aquatic > Non-marine Saline and Alkaline > Hypersaline >...
GGGCGATCCATGGTACGGCTTTCATGATTTGGCCCCCTGTAGGATGCCGGCGTTCACGTACTCTTGCCGCAACGTCCGGTATTGCACCAGGTCGACCACCGCGATCGCGGCGCAAGCGCCGGAAAGCAACATGGTGACCACCGCAAGCAATTCGACTTTCATCATTTTACCTTTCGGTTTTGCCTATATGGCCTACAGGAATAGCCTATTTCCAAGGTTTTCACTTTGTCAAGTCCTAATTTTACGATCTGACAATCGTGGTCACAAACGTTTGTGGACTGAGGCACGTACAAACGAACGGCAGAAACAAATAGAGGGGAGCGGCGAGGTCTATCCGCGCGGCCCGTAGCCTGGCAAATCCGGCAGTCCCTTTTCGGGCTCGATCAACGGAACAAAATCGTAGCGGTCGACCTGGTCGACGGCGTCGAGGGCCGCGAAGTCCGAGCGGTCAAAAGCGTGCTTGACCCACGTTCGCGATTGCTCCCCCATTATCAGCCCGCAGTATACTTCCTCGGCCTGCGACCACAACAAATGATGCATTGTCCGAGGATACTGTAGGGCCAGCACGAGATGGGTAACGCAGTGCTCGCCCTCGGCATTCTGCAAATGGCGACCGGACAGGCAGATCCGTTCCAGATCCGGCGACCCGGAAAACTTCGGGCCGGCCGGCGCGAATTGGTAACATTCGTCCGCGATGATCGCAACGTTGCCGACCTCGATCGCCTCGGTCCAGACTTCGTCATAGGCCGCCGGATCGTGTCCGCACTGCCAAACGATCACGCGAGGCAAGTCGGGATCTTCGTCGGCCAAGTAGTCCGCTACGGAAGCATAGCGGGTGAACTCGTATTCGAAGCGGCCGGGCCACTCGTTTGTGCGATCGAGTATCCAAACGGACGAGACGGCCGGGTCGGCGGCCAGTGCCCTTGCGCGGGCCCGTAGGGCGGTTGTCTTGCCGCTTCGCTGCCGGCCGACCCAAACCTCATAGTAGCGCTGATTCGCGCCTGAGACGGCCCGCTCGCCGCTCTGGCTATGCTCCACACCCTTTATCACGCCGGCATGGGTTACCCTCATTTCTTGCCGTCCTTCTTTTCGAGCGGGTTCGGATTCTTCGTCAGCTCGGCGCGCCGGGCGGCGATTGCCGCCTTTTCGGCCTCGATCTGGGCGTCGAGCTGGCGCTCGATCTGATCGAGGGCGGCGGTATCGGCGCCGCCGAGCATACCGGCTATCTGGCTCTCGACCTGGTCGATCGCCGGGTCTTGATACTTGCCGAGCAGACGAGCCCCGGCGAGCACCAGCATCGACAGGACAGCGGCCCCGGTGAGCACGCCAGCGACCGCCACATAAAAGCGGCCCGCATCGATCTGCATGTACGGCAAAGCCCGATCCCAGGCATCACCGATCAGATCGAGGCGATCGTCGGGCGGCACTGCCGAAGGCACCCTGAGAAACCCGCCGAGGGTCTTGAATGAGAAGTGCGCGAGCGCTTTCGCTTCGCCCTTTTCGAGCTTCAGCTTTTCGCGGTCGACGCTGAACGGGTCGACGGCGGCAACCTTTGCCTCGGGGTGTTTCTTCTTATGGCGCGTCACCAGCTTTTGACCGTCGCGATACCATCGGCGCAATGCTTTGTCGGTATCTTCGATCGTCTCGGGCGGTTTCCGTTTCTTCGTCGGCGCCTTCGTCTCGCCTTCGGTTTTGCGCGGCCGGCCGGGGCCGCGTTTCTTCGGCTCGGGCGGTGGATCGGCCGGCTCGGTACCGGGTATTTTCTGCTGTCGCTTTTCCGCCTCGATCTTCGCCTTTTCGTCGGCCTTCGCTTCGGCCTTCGCTTTTTTCGTCTCGTCTGTTTTTTCGGTCATTGTTCCGCTTTCCTTTCCCGCCTAGACCGGCGGCCGGGTGTTTTCCTCGATCTGGATCAACAGAGCCCGAATCTGTTCCAGTCTTGTGAACAGTCCGTTGAGCAGCGGCGGTTTCGGATCACCGATCCCGCGCTGCAAAATCTGCCACAAGTAGACGATCCACTGGCCGACATCCTCCGGCCCGTCCTCGCCTACGATGAATGGTTGTAGCACTCCCATTTTTTCTACTCCTTGTCAGTGTACCGCATTACCAATTCGTACCCATCGACATCCCGCGAAATTCTGGCGCTATGAATTCGCGCCGTCCTTTCGATTCGCTCCAACTCCAACCGAACCGTTTCGAAGCTGGCGTGGTAGCTAACCGCTCGCCAGCTTTTACCATAAGATCCAGTTGTCGTCCGTGGAATTAGCCTTTCCTTCGCTTCGGCCTTCCCGCTTTGCCCGTTCGATCCGTTCACGTTCAACCTCCTCGCGCGCTTCCCGGCGACCCTCCTCGCGCGCCTTTTCAATCCGCTCCTCGCGCCGCTTTTCCGCTTTCCGTTTTTCCTCCTCGATCGCCTCCTGCTTCCCCTTGTCCTTCGCCTCCTGCAACGCCGTTTCCAAATCGAATTTGGAATTGTCCCCCGTGCTCGATTGCTTCTGTTTTTCTGCTCCGCTCATTTTCTTGCCTTTCGTGATATCCGGTCCACAAATATTGATCTTTCCAAATTTCCCGGCGCGATGCAATATCATCGGTCGCGGCATCGGCCGCCGCCATTGCAACCCGCTCGGCGTGTGTTTTGCCGGCTAACTCCTGCACACGCCAAACCGCCCGTTCCAGGTCCGCGATCGCGCGCTCAGCGTCGGGCTCGGGAAAATGCCGCCGGATCGGTGTCCCAGGCCCGCAAAGTCTAGCGTGCAGTTGCACTAGGCGCCAGAATTCCGAGGCGGCCGTTGGCCCGCGTATTTTCGGATCGTAGTACGGGCAGTGTGCAACGTTTTCGGTGAGAGTACGCGCAAGCGACTCCCACAACCAAGGCCACTGGTCGAAATGCACATCACCAAGGGCAACCCCGGCGGCCTTATGCGTTCGCAAATATTCCCGCTTGACTTCGAACTCCACCCGCGCGACTACTCCGCTTCCGTCGTATCCGGCCGCGCGCCAGCGCTCGATCTGATCGTCTCGTGTGTTGCCGTCGTATTCTACATCCTTTCGATAAATCCGAAGCATTAACACGGAGCGCGATCCCAGATAGAAAGTTTCGGTTGAATGCGCGCCGACGATATTCGCTGTCAATCCCGGCTTTCGAACGTGTGTTTTCCAGTGACGCGCAAGGGCCTCGGACGGGTTACCGAAACAGTGCAGTGCTCGGAACACGTCGACCGCCGGGATCCATTTCGGCCACCCCTCGCGAATCCACACATCGAACGCGAGATCGATTCGGCCAGGTATTCGATCGTCGACAGCGCGACGACCGAAAAGGGCCGGCTCGACTTTGTCGAGCAATTCGCCGGCCTCGACTCCGCGAGCAAATGATCTACCGTGGAACTGGCAAGTAGTAGCGTAGCGCTTCCCACAACCATCGCGATTGCCAGGTCTATATGTCTCGATCCTGTATCCATCCGTTTCGAAGCTGACACGGTTTCCGCCTTTCCGCTTTGCTAGCCACGGCTGGCCAGTTGTTTTCAATAATTCGGTCGCGACCGGTTCCGGCTCAGTCTCGTATAACCAGAATGCCGCAGGAACATCATAAAGAACGTCTAACCAATCGGGGCCGAAACCTAGAATTGAGATACGATCCCAAATTGGACCGTTTTTCAGATATTTAAGGGCCGTTTTTTGGTGAGACTGCATTTTACCTTTCGGGCGCCTATGGGGTTTTGTACCCGCTATTACATAGCGCGGGTTAGCCAGGCCGGCGCCGATCGCCACGAAGGCGGCCGACGCCGGCGAACCGAACGAAATACGACCGCGGCGGCCGAGCTCGAGACGCTTCACCGAAATTCATTCGGATTTGGCCTTGGCAAAGGTGCATGTTCCCAGAAAATCGGCCAAATTGGCGCGGCCTTCGCCGTGCAATCGACCGCCCGGCCTGTATTGCCCGTCACACCCCAAATGCCCATAGGCCCACTCATTGAGAAAACCGATCCAGCAATCGTCCAGGCCCAACGTGCGCAAGGTTTTGACGCCGGGCTCGCAACAAATCGGCTCGCCGCGATCGTACGCCTCCAATATTGCCTGAACATTCTTTGATTGCAGCGGGTGCGTCAGCAGATAGAGCAATTTTATTTCTTCGTAGAAATCTCTCATTTCGCGGGCCTTGGCGCGAGCCCGCTTCGCCGCGTTCCAGGCCCGGCGCACCTTGGCAAGACTTGGTATTTTAGCGCTCACTGTTCCGCCTTTCTTTTTCGTGAACCACGGACAGTTGCAAGGCGCCGGCGATTCGCGGGTGGTCACTCAATAGGAATTGAGTATTCGGCCCGACGATCGCATTCAACGCGACTGTTCCCGGCCCGCTATGGCCGTTGCCGTTTTTGTTTTTGAACAGGATCGCAAGCTCGGTATAATTTCGATAATTGTCGGCCATGGTTAGATCCCCTCCTGCACTTTGTAGACGATTAAATCGGTGTACGCGCGCAATAGGTCGACCAGAATCGGCGGCGGCGGCAGAATGTGAGTCTGCTCGATCAATTCCGCCAGTTCCCGAATATTGATTGTGGCGCGCGCCACGTATTCGGGGAGTCGGTTATTGTCGTTTCTCGCAAATACGAATGACGATCGTATTTCTCCCATGATGCCAGCGTAGCGCTCGCGCACGGCTTGGACTTGTTCTAGCGTGTCCGTTCCCGGCGGTTTTCTATGGTTCATGTTCTTAACCCCAATTGTATCGATTCCCCGATCCGGCTTGCCCAAATCAGATCGCCGCCATTGAAGCACGAAAGGGCCGCCATTGCCTGGGCGCCGGTTACGTGGAAATAGCCAGGAACGTCGACATCCTTCGTGCTTGCAATGGTGGTAACTACCGCGATCCGCGATGCCTCGGAAATCCACTTGCGCACAATGGCGCATTCATAAAGCTCTAACCCTACCATTTCTCCGCTTTCTAATAACCGATCGGGGCCGCGCGATATTGCTCGGCGCCGCCGATTATTTTCGACTGTTCGCAATCGTGGCAATGTTGCTGCCACATTTCCAGTTTTAATTGATGCCAGAATCCGAGTATTGAACGCCGGCGCTTTTGGCGCCAACGGGCGGGATCGGGATCGTCTACCCAAAGCATTGAAACGATTTCCCCAAAAGAAAAACCGGTTTTGAATTTCGAATAACTCAGGCCACACACCGGGCAATATAGCGGGCTCGGGATCGGCATAGATCACACCTTTCGCGCAAATCACACCGCCGGATCTTCGCACAGGGCGCGCCCGGTGCGCAACTAAAAAACCCTTGTGTTTGCAGTGTTCTAGCAAGCGGCGCCTTTCCCGGCCTTCGTTCGGCGGCGCGGCGGCCGAAGCGCTGAAAAACTAATTTCAGGCGCCGAACGCTGTTTTTAACCGACAGCAGCGAAGCCGGCGACCAGCGGCGAGGCCGGCGGCAACCCCCTAATTAATGAGAACAGAAGCCAAGAGGGGAGCTATCAAGAATCGGGCCGAACGGGAGGCCCCGCGAACGTGCGCAGCGGCGATCGCCGGCGTCGACCTGGTGCAAGCGGCCGGCCGCACCGGATCACAGTCCATAGCACTTTTGGACCTTCGAACCTTGTTTTTCGGAAAGGTAATCGTAATACCATAGCATCTTTTGGCCCGGTTTGTTTTCGTACACAACGACAACCCGCGTTGCCCAATTTTTGGCGTTGAAATTTCTATAGACAATCGTTCCGCCCGGCCCGATTGCGTGAGGCCAAACCAGGTAATCGTTGCCCTCGATCGTCACATGCCTACCGGGCCAGGATTGCAAATCGAGCGTCACCAAATAGTGGCCCGTTTTCAGTGACGCAAGTTGAAAGGTACCTTCGTCGATTTCCGCGTAACCGACGGTGCCCATTATCGCGAATTTTTCCGAGCCCATCTCATAGACGGGCTTTTCTCCCATCTCCGGTTTATACCATTTGCCGCCAATCGCCTCACCCAATGCCCTATCAAACGGATAGAGGGCCTCGACCTTGGCGATCCCGTTCACCGAATGGCATTGCTCGGGATCGCTTTTTTGCAAACGTCCGTAATAGTGCGGCGGCCCGTGGCAATTGCTGGTCGGGTGACACTCGCCATATTTGATCAGCGCGGAAAGTCGGCAATCGAGATATTTTATCTTCACCGCTGTTTCTTTTATTTTCCAAAACTGGCCATACACCGAAACCTCTTGCTTTCCGTTTGTGTACGGGCCGACCGTCGGGATTGCAAGGTCGACGCCTTCGCCAACCCAATCCGGCGGGATGTATTCGCCCTTTTTCAAAAACGTACACTTGCCCTTGGTTAGCGTGCGCGTCGCATCATTGAGGCCCTCGGTGCCGCCTGCAATGACCCCCCAGATTCCGGCCGGGCCGGTTTCTTCGTCGGGCTCGATTGAATCAAATCCGACGCCTTCGTCGGGCTCGGCGGTGTCGTCCGCGCCGGCGGCGCCGTCGTCCGCGATCGGCCCGTCGTAATCCTCGGTCAGCATCGCAATGAGCCACTCAACGAAATTCATTTTCAATCCCTCCATGCCAGCGACAGCAGCGCAACGGCCAGGCCGGCGAGCACGATCCCAATTGCGACGATCAAAACCGTCTGTTGGTTTTTCAGGATTGGCGGCACCGGTTCGATCGGTTCGGCTATCCCGCCGTCGAAACAGCTTGCCGCCTCGCCTTGCGCTTCCGGCGCTTCAATGCAAATCCGCTCGGCATTCGACAGCGTTTTTTCGTGGTAAGCATAGGTCGGCGCTTTCCCTTGCCAGGAATCGACCGGGATATTATTTTTCAAATTCTCCCACGAAACCGAAAGGCCCCGGTTGTCTAGCTCAACCAATTGCTTGCGGACGGCTGGCCACCCCTGATGATAGGACAGCAGCGACAACAGCAACAGATCACGATCGGGAAGATCGCCGGCGAAACCGGCGACCCGTTGCGCGTTCCAATTCAGCAACCAGGTCGACACTCGCGCTTGCAAAACCGGATCGGCGGTGTCTCGCATTTCGGCCATTCCTAGCAATGTGTTGTTCTGGTCGTTATAGAATTGCAGCGCGATCGGCGTCACCTGGCCGAGCCCGCTCGCGCCGGAATCATCGTTGACTTCGCCGGGAATGCCGCGCGATTCCGACCACCAAACCGACAGCAATACGGCGGGAGGGACGTAGGAATGAATCCGCGCCAATTCCGCGTTTGCCAGCGCTAGCCAGCGATCGGCGTGATCGCTCAGTTGCGTCAATTCCCCGGCTCCAATGCTCTCGAGATTGCCACCCCTGCTAGCACAAACGCGAACGCGATACAGATCACCAAAGCCACCATGACTAAATCCCCAGCATACGTAAAGCGCCGTCGCCAAGGATAAGAGTCGAAAGGATAGCAACTAGAATGGTAAGGCGTTCAACGCGGGAACGCACACGCTCGATAACTATTCGAACGTCCTTGATCGCGTCTCGGATCTCCGGGTCCACATCAACCCGCCTCGGTTCGTGCTCGGGCTAGCAGCGTACAACCGAGGCGAGGCACCAGGAAGGGAATCGGGAAGATTGGCGACCAGGTCACAACCTCGCCCGGCTCGATCATGCGACGGAGCGAAGGCCGGGCCAGGTTCAGCAGCTCACCTTCGCGGCGCGTTCCCAAAAGGACGTCGGGATCGAAGGTGCCGCGAATCGCAAAGGCGACTGGCAACAGTCCGTTCAAATGGAATTCCCAAAGGCCCGCGACCAGGTCCAACCGCGTCGGGATTGGAGCTCCACCGGGTCCGATGTCGACGTCGTGATATTTGGGTTGATTCTGCCGGCCGCCGGCCTGCGCAAGCTGGACGGCGTCGGGCAGAATGATCGGGCTGTCGGGATCGCGCATCATGGGATGTACAAGACCGGATATTGTGTTCCGTCCAGCCAGCGGGTGTTCCATCCGTCGTACTTGGCGTAAAGGCCGCCCTTCCAGGTTGTGGCGGGCGGTTTCGCAAGCCACTGGTTTTCGGGGGCGGCCACTATTTCGGGATAGTGCGAACCGGCGCCATAGGCCGCCGCTGAGATGCCCCAGAGAGTATCGTTCTTAACGACCTGGTAGTATTGCCCCGGCTTCGGCGTCGGGCTCGGCGCATAGGGATCCGGCCCCGGCTCGGGCTCGGGCTCGGGCTCGGGCTCGGGTTCCTTTTCGTCATCATCCCAGAGATCGCCAAGTTTCGCTTTCCACTTATTGGTTTCGTCCGTGATCCCCTTGATCACAGTCGCGGCCGTTCCACCGCCGTCGTCGGGATCGGTGCCTTCGGATTTCTCCGTTTCGGTATCGTCGGCGCCGCCGGCCTCGCCTTTCGCTTCGAATTTCTTGGGCACTTCGCCGCCGGTCGGTTTCTTTCCGAATAACAGGCCGACCGCGACGGCCGTTCCAACCGCGCCAAGTGCTACGACCAAGCCGATCAATTGGAACCCCCTAGCAGCTTGTAAACCACAACGCCGCCGGCGACTACCAGGCAAGCGCCGACCAGGACAATTGCGATCGTTTTGGCCGAACCGAACCCTAGCGCGCCGCCTTCGCCATTGCCGCCGGCGACGGGCGAGAAAAGGAAATCGTTCAGCTTGCCGAGATCGGACACGACACGATCACCGAGCGTTTCGATCGGCAGCTTCGGACGGTCGACGCGGATCGCTACGACTTTTTTCGCTCCGACAGCGTACGCCGGCCGCTTCAAATCCGCGATCGTGATGAAACGGTTCGGAGCAATCAGGCAACAGGAAAGCTCCACGTCCAGTTTCTTCACGTAGAATGTCGGCCAGAGGGATTGCAGATCGGCCTCGGACGGCTTGTCGTATTCGCCCCAGTCGAAACCAAGGCAAACGATATCACCGTCCTTGACGGCGTCGGTATCGTTCAAATACCACATGAAAGGCTACTCGATTTCGGACGGATCCCACCCGTCCTTGTATTCGGGCGAATCCTCGCCGCCGCCGCAGATCATGTCGAGCGGCGAGGCGATCCCGTTCAACGATGATTCGCTGATCGTGTCTTGGTCCGGCGGTACCCATGGGGAATCCAGATCGGGGTTCGCGCCGTAGTCGGCCGGCAATTCGACGTTTGCGCGCTGCTGGGCGTCGATTGCTTCGGCCGTGTCAGTGGAGCCCGCTTGCGGGTTCGTGATCGCCGCATCGTTTGGCGCGCGCACCAGTTGATCGGCCGGCGTCTCGGCGTGACTGCCGCCGGGTTTCATCGACGGCGCACCGTTCGGCTTTGCACCGGTCGGATCTTCCATGGTCGGCCGCTGGACAGGATCCGAAGGCCCGCCGCCCTCACCCGACGCAAGCGGAAAACGTCGGGTGAGATAGGCAAACCCGGTTACGGCGCCGACCGCGACCAAGGCGAGGGCGAACCCCAACATCAGGCCGCCCCGGTCGGACGCCGATTCTCCGCTCTCGTGCCGATCGCCGGCTGGATGCCGAGGCCTTCGCCTCGGGTGAGCTTGTGTTGCTCGCCCGGCTGGCCGTTGATGTTCACGGCCTTGCGCGCCTTCATGCTGATGTTGTCGCGCGACATCTGAGTTGCGAAATTGGCGGCCGTGCCCGGCTCGTAGAGACGGGTTAGCAGCGTGAGCTTGCCGGCGCCGGCGGCCTGCTGTGCGGCCTGCAATTCGCCCCAGATATTGAGATCGTGTCCATACCCGAGATTCGTCATCTTCTGCGCCTGGAACGGATCGATCAGCAGGAACGCCGCGTTCCCGAGCAGTTCGTTGCCGTACGCCTGGCCGTTGGCGCCGACCCGGTTTCCGTCCGCGCGGACGGTGCGCCGCATGATCTCGCTTTCGAAGATCGATAGGCCTTCCAACTCGTTGTAACCGTCCGTCTCGTAGCGCGGATGGATCGAGTCGGAACCGGCGAACGCGATCGTCTCACCGGGATCGGTGATCAGCGCTGCGAACGCCGGCTTTTTGAAGGCCGCCGGGAACGGGATCGGATCCCGCAAGTCGACGGTGCGGACGATCCGCGTCGGGCGGTCGACCAACTCGCCGGCCGACTCGTGAACCCACAACATGGTGTTGAGCGAAAGGTTGTTGCAGGTCCAATCGTCGGGAAGCTGGCCGCACTGGAAACGGAAATCCGAATCGCCACTCATGAGCGACATCGGCTTTGCCCCCATGACGCGCGTGAGCGCATCGCACGAACCGATCGAGTGGAATCGGTCGGCATAGGCCAGGATGAACGTGTGCTCGAAATCCTGCTCACCGTTGGCGACTTCGAACCCATCGGCCGGGATGATCAGATCGGTTTTCTCCGGCGGGAGATAGCCTTCGACCAGGTTTGAAATCGCGATGTCCCGCAAGGGGATCGTGTCGACCAGGTGCCCGCCGTGATGTGTCAGCGACACCGACCCGAGGGCCGCGAGCATCTCGTCCTGGCTGATGTCGGCCGCCTCACCGCCGGGCGTGATCGTGCCGCGCAGAGTGCCCACTAGCGACAGGCAATAGCGCTTTGTGTTGCCCTTGGCGACGATTGACGCGATTTTCTTGAGGGACTCGTTGAGCAGCGTTCGCGGCGCGAACGTCTGTCCACTCCATCGCTGGAACAACAGCGGTCGATTGATCATGACTATCCCTCTTTCTTGGCGCCCGCTTCGGCCAGGACATTGCGGACGGTGTTCGTGATGACGATCAGCCCGCCGAGGGCGGCGATCGTCATGCAAGCGACGGTGAAAACCTTCATCGGAAACCCTTTCTGCTACTGCCGGCCTAGCCGGGCAGATATTGTGCGAACTTGGTCTTGACGATCTCGCGGTCGCGAGCCCGAATCACGTAAGAGACGGTGATCAAGCTTGCGGACAGCAGCGACAGGCCGAGGGCGATCCATGGTACGGCTTTCATGATTTGGCCCCCTGTAGGATGCCGGCGTTCACGTACTCTTGCCGCAACGTCCGGTATTGCACCAGGTCGACCACCGCGATCGCGGCGCAAGCGCCGGA
>Ga0180432_10010669_pt1 | contig 10944 bp, 6 predicted proteins | sample SS_ome_10_FD_132414 | JGI IMG/M metagenome (GOLD analysis project Ga0180432, IMG submission 132414) | Hypersaline lake sediment archaeal communities from the Salton Sea, California, USA - SS_1_MS_2 metaG | ecosystem: Environmental > Aquatic > Non-marine Saline and Alkaline > Hypersaline >...
GACCGACAAGCCGAACTCATTTAGCCCAGCAATGATCGGCTTGGCCAGAGAATCCACGCCCGCCACAACCACGTTGACGCAAACTATTGAACAGCAAAACTCACGCTTGTTTTAGGACTAGTTGGATTCGCGTTCGAGGATCCAGATGTTCCGGAAGCGCACATCTTGGCCGTGCTCTTGGAGTTTGAGACCCTCCGCGCTCGGGCTGACCTTGACGCCTCCGTTGGACTTCTTTATCGGGACATTGTCATGTACCTTGATGCCGTTCCACCAGACGGTTGCGCGTGCGGGCTCGAGGCATTTCTCGCCGTCCCAGCGCGCGGCAGTAAATAGGAAATGGAATGCGTGCCACTCGCCGTTCGGACGCCAGGCGTTACCCTTCGGCACGTGCTCCATGCAGAACGCACCTATGCCATGCCCTCCGATTTTCCAGTTGTACGGATCTTCGACATTCTTGCCTTTGGGTGATTCAATCTGGATCTCGTAACGGTTCTGCAGGTAGACACCGCTGTTGGAGTATCCCTCGGCTTTGTCGTCGCCGCGCTTGCCCATCATTATGAATTCAACATGTCCTTCGAAGTCCTTGTACTTCTTCTTGGTGACAAGGTCATGTGTGCCCCATCTTTTGCCCCCATTGGTCATCAGAACCTTGCCTTCGCCCGTGGGGCTGTCCACCAGCGACCAGGTGATTTTCATATCTGCTTGAGGCCACATCTGCCAATTGTCGTCGATTGATTTCTGCGTGCCGTCAAACGGAACGTCCGCGTCTTTCGGCGCTTTTGCACCGACGTCTTTCGTTTTGTCGTAACCCGGTTGCTGCTCCGGTGTCTTCTTCTCTGCCGCCAAAGCGGGGAAGGCGAATGCCACCATGACCATAGCTGCAACGATTACCCTGTTCATTCTCGATGTCATACTCTCACACCTCCTTTTTGCCTTTTCTTACGGACAAAGTGCTTCACTCTGTGGCCGAGCCACATCCGAGTCTATCGTGAATCCTCCCAGATTGCAACCCTCTACGAACGCCATGTGGCCAAGATCCTCAGCCCAACCACAAGTCATTGCCGGCGGCAAGAACTGGGGCCACGAACTGGGGCCACCCAGCTAACTTGACGTGATTCTACAACCGGATAGACTGGACGTCAACTCCCTCGCTTACGCTTCGGGTTACGATATTCAAGGGGCCTGACGCCAAAGGGGCGAAGTTAGCTGGGTAGCCCCATTGGTTATTGAATGAGATTCCTATGACGAAACAAACAATCGTGATCCGAGATGAGACGGAGTCTGATGCCGCCGTCATTACCCAAGTGACTGTCGCCGCCTTCGAAACCATGGAGATCGGCAATCACACGGAGCAGTTCATTATCGAGGCGCTGCGTTCCGCAAGGGCCCTGACCTTATCGTTAGTCGCGGAGGTAGACGGCCGTGTTGTGGGGCATATTGCGTTTTCGCCGGTGGCCATTTCAGACGGCACCAAGAACTGGTATGGACTCGGTCCGGTTTCAGTGCTGCCGGAATACCAGCGCAGGGGGATCGGCAAAGCCCTGATACAGGAAGGGCTATCAAGGTTAAGGAAACTAAGTGCCAAAGGCTGCTGTCTGGTGGGACATCCGCAATACTACAGGAAATTTGGATTTGAGAATGTTACCGGACTTGTCCACGAGGGCGTTCCGCAAGAGGCATTCTTCGCTCTTTCATTCGACGGCCACTTTCCGCAAGGCGATGTCATGTTTCATGAAGGATTCAAAGCAAATGGCCAACAAGGCGCTGCACCGGACGGCTGACCTCCGCCGCTGAGCTTTGGCGTTAGGTGCAAATGCGGTAGGAAGTCTCTGCGATTGGGGAAGGAGGCAGGCAAGGAAACGGTGGGTGGCTGGCGGCTGGGCGAAGCGAAGCCCCGGCACGGCGGGTGCCACGGGCAGCTTGCCTGCCCGTGCCGACTTCCGCCCCGCCCACACGGGCTGACGAGCAGCCCGTGGCACCCTGGCGAGGAAGTGTCCCGCAATTGACAACCAACAAATGCGGCGGTACACTAGTTTTCTGGAAAACCGGTTAACCGGTAAGTTCTCTGCGACAGAATACAATGATGGACACCGTCTACATTGAAACATCTATCGTCAGTCACGCGACCGCTCGACCAAGCAGCGATCGGCCGACGGCGGCGTTACAGGATCTAGCGAAACGCTGGATGGACGAACAACGTCCGCTCTACGACATTGTCACGTCTCAACCGGTGATTGACGAGGCGAATATGGGTGACCCGGATGCTGCATCTCGCCGATTGGCGATGCTCGATGGGATTCCGGTCTTACCCGTCAACCCGGACGCGGACACCGTTGCGGACCAAATCGTTGCTCGATCGTTGATGCCGCCCTCAGCGCGAATCGACGCCCTTCATATAGCCATCGCAGCCTTGGCCGGGGTAGAATATCTATTGACGTTGAACTGCAAGCACATAGCGAACGCACACGAACTTCCGCGTGTCTACCTGTTGCTCGATGAGCTTGGTCTGTCTGGCTTGCTGATTTGCACTCCACTGGAATTCCTTGGAGGTTCCGACGATGACACGTAATGCCATACTTGAGGAGCTTCACGCCGCACGGCGACAGCTTTTGGCTGACTATGACGGCGATACCGCAGCTTACCTGCGTGACGCACAGGCCAGGCTCGAAGCGTCCGGCCGCCCGATCGCCCACCGAAAGCAGAGAACAATCCGATGCACCGAAGCGGCGAAGTCGGGCGATTCCCCAATGGAGCATCTTTCGTCGCCGCCCGGTGATCCGTAACGTTAGGTGCAAATGAGGCAAGAAGTCTCTGCGGTTGGGGGAAGGAGGCAGGCAAATAAACGACGGGTGGCTGGCGGCTGAGCGAAGCGAAGCCCCAGCACGGCGGCGTCTGGGCCACCGCTCCGCTATGGCCCAGCCGCCCGTCGGTCTATTTGGCCTCGGTCGATGTTTCCATCGGGCTGAAATCGGTGACCGCGTTCAAGACGGCGTAGCCGATATGGGTGATGCTTTTGGGACGGCGATCCAGGGTGGCGGTTACGGTCGTCTTTCCGGTCTTCATGGTTACCTGGCCGGAAGCCAGATCGATAGTGACCAGGATTTCGTAGACCTTGTTCTCGTCCAACGGAAGGTCCTTTTCTCCCGCGACGGCGCCGTCGAGCGGGCCCTCGACGATGACGGCCTTGCCTTGGATGAATCGCAGGCCGCATTTCACCAGATTCTTTTCGTCCGGTCCGTCGCCGAAGACGAAGAAGCCGTTTTTGAACTCGCCGCCGGCGCATTGCAGTCGGCCCTTGAGGTTGATCTTACCGCGGAGCGGCGCCGGGGGCTTTTTGACGGCCAGCCCCAGTTGCTTACTGTTGGCGCTGAGGCGGTAGCCCAGTTTCGAACGCGTGACCCGGACGCGGACGACCTTGGCGAAATCGCCGGCCAGCGACGGGGCCGGCTTGGGCAGGGGAGGCGGCGGCTTGACGCTGATGTCAATTGTCTTCAACTCGACGTCCTCGGCCGGCGCGAGCGGGGTTCCTTTGCCGCCCAGGCAGAGCAGCTTGCCGTCGACGGTCGTCAGGTAAAGACGGCCGCCGGCCGCGGCCATTCCGTCGAAGGTCGGGGCGGCGCCGAGTTCCCAGGCGGCGACGGGCTTGCCGTCGGTGGCCGAAACGGCCAGCAGCTTTCCGCCCATGCGTCCTTCGAGTGCGGCGGTCTGGGCCGCGAGTTTGGCCTTGATCATCGGGTCGTCAGGGTTTCGGAATACTTGCTCTTCGTTGACCACGTCGGGCGGGCCGGCGACGAAGAGCGTTTGATCGGCCAAGACCATGGCCCGCGCCTGGATTGCCGGACACGTCTGGGCCCATTTGAAGCCGGCGACGTTCTGGTCGGTCAGCGGGAACTTCTTCCGGGTGGCCCAGTCGGAGGAAGACGCTCCTCTCTTTCGCGAGGCGGCGTTGATCCTGCCGGTGGCGGCGCGGACCCGTTGGAACGACTCGTCGGTGACCTCGCGGTCGGCGCCGTACAAGTAATATTCCTGCACCGAGGCATTGCACAGGTACTCCGGCTTGCGGTCGAACCCGTAGACGCGGGCGTCGTCGAAGACCATCAGGCGTCCGCAAGGGGCGAAGTGCCCGGGACGGAGCCAGCCGCCGTAGTTGCTGTCGACGGCCTTGCCGTAGATCCAATAGGAGCGGAAGAACCACGAGTCGTCGAGGAATCCCGACCGCGAGAAGAGGTGGTCTTTGATTTTCGCCTGATCCTCGGATTCCGCGGGGGCATCGCCCTTGCGGCGTTTCTGCCACCCGAGTTTCATGGGCGCGATGTTCCGGCGGACGCCCTCGAGGTCGAACGCCTGGGCCCGCATGTAGACCGACCGGCCGTCGCAAGAGAGTACGTCGGGCAAGGCCACGGGCATGTCTTGCCCCTTCATGTCCGCCTGCAAGTTCTTGCCGGTCTCGGGATCGCGTTCGTCCATCACGGTTTCGGACAATTGGCGGCCGGTTTTGGGGTCGAGCCGCAGGAGCCGCATCCCGCCGTCGAGAAACGCCGACCGGCCCGCCACGCAGTAGACGACATCGTCATGCACGAGCACGCTGCCGGAAACGGGCCAGGCCGATTCGAGTTGCTCGTAGGCCATCACCCGCCGCTCTTCCGGGGCGGCCCGGAAACGCCAGATGAGCCCTCCGTCGGCGGCGCGGAGGCAATAGACCCAGCCGTCGGCCGATCCGAACAAGACGCGTCCCTGGTAGATCGTGGGCGGCGAATCGACCGGCCCGCCGACCGTGTAGCTCCAGATCTTCTTGCCCGACTCCGCATCCAGGGCGTACACGGCGTGCGTATCCATGGCGGCGACGAAGACCTTGCCGCCGGCCACCGCGACGCTGCTCAGGCGGCCGCCCAGGTCGGCCTGCCACGTGCGTTTCAGATCGGCCGGAACCGGGGTCTTCGACGACCCGCTCCGCTGTGCGTCGTGGCGGTAGGTGGGCCAGTCGTCCGAAAGCTGAGAGCTGGAAGCTGCAAGCTGAGGCAGAGTCTTCCCATAGGCAGGACCGCGCTCCAACCGAACCGATCCCTCGCTGCTTTCCGCTTTCTGCTTTCCGCTTTCCGCCGGCTCCGCCGCCAGCGCGTTGAACCCAAAGAGCTTCGATTCCAGGAAACAGCCGCAGGAGTGCGGCGGGGCGTAGAGCAGGCCGTTGCAGGGCATGAAACCGTAGAGGCACCCGCCCCGGACCCAGTGGTTGATGTCCCAGTGCTTCGCCTTCAGGTCGATGAACTCGATGCCGGTACGCGAGGCAATGAAATACTTGTCCGTCGCGCGGCTGCGGTAACAGCGGTGGTGGAACCAGGGCGGGTTGACGTCGGGCGGGAATTCGCTCTTCACTTTGCCCGTCCGAATGTCGCGGCCGGTGAACACGCCCGAGTCCCCTCCGCCGGCGACGGCCCCCGACCATACCAGCCCGTCGATGATGAGCATGTCGTCGGGCGACATGTGCCCTCCGCGGTGGTGCGGAGCGGTCCACAAGGTCTTGCCGTCGGCCGCCGAGAAGGCGGTCATCGACCGGTTCTCGACCGACAGCAGGACCACGCCGTCGTGGACCACCAGCGTCGGCCCGTAGCCGGTCGGGAACGACGACTTCCGCAGGACCGGTTCGGACGTCCAGAGCTCTTTGCCGCTGGAGCGGTTGAGACAAACGACCTTCTCGCCGTTGTAGAAGAACACCCGCTCGGCGTCGGCAGCCAGGGTCAAGGGCGCGACGCGGCACTCCTTGTTCCACAGCACCTCGCCGTTCCCGGCCCGGACCGCCATCAACCGGCGCCGGGCCCGGTCCCAGGCCCACTCGCGGTTTGCCCGGCCCGTGTTGTCCCACACGTAGGTCGAGTTGGGCCGGTACCTTTTCCACTTGTTGGGCGACTCGGCGACCAGCAGGAACAGCACGCCGTCGTCGGCGATGATTTCGTCGGTGTGCTCGGTTCCCGCGTATGTCTTGATCGTCTTGCCGGTGGCGGCGTCGAGCACGCTCAGCGGGGCGTCGATCCCCAGGGTGACGTAAACGCGGTCGCCCAGGGCGACCAGGCGGCGCGGAAGCTGGTTCGGACCGCTCTTCAAGGGCCAAAGGTGCGTGTTCCACTCGTCGATCGGCCGCTTCCAGAGGATCGTGCCGTTGAAGGCGTCGCGGGCGATCAGCATCCACTTGGCCGGCAGCAGGATGGCGTCCCTGGGGCCCTCGTCCATGATGTAGAAAATCCGCCCGTTCGACGAAACCAGGGCGCTGAGGCTGGCCATGTGGTCGTGGTGCCGCGACCACCGCGGGCTGCCGACCCACTGGAGCCGCCGCGGCGGGCCGATGATCGTGTCGTGGGCCACCGCGTTGCCCGTCGCGTCGTGCATGTAGTGCGTCCACTCGTCCATCCCGGCCGGGCGGGGCTTGACGGTCTTCTTCCACTTGCCCTCTTGTTGGAGGTATGCAACACCGCCGGGTCACAGCACCCGCATGACCTCGTCCATGGATACCTTGCCGAGGTCTTCGGCCACGACGAGATTGACAAGATTGTCGATGTACGGCAGTCGCTCGTCCGTCAGGCGGTCGATCGAGACGTTGCCGTAGTTGCCCGCGTCCTGAACGGTTTTGCGGGCATTGGCAACATCGTCGGCCGTTGCAGCCAGGCCATGGACCATGTAGCTGTCGTCCGGCCGAAGCGCCGCGGTCAGCTTGCCGTCGCCGCAGCCGACATGGACGATCAGCCCGCCCTTGACGCCCGTGGCATCGAGAATCTCACGGGCCAGGGCCTTCTCGGCCCGGTTCGCGGCAACTTCGGCAGCACCGAGAACGCCTGCGCACACGGACGAAACCACAACAAGCAGCCCACACAAGTTCCATGAGCCGGCCGTTCGCATTTTCCTCGCCATGTTTCTACTCCCTTCAGTTTCGCCGTAACCCGGCGATCAAGAGGATTCGGGTGTCGTGTTTCATACAGCCTCGTCACCAATGCCGTCGTCACCGGTACGGGCATTGTCAATCTACCGGGCCGGGGCGGACAATCCGCGGGGCCGTCTTGATCTTCGGGCGGATCGACAGCCAGTCGATGCCCTGAAAGACCGGGTCGTCGATCTCGCGGACCTCCTCGTCGCCGCGATAGGGACACATCGCGTCGACCCAGGCAATCAGCCGCCGCAGGCTCACCGGGTCGACCTTCACCTTGTTGTGCTTGCCGCTGGAAGCACGTTCGATCAGCCGGCTCTTGTACGAGAGCCGGGTCATCGGCTTCGTCGTCACGTAGGCCGCGGGATCGCGCTGGTGGTAGCCCTCGACCATAATCATGTCGGCGATGCCGAACCCCGGCGGCGGGTCTTTGGGTTTGTTATAGGCCCGTCCCCAAGCCGGTTTGCCTGTCAGAATCCAGTACGTCTCGTCGAACCCGAGGAAGCCGGGACGCGGGGTCATGTCGAACTTCTTGCGCCCCTCGCCGTCGCCCTGGTGGCAACGGCCGCAATACTTGTCCAAGACCGGGCGGACATAGCGGGCGAAGCTGACCGTGTCTTCGCCCCACGGCGGCGGCGTGATCTTGCGGGGCTCGCCGGCCATGGCCATGGTCGTCAGGGCCCCGGTGTCGGGAGTCTTGCTGTGCAACTCGTGGCAACCGAGGCAACCGCGCCGCTCGCCCGGCATCACGCCCGTAAAACTACGCATCGTCTGCAACGCGCGGTAGTTCTCGTCGAGCAACTGGAAGTGCAACGGTATACCCGACGGGGCCTGAAACGCCACCGACCCGTCCGACTCGATCGGCACCGTGCCGAGGATCCGCTTGACGCCCTCCGACTGCACGCCGGAGACGACCGGGCCGGTCGATAGATACGGCCGCTTGTACCAGTAGGTGTACGTCTTGTGTTCGATCGTCAACAGGCGGAGGAACCGGGCCTTGTCCCGCAGCTCTTTCGGGGCGCCGTAATAGACGTTGTTGCTGTAGATGACGCCGTCGGCCGGCGAGAGACGCTCTTCGGCCTTCGGCCACGCCACGGTGTCGACCAGCACCGGCGGACGCAGGCGCGGCTTCAGCGGCATGGCGTAGAAAATGTTGTGGACGCCTTCGTAAATGAGTTCCCGGTTGCCGTCGGTGTCCATCAGGTAGAGAACGAACTTCCCGCCCCGGTCGGCCGAAACGAGGAAGTCCTTTTCCGACAGCGGATAGGGCGAGTAGTAGCCCCGGTAGCGGCCGCCGGCATGGTAGTCGGGCGATTCGACCGGATCGACCGGGCCGTTGCCCGACTCCGGCCACGCGACGTCGGCGGTCACCTTCGTCAGCCCGTCGGGAAAATTGAGCCCTTTGTCCGGATCGATGATGCCGACCGAGCCGGCGAACCAGTCGTGGTGGGCGCTGCCGGTGAACATCACGCGCCGGCTGCCGGGGATTTGCCGGGCGTCTTTCAACAAGTCCGGCCACACGCTCTGGTTTCCCCAAAACGTGTTCACCTGCGTCCCGTCCGGCCGCACGGTCCAAAGGCTCTGGATCCGCCACAGCGGCTTGTCGGTATATTCCCAGCGCGTGTAGATCACCCGGCCGTCGTTCATCACCGACGGCAGGTAGTCGGGCTCGTTGCCCCGGGAGATCAAGTAGATGTTCCGGCCGTCCCGGTCGCAGCGGGCCAGCACGAACGCGTTGGTCGGCGGCATGCAGCGGACGTACGTGTGGCCGCGGGTGGTCGAGAAAATGATGTGCTTCTCGTCGGGCAGGTAAATCGGATCGAAGTCGTCGTAGATGCCGCCGGTCAATTGCACCAGGCCCGTGCCGTCGACGTTGATCTCGTAGAGATGGAACGACTTCTCGTTGTGCGGCTTGAAGCAGAACAGGATCTTCCGGGCGTCGTACGAAACATCGGGCCGCCAGAAGGAACCGTGCAACGGCGGTTGCGGCATCAGTTGCTTCAGCTTGCCGGTGGGCGATAGACCTTCAAGAATCAACAGCCGGGCGCCGGGGACGGCCATGTATCCGAGCTGATGGCGCGTCTCGTGGCGAGGTTCTCTGCCCGCCGGATACGGCATATCGACGTACAACAGCTTGTCGAAATCGACGGCGGGGTTCTTGAACATAATATCGCGTTTGACCGCCCGGACCTCGAAGTAGAGCCCGGGGTCCGGCGACTTCAGATCGGCGGCTTGCTTCGCCAGCGTGTCGAGTTCGGCCATCTCCTTGGCAAAGTCGACTTTGCCGCTATGGTCGGATGCGATCCGCTCGGCCAGCCCGCGGGCCCACTCGATTTCGCTTCGGATTCGCTCCGGCGAGGGCTTGCCGCCGGCCTGATGCAGCCAGTCGCGCTCCATCGCTACGCGGGCCTCGTCGGCCGTCAGGTTGCGGGTTTCCGGCGTCGACGGCGTGACGTACGGCGCGACCGGTTCGTGGGTTCGAGGCCGCTCGGCGATCAGGTCCTTGTGGCGATTGGCCTCGATGACAACCTCGAACGCTTCCGGCGAGGAACCCGCGGCGCCGAGCCGCTTCAGCTTCTCGTACTTCTGATGCAGCGCCTTGACCTCCTGCCACTTCTTCCGATCCCCCGGCGACAGCCGCTCCCATTGGTGGTCGGTCAGCGGCATGTACTCCAGCAGCGGCCCGATCAACCGCTCGACGACTTTCATGTCCACCGCGGCGTCTTTGCTCTTGAGATACTGCTCGGGGGTCATGCCGGTCAGCCGGGCGAAGGCGTGGTAGTCTTTCGACCAGCGAGCCTTCAACAGCTTCAGCGCATCGGCGGCAATCGGACCGCTGAGCAAAATCCCCTTGTCGACGAGGCTTTTTCGGGTATTGGCCAGCGCTTCGGCAAACGACTTGCCCGTCATGTTCAGTTCGCCGAGCCGCTTTTCGCGGGCGACGAGTTCCCGCTCCAGCCGCTTGCGGTACCGCTCGAGCGATGCCTGGCCGTTGCGGTAGAGCCGGCCGATCTCCTCCGGCGTCAGGGCGTCTTTGTAGATCCGCAGATCGTCCATGGCGCCTTGAAAGCACTCGCCGCCGTTGGCCGAACCGATACATCCGGGCGCGGGACCGCCGGCGGTGATCGTGCCGGACCGCCCAAGCGAGCCGATTTCCTTCCCGTCGAGGTAGACTTGCATCCGCTTGCCGTCGAACGTCGCGGCGCAATGATGCCACAGCCCGTCAAGGACCTGTTCGGGCCGGATCCGGGCGTCGCATTCCACGTAACCGCTGATATTCAAGCCCAGGGAGAGGATCGTGCCGTTTCCCTGGAACGAGAACAACACCCGGTTGTCGCCGTCCTCCTTGCGGAAGATTTCGTTGTATTGCTGGAAGCCGGTCGGCAAAACCCACGCGCTGAAGCTGATCTTGTCGAGCTTGCCGAAATTGGGTTTCCCCGGCACTCGCAGCTTGTGACTCCCCGAAAGGTTGATCGCATTGCCGAAGAGGCCCTCGGTCCTGGCCGGCGGCGCGCCCCCTTCCGGCGAAGCGTTGTTGCCGTTGCCGCTGGAATCGACGCAGACGCCCCCGGACGCCTCGTCGAACGTCCAGTAGGCGGTCAAAGGCTTGTCGATGGGAACTGGCCGGACCGAAGAGCGGTCCTCGGCGCCCGAAGGCCCTCCCGACAACCCAAACAACATCGCCCAAATGAGCCCGATGTAAATAGGGGGTTTCATCGTCGCATCTCCTCGTTGTCTGGGCAGGGTATGCCATGCATTATACGGGCAGAGTCAAGGTCCTTCAAGCGCCGAATCGACCCCGACGGCTAGCCCGGATTATTCGTGGGGGAGGTCGTTTAGCGGGCGGGCTTGCCCGCCGTTGCCTGGAGCTTGTCCCGATACTCGGAAGGAAACTGGCTCCTCTGCCACTCCGTGGGGCTGTAACCGGCGGTGCAGGTCTGCAGGTCGGCCAAGAGCATCGCGTTGCGGGCGCGTGCCCGCAATACGTTCAACTCCTTCGGCGGACGCTCCGGGCGGAAGTCCATCTCCGA
>Ga0180432_10010670_pt1 | contig 10943 bp, 13 predicted proteins | sample SS_ome_10_FD_132414 | JGI IMG/M metagenome (GOLD analysis project Ga0180432, IMG submission 132414) | Hypersaline lake sediment archaeal communities from the Salton Sea, California, USA - SS_1_MS_2 metaG | ecosystem: Environmental > Aquatic > Non-marine Saline and Alkaline > Hypersaline >...
CGACGCACGGGATCGAGACCCGATAATCGCCGCCGTGCTCGACGGAGCAAAACAGATCCATCGCGGCCTCGTGCTCGCGCTCCACGGCCGCCGACGCGTCGAGGCAGGCGAAGCGCGCCCGGTCGCACACCTCGACGAGGCGATCGAGTTCCAGACGGCCCTCGAGCGAGTCGACGAATCGTCGACGATCCTCGAACCCGAGCGACGCGGAGCGGAACCCATCGGCCACGTCGAACAGGAGCGCGGCAAGCTCGCGAAGAGTTCGCGGCTCCGGCGGGATTGTCCCGCGCGCTTCCTCGAGTTGCACGAAAGGATCGATCTCGCGCACGGCCGCCCGGAGCGGCTCCACGACGCGCGCCACGACGCGGAACTCCTCGACGCCGCGGAGGGCGAAGACGAGGCCGAGATAGGAGCGCGCGAAAGCAACGACGGGATCGAGGGCGCCGAACGCGCCGATGGTGGCGACGGCCGCCGCGGTGAAGGTGGCGATGATGGTGGAGAGGTTGAAGGTGGTGGTGGTGTGCGTCATGCCTCGCCACTGTCGCAAGCGGCGTGCCATGCCGTCGGAACGTGTCTTTTCGGTGGTTTGCGCGTCGTCGCAAACCGCCCCGCATGATAGGCGGTAGACCGATTCTAATAGAGGGCGCACGAACCCCTATGTTTTCAGCGGTTTATTAGGTGCGTCGAACGCTTCGCACCACTGCGTAAAGCGTTTCGCACCTTGGATTAGTACGCGAAACCATTGCGAAAAGCGACGACTGCGACGCCGCAGAACCCCCGGTGCGTCGCGCGTTGCGCGCTTTCGGTGCGAATTTCCTTTCGCACCTACAATTCCGAAAGGCCCGAAAAACGGGGGGTTTGGACCTGGCACAGCTCTCGCAACAAAGGTTAGGCATGGCAGGGAGCAATAACATGATCAACATCAACACCGGGATCGAAATCATCATCGCAACCATGGTTGCCGCCGACATCAAGGCCGCCGGCGTGCCCCTCGCCGCTTGCTCCGACGATCTGCTCTGGATTCACGCCGCGAAGGTTTCCGGGGGCGCGGGAGTCACCCCCGGAGCGACCGCCGAGGAGTTGATCGCTCGCCTCCGCGCCAACGTCGAGGCCGAACTTGCACGGATTGCCCCGTACCTCGTCGACTGAAAGGACAGACCATGACCACCACGACGCACAGCAACTCGATCCCCTGCATCATCGCCCGCGAGACCTTCGGCTATTACCGCCTCGACGTGCTCGAGACCCGCTTCGGCGATTTCGAGTTCTTTGTGCTCGCCGACGGCAAGGTGATTCGCCAGACGGGCGACATCGTCAAGGCCACGACCGGACTAGAGGGCGTGCCCGGGGTCGGCGATGCCGTCGCGAGGGCGTGCGAGGCAGTTTGCAGGCGCGGAGACGGGTACGACATGGGCCCGGCTCGGTGGTTCATGGTGCGGACATTGAACGCTCTCGCCGTCGCCGGAGGGGCCATCCCCGAGGCCGCCTTGATGCGCGACGCCGAGAGCATTGGCCTCGACGCCGACGGCGCGGGCCTCGTGCTCGACTCGCTCCATGACGCCGGCCGAATCGACTACGTCGAGCCGCTCGAGCACCGCGGGCAGTTCGTTGACATGATCGCCGCGAAGTGAAGCAAGGAAGGGAAGGACAGCATGACGAACGAAATCAGTGTGATCTACACCGACGACGACGACGAGCTTTATTGCCAGTACAGCGGCCAGAGCGGCCCGCAACCCGCGCTACTCTGTCTCAACCTCGACGACGGCGAGGTGTCGGCGTCTTACCGGGCGAACATCGGCGGTCAGTCCATGCGCGCGTTCCACAATCGCGACATTGAATGGGAGATCCCGACATTCCGAGTCGACGCGTTCCGCCGCTTCATCGACAGCGTCCGCGACGATTTGCAGACGATCTTCGACGGCGCGACCGTCGAATGGAACGGAAACAACTACGTCGGCCGCCTCGACGACGACGCTCGCGACGCCGCGGATCGCATTGAAGACGCCTGCAACGACGCGATGGCGCAAGCCGACCCGACCGACGTCTGGTCGCCCTGGGAGGCGGCCGACTGGTTTGCGCCGACCTCGCTCGACGAACTTGGCCTCTCGCCGGCGTCCACCGACGACGAGATCGAACAGGTCGCCGATCGCGAGATCAAGACCGCCGACGCGGTTCTCGACCGCGACGACGTGATCGACTACTTGCGGGAGCAGCGCGACGAGGCGCTCTCCGACCTCGACGACGAGATCGAGGAACTCCGCGACGAGGCCGCGCGCGTCGGAGACGTCGACCAGGTCGCGATCTGCGACCGTGCCCTCGACGGCGACGAGGCCGCGCGCGTCGAATGCGCCCGCGTGATCGCCCACGCCGCCGCGCAGATCGACGACGACACCTGTAACGGCTGTATGTGGCTCGTCGATGGGCGATGCAACACCGTCGGCAACTGTGGAAACAACGGTGATGAGGCCGGGGGGAGCCGGTGTCCGTCGTATGAGGCCGCGGAGTAACGAAGAACCCTCCGAAGCGAGGGGCAGAAAGGGAAGGACTAACATGATCAAGATCGTGAGAGCAGGGCGCCACGCCTACGACGTGGTGCGCGACGGAGACCGCGTCGGGGACGTCCGCAAGGTTCCCGGCAAGGGCTGGCAAGCCCTCCGCGGCGATTACACGCTCGGATGGGGGAACACGCGACGAAAGGCGATCGAGAGGATTGTCGGCCGCGCCCTCCGCGACCAGCGACAGGCGGCCGGATGAGACGCCTTCGATATTCGCGCCGCCGGTGGGTTGCACAAAAGGGCGCTCTCGTGCGCCGCTTCGACGACGTCTGGCGCGCTCTCGCCTGGCTTTACCCCGAACGTGAGCAAGAGATTTGGGCTGGTCGACAGCGGCGACGATGACGCCGATCGCGTGCCCAATGTGCGTGGCATCTCCCGACGCCGGGGTCGGCGATTGCGAGATCTGCCACGGCTCCGGCCGCGTCACGCCGCGCCAGCTCGAGGCGTATTGGCTTGGCCGATCATGGTCGGCCGACGAGATGCGCCGTTGCTGCCTCGGGTGCGGGCGGCAATGGGGCGGGGTCCCATGGGCGCCGGTGAGTCATGGCTACTGTTCGCCGGGGTGCGTCCCGACCGAGATGAGAGGAAGTGAGGAAGAATGAACCGAACGACCATGCTTTCGTGCATCACGATCCGAATCGACGCCGCCCGGCTCGCCGTGGAGACTACAGGGCGGGCGGGCGACGGCGCCGACGGGATTCTCGAGCGGCTCGTCGCCGGCGATCTCGGCGTCGTCTACGGGCTCGCTCGAGCCCTTGAAGAGCGATTGATCGCGCACGAGGCCGAAGAAATGCTCCTTCTCGCCCTCGGGCGGGAATGGTCGCTCCTCGTTCTCGCGCTCGACGAGTTCTCGAGGGCCTGGCTTCGAACCGACCCGATCGTCCCCGCCGACTCGTCGTCACCGTGACGGCGGAACGTGATCGCGGGTCGCCTCGACGTGGTCGGCGAGCCGTCGGAGAGGAGCCGTTCCCGGGTCGCATTTCGGATGGTTTTTCGTGAGCCAGGCGCCGTGTAGATGCCCGCAAACCCCGCCACGGGCGAGGAGCACCTCAGTCGACCACCGTTCGAAGGGCTCGAGACAGACCGCCCGGGGGAGCGCTGGATAGGCGAGCCAGAGCAGCTCGCACAACTCGCGCACGGCGTCATGTTGCGCCGGCAGGTAGTCGTAAAATTCCGTGCGCCAGCCGTGAACGCGATCGGTGTAGACCTGACGTTCCGCCGTGTCGCCGCGGGGCACTCGTCCCGGCTTCCCCGCCCAGCCGAGCCCCGACACCTCGACCCCGATCGAGTAGGGATTGAGGCGGGAGCAGTGCCGCCCGCGTTGAATCACCGGGTCGACGAATTGATGGATCGTTCCGTCATTCGTGATCGCAAACTCCACCGAAAGACCGCGCGCTCGAAGGCTCTCATGAATACGGGCGGCCCCGGCGTCTCCGCGTCGCTCGCTTGCCATCCAGTGGAGAACAATCAGGCGGGGGTCTTGCTGGCGCCGCGGGGCGTGCTCGAGGTCGAACGTCAACCCCGAATCGTGCCATGTTCGCACGCGTTGATCGTAGGCGACGAGCTTTCGGTCTCCGACGATGATCGCCCCGTCCATCGCTCACACCTCCGCGAAGTCGGCCGTGACGATCGCCGTGGAATCGGCCGCGCCGCCGACGCGCGCGACGCTGACGAGATAGGGCACGCCGGGAAAGATCTCGACGTCGATCGGTACTGTTTGCCCCGTCACGGGCGCCGCGAAGTCGAGTTGATAGAGGGCTGGTTCGATCGTCACCGCGCCCCCCGCGGCGATGGCCGTTTGCACGTTGGTTTGTAGATGCTTGGCGGTTGTTGTCGTCCCCCGCTCCACCGGAACGAGCGTGAACGCGATCCCCGATACAGCCGTACCGCCGATCGTGACCCACAATCGCAATCTGTTCGCGCGAGGGACCGCCGGCATAACGCCCGCCGGCGCCGCGACGGGGCTAGTCGTAAGAGCCTTCGCCGCCGGGGGCGTGGCGTTGTCATCCCATGCGCGAACGCCACAGATCAAGAGGTTTGCCATTGCGTTTACCTTCCGTTTTGAATTTGTCGCGCGCGCTCCTCGCCCTCGCGAATCACGCGCTCCGTCTCGAGTTCGCCGTCAATGACGTCCCGCACGCGCCGGAGCGAATTCGGGTCGTTGCGCTGGATTGCGGCGGCGCCGATTTCGATGAGCTTCTGAATTAGATCGAGCACGATCTCAGCGATGGCCATGGGGGCCCCCTTTCTGGTCGTCGGTGTCGTCGTCGTCGGTGAGCGCCTCCACGAACGGCGCCGCGAGGGCGCAGACGCCCGCGAGAGCCGCGGGAGCCGCTTCGAGGGCCTCCGGTACCTCGCCGCCCGTTGCGGCGTCTACGGCTGCCAGGAGCGCCTCGAGAGCGCGCCTCCCCGCGTCGCACAGCGTCGGCCACGACGCCGGCAACGTTTCGGTCGCGATCCACACCTCGAGCGCCTCATCGAGCGCAACGAGCGCTTCGTGAGAGACGCGGAGAGCCCGCGCCGCCTCGATCCATGTCGCTATCGCCGCCCGGAATCGCGCGACCGCGTCGGGGCACGGGGGCGGGCACTCGGTTTCGATGCGTTCGAGGGCCGCATCGCTGGCTTCCTCCGCGCTCCTCGCCACAATCTGATCCGCCGCGGCGACGCCCTCGTCGACGCTCACGAGCCCCGTTCGAATGCCGGTCTGGGCCCGCCGTATTTCGCATCCCGTTACGAGCGGGAGCACGAGCACGAGAAGTACCGCCGCGCCCGTCCCGGCCGCCCCCGGAGCCTTCGGGAGCAACTCGCGCACCTTCGCCCAGAATTCCTTGCTCGACGCCGAGACGAAGAGCGCCATCAAAAGCGCCGACCACCAGCGACCGCCGACCATGAGCGCGCCCGCCCAAACCCAGAGCACCGCCACGACGGCGAGCACCCATCCTCGAACGGTGTCGGTCAGTCGGCCGTTGACAAGGAATCGGGCGAGGGCGCAGAGCGCAACAAGGATCGCCCCGACGAGGCGCCACCATTGCCCGGCCTCGGCGCTCGCGACGAGCGCGTTGATTATGTCCTGAGTAATGATCCCTTCCATGGTGTCGGTTCTCCCTTCTCGAGAGAGTCTACACCAGCGGATCGATCGGGAAAGATGGGGGGGGGTCAGTTCGAGTCGAGGAAGAGTTTAGCGACCGAGGCGAACGACGCGACGGACGTGGCAATGAGCACGAGACCAGCGACCACGATCCCAACAACCTTCGCGGCACTCGACGCCCCGCCGCCGAGCCGGGCCGCCTCGGCTTTTGCGTTCGAGACGCTTCGAAGCGCCTCTTTCAACTCGACGCGCATCTCGGAGACGTTCCGATCGGTGTTGTCAGTGACGGCCTCGACTCGAGCTAGGCGTCGATTCATTTCGTCGTGAGCGTTGCAGCGGAGCGGGGTGATTTGAGGGTTCGAGGTTTCGTCTGTCATGTCGCGCATTCCTTTCCGTCCAACGGAGTCAGTCTATCAAAAACGAATGCCGCAAACCCGAAGCTCATAAACGTTGTTTGCGACGTTGGCGACAGCGATCGTTGCCATCGCGACGGAAAGCCCCGTGGCCGTCGGCGTGATGATCAGCGATGCTCCCTTGTGCCACCACGATTTCCAGAGGCCGAGATCGCGGCACGACGCGACGATCGGCGTCATTTCTCCGACGGCCGTTTGCACCCAAAACATGCCGAGCGCAACGGACGTGGGGTCAAGAAAGTTCGTTCGGATTTCGAGTTCGAGATCCACGCCGTAGGGAACTGCCTCTGTCGCGCCAGGGCCCAGAACGCCGAAATCCGTTGGCGTGCCATTCAAATAGCTGTTTGCAGCCGTCAATCCGATCACCGCGTAGTCGTCGGGAATGACGCCCTCTCCGTTGTCGGCGACGTCGATCGGCGCCATGTTCGCGCCGGCGCCGCTTGCAGCGAAGCACCCGAGATGCACGGCCTTCCCCGTGCCGATCGTCGCGGGGAATGGGTCGGGCGATTGGATTGCGCCGCTGTTCGTCCCCGACTCGTTCGGGGGCGTTCTCGAGACGATGATTAGTCCCCGGTGGTCGATGTTGGCGTTGTAGAGGTTCGACGGCAAACACCCGTTGCCGGCCGCCAAATACACGTACCACCAGAGATCAGCGACCGCGATGTCTCCGACGTCGCCGGGGTCGATGAAAGCAACGGAGCGCAAGGTCTGCGCGGTATGGCCATGCGCCCATACGCGCACGCCGTCGCTCTGCCCGGCAAGGCTAAAGGTCGCGTCGAGCGTCGCGGGATCGACGCGAAAGCGGAAGTTGTCGCGTTTCGCCGTCCCGTTGATCCCAACGTGCGAAGACAGGTCGTCGACCTGAGCGACAAGCTGCACAATGTCGGCGTCGGTGATCGCGCCGCCGGGGGCGGGCCGATAGAGCGCCGCAATGCGAGCAAACCCGGCCGTCGGCGACGGGATTTGCGACGCCGTCCCCTTTTTCCAGGCGAACTCGATCTGGCTCTCGTACTGCTTATCTAGTGGAGCGCCCGACGGAGCGAACGTCTCCGTTGCTGGATTGAAAATGTCGCGGGCCTCGGAGAGCGTCGTCGTGCGAACGACGCGCGCTTCGAGGAGCCACCACGCCGCCGTTGCATCCCACGGATCGCCGGGGTCGTGCGTCGAAAGCTGGAGGCCGAACCGATAGTCGGAGTCGAGGGCTCCGGGCGTCGGGACGGCGGGCGGGTTTGCCGCGACGTCTTGCGCGAGGAGCCCGGGGTTCACGATCACGTTCGTTCCGGCCGATTGAACCACCGTCAAGCCCGAGGCGACGTGGGTAACGTCCGCCTGTACTGGAGTCAGACCGGAGCGGATTTCGCGGGCCCAGACGCGGAAAGCCTCGACGATCGAGCGATTGATGATGTCTTGAGCCCGGTTGAAATCCTGGCTTACCACGCGCTCGAGCGTGGTTACTGGAACGGTTCCTTGAATCGCCATTCTCGGCCGCCTTTCCTAGAACCTAAACCCGTGCATCCCTGCCCGAAGCACCGTCGCCCCGCCATCGCCGGCGCCGCCTCCACTGTTTGCCATGGCGGAAGTTCGCGGGACGTAGGAAACGAGCATCGAGAGGTTGCCATTCGGGTGAAGCTCGAACTCTTTGGATTGCAAAACGTCGGTCGACAGCATGATCCGCGGCCACGATCCGGGGGTCGCGACGTCATCTGCGAGGCCGAGCGCCGACCCCATGCCGAAGGTTGTCTCGAGGGCCGCCGCTATGGCCGTCGCGTCAAGCGTGGTGTGCTCGACGAAGCACCGAAGGATCACGCCATAGGGCACGTCTTCGGTTCCGCCGGGCCCGACCGCCGCGAGGTTGTACGGGGACGCCGCGGAGCCGAACGTGTTGGCGGCGAGCATCGAAAATCCGCCGTTGACGAACTCGCGCGCCGTGATGCGCCCCTCGCCCTCTGACGAGCACGCGACAAATCGGCACGCCGTGGCGCCGCCGGCCGACCGCACGAGCCCGACGCAAGCGGCCTCGCCGGCGCCGATTACGTACTGAAGAGGGGCGGGCGTCGTGACGGCGAGAGAGTTCGCGCCGTGCTCGTCGGGGGGCGTGCGCGACACGACGAGGAACCCTTGCACCTCGAGCCCGGTTTCGCCGTAGTGATTCTTCCTCGGCATCATATCGGGGCCCGACGCGAGGTAAACATATCCCCAAGTGTCGGCGACGTTGAGCGCGGCAATGGACGCCGCCTCGACGACAAGCCCGCGGGGCTGGAACGTCTGACCCGTGAGCGTGCGAGCGTGGCACCGGACGCCGGCGATCTCGGCCTCTAGGTCGATCTCGAAGTCGGAAGAATCGCGACCGAGACCGTTGATCGGGCGCATGAAATACCGCGACCGACGACACCGCCCCGCCGCCGTTCCCGGTGCGACGATGTCTTCGAGTTGCAACGCCAGCGGAATCAAGAACGACTCGTCGAGCGCCCCGCCGCCCGCGGGGCGGAACAGCGCCGCGATCGGGGCCCAGTTCGCCGATGTTGCAGGGACAAGGCCCGACGTTCCGGCGGTCCACTGATACTCGATCCGGCTCTCGTACCGCTTTGGGAGCGTCGTACCGCTCAGCGAGTAGGCGAGCGTCGCCGGGTTGTAGATGTCGCGGTTTTCCTCGAGCGTGGTTTCCCGCACGACGCGCGCCTCAAGGAGCCACCATCGGTTTGTGCCGTCCCAAGGGTCGGCGAGCGTCTCTTCGACCATTTGGAGCCCGAACCGATAGTCGGAATCGAGCGCCCCCGGGGCGGGCACGTCGGGCGGGTTCGCCGGAACCCATTGAGCGAGGAGCCCGACGGACACGACGAGGTCGACGCCGCTAACTCTGGCCATGAGACCCGACGCGATCGAGGTGCGAAGCCCGACGGTCGGCGTCGACGCGGGCACGCTTCCTTGAGCAGAGCGCGCCCGGAGCGCCGAGAGCATCTCGGCCGCCGTTCGTGCTGCGAGTTCTTGCGCGTTGACTACATCAGTCGAAACCGTGCGCTCGAGCGTGGTGATCGGGATTCCATCGTGAATCATGGGCGCCGTCTCCTGTCGGTCACGGGACCGAGTCTACCAGTACGAAAAGCCACGGGACGCCGGCCATTCGGGTTTTGTCGACCTCGTCGCGCACGCGCCGAAGGAGGTTGATAAAGCCGAAGTCGGCACCATCCCAGAATGAAAAATCCCACGCTGACGATGGGGTCACGCCACCGACGCCCGGTTCGTAATCCCACGCCGCCGCGACCGACGAGATCGCCGTTCGTTCCACCACGACGTAGAACCCGCGATACTCGAACCCGTCGCCCTGCCAGAAATGAGGGCGTTTGAGGAGCCCGACGTCGGCCGCGGTGTCATCCCACGGGTGAACGTCCCATGCGGCGCCCTCGATCGTGTCGGCCCGCGACTCAAAAATCCTGTAAGGAATGCCCAGTGGCGTCAGAATGCGCGAAACGGCGCGCTCGAGCGCGTTCGGGCTCACGACGTCGGGAAGTTCCTTGACGCGTTCGCGATAGTCGACGTCGACCTCGTTCGGGTTGCGCCCGATCTGCCGTTCGGCTCCGAGCGCGTCGAGCCAACCATGGACGCCGCCGGAGAAATCGCCGTCTTGCGACACAACAACGCCGAGTGTATTGAGGTCGACGACTTGAACGACGTTGTCGGAGCCGGCGACGAGCGCGGGACCGTCGAGCGTGAGGCGCGTTGACGACGGGCCGACATAGACCGACCTGATCCGCCGCGGGTCGTCCGTCGCGTTCGGCCCCGCGGTGAACCGGACCCACGCCCCCACCATGCCGGCGTCGAATCGCGAGCCGTCGCCAGTGTCCTCGAGCGTCGCCGGCGTTGTCGCATTCGACGTCACGTCGGAAACCGTGATCGTGGTGCGCTCTGCGAAGCGCAGAATGCGCCCTCGCGTGTCGGGAACGTTGCCTGCATATCCGGGCCTTGCCGCCCGCGCCGCGACGGCCACGGGGGCCGTGGAGCCCTCGGGGAGCACGACGTCGGCCGCGAGTTCGAGCGTTGCCGCCCCCACCAGCGTTCCGTCGGGTGTCGTCAGCGTCGCAAGGAGTTCGTCGCCCTCTTCGAGGTCAAGATCGCCAAGCGTCGGCGGCTGGCGGGTCAAGACGATCTGACCTGTCGCCTTCGTCGCCCCCGCTGACGGGGGCTGCGTTTGGATCGAGTGCGGAAGAATGTAAAGGGCTTGCGTCGAGACGTCCGCGGCCCGGCTCGCCCGTTCGAGCGTCGCCGCGATGGCGGCGACAATGTCGAACCCCATCCCGCCGCCGTCGTTCTCAAGCGGGTCGGTGTAGGAGCGATCAAGGACGGTGCGCCAGACGTTGAGGAGTTGCTCTTTCGTGAGGGTCGGCATCGACCCCATACTACACGACCGACGTAACCAGATCGCGACGCGTGCGGATCACCTGGTTTGCCGTCGGCACGACATCGCCGGCCGGCACGACTACGGCGCCATCGGGGACAATCACGCCCGTAATCGATTCGGCCGCGGTCACGATCCGAGACCGAAGGAGCGTCGCGCCGGGAGCGAGTGCGTTTACTCGAGCGACGATCGTGGCGGCAACGGCGTCGAACGCCGCGACGGTGTCAACGCCGGTCGCGAAATCCAGATCAAGCTCGATCGCCTGGTAGTACGGAACGGCGGCGAGCACGTCGGCGACGATTCCGGCGCCTCGGAAATCGAGGAGCGCGGTTTCGACGAGCGCGACGAGGTCGGCGTTTGCGCGGCCCTGAGCGTCGGCGACATAGATTCGAACGAGCCCGTTAGGCACTCCGAGGGGGAGCGATACCAGCTCCACGGCCGCCGCTTGTCGAAGGCCCGGAACCGTCAAGGCGCCGAACTCGATGGCGGCAAGC
>Ga0180432_10010673_pt1 | contig 10941 bp, 5 predicted proteins | sample SS_ome_10_FD_132414 | JGI IMG/M metagenome (GOLD analysis project Ga0180432, IMG submission 132414) | Hypersaline lake sediment archaeal communities from the Salton Sea, California, USA - SS_1_MS_2 metaG | ecosystem: Environmental > Aquatic > Non-marine Saline and Alkaline > Hypersaline >...
ATCGAGAGCCCGGCACAGATCAGCGAGAAGACATTCGTGCTGACCTTCGACGACGTGTTCTTCACCCGCCGCGTGGTGGACGATTTCGTCGAGCGCGCCGCGCGGGAAAAAGTGTCGCTGCGCTGCGGTCTGCCTGCCGATTCCTTGCTGGTCAGGCGCACGCGCTCGTTGCAGGAATTAGAGAATGGCAGCGACGGCCAGGAAGATCTCTCGCTTTACCGCCTTTACTTCGTGCGCGGCGAGGAGGTCCCCGATTCGCAGGCGGCCCTCGATGCATGTCTCAAGGCGGCGCGACCTTTCAGGGCGCGCTTCAAGGAAAAGGTCATGCGCATGCCCGCCCCGCCACACATCTCGGGCTTTTCGGACTACGAGCACCCGGTTACCTCGAGCGTGGTGATGCACATCACCCACTGGGTGCACGTGCTGTGGGCCAACCAGCTCTCGATCCAGATAGAGTGGGTGCAGGCCGTGCTCGATCACAAGGCCTGGACGACGGGCAAGTTGCTCGCCTCCGGCCTAGTCTCGCTTTTGTGCGGCAGGTGGTCGAAGCGTGGTTTTTTGACCACCCTGGTCGGCCGTGCAAACCGCAAGGGCCGCGGCTGCTACGTTCACCCCACGGCTACCGTCGAGGGCTGCCTGATGGGCGACAACGTGCAGGTGGGAGCCTACGCCCTGGTGCGCGGCTGCTTGCTGGGCGACAACGTGACCATCGAGGACCGGGCCAACGTTTACTTCTCGGTGGTCGGTCCGGATTGCTTCATCAGCAAGAACTCTACCATGGTCTTCTGCGCGGGCTACCCGGACTCGGACCTGTGCGTCAACGGCATCCAGGCCTGTCTGTTCGGAAGTCGCTGCGCCCTGACCTCGCGCGTGTGGGTGATCGATCTGTCCACCTCGGAAGAGACGCGGGTAATGCACCGCGGCGAGCTGGTTGCGGTGGAGAACCGCCTGCTGGGCGCCTGCTTCGGGCACGATTGCTTCGCCGGGCTCGATGTGACCATCGGCCAGGGGCGATCGATCCCGAACGGGGCGGTGCTGATCCAGTCGCCGGCGGGCATCCTGCGCCGCATCCCGCCCGACCTGCCGCCGGGCGTCGCCGCCTGGGCCGAGAACGGCACGGCGGTCACCGGGAAAAACGACAAGAAAAAGTAGAACGAGTCGGCGAGTCGACGTGTCCCGTGTCCAGAGTCGCGGGTAGAATTCAAAAGCGCTGGAGATGGTGGGGATATCCCCCAGATCACCTTTTGCTTTTGACGGCGAAGGAGGGCTGCGCCTCGTATCAGTTTTCACAAAGGTGTGTCGTCGTGTTGCAGGTCTCGCCGTTGCCGGTGTCACAATCGCCGTTGTTGGTGCAACCGCAGAAATTCGGGCTGTCTATGATGCAGACCTTGTTCGTCGTCGGGCCGCAGGTGTCTTCACAACCGGCGCAGTCCGTCGTGGTGCCCAGCTCGGTTTCGCAGCCGTTAACCATGTCTGAGTCGCAGTCGTCGTAGTCTGCGCTACAGGTGCAGGCTCCGGACGAGCAGGTGGCGTTTGTCGCGCAGGACGATCCGTTCGGATCGTCGGCATTGCAGTTGTCCGCAACATCGTCGCATGTCTCCGAACAATCGAGGTCGCCGTCCGCCCCGGGACAGGGGTCGCCGCTGTGCTGGCTGCAAGAGCCGCCGGAGCAGGTATCGGTGCCGTTGCAATAAGTGCCGTCGTCGCAGGCCGAACCGTTAGGGTCGTTTGCGCTGCAGTTATCCGCTGTCTCGTTACATGATTCCGAACAGTCGGCGTCGCCGTCCGCCCCGGGACAGGGATCGCCGCTGTGCTGGCTGCAGGAGCCGCCGGAGCATGTATCGGTGCCGTTGCAATAGGTGCCGTCGTCACAGGCCGAATCGTTAGGGTCGGCGGCGCTGCAGTTGTCTGCGACATCGTTACACGACTCCGAGCAGTCGCCGTCGCCGTCCGGCCCCGGGCAGGGATCACCGGTGTGTTGGCTGCAAGAGCCGCCGGAGCACGTGTCGGTACCGTTGCAATAAGCGCCATCGTCGCAGCTCGATCCGTTCGGGTCGGCTGCGCTGCAGTCGTCTGCCACATCGTTACAAGTCTCCGAACAGTCGCCGTCGCCGTCCGCCCCGGGACAGGGGTCGCCGCTGTGCTGGCTGCAAGAGCCGCCGGAGCAGGTGTCGGTGCCGTTACAGTATATGCCGTCGTTACAGGCTATCGTGTTATTCGTGTTGCTGCAACCGTCCCCGACGGAAACGCAACTGTCGGTCGTGCAGGGGTTGTCGTCGTCGCAGTCATCGCCGCACGTGCTGCAGTTGCTCATGGTGCCAAGCGGGGTCTCGCAGCCGTCGGACCAGCCGTTGATGCAGTTTCCCCAGTCGGCATCGCAGTTGCAGGTGCTGGAGGAGCAGTAGGCGTTCTGGCCGCAGGAGTTGTTGCACGAGCCGCAGTGGTTGTCGGTGTTGCGCAGGTCCGTCTCGCAGCCATCGGAGTCGGTCGAGTTGCAGTCGTCCCAGTCTGACTGGCAGGAGGTTATTCGACAAGTGCCGGTCGAGCATGATTCGGACGCATGTGCCAGGCTGCAGGTCACCTCACAGGCGCCGCAGTCGGTAAGTGTGGTCAGCGGGGTCTCGCAGCCATCGGAGTCTACCGAGTTGCAGTCGTCCCAGTCGCTGTAGCAGGAGTCTATCTGGCAGTTGCCATTGGGGCACTCGGCGCTGGCGTGGGCCCGGCTGCAACTCGTGCCGCACGAGCCGCAGTCGCTGGTCGTCTCGAGTGAAGTCTCGCAGCCGTCGGAGTCCGTCGAGTTGCAGTCGTCCCAGTTCGTGTCGCAGGAGGCTATCTGGCAACTCCCGCTGGAACAGCTGGCCGTGGCGTGGGCCCGGGAACAGGGCGTGTTGCACGAACCACAGTGCTGCAAAGTGGTCAGTGTCTGCTCGCAGCCGTCGTTCCAGCCGTTGAGACAGTTGCCCCAGCCGTCGTCGCAGTGGCAGGTACTGCCGCTGCAATAGGCGTGCTGGTCGCAGTCGAAGCCGCAGGAGCCGCAGTGGGCGTCGGTGACGCGCAGATCTGTCTCACAGCCGTCGGCCCAGCCGCCGCTGCAATTGCCCCAATCGCTGTTGACACAGGCGCAGGAGCCGTTGTTGCAGATCGTGTGCTGGCCGCAGTCGTTGTCGCAGGTGCCGCAGTTGGTGGCGTCGGTCAGGACGTTGATCTCGCAGCCGTCGGCCCAGCTGTTGTTGCAGTCTGTCCAGCCGCCGCTGTTGCAGACGCAGGTGCCATTGGAGCAGTGGGCATTGGCCCCGCAATTGAAACCGCAGGTGCCGCAGTTGTCGTGATCGTTCAGCAGATCGATCTCGCAGCCGTCCGACCAGTCGCTGTTGCAGTTGTCATAGTCATCGTTGCAATGGCAGCTGCGCATGCTGCAGTAGGCATGCTGGTTGCAGGCGAAGCCGCATTGGCCGCAGTGCTCCGGATCGTCCCTCAGGTCACTTTCGCAGCCGTCACTGGAATCCTCTTCGCCGGGCAGCGGCACCGGCAGGCGCAGGTCGCCGTTGCAGTCGTCGTAGGGGTCGTTGCACTCGTACTGGCAGACGCCGTTGACACAGGCCTCGGCAGGTCCGCCGGGCAGCCCGCGGCCGGGAATGGAAGAGTCGTCGCGGTAGGGGCACAGGGCGTCGACCGAGGCCAGCGGCTGGTCGGCCGCGTCGAACAGGCCGTTGCAGTTGTTGTCGGTGTTGTCGCAGCGCTCAACCCCGCCGGTGGTCTGGTAGCAGGGGCCGTACTCGCAGCCTCCGCCCATGGTACACAGGTCGTCGTCGTTGTCCCACCAGCCGTCGTCACAATCGCAATCGCAAACGCCGTGGATGCAGCGCACGACACTGGCATTTTGTTGCTCGCCGACTATGTTGTTCAGGCAATCGAGCCGCGCGTCTTCGGTCAGGTCGGTGTTGCCGTCGCAGGTGTTGTCGAGGTCGTCGCACAGCTCGGCGTCAAGGCCAGGCACGCAGTGCTGGTCCATGACCAGCTCGCCGTCTACGCAGATGAACAACCCCGGCACGCAGATGCCCTCGGTGCGGTCTTCGCAGACGGCGGTGTCGCCCACGGAGCACTTGCAGAGGCGCTCGCCGCTGTCGGGGTCGTAGACGTCGTCAGGCTCGCCGTTGCAGTCGTTGTCGAGGCTGTCGCAGTAGTCGGTCGTCTCTTCTCCCTCGATGTAGTAGTCGTAGTCGTCACCCAGGAGTCCTGTGTAGCAGGTGTCGTGGGCGAACATCTCGTAGTCGACCCTCTCGCAGTCGACCCAGTCGCCGTCGACGCACTGCTTTACGGCGTCGCGGCAGCAGCCCTGGTTCTTGGTGCAGGCCGGGAAGACCGTCACATTGTCGATAATGGTGTCGCAGTCGTTGTCGCGCCCGTCGCACAGGTCGAACTCGGCGGCACCGTCCGGGTTTTCCTCGCTCCAGCCCTCGGGGGTGCGTTGCCCGGGGCATTCCTCGGGCCAGGTGCCATCGTCCTGGCAGGTTTGCTTGCCGTCGTGGCATACGCCTTTCTTGCGAGTATCCGGCGGGCCGGTGTAGCAATCCCGCTCGGTGCCCGGCACGCAGCCACCGCAGCCGGTGTCCCTGTCGTCGAGAAAACTGTTGCAGTCATTGTCGATGCCGTCGTCGCAGGTCGGGTAGCACAGAAAGCCGCCATCCCGGCATTCGACGGGGTTGCCGTTGGCGTCCAGCTTGCCCTCGGCGACCGGGGTTATCAGGCCGATACATCCGCCCCACTGGCCGTCATTGCAGGACTGGGTACCCATCTCGCAGGCACAGGTCGGATCTTCGTCGTGCAGGCAGACCGTCTCCAGCGCCCGCGCCCACTGGGGCCAGCAGTCGCGCTGGTCGCCCGGTGAACAGGGGCAGCCCTCGTCGCGCGCACCGTCGCAGTTGTTGTCCTTGTCGTCGCAGACCTCTTCGGCACCCGGGTTGACGGCAGCGTCGTCGTCGTCGCAGTCGTTCGACTCGCAATAGCCGTCCTCGTCCTTGTCGATACAGCCGGTCAACTCGAGCGGCAAGAGCACGCCTTCTTCGTCGCAGTGCTCGATGATCTTGTTGCGCACGAAGAGAACATTTTCGAGCTCACCGTCGGCCACCTCGCGTTCTTCGCGGAATCCGACGGCGACGATCCTGATGCTCTCTCTGACCTGCTGGCCGGCCAGGATCAGGACCCAGAGCTGGTTCTCGGGGCTGGTGGAAGTCGGATCGAAGGTGCGTGGCTCGCTCAACGGCGCCTCCGGCACGTTGATCTCGAAGACGGGATCGGGATCGAGAGAGGTGGCGTCGTAGATGAACAGGTGCACGCTGGTGATGGTGACGACGGGGCTGGTTATCCTGACCCAGACACCTGTTTCGGACTCCGGGCCGCAGCCCGGCGTCGAGAGGCCCAGCATGGTGCAAAGGGCGAGCAAAAGTATGATCCGGCACGATCTCATCCGACCTTGGCCAACTTTCATTTTCTTGCTCCGTACGCGGGAATAACGAACTCGCTTGGGTGGTTCATGCCCACAAGCCGATTGAAAAAGCGAATGAATCCGCTATACCAAGCTAGCACGCGGCCGCGGAGGTGGTCAAGGCGCCTTGACCCGGAGGATGGCCTGTGATAGAGGCTCAGCCATTCCATGCGATGGGCCCTGGGGCGTAACAGGCCCTGTCAAAAAGGAAAAAAGGAGGCTCCATGCGATCTATGCCCTTGACCTGGCTGGCGGCGTTGCTCCTGGTGCTGGCTCCGACCCATGCCCTTGCCCAGGATGATACCGAGCAGGACTCAGCCGAGGAGACGGCGAAAGAAGGCGAACAGAGCGCCACGCCGGGTGAGAAAACCGAAGCCGCGGCCGAAGAGATGAAGAAAGAGGACAGGGAGGTCAGGGCGCAACCGGCCGCAAAGCCCCTCGAGGCACCCGGTGCCGCCGGGGACGAACTGGCGCCCCTCGAACCGCCGGCGGACGACGATTTCGGCGGCGAGCTGCCGCCCTTGCCGGCGGGCTACGAGGAGGTCAGCATGGACGAGGCCCAGGCGGCCAAGCCGCCGGCCAACATCCTCGATCTGCACGGCTACCTGCGCCTGCGCGGCGATCTGAACTCGGGTGTCGACCTGGGTCTCGATCAACGAACGGAAAACGGTGTGAGTTATCCCCAGTTTCCCAGGCCGGCCTCCGGACGTGGCGACACCATAGCCATGGCCAACATGCGCTTCAGGCTCGAGCCGACCATCAACATCTCGGAAGACGTGCGCATCATGGCGCAGGTGGACATCCTCGACAACCTGATCCTGGGCTCGACCCCCGACGGCTACCCGCAGAACCAGTACTACCCGCTGGTGGTCTTCAGCCAGGGCCAGACACCGCCCGTACAAGGCATCAACTCCTTACGCGACAGCATCACCGTCAAGCGTGCCTGGGGCGAGGTGATGACCCCGCTGGGGCTCCTTCGCTTCGGGCGCATGCCGTCTCACTGGGGCCTCGGGCTTCTGGCCAACGACGGCGGCCCGGCCCACGTCGACAACGGCCCGCTGGTGACCCGGCCCAGCCGTTTCAGTTCGGTGGGCCAGTGCTTCGACTGCGACTTCGGCTCGACCGCCGATCGCATCCTCTTCGCCACCAAGCTCTTCGGCCACTACATCGTGCCCATGGTCGACTTCACCTCCGAGGGGCCCTACTTCTCGTGGGGCAACGAGTACAACGGCCAGCACATCGACGCCGATCAGCTCGACGACGTCAACTCGTGGATCATCGCCATCTTCAAGCGCGACAAGCCCGAGGACATCAAGCACGCGCTGGATCAGGGCGACTGGGTGCTGAACTACGGGGTGTACTTCGTCTTTCGCAACCAGGCCCTGGACGGCATAGAATTCAACAAGAGGAACGGTGATGCCTACGATCGTAACTTCTACCAGGAAGATCAGTACGTGGATGAATTCGCGGTCAGGAACGCCGAGGCCTACATCCCCGACTTCTGGGTGCGCTTCATGTGGCAGAAGCTGCGCATCGAGCTGGAGTTCGTGCTGATCGCCGGCAAGATCGGCTATACCAACGTGCAGTCTAACATCATGAACGATGGTTCGCTGAATATGGGTAACGCTGAATGCAGCGCGAGCATCCTGCAGTACGGCGGCGTGCTGCAGGCCGACTACACCATGCTCGACGACAAGCTGATCCTGGGCCTCGAGATGGGCCTGGCCTCGGGCGACAACTCGCCGGGCATGGGTGTGCGGCCCTTCGCCGAGAAGCAATTCGAGTCGAGCGAACGCGATGAAGGGTGCGGCGACAGGGACGATACGATCAACAACTTCCGCTTCAATCTCGACTACCACGTCGACATGATCCTCTGGCGCCAGATCATCGGCACCGTCACCGACGCCATCTACGTCAAGCCCACCGTGCAGTACAATATCGCCGAGGGCCTGGGCGCCAAGGTCTCGGCGATCTACTCCTCGGCCATGTACAAGGAGTCCACCCGCGGCAAGGCCCACCCGCTGGGCCTCGAGTTCGACATCGACTTCTTCTACTTCTCGGACGACAACTTCCACGCCGGCATCGCCTACGGGTTGCTGATTCCCTTCGGCGGCATGAAAGACCTGGGCGACGACATGGCCCCCGGCGGCATCGCCCAGAACGAACTGGACAACGACGCCAACATCGCCCACCGCATCCTGGGCAGACTGGTGATCTATTTCTGATTGCAGGCGCCTTGCATGTTCGTCGACCAAGAAAACTCACCCCCCCCTCCCTCGCCCTCCCCCGCGCCTCAAAGACTACGCGCGAAGCACTCGGACGGCGGGGGGAGGGAAGCTCGATCAGCTTGCCAAGGGGCATGTTTGATGACCCTCTTCCTTGTCTTGGCGTACCTGGCTTTTCCAAGCGCCTGCGGGGTCAAGGGCCCGCCGCGGCCGCCGAAGGCCGCGCCGCAGGCGAGCGTCGACGGCGGCACGGCCCTGGACGGAGGTGAGCCATGTTCGAAGGAACCCTGACCGCTCTGATAACCCCCTTCAAAGACGGCGGGGTCGACGGCGAGGCGCTGCGCGAGCTCGTCGAGCGCCAGATCGCGAACGGCATCGCCGGGCTGGTGGTCTGCGGCACAACCGGCGAGGCGGCGGCCATGTCTATGGAGGAACGCCTGGCGACCATCCGCCACGTGGTCGAGCAAGCCGCCGGCCGCGTGCCCGTGGTGGCGGGCACGGGCAGCAACAACGCGCGCGTGACAATGGAGATGACCCGCAAGGCCCAGGCGCTGAAGGTCGACGGGGTGCTGGTGGTCACCCCCTACTACGTCAAGCCCACCCAGGCGGGCCTGGTCGCGCACTTCGCCGCCGTGGCCGAGGCCGGGCCGCCGGTGGTGGCCTACAACGTGCCCTCGCGCACCGGTGTCTGCATGACCGCAGAGAGCGTGGCCGCGATCTCGAAGATAGAAAACGTCGTGGCCCTCAAGGAGGCCAGCGGTGACCTGAAGCTGGCGGCCAGTATGTTGCGCGCCGTTGAAAAGACGGGCGGCGAGCTGAGCGTGCTTTCGGGCGACGACTTCACCTACCTGCCGCTGCTAGGCATCGGCGGGCGCGGCTGCATATCGGTGGTCAGCAACGTCGTGCCCGGGCGCATGGCCGAGATGACGGCCGCCTTCGAAAAGGGCGAGCTTGAAAAAGCGCGCGAGATACACTTCGGGCTGCTGCCGCTGATGGAGGCGCTTTTTCTGGAGTCCAACCCGATTCCGGTCAAGGCGGCCATGGCCATGCTCGGACTGTGCAGCGAGGAGATCCGCCCGCCGCTGACACCGCTTTCTGAAGAGCTCGGGCCGCGGCTCAAACGCGCCCTGGATGAATGCGGCGCGGCGCAGGGGAAGAAACCGTGATCGGGGTCTGTCTCAGCGGCGCCCGCGGGCGCATGGGTCGCATGCTGGCGGAGATGATCGCGGCCTCCGGGCGCCTGGAGATCGCCGCGGCCCTGGAGCGGCCGGCGCATCCCGAGCTGGGCATGGAAATCGCGCCGGGGGTGCGCCTTACCGGCGAAGCCCCGGCGGCAATCGCCGCGGCCGAGGTGGTGCTGGACTTCAGCCTGCCGGAGGCGGTGATCGAGCACCTCGGACACGCGGTCGATACGACCAGGCCCTTCGTCACCGGCACCACCGGATTTTCTCCCGAGCATTCGCTGGTGTTCGAGCGTGCCGCGAAGAAGATCGCCGTGGTGCGTGCCTCGAACATGAGCCGCGGGGTGTACGTGCTTGGCCGGCTGGTAGGCGAGGCTGCCCGCGCGCTGAAGGGCTACGACGCCGAGGTCTTCGAGATGCACCACGCGGCCAAGGCCGACGCGCCCTCGGGAACGGCGTTGCAACTGGCCGAGGGCGTTTGCGCCGCCCGCGAAGAGGGCGAGACGATCTACGGCCGTGACACCCGGCGCCGCCCGGGCGAGGTGGGTATCTCGTCGGCGCGCGGCGGGGACGTGGTGGGTGAGCACCGGGTCATGTTCCTGGGCGACGGCGAGCAGATCATCCTCACCCACCGCGCCACTTCGCGCAGGCATTTTTGCGCCGGGGCGCTGGCGGCTGCCGAGTACGCTGCCGGGGCCGCGCCGGGTCTGTGGACCATGCAAGACGTGTTCGCTGGAGGCTGAGCCTTGCGCTTTTGCCGTTTCACTACCGAAGATGGCCCGGCACGCTGGGGCATAGTGGAATCCAGCGCCGTGGTGGCGGTCGAGGGCGATGTCTTTTCGCGCTACGGGGCATCCAGCGAGATATTCCCGCGCGAGGAGGTCACCCTGCTTGCGCCGGTGCAGCCTTCGAAGATAATCGCCCTGGGCACCAATTTCCGGCTGCACGCCGAGGAGATGGGCCGGCCGCTGCCCGAGCAGCCCAAGATATTCTTCAAGCCGCCCTCGGCGCTGATCGGACACGGCGCCGCCATCCGCCTGCCCGACGTGGAGGGCAATGTGGATTTCGAGGCCGAGGTGGCGCTGGTGATCGGCAAGCGCTGTCGACACGTCGAGAGCTCGCAGGCGCTCGACTGCGTCTTCGGTTATACCTGCTTCAACGATGTCACGGCCAGGGCCCTGCAGCGCATGGACGGGGTATTCGCCCGCGCCAAGGGTTTCGATACCTTCGCCCCGGCCGGGCCGTGGATCGAGACCGACGCCTTGTGGGAAGACCTCGAGCTGCATGGCCGGGTGAACGGCGAGACCAGACAGAGCGCCGCCCTCGGTGACCTGATCTTCGGGGTGCCCGAGGTGATCGCCTTCGTCTCGAGCATAATGACGCTCGAGCCGGGGGACGTGATCGCCACCGGGACACCGGCCGGTGTCGGTCTGCTTTCGCACGGCGATCTCGTCGAGGTGACGATTGACGGGATCGGGACGTTGCGGAATCACGTTCGGTAATCGGAGGATGATGACGAGGACGATTCACTTCGTCCCCGCTCGGTGGTAGACTCGGTCCGCTTGGCTTGCTCGGCAGTCCGCTTGGCTTGCTCGGCAGGGAGGTGCGCCATGTATCGGAAGCTTCGCTGGCTGGCCGCGGCGGTCTGCCTTGTGACCCTCGTCTTCTTCGTGCAGAGCTGGATCCTCGATCGCCAATCGGAGTCGGAGACGGTCGGATGGAGCCCGCTCTACGACAGCCGAGTGACGGAGTCGTTGACTCGCGTCACCTCTCAGGTCGCCTACGCACAACCGGCATCGGCGGTCGCTGACTGTACTACAAGGGACTGCAAGCCAACGTGGGACTGCAACGATACGTGGGACTGCCAGAAAACGGCGGATTGCGAGACCTCCGACGAGGCGTGCCACACGCTCGAAGAGACATGCGAAGGTGCGCGCACCTGCGACGGCTACGGCGGATTCGGGGCTACCGTCGACTGTGCGACGTGCGAAGGGCACCCCGACTGCGACACGGCGGGAACGATGGCCGGAGCGGCGTGCACAATGGAAAA
>Ga0180432_10010675_pt1 | contig 10940 bp, 6 predicted proteins | sample SS_ome_10_FD_132414 | JGI IMG/M metagenome (GOLD analysis project Ga0180432, IMG submission 132414) | Hypersaline lake sediment archaeal communities from the Salton Sea, California, USA - SS_1_MS_2 metaG | ecosystem: Environmental > Aquatic > Non-marine Saline and Alkaline > Hypersaline >...
GACATAGACTTCGGTAACGCCCCGGTGGGTCTCTCCCAGGTGGATATGGCTTATATTCCCCGGATTATCAAACTGTGTTGAATAGATCAGCCTGCCTGCAAATGAATGCTGCCCGCTGTCGGAAGAAGTGGAAAGATCCTTCAGTGCGGTCATCTCCCATTGATAGTTGGTTCCATCGACATGCTTTCCGGTCACAAGCCACCTCTGGTCCAGCTGATCAATTCTTTGGAGAGTACCCCTTTTCATTGCAGCAGCTTCGGGATAAAATGGCAGCTCTCCCTGATCTTTCTCGAATACAATCAGCAGTGATTTCAGTGGAGGAAGCAGGATTTCCAGTTCCCTGGCATTGGATGGAAAAGGATATCGCCACCTCTGACCTGTTTCGGGATCCCATACATAGGGAATCCGTCCATTAACCGGGAATGTGGCATGAATCGTGGCAGAATCATTCCGGTGTACATTGGTGAAAAAGTATAGTTCTTTCGTTTTGGTGCTTTGATGGACCTGGTATACATCCTCATCGGGCAGATGAATATCAACATCGGGCTGAAGACCAAGCCGGTCAAGCCAGCTGTATGTCCAGTCATTCAGCATGCCCCTCTCCCCGGGTGAGCTGAGATGGAATACCGATTTTGGATATTGCTCCTGAAGATCAATGAAGACACCCCGGACTATTTTATCATTCTTATGGGCATCTGCCATATGAAGGGATCGTACAGGGATCCGGTCGATCAGGATCAGTTCCCCTCCCTGCCCGACAAATTCCTTGATTTTCAAAGCAGTCTCCGGATGCATGGACCTTATATCTGCCAGCAGCAGGGCTTTGTAGCTCATCGGGCCATACCGGATCCTGCCATCAGCAACCTCCGCATCCCGGACAACCCGCTGATTCAGGCATTCACTTGAGTATCCGGCCTGACTGATGGGTTCCCACAGCCGGTACAGGTACCAGGGCTGCGTATGAAAAGGGTGCCGCACCAGTCCTGTTTCCGACCACAGATCCCCCATAGGACCCACGATGGCAATGGACTTCCGGGGTCTGGAATGCTGAAATATGTGGGACAACCTTGCGTTGTATTGCACCCACCTGTGAAGATATGGCCACCAGGGATTCTGCTCACTGAAATAGGCCCCGTAACGGATCCAGCCCGGGAAACCCGCTTCCGGAGGGGAATAATTGAATCCATGAAGCACAGAATGATTGATCCCGGTGATGAAATTCATGTCATCGTGCTGCTTGATCTCCTCCAGGGAAGTTTTGAATACACCCCGGGTATTGGTCATGGCTTCACAGCTGATGATCTTTCTTCCGGAAAGGTGTCCGCCTGCTGCAGCATACAGGTTCCAGATCATGTATCCGTGATCCTGGTCCCACTCCCATGAAGGACTATCCATCGGGGCCGAATAGATCCAGTTGTTGCTTTCCGGGATATCGGGGATCATGTAACCTTCAAGCATACCCATCAAAAAAGGTGTTCCATATGCCTGGTAGCGGCACTTTAAATCCTTCGAGGAACAGAATTCCTGGAATGCCGAGGTGAAATTCTCCAGGAACGTATCCACCAGCAACCTGTTATAATCAAACCGGGCCCTTCTTATCTGATCGATTAGCTGTCCGGATTGACCATACTCCGTGAAAAGGTCGGACTCGGCCCTGAAGACAAAAGGAAGAAATGGTTGCAGTTCGTACCCGTACGTTTCAAGAAACAGGTCAGCAAATCTATCCGTCCAGTTGGAGCCTGCAAGCTCAATGCTGTCACAGAACAGGGCCCTGATCAATTCAGAAAGGGGGATCCCGGTCTGCTCGGCTATGGCATTCAAACGGGATAAATAAGCCAGGGTTACTTCTTTTTTATAGTGATCCATCACCGGACCGGCAGCACCCGGAGCCCCATGCACCACCATTCTGTGCCCTTTTTGAATCACTCCGTAACTCAGCAGATAAGTCAATTCTGGCTGTAATGGAATATCAATCTTTCCATCAGACTTCAGATCCCCGGTAAGATCGACAATCTCATCCAGCTTATCCAGTTTCAGCGGCATCAAGGAGACATAAAGCACCCCGGGAGGGTAATCCCTGTTGAATTCAGAGTGATGCTGCCCGGGACCAGCGCCTTCAATCAACCTGTCAATGAGGGTTTCTGATGTTTCCGACAATTGTGACTGATCCTCAATCATGACTTCGTGTGGGATGACCCGCTGGATGATCTCATCGCTTTTCAGGAATTCTCCTCCAAACGGCCATCCCGAACCTACGATCAGATCGGTGATCATCTCCTTTTCATGTGCAACCTCGCAGGCATGGACCAGCAGCTTGATCCACTGTTCACCCATCCATACCTTTGACTCTGCTCCTGTCTCCCTGGCATCAGGGGGAAACGCGATCGGATTGATCTCCACACCCCCGAAGCCGGCCTCCTTCAGCAATTCTATTTCCCGGAAGATTTCATCCGCCTCAATCCTGTTCCCGTTCCACCACCAGCGCACAAATGGCCTGGCCTCCGGGGGTGGGTCCTGAAATCCGGAATACAATTGTGAATCCTGCAGCTCATCATCTGGGTGACATGCTACCATGATAAGTATCAGGGGAAGCATCAGGCTCCCCCATCTGTATACCCTGTAAATATTGATCATCTTACTGCATCGAATATATTATAATTCTCTGATCCTGATATTCTTAAACTGTACTGCCATGTGCACATTGGGATGCAATTGCAGACCGATGGGTCCTTTTTCGTTCATGGTACTGCTTTCATAATCCACAAAGGGTTCCCCGTTCAGGAAGGTCTGGATACGCTGACCGGTCACAATGATCCTGAGATGGTTCCACTGGCCCACCTTGTGGAATTCATTCACCTTGTCGGTCTGCCCGGGATACGCGCCCTTATCATCCTTTGGTGCATAGATGCAGGCGGTCATATCCCTTTGCAGGGACCTGGAGATCCCGATCTGGACCTGGGTGCCTTCGCCCCGGGGAAATACCCCTGAATCATAGTCCTCGGTCAGGGTCTGGTATTCCAGGTCCATTTCATAATCCACATATTCTTCGGTTGTCCACAACAGGGATCCCTTCTCATCAGGATTTTCTCCATGGAGTATTTTCCCCTCTTTCACCGTCCAGTGAGAAGCCAGCTCAGCGGGCTCGCATTCCCATCCTTCCAGGGATTTGCCATCGAAAATTTTTTTCTGTCCTGTTCCACAACTGTTTATCAGGAATGGAACCAGGATGATTGCAGCGACTCTGAATATTGGTTTCATATCATGTTCTTTTCAGATTTTGGATTTTGGACTTTATCATTTTTGATCTTTTGCCTTTTTCCTTAAACATTGAATGACTGTATGCTTTTCAATTTACGGACGTTCCGGCTTAACGGGCGTTCCGGCTTTACGGGCGTTCCGGCTTTACGGGCGTTCCGGCTTTACGGACGTTCCGGCTTTACGGGCGTTCCGGCTTTGCGGACCTTTTGACTTTCATACCACCTCCGGTACGATGTAAGGATGCCTGTAATTCCTGGACAGCAGCATGTTCGCCTCCTGGTTGTTAATGAACTTTTCAAATTCACCGTTAAATTCAACGCTTTCTCCTACCCGGTAGGCAATATTTCCCAAATGAGGGAGTACGGAGGACATATGCCCTTCCAGGATATCACAATTGAGCACGGAAGGATCGCCGGAACGGACCGCATCAATGAAATTGGCATAATGTCCGCCACTGCTGGGAGCAGCACGGAAGGTCTGATCACCTCCCACCGCGGCGCTTTCGGCCTCCATACCGGAACCTGCAAAGGGTTCTTTTTCCCGCTCTCGGTATGCTTTCCAGTTGGAACCGTTTACCTCAAGCCACCCTTCAGTTCCATAGAACAGGTTCCCTATCCTGATCCCGGCAAATGACTCGCTGTTGGTATAACGTCCACGGGTTTCGAATTCCAGGATCTTTCCATCCTCGTATTCATAAAGTGAAGCATGGGTATTGGGGGTTTCCTGTGAACACGCATGGGGTGAGATCCCGAAAATCCCGCCCATGGACTGAATTTTAACCGGGTGGATTTTTTTTCCGAGTCCCCAGCGGGCAACATCGAACTGGTGCGGACCCTGGTTCCCCGTATCACCATTGCCCGTATTCCAGTGCCAGTGCCAGTTATAATGCACCCTTTTCTCATTATACGGACGCCAGGAAGCCGGGCCGAGCCACATGTCATAATCCAGATTTGAAGGGGGTTCGCTGTCAGAAGCGATCCCGAAAGAGTCACGGGGCTTGAAGCAGGTCCCCCGTGCCATATATACCTCCCCGATACCCCCGTCATGCAAAAATGCCATGGCCTGCATCACGTTGCTGTTGGAACGGTTCTGGAAGCCAACCTGTACCACCCGGTTGTATTTCCTTGCTGCTTCCACCATCTTTCTTCCTTCCCAGATGTTATGACAACTGGGTTTTTCCACATATACATGTTTTCCTGCCTGGCAGGCCCAGATGGTCCCCAGGGCATGCCAGTGGTTGGGAGTGGCCATGGCTACGGCATCAATTTCAGGATCTTCGAATATCCTGCGCATATCCTGAACCGTGCCGGGTTTTTTGCCGTCCTGGTTTTCGGCGACGATCTCTTTTGATTCCCCGAAGAATTGGGTATCCACATCACAAACTGTCTTTATGAACACCCCGTCGTCATACATGCTTGAGAAGGCCCTCATCAGGTTCTTGCCCCTGCCTCTGAGGCCTATAACGGCCATATTTACCCGGTCATTGGCACCGGGTATCCTTCCATAGGATCTGGCCGATACGGCTGTAAGCCCCATTGAAACACCGGCAGTCCCTATGGCTGTTTTCTTGATAAATGTTCTTCTGTTTTCCATATTAACTTTCTTTTTGTGCCTTGTCTTTTTCAACAGCAATAAATCTCTCACGTGATGAACTGTCCAGGGCTTTAATGGCAATTTTCTGAACGCTATCCTCTGACAGTTTTACCTTGTTGGTAAGTTCTCTGATCAAGGCTTCCTGGTCCTTGATTTTTAATTTCAGAGAATCTATGGTCTGGTCTTTCAGCTTGATTTCAGCAGCTGAACTGTTTTCAGTGATTTGTTTGTCATAATTATATTCCTGTTTCAGTTTTATTTCTGTTTCCTTGGCGGTCTTTTCTTTTTCCTTATTCAGTATATCAGGAAATTCTTCGTTCTTTTTTCTCAATTCGGTCAGTTCAGCTTCTGCCTCTTTTAGCTTGGCCTCCCGTTCGGTTATCTCCTTTTCAAACTGGGCTCGCTTTTCCAGAAGTTCTTTCTCCTGCCGTGTTCTTTTTTCCTCATATTGATCCTGATCCTTCTTTCGTGCAATCTTCAAATTATAATCATACTCCTCTTTCTCCCGTTTTCGTTCTTTGTTCAGATTTTCCTTATACTCATTCATCTGTTTGTCCATCCTTTCCTCTTCTTCTTTCCATGCTCTTCTTTTTTCTTCCATTTCCTGTTCAAATTCCTCTTTCTTCTTTTCCTGGGCCAGCATCAATGTAACCAGCGAATGAGCATTGTAGGAAACCTGATACAGGTCCTCCAGGTTCTTTTTTTCAATATCAATGGCCTCCCGCAGATTCGCAAACTCCTTGTAGGCAGCGGTCATTTTTTCCTCAAGCTTATCCAGTGTTCCGGATACATGGGTTTTCAGATTGGCAATACGCTGAATAATCTCATCTGCAGAAAGTTCTTCCGCCTTTTTCACTTTCTCGTCGTCTTTTTGTCTCTGTTGCTCGACCCTGGGTTCTTCTTTTTTCTGTTCCACACTGGCCAGCAATTCCTTGTAAGCATCAAGAATCTCACTTTTGGTATTTCGTGAGCTAATTTTCTGTTCCATCATGATCGGGTATTCAGTTAATAATGACAAATTTATTGAAAGATACAAATAGTTCCGTTAATCAAGCCACCATTCCTCCAGCCGCTTCTGTAGCCTGGACACGATTTCCGGGTTCTCTTCTGCCAGGTTGTTCCGCTCATGAGGATCGTTCACCAGGTTGTACAGCTGTGCAGAACCTTCCGGCCGGTTGGCCGGATCCGGGAGGATCAGTTTCCACGCTCCGGCGATGATCACCCGGTAGTAAAGGCTTGAATCGATGGTGGAAAAATCATGGGCGTATGTTTCAGCAAAAATGGCATCCCGTTCCTTCCGGACTGCCTCATCCAGCATGTTGATCCCCTGCATCTCATGGGTCGGTTCCAGTCCGCACACCCGTAAGACAGTGGGGGCAATATCGATGCAGCTGGCAAGGGAAGTTGTATCCATTTCCGGTTCTATGGTGCCTGTCCAACGGTATATGATCGGTGTGCGGATCCCCATCTCATAAGGCTCTCTCTTGGATCTGGGTGCATAGCGATTGGGACGGTCCGGATCCTGGATCCATCCATTGTCTGTGACATATATGAACAGTGTTTCTTCTGAAAGCCCTTTTTCCTGAATCGTATCCATCAGCCTGCCTACAGTGATATCAAACCATTCACACATCGCCCGGTAATTCGCCACAGCCTGAGATGGGGCCGCCACCAGGTATTTTTCCCTGAGACTGTCCGGCGAAGTATGCGGCGCATGGGGAAGAAAAGGTGCATACCAGACAAAGAATGGCCGCTCTTCCTTCTGCGCCTGATCAATAAAATCAAAGATGATATCAAGCCCCTGCCGGCCGATCTCGAGTCCGTCATCTCCATGTCTTCCTCCCCTGGAAGGATCTCCATGCGTCATTCCACGGGTAAATCCTCCCCTGGAAAAATGGCCTTCCCACCATTTTCCCGTCTGCAGGGAAACATAGCCGGCTTCACCCAGCAGGTCGGCCAGGGTTGCCACCTCCCCGATCTTCCGTATATAAGGCTCGTTGTATTCGGCCCTTTCCAGCAGCCAACCGGGACCATAACGTTTTTCGGCAACAGGATCGAACACCGGATCATTCCCGATCACCCCGTGCTGGTGCGGATAGAGCCCGGTGATGATGGACGCCAGGGCCGGCCTGCACAGGGGAGCGGTGGTATATCCCCGGGTCAGGGTAAGTCCTTCGCTGGCAAGCTGATCGATCCTGGGGGTCCGGATATGCCCGTGACCCATGAAACTGTAATCGGTCCAGCCCTGGTCATCCGAGATGATCAGCACAATATTCGGAAGTTCGGGCTCACCGGTTTTGCATGAAGTAAGAACCAGCAAGGAAAGAAACACGCATATGAGCCGGGTGAGATTTTTCATCATTCGTTTTTGCATGATGCCATCCCTTCAGGTTGATCCAATGGGACAGATATCCTGACAGGAAAGAATAAATATATATTTTTGCTGCCGGAATCCCGTATGATTCGGGATAAAAATATGTCAGGATCGAAGATGGACGGACAGAAAAGGTTAAAAGCAGTGCTTTTTGATATGGATGGGGTCCTCCTGGACTCGGAAGAATATATCTGCAAAGCCGGGGTCGAAATGTTCAGGGAAAAAGGTTACCGGGTAACTCCGGAGGATTTTCTTCCCTTTACAGGGATGGGCGAAAACAGGTACCTGGGGGGTGTGGCAGAAAAAAACCATATCCCTTTCCAGCTGGAAAAGGATAAAGCGAGGACCTATGAGATTTATCAGTCACTGGTGAAAGGAAAACTGGTCCCCCTGGAAGGCGTGCCTGAATTTATCGATAAATGCAGGCGCAAGGGCCTCAAACTTGCCCTGGCATCCAGTGCCGACCGGATCAAGATCGATATCAACCTCAGGGAAAGCGGGATATCCCCGGATACTTTCCAGACTATTATCAGTGGCCTGGATATCAAACGCAAGAAACCATCGCCTGATATTTTCCTGAAAGCAGCAAAAAAGCTGGGAGTGAAAGCTTCCCAGTGCCTGGTGGTGGAAGATGCCATCAGCGGCGTGGCTGCCGGTAAAGCCTCCGGGGCAAGGGTCCTGGCCCTGACCACCTCCTTCACTGCCGGGGAGCTGTCAGATGCCGACTGGATCTCGGAAAACCTCTCCACCGCGGGGGATGAACCCCTGGAGTGGTAACAAGCCAGCAATCACTTATTCTTATCCGGCTCAAGGGGTACCAGGACCACAGGACCTTCAAGTCCCGATCTCATGGTTTCCCAGTCCGCAGCATGAAACGGTTCATAGTGAATATTCACGAAATTGATATCATGGAATTTTTTCCATCTCACATTTTTCCTTTCAAGATACCTGATCCTGTTTGCCATCAGGTTTGCCACCTCGATGGTCAGTTCATTGATGCCCTCCCTGAGCAGTTGACCGGCCTTTATGTTGAATGGATTGCTGTATAATATGTCCAGCTTTTCCCCATTGAGCCACACCCCGGCACTTTCGTATACGATCCCGAGATCGAGCAGGTATTCATCCGCAGAAATTTTGGGCATCTCAAAGGATGCCTTATAAATGGCTGTGCCGGAAAAGTTGATCCAGGCACTGTCACCCAGATCGGTCCAGGGAACGGGCCGGTCCATGCGGACAATCCCCGGAATTTGCGGTCCTCCTTCAATACCTTCCAGGGTCCAGGGACCCGTGACCGGCATCGGTTCTCCGCTCCTGATATAATAATCCCATGGATCGGTCACAGGTGCTTCTCCCTCATATGTCCTCAGGATCAGCGATTCCCCCGAAGCCAGCTGTACCCTCACCCGGGGCATTTCATCCGAAAGATCCATACAGGCGAGGCCGGATTTCCCGTTCTGGGGATCCATGATCACTATGGAACGGGCTACCGTCCTGAGGGGAAGCAGGGTATCCAGATCATCCGCGGTGTGATTGACCAGGTAATAGTAACGGCCACCCTCAAGGGTACGCCTGCAGTATTTCAAACCGAACCGGTTGATCATTTCTGCACGGATCCCCCTGGAATGAAGCGTCCTGTGAAAATCACCCGATAAAAGGATCACCCCGTTCCCTGTCCGGCATTCCATGATACCGTTCTCATTTTCCTCGAACCGGAGCTGTGCCAGCATGGTATCCAGTTCGTCTTTCCGCCTTGCCAGGCCGGATAAACCGGGTACATCCCCGGGCAGCTGCTCCATGATCACAACAGCTCCATCCCTTGCCATCTGCAGCACTTTTTCCAGGGTTCCCGGCGGGATATAGCTGCATTGGGGTATGATCAGCGCCCTGTATGGCAATGCTCCCCGGGAGGTAATGATTTCCCCGTTATTTACCCTGGAATCTGCAAGCCAGCGATCCGAAATGAAATCAAATCCGTGGCCCTGCTCTGACATCCTCCTTACCGAAGGGTAATTGAGCCAATCCCTGATGTTGTGCACGGAAAGCTGCATTTCAAGGCCTTCCGGATCGCTCCATATATCGAACACGGGCCAGTATACCAGCACCTCATGATCCGGTTTTCCTGCCTGCAATACCGACTGGCAACGGGTCACGTAACGGTTCAGTCCTTCCACGTGCGGCCAGAAACTGTTGGACGGAGCAAAGTTCACGGAAGCATAGAACAGCCATCCCGGCCACCGGGTATCCCGTGGTGAATAGGTGGTCCCATGGTAAAAAAGGTGATTGATCCCGGCCAGGAAAGCCTCTTCTGCTTCCGGTTTGCACTGGGACAGCGATACCCTGAAATGTTCGCCCAGCCAGGTGAAAGTCTCATTGGATATCAATCCCTTGCCCGAAATGTGGGCGGCGGAGGTGGCCAGCTTCAGCATCAGGGGATCGGGCTCCACATTTACCCGGTCGCTGGTATCCTGTCTCAGTCCGGCAATCTCATAACGTTTGTGGCCATATATTTCGCATTCCGGGATATCCACCGCCGCATAAAGGTCGATCAGGTTTCCGGGTGAACCGTGGGCCTGGTTTCGTGTCAGGGCTGAACGATGATGTGCCCAGTCGGTCCAGGGGATGGTAAAGTTCTCCAGAAGCAGTTCCGATAAGGTGAGGCGGTAATCACATTTGATCCTTACGACCAGATCCTCATCTCCCCTTCCTGTGAGCTCCCGGATATAATCCCTCAAATCATACCCCCTCCGCATCTGAAACACCCCGAAAAGACCGGGTGTCCAGCTCGCATGGTAAACCTCGTAGCTGTCATTGAAAAATGACCGTATAGCGGGGGATTTTTGCAATGCTGCATCGAATCTCTCCAGGTAGGCATTCACTGCCTCTGCTGAAAAATGATCCATGGAATAACCTTCCCCACCCGGTGCCGCCCGTTTCACCATCTGCCCTGTTTTGCCGCAGAAGGCCGCATAGACCTCCCAGGTGCCTTCGGCCGGGATCCATTGCAAATTCCCGTCCTCCTCCAGATGTTCCTCTATATGCAATACTTCTCCTGCGGGCCCGTATGCGGTGACGGCTTCGGGGATTGTCATGTAATCCCCCTGTTCCCGGTCAATGATCACCAACTTTTCATCCAGGGTTTCCCCCGGCTTCATTTCATATCTCTGAACGATCAGCTTGCTGGCGGCATGCTCCCTGCTGATCTGCGGACCCCCGAAGGGCCAGCCGGTACCCTGGTTCATGTCCACTCCCATATCCAGTACTTCCGCCCTGTCTGTGGTCACAGCAAGCATTTCCATCCATTCCGGTGAAAGATAATCGAGACTATTTTCCTCATTCCCCTGCACCCCGTAAATGGGGGTGATCTCCACACCCCCGAATCCTGCATCCGCATACTGTTCAAGCAACTTTGATATATTGGCCTGATCCACCGCACTGCCCATCCACCACCACCGGGTCCAGGGTTTGGATTCACGGGTTGCTTCGGGCCATACGTTTACCGGGGGAGTTTCCGGTGACCGGCATGAAAAACCCACCATGAGAAATAAGAGGGACAAACAAACTTGTATGAAACGCATTACAATTATTTTGAACATGTTACTTTGAAAATATCCCCGGCCAGGCAATCAGTAACAACCAAATTCTTTCACAGCCTGTATCATTGCTTCAACAGTTTCAACGCTGACATCTGCCTGCAGGATATGGGCCGGGGCAAGCA
>Ga0180432_10010677_pt1 | contig 10939 bp, 10 predicted proteins | sample SS_ome_10_FD_132414 | JGI IMG/M metagenome (GOLD analysis project Ga0180432, IMG submission 132414) | Hypersaline lake sediment archaeal communities from the Salton Sea, California, USA - SS_1_MS_2 metaG | ecosystem: Environmental > Aquatic > Non-marine Saline and Alkaline > Hypersaline >...
GTGATAAAGACGCCGAAACCTTCACATTCTTGCGGCCGCGGGTTTATCATGTTGAGGTAAGATAGGTAATTTTTAAGGCCCCTAAACCCCGCCTGCTCTTATCGTGGAGGGCAAACGCCGCACCGGGACCTGTTGAAACGTCAATAGGTCAATGGCGTCAATGGCGGTACTGTCTCAAATAATTGTCTATGTAGGCCAGTGCACGCTCCCTGGGCCTGAAGATGCCGAAATGCCCCTCGCAGAGGACGTCCGGCATAAGACCTTTGAGCCTCTCCATCGATTTACGCCACATCCCGATGTCGGAGCCGAAGACGTCCATGAAAGGGCCGTGGACGTCCTGGGCGAAGAGGACCCTCACACCGTCGATATCGATATAGGGGGAGACGGAGCCGGGGGTGTGTCCGGGGGTGTGAAGGAGGACCAGCTTTGTGTCGTCGAAGTCGAGGGCAAATTCAGAATCGGAGAACTTGACGTCAACAACGATCGGGTTGAGGTGAACTCCATACATGGAGGCCGCAGTTGCGATACTGTCACCCATCTCAACGGCGGGAGCGTCCAGCTCGTGCATGAAGAACGTCACGTCGAAGCTCGACTTCAGGTATTCCATCCCGCCGATGTGGTCTATGTGGTTATGTGTAAGGACGACCCTTTTTACGGATTTGGGATCGACGCCCGCTGCCTCGATGTTTTCGATAAGCCTCTTTATGGAGCGGCCCGCCCCGGTGTCTATCAGTATCGGGTCGTCCCCTTTTATTAGGAATGCAGAGGCGTCATCGGCGGAGGTTATGGTCCCGCCGGCAACCTGATAGACATGGTCTGTTACGAGGAGCTTGTCAACATTCGCCCTCTTCATTAGCTCACCTCACCTTTCCTTTTGATAACGATGGAACTCGAAGCGGGCAGTTTGAGCGCTTTGGGTACAGGTACTTTACTATTCAATGGGGAGGGAAGGTCAATGTGTCTCTCTCGCGACCACGGGGTACTCCCTCAAGATATCCTCTATTCCGTGAACGAAGACCTCGATGGCGTCGTAATCGAGGTCCAACTCCACCGCCACGCTCGCCGCCCCCTCATCGGTGAAGATCGTAATATCTATCCTGCCCAGGACTATGTCGCTACCCGGCTCCGGTATTTGGAGGTTGATGTAAAGGATGGGCTCGGAAAAAGAGGACTCCGCCGTGAGGGAGTGTCCGAGGGAGAGGCCCTTCAGGTCCTCCAGAAAGGACTCCAGCTCGTCGGTTCTGATACAGGGATCCGTGAAGTCTATCTTCAGCCCGGGAATATCCAGGAGCAGGCGAACGAGGATCCAGTTGCCGTCCCAGTAGTCCTTTATTCCCGGAAATTCCCTGTCGGAGGCCTCGAGCACAAAAGTTATGGATTCGTCTCGGGAAGTCAGTCGAGCCTTGGCGGTAAGTTGATTCATAGTGTGTATTTTTTAAAAGAGGGCTTTTTCTTCACTCCAAGGGAGGTGTTATCGGATATTGGCCTTCTTGTGTATGATCTATTGTACAATTGTGGTTACTTCGAAATTGCAGAGAACTGTTGGAATTTTACCCCGGGAAGCAGTTAAAGGCAACAACATTTTACCGACAGGAGAAAAAAGGTTATATAATCTTATGTTACATTTTGGATCGATACAAGAGCAGAAAATACGGGGACGGCCCAACGGCCGTCCCCGGGACAAATTTTACCTGATGACTTATCTTTTTCAACTTTCAGGGCACGTTGAAATCATTAATCAGCTCTAACCACCCCGGGTCTCTTCTACTAAGCCTTCTTTACGGCCTTGCCGGCGCCATACGCTCCGGCACAGGTCTCACCCAGAAGCGGAAAGATAACGAGACTCAACCAGAAACCTACAACCAAATAGACAAGGAAGTATAGTATCTGCCCCAAAATAGGAATTATATTGATTAAAAACACGATCATCATGGCGATTCCCACTACAATGCAAATGCCGATTATGACAAGGAAGGTCAGGAGATAATCTCCGATTATGCTGAAGATGTTCTTGATGATTACTCCAAGCTGGAAGATCGCTCCGAATCTCTCGTCGTTTTTGGCGTAGTTGGCAAGGGCCATGGGGATCATAAGGCCAAGGATAACGGCGAAGACGAAACCTACAAAGTAGATGAGACCTCCGATTATCATTGCGATAGTCCCTGCTGTTCCTATACCTCCTCCTGAGCTGGTTTCGGATCCTATTGCGGCACCTCCGATCATTACCGAAGCGCCGATTGCGTAAAGTATTATGGGTATTAGCATGTAGACTAAATAAATCAGGATAATCATTATGCTTGATTTGAAATAACCGCCCCATTCATCCCATTCCGGCATCGTCAGCTCGGCCTTGTTATTTAGGGCCTGCTTGAAGACCTCAAATGCATATCCGATGGAGAAAAAAGGATTGATAAATGGGATAGCTCCGATGATTATCTTTACAATCCAGTTATCATCCTTGAAAGGATATGTTAAAGCCCTTTTTACGTCTACCATTTTAAACCTCCATTGACTTGATATTCTTAAACAAAAAATTGTTAAACTGACCAATTATACAGCAACACGTACAAATTATATACTAGAAATATCGAAAAAGCAAGAAATATTATAGTTATATGCATAAATGTCAATGGCAATACTGCTTGCCATGAAGGACTCTCATGTGATATATCACATAAGGCGTTGAACCTCACGAGGGAAAATGGTAGCAAAGAAGCTCAAAATGATCAAAAGGGGCGTTCTGATAGTTATCGAGGGAATAGACGGGGCGGGAAAGAGCACCCAGGCGGAAAAACTGCTGAAATTCCTCGTCGACAACGGGTACGAGGCGGTGGGGCTAACGGAGCCGACCGACGGTCCCTGGGGAAGAAAGATCAGGGAGATGGCCGGCAGGGGCGAGAGGGAGGGCACCCCCGAGGAGGAATACCGCCTGTTTACGCTGGACAGGGCGGAGAACGTCGAAAGAAACATCGCGCCGGCCATAAATGAGAAGAAGATAGTCATCCTCGACCGTTACTATTTTTCCACGATGGCCTATCAGGGAGCGAGGGGACTGGATCCGAAGAGGGTAATGGAGGAGAGCGGTAAGTTCGCCCCGAGGCCGGACCTCGTCTTGTTGATAGAGATCCCCGTTGTGGAGTGCCTTAACAGGATAAAAAGGGGGAGGGGGGACTTTTCGCCGTTCGAGAGGGAGGAGTACCTGAAAAGGGTAAAGGAGATATTCGACCGTGAGGTGGCGCCCCTTCCGAACGTCGTTAAGGTTGACGGGACGAGGGGGGAGGATTCGGTCTTTGAGGAGATAAGGGATATCGTTATGGAACTCCTGACCTCTCTTACCTTATAGCCTTCAGGTAAGCTTTTTCGTGTTGCGTAAAGATCGTCTCTCTCGGTCTGTGGTGTCTCTTCAAAAAGGATTCAGTTTTGCAAATCGGGATCGGGGGAGGCGGGGTAATCGAGGTAGGCCTTCGAGCAGACGGAACCGAAGAGGGCGTCGTAGACGAGGTAGTGGAAATAGAAGGACAATATGAAATTGAGGAGTGTGCCGCCGAGGGGAACGACGCCGTTGCAGACGACTATGACTAAAAATTAGAACTATATCGATCGAAAACATCAACAGGAGTGACAGGATATAGTCTCCGGTGACGGTGAAGATTTTCGGTATTATCTCCCAGCGCTTGAAGGCGGCCCGGATCTTTTCACCACCCCTGCAGTAGTTGGCAAAGGCCATCGGCCATAAGAGATAGGGGGGAATTTTGGTGATAATACCAAGGGTGTAAAAAAGCCCACCCTTGAAGATGTATTCTACTCCCTCTGCGCTGTCCAATACCTCCACGAGCATACCCCCGATTCCTATCATGATGTAAATGAGCCCCGTCCAAGAGAGGACGATGGGGACTATAAAGTAGCATAAAATCATGATGGTTATCTTGAAGCCCTGGATGAACAGGTCACCGTAGTCCTCCCACTCCGGCAGATAGGGCTCCCCGCCGTTTAGGGTACTTTTGAACACCTTGTAGGAGTAACCCATGCTGAAGAACCTGACTATAGGGAATATGCCGAGCAAGATGCCCATGAGTAGCTTTGTCGTCCAATCTTTATCCTGAAACGGAAACGAAAAGGCCTTTTTGAAATCCGCCACTTCTCTCTCCTCTTTAACAGAAGTTATCTCACATTTTAGCTATTACGAAGAGGCAAGTCAACAGAAAAAGGGATCCGTTAGAATCCCCTGTAGTCCTTAAACAAATTGTTAAAAAAACGCCGCCCGGTTTTTAAAACCGGACGGCCGAGTCTTTTTGAATCATTTTTCAGGGAGTTTGGACTCCCCGTCTATAGTAAAGTCCCTCTCCCACTTAACGTCTCCTTCCTACTCAACAGCCCCCTCCTACTCAACATCTCCCTCTCATATAACGGTCCAACCCCCTATTTATTTAGGGCTATGTATACGGTAGCCCCGTTTCTCCAGATGAGAAAGAGGTATCTACCGGTGGAGCCCGCCCTGGAGACTTCGCTTTTAAAGTCATTCACGTCGGCTATCTTGTTGTGGTTTAGCTCCCTTATGATATCTCCCTTGATAATCCCCGCCTTTTCGGCTAGGCCTCCCTTCTCAACGTAGGTGACGATTACGCCGCTTGTTTCCTTCAGTCCCAAGAGCTTCGCTATATTGGGTGTAATCGGCTCTACGGTGAGACCTAGCTGCGATCCCGATTCCGGTGACGGGCTGGGGCTTGGTGAAGGCGAGGGGGACGGGGTGGAGGGCGTCTCGTTCCAAGGCTTTGAAGCCCTCATGCTTTCCGCGGGCATTTTCCCCACCGTTAAAGGAAAGATCCTCTCATTTCCGTCCCTGAGGACTTTGATGTTGACTTTGGAGCCGACGGGAGTCATCGCTACCGTTGCCGGAAGCTCCTTCATCTTCTTTATCCTCTTGCCGTTAAACTCGATGATGACGTCACCCCTCTTCAGACCCGCCCTTTCGGCCGGGCTCGAAGACATGACCTCTGAGATCAGTACCCCGTTGGTATTCGGAAGATTGAGCGATTTGGCGAGCTCGGGAGTGATTTCCTGAATGACGACGCCGAGCCAGCCGCGGATTACCTTGCCCTTTTTCAGCTGGGGATACAGGCTCCTCGCCATATTTATCGGGATGGCGAATCCTATGCCCTGGCCGCGGTTTATAATCGCCGTGTTTATCCCTATGACTTCACCCTTTACATTGAAGAGGGGGCCGCCGGAATTGCCGGGATTTATGGATGCGTCCGTCTGGATAAAATCGTCGTACGGACCGGAGCCGATTACGCGCCCCTTTGCGCTGACAATCCCCGCCGTTACGGTCTCTTCGAGTCCGAAGGGATTGCCGATGGCGAGGACCCACTCTCCCACCCTAAGATCGTCGGAGTCCCCCATGGTTACGGTGGGAAGGCCGTTGCCCGCTTCGATCTTGATCAGGGCGAGGTCGGTCTTCGGGTCCGACCCGATTACCCGGGCGTTGTATGACTTCTCGTTATGCAGGGTAACCTTGATTTCCGTAGCGTTCTTTATAACGTGGTTGTTCGTGAAGATATACCCGTCACTGCTTATTATGAACCCGCTCCCCAGGCTCTTGGTCTCTCTGGGCGATCTCGGAGAGTTGAAGAAGTCACCGAAGGGGCTCCGCCCGTAGGGTGAGCTGGGATTTGACAAGGGGCTTACGGACTTGGTGCTGATATTTACTACGGCGGGAGTCAATTTTTTCGCAAGGATCGTAAAATCGGGAAGGGTGATATATTTTACACCTTCGCCGCTTTCATCCGTCTCGCCGAAGATCTTGGCCGATGCCGTATCCCCCATCGAGGCCGCAAAGAAGAACATGGTCCCCATCAAAAGGGCCGCAGCCGGAAAAGCGAAGTATCTCGATCTGAAAAATCGGTTTCTCTTAAATTTCATAGTATCACAACCTCCACACTTTCATTGAAGTTTTTAGGCCATTTAATTATTATCGTATGTAAGGATTAGTCAGGTATTAAATATAAGTTAAAATATTCTAATCTTAATTATCCGACAGGGGCAGGGTTACACAGAACGTGCTTCCGATGCCTGGGGTGCTCGTAACATTCAGCGTACCCCTGTGCGCCTCCGTGATAAATCTGGCTATTGCAAGGCCCAGTCCCGTTCCACCCTCTCTTCTGGAGCGGTTTTTATCCACCCTGTAGAACCGATCGAATATCTTCTTCTGATCATCATCGGAGATACCGATCCCGTTATCGCTCACTACAACTTCCACCGTATCGGAGTTGACCCTGGCGGTCATATCTATTCTTCCGCCCTTCTTTGTGTATTTGAGCCCGTTGTCCACGAGGTTTAGAAAGAGCTGTTTCAGCTTGAGCTTGTTTCCCATAATGGAGATGGAGTCGATTCCGTCGATTTCGAGGAGAAGCTCCTGACTCTTCTTCTCGGCGAGAATGATTCCCATGTCGTAGACGTCTTTTAGAATCGGGGAGAGCTTCATGGACTCCAGCTCGAAGGGGATCTCGCCCGAGTCGGCCCTCGATAGGATCAGGAGATCATCGATGATTTTGCTCATGTGGTCTATCTCCTCGAGGTTGCTGGTCAGGGTCGCTTTGTACTCCTTTGCGTTTCTCGCCGACCTGAGCGCCCATTCGCTCTCACCCTTCAGGATGGTCAGCGGTGTCCTTAGCTCGTGGGAGGCGTCGGCGGAGAACTGCTTCGTCTGGTCGAAAGACTTACTGAGACGCTCCAGCATTTCGTTAAAGGTCTCGGCGAGCCTCCCCAGCTCGTCCTTCGGGTTTCTCACCCTTATCCTCTGCGACAGGTCCTTTGCCCCGATCGATCTCGCCAGCGACGTTATCTCGTCCACCGGTCTCAGGGCCGCCTTCGCCAGGAAGTATCCCCCGATGCTCGAGAAGATCAAGATGGTCGGCACGGTGAAGAGAAAGATAATCAGAAGCTTCATCAGCGTGTCCTGAACGTACTCGAGTGAAGTTCCCACCTGGACGAAGTTTATAAGACGGTCGTCCTTAATAACCGGGTAGTTGATCACCCTTATCGGGTATTCATCGAGGCCCTCGATGGTCTCAAAGGTTATCTCCCCCTTTTTTGCGTTCTTTATCGTCTCTGCGGTGACGGGAATTTTAACCGTGCGCTCGCCCTTGGCGCCGTATTTGACATTTCCAGATTTATCGAAGATCTGTATATGTTTTGTGGCGGGCTTGAAGCCGAAGAAATCCTCGAGGTACTCGTTCCACTTCTCGGAATCCTCCACATCCCTCGTCGTGGAATCGGCCGTTATCTCCGCGATTGTCGTCAGCTTTTTATCAACACTGTCGTGAAGGGCCCTGTGGAGAAAGAAGTAGAGTATCGATGAAAAGGCTATAAACGTTATAGCCAGAACAAGCGTATACCACACCACAAGCTTGGCCCTTAAGGTGGTAAAAAACATCGTTTATGCCTCTAACTTATAGCCCACACCCCTGATCGTGTGCAAAAGCTTCTTTGAAAAACCCTTGTCTATTTTGTTTCTCAGATAATTTATATAGACATCGATCACGTTCGTAAAGGTATCGTGCTTGATGTCCCAGACGTGCTCAGAGATCATCGTCCTGGTAAGGACCCTTCCCTGGTTCCTCAATAGATATTCCAACAGCCCGTATTCCTTCGCCGTAAGGTTGATCTCCTTGTTGTCCCTGGTCACCTTGTGGGTGACGGGATCGAGCACGAGGTCGGCGATGGAGAGCTTCAGGCTCTCCTCCGGCTTTCCCCTCCTTAATAAGACTCTGATTCGGGCGAGAAGTTCCTCGAATGCAAAGGGTTTCGTGATATAATCGTCCGCCCCCATGTCGAGGCCCTTGACCTTGTCCTCGACGAGATCCTTTGCCGTCAGTAAAACCACGGGCATCGCCTTGCCGACGCTGCGGATGTGGGAGAGCACCGAGAGCCCGTCAATCTCCGGGAGCATGATATCAAGAATTGCGAGATCGTAATCGTAGCTGTCCACAAGGGAGACCGCCTCTTTACCGTCCTCGGCGACGTCAACGGCGTAGTGTTCCTCCTCGAGGCCCCTCTTGATAAAGGAGGCCACCTTCGCCTCGTCTTCTACTATGAGAATCCTCACTTTGTTTTACCTCCCCTTGAAAAAATTTCGTGGGAAAAGGGTAAATTAATTTGCTATTATACCACACTTTTAATAAAATTTCATACTTTTCTCCAACATTGCTCTCCTGAACGCCCTGGGCGTCCCCTCCGCGATCCCTATTTCGCGACCTTTCCCGTGGCAAGCTGACCGCAGGCAGCAAGGATTTCGCCCCCCCTGCTCTTTCTGATAATCGCATTGATGTTTGCGTCTATGAGTATGCTCTGAAAGCGGGATATCCTTTCGCCGTCCGGCCGCTCGAAGACCGCCCCCGGGTACGTGTTGAACGGAATCAGATTCACCTTCGCCTTGAGCCCGGAGATTGTCCTGACGAGGTTGACTGCGTGATCCTCGGTGTCGTTTATCCCCTTGAGCAGGACGTATTCCAGCGTGATTCGCCTTCCCTTCTTCAACGGGTAACCTTTAAGCGCGGCGATAAGCTCGCTTATGGGGTATCTTCTGTTTATCGGCATTATCGAGCTTCTCGTCTCGTCGTCAGGGGCGTTGAGGGACACCGCAAGGTTGACGTTCCTCTCTGTGCCGAACTTCAGGATGGCCTCCGGAATCCCCGCCGTAGAGACCGTTATTCTCCTCCAGGAAAACCCGAGCCCCCAGCCTGACGAGATGACGTCGACCGCCCTCGCAACCTCGTCGTAGTTCAAGAAGGGCTCTCCCATCCCCATGAAAACGATGTTTGAGATCTTCTCCTCCCCCTCCCTCCCGTCGTCCCCGGTGTCCGAGAGATACCCGCCCGCGGCGATTACCTGTCCCACAATCTCGGCGGCGGTCAGGTTTCTTACAAAGCCCATCTTGCCGGTCAGGCAGAAGGCGCATCCAAGGGGGCAACCCACCTGGCTCGAAACGCAGAGCGTCCTCTTTTTGCCGTCCGGAATTATGACCGACTCTACCGCCTCGCCGTCTTTGAGCCTGAAGAGGAGCTTTGTCGTCTCTTCGCCGCATATCTCGGCGCCGTCTTTGCCGTCTTCCCTCCCCGTTCGGGTTGTCCTCTCGGGGGTAAGCCCGCCTATTCGAAACCGTGAAGAGAGCCTGGATCTGAAATCGACCGAGAGGTCGGTCATCTCGTTGAAATCGGATACCCCTTTTGTGTAGATCCACTTCAAGAGCTGCTTCGCCCTGAACGGCTTGTCGCCCAGAGACTTGACGACTTCAAAGATCTCCTCCGGATATAGGCCCAGAAGATCTCTCATGCTGTTCCCGCCTTGCCATGTTGTGATATTATATATGTTTTTCCCCGTGGGGAAATTCTCTCCTCAAGAGAATTTCTCGAGATCGGAAAAGAAATACGCTATCTCGGTCTCGGCCGTCTCCGGGGCGTCGGAGCCGTGGACGGTGTTTACCTCGATGGAGCTGCCGTGTTTCGCCCTGATGGTGCCCGGATCCGCTTTTGCGGGATCGGTGGCCCCCATTATCTCCCGATTTCTCTGGATGGCGTTTTCACCCTCCAGCACCTGTACCACCGAGGGCCCGGAGCTCATGAAATCGGTCAGGGATTGAAAAAAGGGCTTATCTTGATGAACGGCGTAAAAACCCTCAGCCTCCCTCTTGCTCATGTGGATCATCTTCACGGCGACAACCTTGAGCCCGTTTTCCTCGAACGTCTTGATTATCTCCCCGATTATGGACTTCTTTACGCCGTCCGGTTTTATTATAGACAGGGTCTGTTCAATCATCAAATCCTCCTCAGATTTACAAATTGGCTATGGAATTATAGGCACAGCGGCACATCAAATCGTCGGTTCCACCCTCGGTGGAAGTGAAGAGCAAGGTACCAAAATAATAGCGGAATTCGTGTATTACAAAAACGTTGTTTCCTATCGGTATCATTTTTTACAAGATAGCAACGTATCTGTTTTGTGTCAAGATTTTTAGTGAAGACAAATTTAGACCTATTTTATCGTCCGATGTGACCATTGTCACGATATACATTGACTTCTGATCAGGAATGTGATTTAATAACATAAAAAATATTGAACATTTTGAAGTGGTTTTATCATGAAGATATTAATCGTTGATGATGAACCCGAAATAAGGAATTACCTGGAAGAAGCCTTTAGGGAGATGGGACATGAAGTGGCCTCCGTATCGGACGGCTACGATGCCATCGACTACGTCAGGGAAAACGATGTAAATCTCGCCTTCGTGGATGTTAAGATGCCGGGAATCGACGGATTCGAGACCTTTAAGAGGATGAGGGAGATCGACCCGAAGGTCGGGGGAGTAATGATCTCCGGAAATGCCGTGGAAAAGATGATCGAAACCTCCATCCAAAGCGGGGTTTATGTATGCCTCAAGAAACCGTTAAGCTTGGATAAGCTCGAAGAGGTAAACAAGGCTTACGAAAATATTCGTAGCCCCCTTGAATTTGTATACAAAAAGAAGCAAGGTCTTGATGAGGATAAAATCTCCAGGGCCAAGATTCTCATTGTGGACGATGAAGAGGGAATAAGAAAGATCATCTCCGATGTTCTGGCCGAATCGGGATTCTCCGATTTTGACACAGCGGAGGACGGGCAGGAGGCGATAGACAAGTTTAATGAGAAGAAACATGACGCCATAATACTCGACATTAAGATGCCCAATATCCACGGTGTAGAGGTTTTAAGGCACATTAAGGCCCTATCTCCCGATTCCGAGGTAATTATAATCTCCGGTGCCGCTGACAAAGAATCCGCCATAGCGGCGGTAAAGCTCGGGGCCTACGATTATATCGAGAAACCTTTCGAGGTTGATGTGCTGACGCGTATAGTTAGCAGGGCCGTTGAGAAGAGCCTGTTGAATAGACTCCAAGAAGATCAA
>Ga0180432_10010678_pt1 | contig 10938 bp, 9 predicted proteins | sample SS_ome_10_FD_132414 | JGI IMG/M metagenome (GOLD analysis project Ga0180432, IMG submission 132414) | Hypersaline lake sediment archaeal communities from the Salton Sea, California, USA - SS_1_MS_2 metaG | ecosystem: Environmental > Aquatic > Non-marine Saline and Alkaline > Hypersaline >...
CGAATTCGGTCCAGCAATTCTGGCAGTGAGAGTGTCACGAGGTCGACGCGACCCAGGGCTGCGGCCGCCAGGTTGCGGACCGGTACCGTCCCCATCTCGGCCTCCATGTCCAGCGAGGGACGGCCAGCATCGAGGACGCGAACGCGCACGTCCTCCAGACGCCAGACGCCTGCCTCCTCATCGAGGCGCCCCACGGAAGCCTCGATCACCTCCCTCGGGCCCGCAGCGCCCCCAGGCGCGAGGATCACGATGTCCTCAGCCACACCCCCCGGCTCGAGGCTTCCAAGGAACAGGCTTCGACCTCGGGCGTCGGTCAAGAACGTTCCCTCCCGCAAGAGGGTGGACGGTGCCTCGAGCAGCATCTGCTTCTGAACCTCCAGGGCGCGCGTTTCGGCCCACGGCACCACCAGCTCATTGTTCGCCACCGCCAGGGCGGCGACGATGAAGCCCATGGTGATGAGCGGCCGAAGCATGCTGAATGGGGAGAGGCCCAGACTGAGGGCGGCTCGGAGTTCGCGGTCGGCGACCATTCGTGACAGCGCAAGCAGGGTCGCGAAGAGCAAGGCCAGGGTCAACCCTGCCGACGCCGCGGCAGGCATCTTCAGTAGCAAGTAACGAGCCACCAGGCCAGGAGGTGCGCCTCTAGCCAGGGCGTCGGCGAGAACGCCGAGCAGGAAATTGACGAGCAGGAGCAGCAGCAACACGGCGAGTCCCGCGAGATAGAGCGGAACGATCTCGCGCAACATCGCGCGGCCATAGCGGTTCATGGTGCGTCACTCCGCAGTGCAAGGCCCACCGCGATGAGGGTCACGAATGCGGGCGTCGCCCACGCCGCGACGATGGGTCCCGTCACGCCCTGCTCGTAGAGGGCGGCGGTCAGGGTCCAGGTCGCCCAGAAGCCTGCGACCAACACGATGGTCCAGGCAACACCGCCAGCGCGACCCTGCAGGCGCAGCGCGAGTGCGGCCGCCACGAGTACGAACACGGCGGCGCTGGCTGCGTCGGCAAGGCGGCGATGGAGAGCAAAACGTAGGTCGCTGGCATCGACGCCCACCGACCGTTGCTCCGCAATCTGAGTCGCGAGCTCGCCCAGGGTGAGGAGTGTGCTGCGTGACAGGGTCTCGCTCGGGGCCGCCTCGAGGGCGAACGTCAGGCTGGCTCCTTCGCTCAGGATGGGGTCGCCCTCCGGTGGAATGCGCCAGCCTTCCTCCAGCGTCCAGGTGCCCTGCGTCGAGTCCCACTTGCCATGCCGAGCCGTAAGGAGGGTGCCGTCGGGATAGCGCACGAGAACCCCCTCGAGGTTGGCTCGCGTCGGGTCGTTCCGTTCGGCCCGAATGCGCGCGGCATGAAAGATCGTGTCGTCCAGCAGGAAGGAGACATCGCGGTCCGACGCGGCGGGGGGCTGGTTATAAAGGAAACTGTCGATCAGTTCCTGGTAGGCCCGCTCGGCGCGTGGCTCGAGCACGCCGTTGTTCCAGGTCGCGATGGCACTGACCATGAGTCCCCAGGCTAGGAGGGGAACGAGAAGAGCGCGGGGTGCAATGCCGCCCGCCTGGGCTGCCTTGAGCTCGCTGTCGCGCGCCATTCGCCCGCCTGCGACCAGCACGGCGAACACCGCCGCGACGGGCAAGGCGAGATGCATGAACCAGGGAAGCTTCGCGAGCAGGAGGCGGCCCACCATGGTGAACCCCACTTCCTGTTCAATCAGGAACCGCGCGAGCACGCTCAGCAGGTCGATCGACAGCAGCAGCGTCACACCTGCGATGCCGAGGAGGAAAAGCCCCGACGTTTCCCGAATCAGGCTTCGTGCGAGGCGTTCAGGCACCCGGGCATCGTACCAAAGGGCATTTCGTGCCCCCACGCCACTTGGGTATCATGCTGGGTCTTGGAACAGGTCTCCGCCAACCCCATTGCGAATCGAACCCCCGACCTGGATCTTGTGGTGCCCTTCGATCCCGAGGCCGGCTCGCGTCGGTTGCTGCCGTGGCGTCGTTCGCCATTCCCAGCGCCCTGGAGCCAGTGGTTCGGCGCTGAAGCCCCCCTCCACCTCGAAATCGGTTTCGGCGACGGGCGTTTCACCGTCCGCCGCGCTGCTGAGCATCCAGAAGAGCATTTCGTCGGAATCGAGGTTTCCAGCGTCAGCGTGCGCAGGGCCCTGCAAAAGGTGCGCAGCGGAAATCACGAGAACGTGCGTCTGATCAAGGCCGGCGCGCAGATGGCGGTCCGGCAGCTGTTCGCGCCCCGGTCGCTGCAGTCGGTGACCGTCAACTTCCCCGACCCCTGGCCCAAGGACCGGCATGAGGACAAGCGACTGTTGCGGGTGCCGTTCCTCACGCTGCTCGCGGACCGACTCGTCGAGTATGGCGAGATTCGGCTTGCCACCGATCACCCCGAGTACCTCGCCTTCAGTGAGGAGCAGGTCCAAGCCTCCGGCTACTACCGAATCGAGCACCGCGACGCGCCTCAAGCCGTATTCGAGACGAAGTACGCTACGAAATGGAAAGACCAGGGCAAACCGCTGCACTACCGCGTGTTCGTGCGCAACGATAAGCCCGCACCCTCGCAACCTCCCATCGAAAGGCCAGCCACCATGCCGCACACCCTTCTGACAGGCACGCTCCCCACCTCACTCTCGTTCGAAAAGCGCGTGAGTGCGCACGGGGATGCGCACGTCATCCTTCATGAGGTCTCGCGAAGTCTCGACGCAGATGGACACTTGTGGATTCGGGCCACCATCGACGAACCCGATTTGACGCAGCAAGTGCTGCTCATCGTGCAACCCCGAAGCGACGACTGGATCGTGCGTGTTGCCTCGTTTGGCGACCCGCTCATCACGCCAGGCGTTCGTGGCGCGGTCCATGCGGCGACGGAATGGTTGGCGACGGTGGGAACCTTCGAGATACAGGCTCGAAACTACTGACCGTGATGTCGGGACGCGATTCGGACATGTTCGTCCGTGTACCAGACTTCCCGGCGCCCCATGCCTTCACGACCCGCGAAGGTGGAGTCAGCGCGGCGCCGTTCGCGACCGCCAACCTTGGAGCCTCTGTCGGAGACGAGCCTGAGGCCGTCCTCGAGAACCGCACGCGAATACTCGCCGCTTTCGGCTCGACGCTGGTGGACACCGCCTTCGTGCATCAGGTTCACGGCAATACCGTCGTCAACGGCGAGGAGGCACGTGGGGACCGAGCGGGTGCGCTGCAGGCGGACGCGCTCATCTGCAACGACCCGCGCATTACGCTTGCCGTCTCGATGGCCGACTGCCTACCTCTCCTCGTCTGGGATGAGGCGAATCGGGCCGTGGCAGCCGTGCATGCCGGGTGGCGTGGTGTGGTGGCGGGCGTGGTTGAGGCCACACTCACGGCGATGCAGGCCAACTTCGGATCGCAGCCACAGCAGCTCCACTTCGCCATCGGTCCTCACATCCGGCAAGCCGCCTACCAGGTGGGTGAGGATGTACGCGAGGCGTTTGAAGGTGCAGGCTTCCCTGCATCGGTCCTGACCGTGGATTCGGACAAGGCTGGGCACTACCGGCTTTCCGTCGAGGCTGCCGTGCGCATCGTGCTCGAGCGAAGCGGTGTGCCTGCTACGTCGATTGCATCGGGTGGATGGTGCACCGCGAGCGAGCCTGAGCGCTTCTTCTCGCATCGACGTGACCGGGGAGCGACCGGCCGGCATTGGGCCTTGGTTCGCGCTCCTGGGCCCGCCTGACAAAACCGGTCGCAGCGACGCGTCGTGTCGCCCGCGCTTGGTACCCTACTCGTCATGGATTCCCTCCTCGACGTTCTTCGCGCGCTGCGTGCACCCGACGGTTGCCCCTGGGACCGAGAGCAAACGCATGAGAGTCTCCGGCCGCACCTGCTCGAGGAGGCGGCCGAGGCGGTCGATGCGATCGGTACGGGTGAGGATGCCGCAATGATCGAAGAGCTCGGTGACGTGCTGCTCCATGTGGGGTTTCACGCCGTCATTGCCGAGGAGGAGGGCCGTTGGACGCTCGATGACGTCGAGCGCACCTTGGTCGAGAAGCTGATTCGGCGACACCCGCACGTGTTCGGGGATGAACGGGCGAAGGACGTCAAGGACGTGGAGCAGACTTGGGCACGAGTCAAGCAGGAGGAGAAGCAGGGTCGACGTGAGCATCCTGCCGACCGAGTGCCCGACGGTCTGCCGGCCTTGGCCCGGGCGGCTGCGGTTGGTGACGCTCTCGCGTGGACGGAGTCCGAGGATGCCGTCACGAGGGTGGCGGAAGGCGCAACGGATGCCGAGACGCTGGCGGACGCGTTCATCAGCCTCGCGATGCGCGCCGCTCGGGGCGGTCATCACCCCGAGTTGCTGGTTCGGGACGCGATTGCTCATCGCGCTGCATCCCAACGCCAGCAGGAGGAGGGGAGCGCCGAATGACGGAGGGCCAAGTGGAGAACCTCAGGCTTCGTCTCTCTTCGCGATCCCTATCGGATTGGGATGAAGCTCCCTGGCGGTCGTTCCGATCGGCTGCTGTGCTCGTGCCCATTCTTCTCACGCCCCGTGGCGCGGAGGTCCTGTTCACCGTCCGTAGTCATGACCTGAAGAGCCACGCCGGCCAAATCTCGTTTCCTGGCGGAAGCGTCGAGGAAGGCGAGAGCCTGGAGCAGGCGGCAATTCGTGAAGCGTATGAAGAGGTGGGACTCACCGTGCCCGAGCACGCTTTGGTGGGGAGGCTTTCGCCAAGACCGTCCCCCGCGCGCTACCTCGCCACGCCCGTCGTTGCCATCCTTCCGCAACCGACGGTGCTGCAGCCCGATCCCCGTGAGGTGCATGAGGTCTTCACGCTTTCGCTCGCGCAGCTTGCGGCTACCCAGCCGATCGTCGAGGACCGAACGCTGGAGGGGCACTGCATCCCCATCGCGCACTTTCATCTCGAGCAGCGACACATCTGGGGCCTGACTGGCACGGCGCTCCATGAACTGTTGGCCCTGCTTGCGGACGAGAGCGTGCCGGCATGAAGCGCTCGCCCCTCAAGATCGATCTTGGCGGTGGCCTCAAGCGCGTCAGTTTTTCCGTCGGTCGCATCGTGGACGGCCTTCAGGCAGCCGGTGCCGACACCGACGATGCGCTGCGCATTGCGCGAGCGGTCGAGAAGGACTTGCTCGAGGCAGGCGTCCGGACCATCGAGGAGACCGAGATCCGCAAGCGTGTCGCGGATGAGGCGCGCAGCGAACTCGGTGAAGAGATTGCCGAGCACTGGTCGCAGCAGGTTCCGCCCTACCTACCCATCCTGCTCACCCGCAAGAAGGGTGAGGCCAAACCGTTCTCAAGGCGTAGGCTTGCGGGTTCACTCGAAGCGCTAGGACTTCCCTTCAAGGAGGCCTGGGCTTTGGCGCAGCAACTCGAGCAGGGCATCCGGGCGGAGGGCATCACGCACATCGCGCGCGAGGAGTTCCCGCAGCGCGTCGCACTTGCGCTCGAGGCCCGCTACGGTCGGGAGCAGCGACTGAAGTACGAATCCACCGTCAGTCAGCAGGCTGAGTTGATGGTGGTGGAGGATGATGGCGAGACATGGCCGTACTCGCGCGGCATTCTGGCGCGGTCGTTGACGGCGATTGGTCTCGCGCCGGAGCTGGCGCACAACCTCGCCAAACGTGTCGAGGGAGCCCTCTGGCGCGAGGTGGGGGCGACGGTGAATCGCAGCGAAGTGCGTGCGCAGGTGCATGCCGCCCTCCGTGAGGAGGCGGGCGCGGACTTCGCGCAACGCTATGACCTGATGCGTCTCGTCCGCAGGCCGGATCGGCCCATCGTGATTCTCATTGGAGGCACGGCCGGAGTCGGGAAATCGGAGTTCGCTGCCGAGGTGGCGTACCGGCTCGGCATTGCGCGTGTCGTATCGACCGACTCGGTCCGTCAGGCACTGCGGTCGCTCATCAGCGCCGAATTGTCACCGGTTCTCCATGAGTCGTCCTACAGCGCGTGGATGGCGGAGTTGCTACCTGAGGAGCGGGTTGGTGCCTTACCCAAGCGTCGGGCCGTAATTCGTGGTTTCCAGGCGCAAGTCCTTCAGCTCGGGCCTGCCACACGGGCGATCGCCGAGCGCAACGTCACGGAAGCGACGTCGGTCGTCATCGAGGGCATTCACGTCGTGCCTGGGGTGAGTCCAGGAGCGGCCGTCAAGGGCGCCATCGTGGTGGAGGTCATGCTTGCGGTTGCCGATGAGCACATTCACCAGGTGCGTTTCGAGCGCAGAGAAGGTCGCACGGGCGCAAGACGTCCGATGGCGCCGTACATGCAGCACTTCGAGGAGATTCGGATGCTCCAGGCCTGGTTGGTGAAGCGTGCTCAGGATGCAGAGGTACCCGTCCTTGACGTGAGTGACCTCGATGAAGCCGCCGATCGGGCGGTGGACCTCGTGCTCGACGCAGTTCTCGCCGCCGCAGGACACGAGTTTGACGAGGCGTGAACTAACGATGCTGCCGTTAGCTGGGTGCGCTAGGCTCGAGCCTCGCAACGAGCTTGCAGCTGGTCGTAGAGGCACGTCGGCACCGGCTGCGCTGTACGCTACACGGCGTGCCGTTCGGCTGGCCGGTTCGTCACCTCGAGAGGGTTCATGCGTGCGTTCCTCAAACAACTCTCAGCGCAATACGGTTTCCAGGCAGCCCCTGAGCCTGCTGCGTGGGGCTGCGATCATTGGCCTTCTATTTGGGGCCCAGATTGCGGCGGCACAGGATCCGTTGGTTCCGTACACCGTTCAGATTGCAGCCTTGAGCGATGCCGAGTCGGCCATCGGTCTCTCTGGCCAGTTGCTCCGGGATGGTTTTCCCGGTTACGTGGTGCGCGCCGAGGGCGCCGCCGGCGCGGTCTATCGCGTCCGGGTCGCTGCATTCGGTGACCGGAGCAGTGCTGATCGTTACGCGACGACCATGGGCGATCAGTACGGTGGTGCGCCGCAGCCTGCCCTCGCGGAAGCCATACCTGCGGGCATCCTCCCGCTCGCGCCCCGCCTGGTGGCGCGCATGGAGGATGGCTCGGTTGCGGAGCTGGTGTCCTGGGGTGACGGGCTCGCGCTCTATGTTGCCGATCCCAACGGACCTGGCACGTATGCGCTGCTGTCCGTTGATGAATCGTTCACTGCGTGGTGGGCTGCGCCGACCGAGGACGGTGGACGTGACGAAATCGTTCAGTACTCGCTCGATGGTGAAGGTGCAGCGCAGGATGACGCTGCGGTGCGTGACGCCCTGTTCCGACAGCGTCTGCGCCTGGTTGCGGAGGCAAGCGGTCTCGACGCGGCCGAGGTGGAGGCGGGCGCCGTACGCGGCGAGCCGGGAGAGCGGTTCCTGATCGTGTGGCGAACGGTGTCGGGTCAAACGGCCAGCGACATCGTGCGTGGTGTGCTTCGTAGCGACGCTGACCCGAGTGCCCGTGAGCCGGAGGCTTGGATAGGCGCCGTGCCCCCTGAGCCGGTCACGCCAATTCTTCGTGTGGATCCGGCTGAGCCGGAGGGTCTTTCCCCCGTTTCGGTCGAGGAGGTCGAGCCAGTATCTGAGACCGATGCTGTTTCGGTAACGGATGCTGGGTCGGAGGCGGATACGCCAGCGGACGCGGAAGCTTCGGTCTCGAGTTCCGATGATGAAACGTCCACGGAGACGTCAAACCCAAATGACGTGATGGGCGTAGCGGGGGGCGAAACCTGGGTTGCTCGCGCGGATGGGCCCTGGACGGTACTGGAGATCGCGGGATCGAGTTGGCGTGCCCTGGCCGGCGAGCCGGTTCGTGGCCTCGACGGCATGCTGCTGGTGCGCGTCGAGGGTGCGTACGAACTCGTGCGACTTCTTCCGCGCTGAATCAAATCATTAAGAAACGGCGCTGTAACCCACGGGGTTCCAGCGCCGTTCTTGCTTCCCTGGATGTGGTTTAGCTGACGGGGGCAGCCTCGACCGGTTCGCGCTCGGCCAGCCAGCGTTCAGCGGTCATTGCAGCGCGCGTCCCTGCTCCCACCGAGGTCCCCAGTTGGCGGTACACCTCATCGGCGATGTCGCCCGCAGCAAAGATGCCTTCGGCAGACGTGTAGATCTCGTCACGGACCGCGACGTATCCGGTGGTGGTGAGATCCACTACGCCCTCGAGGAAACCGGTGTTGGGTTCATGCCCGACGTAGACGAAGACACCGTCTGTATCCACCGTGGCTTCCTCGCCGGTTATGACGTCACTGGTTCTTACCCCCGAGACCATCTCATCCTGGCCGAGGACCTCCTCGACGACGGTGTTCCAGATGAAGCGCATCTTGGGGTTGGCGAAGGCGCGCTCCTGCGCATTCTTGAGGGCGCGCAGCTCGTCACGACGATGAATGACGATGACCTCACTCGCAAACTTGGTGAGGAACATGCCTTCCTCGATGGCGGCGTCACCACCACCCACGACGACGACCTTCTTGTCCCGGTAGAAGAACCCGTCGCAGGTTGCGCAGGTGCTCACGCCGCGACCGTAGAACTTGTCCTCGCCGGGAACGCCAAGACGGCGTGGGTTCGCACCGGTCGCAAGGATGACGGCGCGGGCGTGATAGTCCGCGTCGTAGCCCTGAATGACGAATCCCTCCTCGGCATTGCCGCGCACGCTTTCGACCTCTTCCATCAGGATGCGGGCACCGAACTTCTCGGCCTGCCGCACCATGCGCTGCGAAAGCTCGGGTCCGCTGACGGCGGTATCGAATCCGGGGTAGTTCTCTACTTCCTCGGTTTGGGCAATCTGCCCACCGGGCAGACCTTTCTCGAGGATGATCGTGTCAAGTTGTCCGCGACCGGCGTAAATGCCTGCCGTGAGGCCTGCGGGGCCTCCGCCAATAATCACGACGTCGCTGTTGACGGTCTTGCGTGCCATGGCTGTCCTCCCGTTCTTGCTTGCGCGACTGTAGCACTCTGACGGTGCGTTCGATACCGCCGCATAATACCCCCCTAGGGTATCACGAGTGCATGAGTGACGGTAGCCGAGTACACTAACGCCATGGATCTCTCGTCGCGCACCTTCGGGATCGACCTCGAACCCATTCCCGCCAGCCAGGCCAGCATCCCCTTCACGGATCTCATCATCCGCAGAGGCTTCGGAGCCTTCGACTTCCTCCGCGTCATCGACGGCGTCCCGCTGTTCATTCACGATCACCTTGCTCGCTTCGAGCGCACGGCAGAGATGCTTGAACTCGAGCCACGCCCCACCACCGAAGCCCTGACCCAGCACGTCCGCGAGATCATCGCCCTCAACGGTGTTGGCAACTACGGCATTCAACTGTTCCTCACCGGCGGTGACCCGACCGACAACTTCACGCCGTCCACCCCACGCACGCTCGTGCTCGTCGACAACCTTGCCCCGTACCCAGCCGAGCAGTACAAGAACGGCGTGACCCTGCTCAAATTCGAGTTCGCGCGCGATCTGCCTGCAGCCAAGACAACGAACTACTTCACCGCCGTGCGGCACGCCCGCACGCTCCGGGACGCGAATGCCTCGGACATGCTCTACCACCAGGGAGGTCGCGTGCTAGAAACGACGCGAAGCAACCTGTTCATCGTTCAGCGCGACGGTACGCTCCGCACCCCACGCGACGGAATCCTCTGGGGCATCACCCGCCAACAGGCCCTCAAGGCTTTCGAAGGCCACCTCGATGTCAAGGAGGGGGAGACCACCCTTGCGCAACTCGAGGATGCGGCCGAAGTGTTTCTCACCAGTACCACCAAAGGCATCATGCCCATCGTCCGAATCGATGATCATGTGGTCGGCGATGGGATTCCGGGTCCCATCACGAAGCAAGCCATGGCGCTCTTCGACGCGCACCGCGAGAGCTGGCTTACCGAACATGGGCCTGACTGGCGTGCCGCCTAACGACGGCCAGTCTTTCGTGGGGTAGTCGCGAAGTTGCTACCCTATTCGCATGAGTTCACAACAACCTGACAGCAATCCGCTTCTCGGTGATGCTCTACCGATTCCTTTCGCCGCCGTTCGAGCTGAGCATGTCGAGCCCGCCCTTCGGGCCGTGCTCCAAGAGGCAAACGATGCGCTCGCAACCCTCGGCGCGAGCGAACCTCCCTACAGTTACGAAACCACCCTCGGCGCCCTCGATCGATTCGGTAGTCGCATGGAACGCGTCACGTATGTGGTTGCGCATCTCAACGGTGTCCGACAAAGTGCGGAACTCCGTGACGCATGGAGCGCAATCCTCCCCGACCTCGCCGCCTTCGAGGCCCGCAGCAAGGCGGACCCAGCGGTTTACCGCGTGCTCAAGGCCTACGCCGAGACCGAAGAGGCGAAGCAGCTTCCCTCCGACCGGGCACGTCACCTGACGCTCACCCTCGACGAGATGCGCCGCGCCGGAGCTGGCCTCAGCGATCAGGAAAGAGCACGCGTCGAGGAAATCCAGCGTGAGCTTGCAAGCCTTCAAAACACGTTCCAGAACAACGTCCTCGACGGAACCAATGCGTACCATCTCGACATCAGCGATGAAGCTCGCCTGGCAGGCATCCCTGAGAGTGCCCTAAGGCGAGCCAAGGCGACGGCCGAGGCTGCAGGTGCGGAAGGTTGGCGCTTCACACTCCAGCCCCCCTCCTACCTTGCGGTGGCCCAGCATGCCGAAGACCGGGAACTCAGGCGCACGCTTCACGAAGCCATGCAGACGCGAGGCACGGGTGAGGGCCGGGATAACCGCCAACTCATTCCCCAGATCCTCAAGTACCGCCGCGAGCTCGCTAACCTGCTGGGCTACGCCAACTGGGCGGACATTCAGACCGAACCTCGGATGGCGGGCAGCGGAGCCCAGGCGCAGACGTTCGAGCGCGATCTCTGGGCAAGGGTGGAACCCCACCTCCGCGACGAGGTTGCGGACCTCGAAACCTTCGCGAAAGAGAAGTTTGGTTTGGACCGGGTCGAAGCTTGGGACGTCGCATTCCTCATCGAGCGTCTGCGAAAGGAACGCTACGACCTCGATGA
>Ga0180432_10010683_pt1 | contig 10937 bp, 10 predicted proteins | sample SS_ome_10_FD_132414 | JGI IMG/M metagenome (GOLD analysis project Ga0180432, IMG submission 132414) | Hypersaline lake sediment archaeal communities from the Salton Sea, California, USA - SS_1_MS_2 metaG | ecosystem: Environmental > Aquatic > Non-marine Saline and Alkaline > Hypersaline >...
CCACCAGCCGCGCCACGTAACCACCGATTCGCTCGCAGACCTCGTCCGAAGCCTGCGGCAGGTACTCGAGAAGGGGCTCGTGGTGGGGTATCACGTAGTCGACCTCATCGAGGTGAATGAACGTATCCCCGTGCGTTCGCGGCATGTGTCGGTTGATCTGACAGATGACCGTCTTCGCGCAATCGACCGCCGCCCGAACGATGTCGACGCTGATCCCGAGGCTGACGAATCCGTGTTCGTCCGGGAGGGATGTCTGAACGAGCGCGACATCAATCGGGACAATCCCGCGATAGAAGAGCGCGGGAACCTGGGAGAGGAAAATCGCGGTGTAATCAGCTTCCCCACGATTGACGGCCTCTCGCGTCACGCCGCTGATGAAGAACGAGTCGAGCCGGAAATTCCGGCGGACCTCTTCGTTCAGATAGGGAGCCACGCCGAGGGTCCAGACGCTGACCACCTCGGTGTCGAAGAAGGCCTTCGGGTGTGCTTTCGTGTAGGCAACGAGCTCGCTGACGAGATGTTGCGGCTGCCCGCATCCCGTGCCGATGAAAAGCCGCGCCCCGCGGTGGATGGAAGAGAAGGCGACATCGGCGGGGACAAGCTTGTCAGGATGGCTCCGCCGGAGTCTCTCCAATCGCTCCTCACCCGTCGCTACGTCCCCACTCATCGCTCTCCCTGTAGGTGGCTCTGCTGAGCCCGCCGGTCCGGTTCTGCCGTCGCTTCCAATCGCTCTCGAAGCAACCAGCCCGCGGGGCCCCATTCTGCTTAACGTCACCAGCAAGCGCAAGGGGATCGAGCGCGTCCTCGCGTTGGGGTCGCGCGAATGAAGCGCAGCGGAAGGGATCCGTTGGCCAAGCCGACGCTTTGCCCCCCTCATGGACGATCGGCACACGGATGGCCTTTCGCCGGATCGCACTTCCGCTGCACTGTCAAGGAGGTGGTACACCTTGGTGATCGGTCGCGCTCGCTTCGGCGCCCACCCGGAAGCGCGCCGAAGCAACGTAACGCAGATCACCGAAGCTATCGAACGAGATCGCACCATGGGATGGCGATCCCACCCGTCTTCGCCGAAGCAGTCACTCGGCACCGCGCGAGCGAACCCGTGTCCGCTCGCCCGACCCGCGCTTCTTCGCCGTCGAGCGAGCCGCCGGCCGCTTCGCCCCGTATAATCCACGGTCGTGAATCGTCGAGACGAGATCGAACAGCTCCTGTCATCCAGGCCAGTCCCCGAGGGATTCCCGGGCTCCGTCGTCCTCCCCGACTACGCCGGTTACTCCATCGCCTCCGTCCCCTCGTTGATCTGCCGGGCACTCGGAGTCACCGACGTCGAGCCGCCCCGTTTGGAGTCGATCCCAGTCCCCGCCGCCGACCGCGTGGTCCTGCTCGTAATCGACGGCCTCGGCTACAGGAGCCTCTTGCGCCTCAGCGCCGAGGAGGAGCTCCCGTCGCTTCGCGCCTTGGCCGCGGGCGGGCTCTTCCTCCCGCTGACCTCCGTCTTCCCGTCGACGACGGTGGCAGCCCTCACCACGCTGACGACCGGGCTTCCACCTCTCGCTCACGGAATGATCGGCTATCGCCTCTACCTTCGAGAGGTCGGAGCGATCACGAACATGATTCGCTTCTCGCTGGTCGGATCGAACCACAACGGCTCCGCACTCGACGCGGGTCTCGACCCCGACCGCCTGCTCCCCGGACGCACGTTCTACGAGCGCCTCAGCGGCCGAGAGATCGAGACAGACGTTCTCCTGCCGAGAGCGATCGCGGGAAGCGGGTTGTCGAAGATCCTCTATCGCGGATGCTCGCACGTTCATCCGATGGCGAGCATCGGCGACATGTGCGTCGGCGCGAGAGAGATGCTACGCGAGGCTGACGAGCGGCGCCTTCTCACCCTCTACTGGCCAGGCCTCGACACGGTTGCCCACGTCCGCGGGCCTCAGTCCGATGCGTATCTTGCCGAGGCACGCGCGATCGACGCGGCCGTCGGACGCGAGCTCATCGGGCACCTCGATCGGACCCTCTTGATCATCACGTCCGACCACGGGTTCGTCCCGATGAGCCCGAGCGACTACGTCCAACTCACAGACCTCGACGGCCTCGACGAATCTGCGCTTCTTCCCCCCGTCGGCGAGCCGCGCGCCTCCTACCTGTATCTCCGCTACGGAGCGGAAGCCGCCGGGAGGACCAAGCACGACGGACCCACGCTCCTCCCGGGCAACATCCTTCGGCTGACTACGGATCAGGTCCTCTCGTCGGGACTCCTCGGCGCCGGCCTCCCGCATCCCGAAGTGCGGCGGCGCCTCGGCGACCTCGCCCTGATCTCGACCGGGAACGCGGGCGTCGCTCACCCATATCTGGACGCCCCGACTCTTCGCGGCATGCACGGAGGGCTCAGCGCCGACGAAATGCTGGTCCCGCTGATCGCGGCCTCGCTGTAGGTCGAACCGAGGATGTTGGAAAGGAGCGCCTGATGATCAAGATTGGCAAGAGTTGCGACGTCAAATCGGTGGACTACGACGACGGAGAGACCGTACGCAAGACACAGAAGCGAGTCCTCATCGGCCCAGATCAGGGTGCGCCGAATTTCGTCGTCCGTCGGTTCACTGTGTCCGCCGGCGGCCACAGTCCATACCACACCCATCCCTGGGAGCACGCGGTCTACATCCTTGCCGGAAAGGGCGAAGTTCGTTTCGCCGGCGGCACGACGACGGTCGAACCCGGCGACTACGTCTCGGTGCCGGCAATGGACGAACACCAGTTCGTCAACGCGGGCGACGAACCGTTCGAGTTCCTCTGCGTCGTTCCGCCGGAAGGCGACGCATAGGATGCGCGACCGCGTCGTCGTCTGCATGAGCGGCGGCGTCGACAGCACCGTCGCGGCTCTCATCCTCAAGGAACGAGGACACGAGGTCGCGGGCCTCACGTTCTGGTTCTGGTCGTTCGCCGGTGCGCCGGACTACGCGGGGCGGACCAAGTGCTGCTCCATCGATGCTGCGACTCAGGCGGCGGCCGAGGTCGGAATCCCGCACGAGACGATCGACCTGAGCGACTCGTTCCGCGAGCTCGTCCTCCTCGACTACGTCAAGCGCTATCGAGCCGGCGAGACGCCGAATCCGTGCGCCCGATGCAATCGCCTCCTCCGATTCGGGAGTGCCCTCGACTACGCCCGCGAGAACGGCTTCGACGCCGTGGCGACGGGACATCACGTCCGCCGCGCCGAAGGCGACGGGCGATTCACCCTCCTCCGGGGGGTCGATCCCGAAAAGGACCAGTCCTACTTCCTCTACGCCCTACAGCAGGACGAACTGGAACGTCTCGTCTTCCCGGTCGGCGCCCGAACCAAGGCCGAGATCGTCGAGATCGCCCGTTCGCGCAGGCTGACCTGCGCAGCGCTTCCCGAGAGCCAGGATCTCTGCTTCGCCTTGCGCGGCGAGACGCGATTCCTGTTCGAAGAGGCCGACTTCGCCCCAGGGCCGATTCTCGATCTCCACGGCCGAGAGCTGGGGCGGCACAACGGGCTTCCGAACTACACGGTCGGACAGCGCCGTGGTCTGAGGATCCCGTCGAGTCAACCGCTCTACGTCATCGACCTCGACCCCGAGAGGAACGCCGTGATCGTTGGCGGAACATCCGTTCTCTCTCGCACGTGGCTCGCCGCGACCGATGCGAGCTACGTCTCCGGTGAGCCCCCCGAGGATGGCCGCAAGGTCGACGCGAAGATCCGCTACCGATCGCCGGCGTCGCCAGCGAGATTGGAGACCCCGACCGCGCGCCGATTCGCGTTGCAATTCAAGGAGGCGCAGCGCGCGATTACGCCGGGTCAGATCGCCGCGATCTACGACGAGGAACAGCTTCTCGGCGGAGGGACGATCGCGCGAGTCAAATCGAACCCCTGACGTTCCGCGCACGGCGCTTCCCGCGTACAATCGGTCGTGGGAGGGGTGGGTGAGCGGACGAAACCACCGGTCTTGAAAACCGGCAGGTCGAAAGGCCTCGCGGGTTCGAATCCCGCCCCCTCCGAGCGTGTTCGCGCCGTCGGTCGCGCGGGCACGCTCGGTGTTTTGAACGGCCCGCGGCGTTGGCGTCCGGCGCCCGACGTCTGTAGAATCCCTCTTCGGAGAGGTAGTCAAGAGGTCCAAGACACCGGTTTGCTAAACCGGCGAGGGGTTCACGCTCCTCCGCGGGTTCGAATCCCGCCCTCTCCGCCAGGCCGGCTCGGAGATTCGAAGCACCGGACTCCGGGTCGACGAAGAGCCCGGAGTTTCACAATCGCCGAATCGGTGAAACTTCCAAGCAACCTCGAAGAGGTTGCCATGCGCCCGTAGCTCAGTGGATCAGAGCGTTGGCCTCCGGCGCCAAAGGTCACAGGTTCGAATCCTGTCGGGCGTACCAGTTGCCGGTTCGAAGCCCTTCGGCCACGAGGTCGAAGGGCTTTCTGTAGTTGGGGTCTAGCTTCTCGCCTGTCAGAGTGCAGTTTGAAACCAGGATCTTGAGCGCGTCCGCCTGCTCAGAGGGGGACTGCGAGGAATACAACTCCGAAGCGCGATCGAGGAGTTCGAAAGCTTCGGTTGCATCGTCTGATGCCCTGGCGTGCAGCGCTTGCTCAAGTCGCCGTTTCTCGTCTTGCAGCTGGGCGATTTCGTCTTCCCACGCTGCGTCCAGTCGTCTCCAGCGCTCTTCGTCGATCACGCCGCCGAGCCTGTCGATGTATGCCTGGTCTCTCGTCTTCCGGAGAGATTTCAGTCTTGTAGCGAGATGGGCAAGCTGTTTCGTCACGTGCTCCCTGCGCCCTTGCTCACTGCCACGGATCGCCTTCATCAGCTCCTCCACCACGTCTTGAGGAACCCGGACGTTGTCGACGATCGAGACGAGCATGTCGGACAGCTTCTCCTGACGGATGCGGGGCTGCGCACATTTCCCTCGCCCGTTGGTGCAGTGATAGTAAACGTAGCGGCCCTTGATCCTGGATGCCGTGATCTTGCACCCACAGTGACCGCAGGTGAGAAGGCCACGGAACGGGAAGGTCTGGCAGTTGTTCCGTCGCCCTCTTCCGCGACCGTGGAGCTTGTCTTGGACGCGGTCGAAGAGCGCTTCTGAGATCAGTGGCTCGTGATTCCCCGGTGCAGTGACCTCTCCCCAACGGACAATACCGCAATACATCGGGTTCTGGAGCATCACGTGAAGCGTGCTCTTGCCCAGCTTCCCACCACGGCGCGTGGTCAACCCCCGTTTCCGAGCCCAGGCCGCTACTTCCTTCACCGTCATGTCTGTTTCGTCGTACTTCACAAACGCCTGACGAACAAGATCGGCCTTCTCTGGGTCGATCTCGATCGTTCGGGTCTCGCTGTTGTTGATGTACCCAGTCGGAGCGTAGGAAGGGTAGATCCCCTTCCGTGCCTTCGCCGCCATCGCTTCCGCCACTCGGTCGCTGAGCTGTGCACTGAAGTAGCGGGAGAAGGCCGCCTGCATGTCTCCCATCAGCCGTCCTGTCGCATTGCTCGGGAGCTGTTCAGTGGCAGAGACAATCTCAACGCCCATCTCCTCGACAAGCGTCGAGTAGTCGTGAAGATTCCTTGAGATACGGTCGATCTTGTAGACGAGAACGGCGCGGATCGCCTTGCTCTTCTTGAGCAGCTCCACCATCCGCGTGAACTCGGATCTTCCTGGCTTGAACGCGGATTGGGACTCCACAAACGTCTCAACAACGGTGAGGTCGTGGCCGCGCGCGTAGTCCTCCAAGACCTGTCTCTGGACATCGATCGAGTAGCCGTGTTCAGCTTGCTCTTCAGTCGATACCCGGATGTAGGCGACTACCCTGCTAGCCACGTCTCAACCTACCTCTTCGCCTTGGTCTCGATCAATTCGCGCTTCTTGGCGGGAGCTCCCGTTTTCGCTTGTCTTCCCGATTCCACTTCTTGAGCTTGGCGAGATAGCGCTCGAGGCGTCGGGCGGCATCGAAGAGCTCTTGATTGGACGCGAATCCCTCGAACAGGAGGTTCTCCGTCTCGGGACGCCACTCGACGAATCTGCGCTTCATCCCCTCACCCCACGCCTCAGTCCTTTCCGAGAAGACCCTTGATCAGAAACAGGAGCCCAAGACCAGCAAGAACCCACAAGAGCGCATCCTTCGAGTCAGCCTCAGTCTGCGCCTGGATCTTGTTGACCAGATCGTTGGGGCTGTTCCCTCTGCGGATCCCGTAGGCGATCAGATCTGAGACGTTGACTCGCAGCCCAGACCCTCTGTCCGTCGCGTTGAGATACCCGGCTTGGATGGCTGCATAGACAGCCTGACGAGAGATCCCGAGCACTTGAGCAGCTTCGGGGACCTTGAACCAGACGTTCTGACCTTCTGTCTCAGGGACCATCAGGTTCCTCCATCCTGACGGACAGCGTAGCACGCGATACATCATCTGTCAAGTCCTCCATACACGCGTCGCGACACACGCTGCTTCGTGAAGCTCGCCTTGATATGCTAATACGTGAAGTGACTAAGAACCGCAATCCGTTGGGTTGACAAATATGGCAGACTGCAGTACAAGGAAGCGACAAGAAGGCCGGCCACGACCGACAGTCAGTAACTGGGCGGTTACTGCGCAGAGTACCACCGGGTTACCGCCCGATCAGAGGCAGTAACCAAAGAGTGAGAGGAGGGGGACATGAGCCGCCCGATCAAGATCTCAGACGAGCTATACAAGAAGCTCAAGAGCCAAGCGGAAGCGGAAGGGATGACACTTCAGGACGCGCTTGTGGATCTCCTCGCGGAACCACATGTTGCCCTTGCGGAGTTCCGTAGAGAGATAGTCGAGTTGAGCGCGAAGGCAGACGCGCAACGCAAGCGGGAAACGGAGTTCTCCACCGCGGTTTCGCGTCTTCAAGAGGGGATCCGTGAGCTGTCGAGGAGGCTGGACGCGCTTCGTCAGGCTAGAGACAGAGACACGGAAACGTTCAACGAGTGGGTAGAGACGTGGAACCTGGTCCCGGGTCTTGCGAAGGCGATTCCGTCGCTGGAGACGCGAATCGCGGCTCTGGAGCGCCTCAAACACCAGCACGTCTGGCAAACCGTCGCGAACGAGTAGCTTAACGGTTGGAGGGATTGGCAATGCCTGCGGCCTGCGCGGCCCTAGTCAAGAACCCTCGGAAGGCTCTGTGAGCCACGAGGAGCGAGCTTCCCCAAACGACATCCAAGAGGGTGTGACTCAAACGCCGAGATTGGGCTCCTGATCGGCTCAAACGTACCTCAGTTCGAGTCCTCACGGATACGCCTGACGTCTTCTCCCGTCCCCCTTCTTCTCCCCCGGTCCACCGTACCCAGAACCTTCGTAAGAAGTTTCGCGGCTGCTTTGCAGCGAGTTTGAATCCCCTAGGCTCCAAACCGCCGTTCTTGTCTTCATCCCGGAGGACCCTCGTGTCCGCGCGCTGCTTGCCCTCCCTGTGTGTTTGGCCCGATTCGTGGGCGAAGGTTGGCCAGTTGCTCTTGGCAGTCTGCTCGTGGTAGGCTGCTACTCGTCGGTCGTTGCACGCTGCACAGGAGACAGGAAGACGAAGTACCTCACCTGGGGAGGTGAGACCGATGGCACCCAACGGGAGCACTGAGGAGACGGTTCGTAGTTTCGCAGGAGCCCTCGAGAAGAGGGATCTAGAGGAAGCCGTTGGCTTCTTCTCGACTGACGCCGTGTGTCTGAATCCACATGGAGAGTTCAGAGGGACCACGGAGATTCGCAGGTACCTCAAGTGGATGTTTGACTCGAACTCCGATCTGAAGATAGAGCCGGCAGGGATTCGCATCCTGGCCGCGGGGAACAAGGCAGCGTTTGAGCACAATGTCAGTGGCATCTACGGGGGCTCGAAGTGGAAGCTGCTTATGATCTGCTCGTACGAGCTCAGTGAAGGGAAGATCCGTCGCCTTGTGACCCTCTACGATCGACTTGCGATGGCGAAGCAAGTCGGGAAGGGCTGGATGGCTCAGAAGGCGGTGTCAGCGGTCATCAAGGGGTCAGAGAAGGGACTCCGCTGACTCCTTGTCCTCCTCCAAGACGCTGGCCCATGTCGATTCCGACATTACGTCTGGACCGGATCCCGGGGTGAAGGTCAGGTGGTGGGAGGTTCCGAGGTGACGCGCGACGAAACGCTCTGCAACCTGGGAGTCCAGTCAAGGACCGCTGTCGCGCAGATCTGCGGGGCGGAAGAAGGTGCAGGCTTGCCCGAACGACGACCACTTCATTCTGAGCGAAGGCGAGCCCTGCTCCCGACGTTCCTCGCTGAATCGGCTGACGGGAAGGCCACTGTCTGAGGCGCGCAGGCCGAAGCGTTGGCTGGCGCGGAAACCGCGGTTCCCCGACTAGTCCCTCCCGTAGCTGAGCCCATCGATCCGGCTCTGGAGCTTGAATCGAAGATGCTCCGTTTCCGACAACCTGCGGAACGCGCCAGAAGCGCACTCGATTGCCAGATGGAAGCCCAAGCTGGATCCCACGAAGTACACGGCGTGGCCGTCGAGGGAGCCGACGCATCGCTTCTTCGCCCTTTCGTGCAGGCGCTCAGACTGCGTCACTCGGTGAAGAGCTGTCTGGTTGCGATTCGATTCCTCCCTCTTCACGAATCCCCCAAGCCACGGATCGTCGCAACACCATCACTTCCAAAGAGCATCCAGAGGACCTACCCCACATCCGACCAGCGAGCGAGAGCCACGGCAGACCATCACTCTTGTCTGTGGGAGAACCGAGAAGAATGCGGTGCAGGCGCGGCGCCCGCACCGCCGGTGTCCCTCCCGCCGAGTGTCCCTATTGGACGGGGGCGGTTTCCTCTTCCGTTTCAGCATCCGATGGCGTCACAGCCACGATCGCGCTCTCGTCGTTGACCTCAGCGTCATCAGCCGAGGCCTCGCTCATCACAGGCCTCTCCTCCTCTTTCGCTTCGGCATCAGGTGGCGGCTCAGCTGCGACGGTGCTCTCTTCATCGGCCTGGGCGTCCTCAACCGAGGCGTCGCTCACCACGGGCCTCTCCTCGTCCGCCTCCACATCCGATGGGATTCCACCTGCGACGGGGCTCTCCCCGTTCGCCCCTTCGTCATCGGGCGAAACCTCGGCGACGACTGGCGACTTCTCATCTTCGACCGCGAGAGCTGTGGGAGCTGCTGCGACCGCGGCTGCGGCGCTCTCCGCTTCCGAATCTCTCAGTCTCTGCGGGATCTCTGCTGCTGCGGGACCCACGTCTTGCGCCTGCGGCCCCTTCTCGCCTTGCGCGACGACGTAGTCCACCCGCTGTCCCTCTGTCAACTTCTTGAAACCCGTCCCTCGAACGGAACTGAAGTGGACGAACAGATCTCCGCCTTGAGGTCGCTCGATGAAGCCATACCCTTTGGCGTCGTTGAACCACTTGACTGTCCCGGTTTCGCGCTCTGCCATGATTGATCCTCCTCTTCATGCGTCAGGGGCTCGATGAAGATTGCCCCGCTGTGTTGAGCCGTGATTGCAGTCAACGTCGCATTCCCGGCTTGTGAGCCTCTTGATCAGTCGAGATCGAGTCCGCGTCGTTCTCTCGGGACCGACGTTCCACAGACGGTCTCGTGAAGCCTGCGATCACGCGATGCCTACTGCGGCCAGCTAGAGGCGACGTGCCTCTCGCAAGTCTTGCGGAAGTGGTAGCCGTAGATCGCGAAGGTGACCGCCATCGGGAACCTCCTCGGACGGCGGAAGACGGTCCACGCCAACAGCTTCCAGTACTGCAGGCGCTCTTTCCCGACAACGCCCAGTCGGAAGACGGAGCGAAGGAAGGCCAGGATGTGACGCGTGCTCAAGGACTCACAAACAGCAGGCGCCCTGTACTCTCGCAAGAACGTTCTCACGCGCTTGTAGTAGTGCGTCGGGCCATAGATGGTATTCAGAATCCGCTCGTAGCCCTCTCGCAGCGCCCGAAGATTCATCACGGGCACGATGTTCGTCGATCCATCGACGTTGTCCCCCGAACTCTGCTCCCGCAGACGATCTGCCTTCCGAAGTCGGTCGTTGAGCCTGGTCCCTGGCGGGGCCTGCAACAGACCGACCATCGCCGTCACAATCCCGCTTCTCTGGATGAACTCAATCTGTCGCTGGAAGATGGATGGCGCATCGTGGTCAAACCCGACAATGAAGCCTCCCTGAACCTCCAAGCCGGCACGTTGGAGTCGTTTCACATCCTCGACCAGGTCGCGCCCCTTGTTCTGTCGCTTGTTACATTCCGTCAGGCTTTCTTCGTCCGGCGTCTCGATCCCGATGAAGACCTTGCGAAAACCTGCATCGACCATCATCTTCGTTAGAGGTCCGTCATCTGCGAGGTCGATGGACAGCTGTGTCTGGAGAGGGATATCCTTCCCCTTCTGCCACGAGATGAGCGCCGGGAGCAGATCCTCTTTGAGTGCCTTCCGATTGCCAATCAGGTTGTCATCCACGAAGAAGACGCCTCGCCGCCACCCTGCGGCGTGGAGCGCGTCCAGTTCTGCGATGAGTTGGACGGTTGTCTTCGTGCGCCACTTGTGCCCGAAGAGGGTCGTCACGTTACAGAACTCACAGTCATATGGACATCCTCGTGAGTACTGAACGCTCATCGACGCGTAGTGGCTGAACTCCGCCAGATCCCACCGAGGCACGGGGCTTTCGTGGATGTCTGCAAATCCATCCGACGTGTACAGCCTCTTGGCTCGGCCTTCCTCAAGGTCTTCGAGGAATCGCGGCAGAGTGATCTCGGCCTCGTTCAGTACGAAGTGGTCGACGCCGGCGAACTCCTCATGCTCGCTGGTGAACAGCGGTCCGCCTGCGACGACGCGAAGGCCCGCTTCCTTACAGCGGGCGATGATTGCGCCTGCGGATTCGCGCTGCACGATCATGGCGCTGATGAATACATAGTCAGCCCAGACCAGGTCCTTGCTGGTCAGGGTGGTCACGTTAAGGTCAACCAGCCGTTTTTTC
>Ga0180432_10010685_pt1 | contig 10935 bp, 9 predicted proteins | sample SS_ome_10_FD_132414 | JGI IMG/M metagenome (GOLD analysis project Ga0180432, IMG submission 132414) | Hypersaline lake sediment archaeal communities from the Salton Sea, California, USA - SS_1_MS_2 metaG | ecosystem: Environmental > Aquatic > Non-marine Saline and Alkaline > Hypersaline >...
AGTCGGATATGGGCAGCGGCACCACCGTAACCCTCAGGGTGCCCGAATGATGTGCTACTTAATAGAGAAGACCGGGCTGCGAATTCTGCATAACGCTGTTTATCCTCCTCAGTCAAACCTGACATAAAAAGGGGCGATTAAGGGTAAATTTAATAGGCTAAAATTGACGCACCACGTTTGATTGACTACGGACCTTTTTCCACATCGTTATTCGGCCTGCTTTGATACTGTCCTAAAAAAGTAACGTTTCTTGCCAATAGGAAGCGTTGTTGATGGATGGTATAATACCCTGTAATAAGCCATGCCCAATGGCGCGTACGATCATTCACAGGATTGGGGTCAGTAGTAATAGTCCCAGGAATCTGTACGTGCAAGGTTCGTAGCACCTTACACTACCTGTGCAAAACACATATAAGGTCGGACTGACGGGGCCGTTGGGAGCTGGCGGAACTCCTGATCCCATGCTGGCTTGTGGTTGGCAACCATCAAAGCTTAGGAGGTAAAGTCGATAATGTTGAACGTGAAGCTGCTGGGTGTCGGTGTCGCCTTGCTCCTCGTAGCTGGTACGGTACTTACTTCATGCTCATCCGGCGTCTCTCAAGAAGACTACGACGCTGTCGTCGCCGAGCGCGATTTGGCTGAAGCAGTACTCGCTCAAGCACAAGTTGATCTCGCTGCAGCGGAGGACGAAATCGCTGACCTACAGGACCAGGTGGCAGATCTCGAGGCGGAGATCAAAGCGTTAAAGCCAGTAGAACTGCCGGACCTGCTGAGTGCGGTAGATGAGTTCAAAGCGATGACGACGGCACCAGACAGGGCTGCGCAAGCGGCCGCCTTTGGTGATCTTAGCACAGCCATCGAGGCCCTGGACGACGATTATCTATCAGCCCTGTTAGGTGAGGTCGTGACCGCAGGGCTGCAGGGCGATGAGGAAGCGGCCTTGGCCATCCTCGACATGGCGACCTACATGCTCAGTGTCTGCGCGGACTCGGCCGCGGCTTTCCCGGCCGAAGTACAGCCCATGCTCGATTTGAGCGATGAACTCAACGCGCTGCTCGCTGCGGAGGACCTTGATGCCAAAGTGGCTGTTTTTGGGGAACTCAGCACAGCCATTGACGCTATAGGGGATGAAGAGTTATCTGCTCTGCTGCAGGCGGTAGTCACCGGTGGCATGCAGAGCGATTTGGATGGGGCTCTAGCTACCATCAATCTCGTTATCCACATCCTGTCCCAAGCTGCTGAGGCTGCACATTAGGGCATAGCGAGGAGACCGGGCCCCACGAGGGTTGGTGAGGACGTTATCATACTCTGTGAAGTGATCACAGAAAGAGGTAAATGCCATGCGCAGGATCTGGTCAAGGTTGAGGAGAATAGGCTGGAAATGGCGGCTGTTGCTGCTCGTCGTTGTCATTGTCATCTGTGTCGCCGTGGTAGCACCAAGCGTGTACTACCTTTTACGGGCGCGGGATGTCCCTGACTACAGCGAAATACTGCCCAAGGCGACAATGACATATCTGGTGAACTATGACAGCGGGGAAGGTCTTGTAAACGAGAGCACGTACACCCTGAAGGTCGCCGAGATCGACGTGGCCATCGGCTCAGATACCTGCTTCTACACGGTGACCGTGATGGACCCGCTGCCGGAGCGAAAGGTAAACGCCATAATCGTCGGTTCCACGAAAGTCACCCTGGCGACCGAAGAGACATGGCGGAGCCAGGAAGACTTTCGTATCCTCCGCCAGGAAGCTATGCAGATCAACCTGCCGATAGTCAACACCGCAATCACCGTCTCGACCTATTCGGGATACGAGGGCTATCCGGGCTGGCCTTACAGTCTCGGCGACAGCTGGACGTACGAGGTGTTTCGCGATTCCGACACGTCCCTGCAGCCCAGTTGGACTGACACTTTCCACGCAGAAGTGGTTGCGGATAATGCGGTTGTTGTCGCCGCTGATGTGAATTACGAGTGTTTCAAGGTCGTCCATACGCTGGTCGACACAGACAACAGCACACCCGGGGGCGGTGGTGTTGGCTCCACCCGCGTCGAGTACTGGGCTAACAACGGCAGGTCTATTGCTCCGCTCAAGATCGAGAGCACTGTCAGCTTCATCGGCACAGAATCTCTGATAATGATTGATTCGGATCCGCCGCCAGGGTCATGGTAGCTAACGGAATGACAGGGTATGGGTAAACTAGCCAAAGTATTAGCTCCAATACTCATACTGGTGCTTATCATTGGCGTCGGATGTGGCGGGGACGAAACGGCTACGCCGACTGCTGCATCTCCGCAGACCCTCATGCCAACTGAAACGGCTGCTGAAGACGGTGGCGGTATTAATCACGGTCAGGGCGAGATGGCTGGCGAAGTCACCAGCAGTAGCGCAATCCTTCAGTCCCGTTTGACGCTAAAAGACGACCCACTCGTGGGGGTTGCGGGAGTCGCTCGCTTCGAAATCTCTGCTGCTTCCGATTTTCATGACTCTCAACTGACCAAATGGCTTATCGCGCAAATCGGAAATGACTTTATAGTTAAAGCGAAGGTAACCGATCTCAAACCTGGAACACGTTACTACTACCGTCTGCTGTACGGCACGAACACGGACTCACTGGCAACAGGGCAGACCTGTACATTCAGAACACTCGACAGCCCGGACGTCGCGCGAGAGACCTCTTTTATAGTTGTGACGGGTATGAACTATTGGCCGTTTCACAACTTTCCTGAGGGACCGCCAAACAGGGAGCTTGGATACCCGGCCTTAGAAACAATACTGCTGATGAACCCTGATTTCGTGGTCGCAACTGGTGACAACGTATACTATGATGCTTTTCCGGTTCCCAGAGAAACACAAGATGAGTTGCGTGAAAACTGGCATCTGCAGTTTGTGCAGCCACGTTTCTTAAGCTTGTTCTCACAGGTGCCTTTCTACTGGATGAAGGACGATCACGATTTCCGCTACAACGATGCCGATCCACATTGTGATCACCCGCCATCAGCCGAACTGGGAATCCAGACGTTCCTGGAACAGGTGCCAATGGTAGACCCCAACGAAGCTGACCCGGTAACATACCGTACATATCGAATCAACGAACTGGTACAAATATGGTTACTGGAAGGTAGGGACTATCGTAGCCCAAACATGATGGAAGACTGTCCAGACAAAACAATATGGGGGGAAACGCAAAAACAATGGCTCAAGGACACCCTTCTGGCAAGTGATGCTACATTCAAATTCGTCATATCCCCAACACCCATGATCGGACCTGATGATGTAATCATTCCTTCGGAGGCCCAGATACGAACACATTGTCAAGATGAATACAAGAGAGATAACCACACCAATCCAGGAGGCTTCAAGATTGAGGGCGAAGCTTTCTTCACGTGGCTTGCCGATAATGGATTTTTGGAACAGAACTTTTACATCATTTGCGGTGACAGGCACTGGAAGTATCATTCGATTCGTCCCGAGGGATTTGAAGAGTACAGTTGTGGCGCTTTGTGCGATGCGAATTCTCGGCTTGGGATTGATCCCGGTGATCCGACTGGCAATGATCCTGACGGCTTAATCACCCAGCCATACACTGATGCGGAAGCTACGGGCGGGTTTCTGGAAGTGACCATCGGACTTGGTGATGGAGGAAGCCCTGATATATGTGAGTTCACTTTCTATGATGAAAACGGGGTTATGCTCTCCTCAGTTATCCGAGTTGCTAAATAGTCAAGATGTGAATTTTCTTAACAGAGTGAATCAAGGGATTGGAGCGCTTAGGATTGCGTCTAAGCGTACAATACAATTGACATGCTTAGGGAAGAGATACAGTGACAAGGGTTCCGTTTTATTTCAACCTCTTTGATAGTTAATAGCTTCGCATAGAATAAAGTCCGCACGTCTTCAGGAACACGCTTCAGCTTTACCGGCTCAGGTTAAGTATCTCCCGTATCCATTAATTTTCTGCAATCATGCAGCAACCTCCTTCACCTTCAATACAATGTCGAGCAATCTGACGGGTAAAATGTATGGCGTATTGCGTACAATGTATCCTGACCTGACGTTGACGGGACATTCACCAGCCTATACAATGTAATCGCAAAATGAGTATAGCACCGGCAGACTATAAATAGACGATCAGGCGAGGATAGCGAAATGGCTAAAACAACAGCAGCGGTTATAGGGGTGATTGTATTAATAGCGGCTTGCCTTGCTGGCTGCGGGGCGGCGCCCCCCGAGGCTGAGTTCCTCGCTATTCCCCCCAATAGCTACATACCGGAGGAGGTCCAGTTCGCTGACATATCGCAAGGTAACATCACTGCCCGGCAGTGGGATTTCGATAACGACGGAGTAGTCGATAGTGACCTTCAATACCCGAAGTATACCTACAGCGAACCGGGCAACTATACCGTCAGCCTGACGGTTATCGGACCAGACGGCAACGACACCGAGGTAAAATCAGATTACCTTGTGTTCCTCCCCTGCCCGCACTTTGCCGATTTCATCACCGATACCACGGAGATGGACGGCAGAAATCCAATACAATTCACCGATCTGTCGGTTATTGATGCGGCGATGGGCAATGTTACCAGCTGGGCATGGGACTTCAAAAGCGACGGTATAATTGACAGCACCGAGCAGAACCCGGCATACATTTACACGAGAAATGGTACCTATTCAGTTACCCTCACCGTCACCACTCCCGAATGTGAAGATACGGTAACGAAAAAAGACTATATCAGGATCACCGGATGTAGTGGGTGAGGATGACCAGCAGGGCGCCCGTGCGGCGCCCGAGAGCAATTAGATCGAATTATACGTCCTCTTGATTCTGTCACTTTGAGAGACTATGAGTCTCCCGCGAAACTCGGTACCGGGTTAAATTTATCCAGAGCTGGCCGGGTAATACTCGTCAGTATTATCGCAGTTGAGGGGCACGTCATACCCACGGGTTTACTATGTTCTGCGGAAAGGCCTTGCTATAACTTCCCTTGTAAGAGCACTTCTAGTAAAATAGCCAAAACAGCGGTGAACCGACGATGACACCTATTAGAAGCCAGTATCTCAAGATCAAGCGGAGCTATCCTCAGGCCATTGTCTTCTTCCGCCTGGGCGATTTCTACGAGACCTTCGATGATGACGCCAGGCTGGTCTCCAGCGAACTGGAGATAACACTGACCTCCAGGGAGATGGGCAAGGGGCAGCGCTATCCCATGGCGGGGATTCCCTACCATGCTCTCGATAACTATCTGGCAAGGCTCATCAATAAGGGCTATAAAGTGGCCATCTGCGAGCAGATGGGCGAACCCAAAGCAGGAAAGGGTATAGTGGAGCGCGAGGTGGTCAGAGTGGTAACCCCGGGTACCGTGGTAGAGCCTAACCTGCTCGAACTTAAGACGAACAATTATCTTGCATCTATCATCGTCGAAGGCGAAGAGGCGGGGATAGCATATATTGACATAACAACGAGCGAGTTCGCAACCACCCAGATTCCTGCTGAAAATGTTCCCCTGGAGCTGGAGCGCCTCCACCCCTCAGAGGTGCTCATCCCCCGAAATGCCAAGGTGCCCCAGTCATGGGCGCCGGCGACACAGCTCGATGACGAGCGGTTCGAGCTTGACACGGCCCGGCAGATACTTCTCGACACTTTCGACGCCGGCTCTCTGGAAGGCTACGGCTGCGCCCATCTTCCGCTGGCGATAAGAGCAGCAGGCGCTATACTCGAATACCTGGGGCAGACCCAGAAGGATGCCCTGGCGCAAATCAACAGCCTCGCTACATATTCCACCGAGTCCTTCATGACGCTGGATGCCCAAACAAGGCGCAATCTGGAGCTATTTCAGAGCGGCCGCCTGGGACTGACCAGCGGCTCGCTGCTGTCCGCTATCGACCTCACCAGGACTCCTATGGGAGGGAGATTGCTCAAGAAGTGGTTGGGGCAGCCCCTTCTCGATGTGGACAAATTGGAGCAAAGGCACCAGGCTGTTTCCTGCTTTCAGTCGCCCCGGCGGGCTGAGATAATAGGCCTCCTCGGCAAGCTCGGCGATATAGAGCGACTGATCAACAGGGTGAGGGCGGGCATCGCTACTCCGAGAGAGTTGGTCGCACTGCGCCACAGCCTGGAGCAGGTCCCGCTGCTAAAGGCCGTGCTGGTGGAAGAAGAGGAATTAGAGTGGCTCAATTCGGAACTCAAACTCTGTGACGACATCATAACATTGATCTCCCACGCTGTTGTAGATGAACCACCGGTAACGGTGGGAGACGGAGACGTGATAAGGGAAGGATCCGCCAGTGAACTGGACGAGCTTCGTTCGGCTTCATCGAACGCCAGAAAATATCTGGCAGATCTGGAGAAAACCGAACGTGACAGGACAGGCATCAAGTCACTCAAGGTGGGATACAACAAGGTATTTGGTTACTATATCGAAGTAACCTCCCCTCACGTTCACAGGGTGCCCGAGGACTATATACGCAAGCAGACGCTGGCAGGAGCCGAGCGTTACTTCACCCCACAGCTCAAGGAGTACGAATCGCTGATCCTCAGTGCTGAGTCCAGGATCTCCGAGCTGGAGAATGCCATCTTTCGCCAGGTTTGCCGCCAGGTAGGAGGATGGAGTGACCGCGTCCTGGGTATCGCCTCGGCTATCGCCCAAATCGATGTCCTCTCCGCCTTCGCCGAGGTCGCGGCAAGGTATGGCTACGCTCGCCCCGAGCTGACCACGGACGATTCGATAATGATCTCCAACGGGCGCCATCCCGTGGTTGAGCGAGTTCTGGAAGATGAGCAATTCGTTCCCAATGACGTTTATCTCTCTAATAAAGATGCGCAACTGATTATCCTTACCGGCCCCAACATGTCGGGCAAGTCGACCTATCTGCGCCAGGTAGCGATTATTGTGCTCCTGGCCCAGATAGGCAGCTTCGTTCCCGCAGACTCGGCAACCATAGGGCTGGTGGACCGTATCTTCACCAGGGTCGGCCTACAGGACGATCTGGTAACCGGTCAGTCAACCTTCATGATCGAGATGCTGGAGACAGCCAACATACTCAACAACGCTACTTCAAAATCACTGATCATACTGGACGAAATCGGGCGAGGGACCTCAACCTACGATGGGCTCTCCATTGCGCAGGCTGTGGCTGAATACATCCACAACCACCCGAGGCTGGGGGCCAAGACACTGTTCGCCACCCACTATCACGAGCTTGTGGGGCTCGCGAAATTCCTGCCCCGCGTGAGGAACTTTAACGTAGCGGTATCGGAGGAAGGCGGCAAGGTGGTCTTCCTGCGCAAGATAATACCCGGTGGTGCGGACAAGAGCTACGGCATCCATGTGGCGCAGCTTGCGGGTCTGCCCCGGGCTGTGCTGCACCGCGCCGATGACGTACTGACCGAGCTTGAAAACCACACCGATGAGAAAGCGGAGCGGAGCGCACGCCGTCGCCGCCGGGAGAAGGCCCCTGCGGAGCAGCTACCGCTTCTAGGCCAGACCTCACCCGTAGTAGATGAAATCCTGGCAATGGACGTCTCATCAATGACCCCGCTTCAGGCTATCACCAAGCTCTACGAGCTACAGCAGAAGGCGAAGGAGTGATAAGCGCTAAGGGTTTAATTCCAATCGGGTCAACCCTTCCTGAGCTATGGAATGGCCAATACCACGTACGAAACCTGTCCTCACTCTCTGTTTACCAATCGACTTTCACTTGTCTCCTCGCCCCGATGTGTGGTAGAATATCATTAGCATAATGGCATAATGTGCCAATATACCAAGGAGAAGCTGATGGGGATGATAGCAAAGTTAACAAGCGGTGGGCAGGTCACTCTTCCCAAGGAAGTCAGGACAAAGACCAACATGCAGCCTGGTGATTTTGTCGAGGTTGACCTCGACGAGGAAGGACATATAATATTAACACCTAAGAAGCTTGTGGACGCAAGCCAGGCATATTTCTGGACCGAAGATTGGCAAGAGGGGGAGCGCAAAGCAGACGAAGATATCAAAGCCGGCCGGATAAAGAGATTCAAATCAACTGCCGAGGCAGTAAAGTATCTTGAGGATAAAGCATAGCTGTGGAGATCCTCTTTACTGAGCGATTTGAGCAGGCATATATGAGACTCAGCGATGCCGAGAAGCGGAACGTTCGCAAGGCGCTTGTCCTCTTAGGTGACAACCTGAGACACCCCAGCCTGCACGTTAAGAAAATGGAGGGACGGCAGAAAGTCTGGGAAGCTCGCCCTTCCAGAAGGCTTAGAATGACTTTTGAGATGGTGGGGGAGGGCATCATACTTCGCAATGTAGGAGGCCATGACACGGTTCTGAAAAAGCCGTGATTGTTTTTCATTTAGGCGTTAATAGACTAGCAGGGCTTAATAAGAAGGCAAACGGTTGAAACCGTATTCATTTTTCAAGGGCTACGCGCAAGCGTTATACTAACATCACAGGAGGTCAGCAATGTACAAGAGAATACTGGTTCCACTGGACGGCTCAGAGCTGGCCGAGGTAGTTCTACCGTACGCTGAGGGGCTGGCGGCAGGCCTCGGTTCCGAACTCACTTTAATACACATCTGTGCCTCAGAGAAGGCAGATGACTACCATGCACACGAGGTCTACATCCAGGAAATGGCTGAAAAAATAAGGGGGAGAAGCGAGGCGGAGGGAATTAAGGTTCACTCAGCCCATCTTGTCGGCCATACTGCCGAGCAGATTGTGGACTATGCCGAGACGGAGAAAGTCGGCCTGATTGTCATGGCAACTCACGGCCGTTCGGGCATCAGGCGCTGGGTCCTCGGAGACGTCGCCTCTAAAGTAGTTAGAGCCACAAATCGGCCGGTGGCACTCATCAGGGCCGAGGGTGGCCGTCCCGATGTGCGCGAGACGGGCGTGGTGAGAAAGGCGCTGGTACCCCTGGATGGCTCAAAGGAAAGTGAGGCGATAATCCCCCACATTGAGGAGCTGGGCTCCACACTTAAGGCGGAGGTCGTTCTTCTTCATGTCATGTCCCCGACATACTTCGTCTACAGCATCCCGGGCGAAACCGTCCAGATGCCTTTCACTCCGGAGGATATGGAGCGGTTTAAGGAAAAAGCGGAACACTACCTGGAAACGGTCATCGCCGCACTGAAAAACAGGGGTATCAATGTAAAAGCCGAGGTGTCAGTCGGCGCCGCGGCCGATGAGATCATCAGGTTCGCAGATGAAATACAAGCCGATATAGTGGCTATGTCAACACACGGGCGCTCAGGCATCAGTCGCTGGGCCTTCGGAAGCACCGCAGACAAGGTCCTTCACGCGGGCAATACCCCCGTACTGCTGGTGAGAACTCCGGACGGCAGCACGAACTAGCCCGGGGATTAGTTACGACCTCAACATTCCTAAATAAACACACAAAGAGGGCAGGATAGAATCCTGCCCTCAGTCATAGGTCCGCTGCTCATCGCAGAAATGCACCAAGTCAGGTGCGGTAACAATTCACTACGACAGCTGGACAACTTGATTCTATAGAGAACCGGCAGATACAGTATATGATAAAAGTCTCAAACTACTTGATATTGTTCACATCTGGTATGCCAATTACGCCTATGTTCGTGCAGTGGTAGAGGTAAGAAGTATAAAAGATGCTGCAGGAGTAATAGATGATTAGGAAAGGCGTCCTACCGTACTAACAGGACGTCGGAAAAGCCTAAATTAGGGATTTTGTGTAGTTTGAAGTTGTATACTCCATCCATTTGCGCTAAAAAATTCGTTTATATCCATATGTCTGATGGAATAATGCTTGCAAACTGCCGGTAGACGATTGGGGATGAGTGCGCTTTCAGCGCTAACTATAACATACTCATATAAAGTAGAGAAGAAATCTGGATAAGATTTTAATTCAAGAACAGTAGCAACCAACCAGGGGTCCGCATCATTTTTCTCTTTATTGTAGTGTATTAATGTGGGAAATCGTTGAACAATGCTTGAAACGAGAAGTGTCTGTTGAAGATTGATCTCTTTAAAGAAAGCTCGTTTTGGTAAAATCCATTTAGTAAGGCGATCAGGTTTTTTTGAACGGGTAGTTATTTCATCGTAGACAATTTCATGAGAGATAAGTAGCCCACTGTTAAAAAGATTATCAAGCTCGCTGTAAAGTTGAGGAATGAATTTGATAAGATATCTATAAATATCTACGAATGCGGACGTATCTACACAGAATATAATATTAACATCCTGTTGCATAGTTATAAATCAAATAGATAATTTATCTTCAATCCCAAGATGTCAGACGATTGTGAATAGGAAATCTTTCTTTCGTTCATAGCATTTACAGTAGAGTTAAAAAGAGATATCCCTCTTGAATTGATACTTCGCTTGATTTGAGACTTGGAATAATGAGGTTGAGTGGTTATTACTGACCTGCGGATTTGGTCTAAGAGGTTGAAGAATTCATTTTCAGAAACGTAGTTTAAGGCAAACAATCTGCGAAGATATACTTCGCTGCTTATTTTAAACTTAGTGGCAAGCTCGTATATTGAATCTTTATCGTGTGCAGGGATTACTTCATTTGACGGTACAAGAATGCAGCCTGCGAAAGAATTACAGTCATATTCTAATGAGTCAGTTAGTTTAGAGACAATAGCATTAGGCTTGCACAATCCTGGTTGACTGTTTAGGACGTGTGATAGCTCATGAAATAAGGTAAATGTTCTTGAAGTAACCGAATAGGCGTTATTGATAGCTATGCAATAAGGGAAAGAATCGGCATAAGAGAAACCCTGAACCTCGAAAGTGGGCATAGAGAATTGGAATACATGAATACCGAGGCGTTGCTCAAAGCTGTTGCGCCATTTGGTTGCGTATTTCGGACCAAATCGGCCGCCTTCACGGAGCAAACCGGCCACCCTGTCGGAGCAAATCGGCCACCACCGGTTAAGGTTTAAAGCCTTATAAAGCACGGGAATGGGGTGAGGGCA
>Ga0180432_10010686_pt1 | contig 10934 bp, 9 predicted proteins | sample SS_ome_10_FD_132414 | JGI IMG/M metagenome (GOLD analysis project Ga0180432, IMG submission 132414) | Hypersaline lake sediment archaeal communities from the Salton Sea, California, USA - SS_1_MS_2 metaG | ecosystem: Environmental > Aquatic > Non-marine Saline and Alkaline > Hypersaline >...
CAAAGCCGTGATGTAGCTGAGAACAAGTTGCCCGCCCACCACCCCAACGGTCCAGATGATGCCCTGCGAAAAGGCTTGCTTGAAGAACTTGGCCGAGCCCGCCGTGCCCTGGAGAATGCGCTCGAAGTTCTTCAGGCCGATGAAGGCCGCCTTTCCCCCAACGATCTCGATGTCAGTGAAAGCGTACCATATACCGCTGATGAAAGGCCACACCGAGAGTAGAATCAGAGCGACCACGGTGGGCAGAATCAGTACATAGGGCACCAGCCGCTTGCGGGTAGACTGCCTCGAGGATTCGGCTTCCAGCATTGCTTTGCCTCCTTCGTGTGGGGCTTGTGACTACGGACTACGCAGCTACAGCGGTTCAGACAACGATCTTCCCGCAGGCTCGTCAGGCGGACTGCCCACCCGATGAACCTCCGGCAGTGTGCTACTGATTCAGGATATCGGACGCGGCAGCCTCGATCTCCTCTATGGCTCGACCCAGAGTCTTCGTTCCCTGCACCACTTCCATCATCGTAGGCGAGTAGAGAGTAGCGATGAACTCAGGTTCGTTGACGCAGTAGTCCAGTGCGATGCCTTCCCCTACAGAGTAGTAGTAGCGGATCAAGTCCCAGTCAGGGTTGTTCACCAACGCGGGCTCCGCCAAGGCTTTGGGATTGACGGGAGGGATGTAGAGCGCATTGGCCCACAGTGCCTGGGGCCTGGCCTGCTGGAACCAGAACACGAACTCCGCCGCCTCGGCAGGATGGACACTGCACTTGGGCACGACGAAGCCTTGTCCGATCGTCGTCCAGTAGGATTTGGCTCCGTCAGATTGAGGTATGGGCATCACGCCGAACTCGAACTCAGGATAGCGTGAGCGCAGCACCATCACGTTGAAAAAGCCGCGCAGCACCAGAGCCGCTCTTCCCTGAGCGAAGAGTTCGTCCTGAGACGAGCCGGTCAAACCGATGGACTCTTGGGGCGCGACGCCCTCTGCGACCACACCGTAGAACGCACGCAGGGCGGGGATGGCCTCATCGTCGAAGAAGACGTCCCACTTCCCAGTTTCGCCCTTGCGGATCATGTACTCGCCGCTGGCCTGGAGTGCGAAGTTGCTCGCCTCCTCCCACAGCTTCTCCGTGTCCAGTCGGGGGAGAAAGCCCCACTGCACCACGTTCTCATGATCAAAGCTGGCGGCGTCGGCAGACAGATTGTTGCCCTGGTTATCGACGGTGAGCATCCTGGAGTACTGGTCGAACTCTTCCCAGGTCCAGGGATGCTCAGGGGCGGGTGTGGGAATGCCTGCCGCCTCCAGCAGTGCCGGGTTGTAGTACAGCGCAGCGTTGGGGCCGCCGCACGTACCGCTCATGAAGACAGCCCCTTCACTCATTCGGGCCGCCCACTGCCCATCGGGCATGGTCTCCCAGATCTCATCGGTCATGCAAGGCCGGAGGTCATAGACCAGATCGCGCCCATACCACTCCTTGGCGCCGCCGGTCCACCACTCCACCACGTCGGCGATCCCGTCACCTGCCGCCACACCCGCGGCCACGTAGTTGTCGCCCTCACCCCAATCACCCTGAATGTACTCGGCCTCGATCCTGCCCTTGTGTTCCTCGTTGAACATCTCAATGAGCTGAGCCATCATCTCTTGGCTGGGCGCTGACCAGGCAACCGTGCAGACGCCGATCTTGACTGCTTCAGGGAGCGCTGGCGTAGCGATGACGCCCTTCCCCACTTCAGAGGTCGCGGGCGTCGCGGTGACGACCCGCTCCACGATGACGGTCTCCTTCACCACCCTGGTCACACAGGCCGACAGCAGCAACGTCAAAGCCACCAGACCTATGGTGAAGATGGACTTCCGCCTGCTGAACACGGTTCTTCTCTCGTTTGAGCTATTGATCACGCTGCCGTTCACGCATCAACTCCTGCCTGACCCCTCAGTATCTGCCATCTCACTTCACGTTCTTGTCCCGCAACAGGGACGAGACAACGACAAACACCGGGTCGATTCCCCTGACGTCGTTTCCTTTGCCTACTCAAGAACGACTCTTGTGGAACAACCAGAGAACTCACCCCGGAGACACAGAGAACACGGAGATTCTCCGTTTTGGGCTGTCAGCAAGCTGGTGTTCTGCCCCTCAACTGGAGGCATCATCATTGAACCGTCCTGCGCAGCACACTGAGGGTCTCTCTGCGCCCTCCGTGGCTCTGCAGTGAGATGAGCTTCTTTCGGTGGACCCTACGATTACGGTGTTGATAGCTGTCAACAAGGCAAACAGTTCGGCGGGTTCGTCAGGCGGCTAGCCGCCTGACGAACCCCAGGAAACGCGTTACTGATTCAGAACCTCCGGCGCAGCAGCCTCGATCTCCTCGATGGCTTGCTCCAGCGTCTTCAATCCCTGCACCACTTCCATCATCGTAGGCCCGAAGACGGTAGCGGTGAACTCCCCTTCGTTGGTGCAGAAATCGAGATCGACAGGCTCCCCGACGAAGTAGTAGTAACGGATCATATCCCAGTCAGGGTTCTCCGCCAACACCGGGTTGGTCAGTGCCGCAGCATTGACCGGCGGGATGTAGAGAGCGCTGGCCCACAGAGCCTGTGGTTCCGGCTGCTGGAACCAGAACACGAACTCCGCCGCCTCGGCGGGGTGTTCACTGCACTTGGGCACGCCGAAGCCTTGCCCGATCGTCGTCCAGTAGTGCTTGCCCCCCGGGGGTTGCGGTATGGGCATCACCCCGAACTCGAAGTCCGGATAGCGGGAACGCAGCACCATCGCATTGAAGAAGCCACGCAACACCAGGGCCGCTTGCCCTTGAGCGAAGAGCTCGTCCTGAGACGAACCGGTCAACCCGATGGATTCTTCGGGCGCGACGCCGTCGGCGATCACGCCGTAGAATGTGCGCAGGGCGAGGACGGCAGCCTCGTCGAAGAAGATGTCCCACTTCCCGGCGTCATCCTTGCGAATCATGTAGTCGCCGCTGGCCTGGAGCGCGAAGTTGTTGCCTTCCTCCCACAGTTTCTCTAGGTCCAGCCGGGGCAGGAAGCCCCACTGCACGACGTCGTCATGGTCAAACGCATCAGGATCGTCGAACAGGTTGTTGCCACTGCCGTCGACGGTGAGCATCCTGCTGTACTGGTCGAACTGCTCCCAGGTCCAGGGACGCTTGGGGTCGGGCGCGGGAACTCCAGCCGCGTCCAGTAGCGCCGTGTTGTAGTACAGGGTAGAGTTGGGGCCGCCGGCCGTGCCACTCATGAACACAGCCCCATCATCAGTGCTTCGCGCCCCCCACTGCATCTCGGGCATGGTGGCACGGATCTTCGGGGTGACGTACGGGCTGAGGTCATAGACCAGATCATGTTCGTACCAGCCCTGGACGCCTCCGGTCCACCACTCCACCACGTCGGCGATGCCGCCACCCGCTGCTACACCGGCCGCAACGTAGTTGTCTCCCTCGCCCCAGTCACCCTGGATGTACTCGGCCTCGATCCTGCCATTGTACTCCTCATTGAACATATCAATGAGCTGCGCCATCATCTCCATGCTGGGCGCTGACCAGGCAACGGTGTAGATCCCGATCTTGACCGCTTCCTTCGGCGGCTCAGGCGTCGCTGTGACGACCTTCTCCTCGGTGACGACCTTCTCCTCGGTGACGACCACCGTCTCCTTGACTACCTTCTCGACGGGCTTCTCGACTACGACGGTCTCCTTCACCACCTTCGGTGCGCAGGCCGACAGAAGCAACGTGAGAATCAGCAAGCCTAACACGAACGCTCTGCTCTTGGACATCGTTCTTGCCTCCTTGGGCATACTGAGTACCTGCCTCTTTGCCACCGATCTCGTATCCGACAATCCTGCGTCTACGATGTCACTCCACCTCCTTCCCCTGCAACAGGGACGCCGTTGCAGCAAAGACCTGTCTTGACTGCCCTCGCATCACCTCCTTCACCTGCTCGAAGATCTCTCCAAGCAGCCGACCTTCTGTCTGAGCCGGGGTGCGCATACCGAGGGCATGAGTTAGCGCAAGGGCACTGTCCGCCAGATTGATAGGCCGAGTGCTCTCTGCTCGCTTCCTGATTCCCGGCCCGCTGAAGATGGTGACCGCTCGCATCGAGCCAGGATCGAATCTGGGGCTCTGCAGCAAGGGACGATGATTCGCTGGCCCCCGAAACGCCTCACGAGGCTTCCGCACGACCGGCGGCCCGGGTCTGCAAAGCTCTGCCTTCTGGAAGAACACCACGTCTCCAATCCTGGGGCCGTATGGAGCCGGGAATCCGGCGTTGTCCTTCATCCGCCGCCTGGTGCTGGGCAAACGCCCCCCCTTCCCGAACCTCTTCACCAGGTCGAGGGTGGCTGAATCGAGCCCGATCAACACCAGCTTCCCTGCGGTCTTGCCCATCGCATTCATCCTACCTGCCACACGATCCCGATTCTTGGGCCTTGCCGAGTCCCCATCTGGGAACCCCATCGGTCACTTGATCAGGACTGCGAGTTCCCGAGCCACGTCCGCGATGTCCAGATCGGCGGCGAAGGTGAGACACCGACCGGTGGGGCGGCGGGTCTTCGCGATCCAATCCTTGGGCATGACCTTCGCCCCATGCTTGGCGCCGGACAGTGCCCCAACCACAGCCGCGAGCGTATCGGCATCGCGCCCGAAATTCCCGGCAGTGATAATCCCATCCACGAAGTCGCCCCCGGTCAGGCGGAAGAGAGCGTACGTTTGCGAAAGAGCCTCGGCATTGCTGCAGCGAACCAAGGTCCACAGATCGCGATGCAGGGAGTCCCAGGCCCGTTCCACGGTCCCTGCCTGGTCAACGATACTCATCGCTTTGGCCATCCAGCGCCCCAGCCAGCTATCATCGGGGATGCAGTCCAGTCCCGCCTGCACAATCTCGTCAACCGTCCCATCCACCATGGCCACGGCCACGCTGGCTGCCACAGCCTGAGCACCCCAGACTCCATCCCTCCAATGGCTGACGCAAGCGTCAATCTCGGCCAGACGAGCTGCCCTCGCAGGGTCACCTGCACAGACGATACCGATAGGAGCCACCCGCATGGCCGCCCCGTCGGTCCAGTAGTGTGAGTGGTCGCTCCCTGAGTACGGTGGCGCGATCCCCATCTTCAGGTTCGCCGCCGCGGCGACCTCGCTCTCCCCACCTTTGGGGCCCAGGTCATCCTGCGACAGCACGTGGTCCCTCCACGCCTTCACCACCGCATCGACAGTCGGCTCTCCCTCGGTCTCGATGAGGGTCTGAGCAGTGAGCAAGGCAAACTCGGTGTCATCGGTGCTCCAGCTTGAACTGGCGTACATGTCACGGGTGATACCGTAGAGCGTCTGGTTCTCGGGTGATCTGGCCTGATCGCCAAAAGAATCGCCAATGGCAAGCCCGATGAGCACACCGAATGCCTTGTCGTACTTCAGGTCTGCATCAGATGCGAGCTTCTCTCTGCTGAACATGCGTATGCCTCCTCTTTCTCAATTCGACACTCAACGCACATGACTGGGAACTGATATCGATTACGTAAGCGATTACATGGCTATCAAAAAAAAGGAACACCTTGCGTCGGATGCTCCATCTACCGCACCTCAAACGGACGGGTCGACTCGCGCACGATCAGCTCGTGCCGCAGAACGACTTTCTCACGATCCTGGCGTGAAGTTCCTCTGATCCGCTCGAAGAGCAAGCGAGCAGCGACGGCACCCGTCTCGTAGATGGGCTGGCCTATGGTGGTGAGCTTGGGAATGGTCACTGCCGCCAAGGGAATGTCGTCGAAGCCCACCACCGACATGTCACCAGGAGCTTGGAGACCAGCTTCGTGCAGGGCGCTGAGGGCTCCTATGGCCATCACATCGCTGGATGCGAACACGGCGGAGGGAGGCGCTTGCACAGACAGCAGACGATGCATGCATTCCTGACCGCCGTCGCGGGTGAAGGCCGCCTCGGTGATCAACTCCTCGTCGATGGGCAAGCCGTGATCCACGAGCGCGCGCATGTAGCCCTGCAGCCTCTGCTCGCCCGAGCCGAGAGCCCGCGACCCCCCTACCAGCCCGATGCGGCGATGGCCAATGTCGATCAGATGGCTGACCGCGTCGTAGGCACCCTGCACGTTGTCGATCATCACACTATCGAACCCAGGGCCGAACGGGAGCGCGCTGATCAGCACCACCGGAACCTGTACGTCCACTAAGGCCTGCCGGCTTTCGAACAAACTCACCGAGGGGTTGATGATCAAGCCATCCACCCGCTGCTGGCTCATCACGCTCAGGAAGTGCAGCTCGCGTTCCAACTCCCCGTCGGTGTTGCACAGGATCACGACGCAACCGTTCTCTTCGGCCACATCCTGGACCCCGCGAGCCGCCTCGGGATAGTACGGGTTGGTCACATCGGGGATGACGAGGGCCACCATGTTGGTCGTCCGCGTGCGCAGGCTACGAGCTACAGCATCGGGGTGGTAGTTCAGGTCTTTCATGGCCCGCACCACCCGCTCGGTGAGCTGTTCGCTCACGAAGCCGGCCTGGTTGATCACGCGCGAGACCGTGGCCGTGCTGACCCGCGCCAGACGCGCTACATCCCTCATCGTTGGCAAGTGAGTCCGTCCTTGCTGGTAACGATTACGTAATCGCTTACATACATTATATCACGCGAACCGCGGAAAGTCAAGGCCCGGCGACCGTTTTCCTCGGATGTGTCCCTGTCTTCAGCATGGGACATACGGAAACAGTAGCGCGGCAGACTGGCGTAGGTGGTGACTCGTGCCTTGCACGGCACCGAGGCACCGTAGCACAGGCACAGGACGAGGGGCCGACGCGCCAATCGCCGGCCATGGAATCGAGGCAACCGATCAGCCAGGCGTTCTGTGCGAGTCGTGTGGCAGATGTGTCTTGCAGCGTCGAACCGCACTGCGCCCCGAATAGCCACCGGCACGATGAGCGAGCGCCCTACCCCACAGCTTCGCCACCCATCAGGTGGCACAGGAGAGGTCGCTGCGGACGGTACAGCAGATGCCGGGCCACGCGGACCTGAAGACCACGCGTTGCCACGTCCACGAATCGAAGGGGGCTGCTGGCCCGTACGACTTGCGCGCACCGCCAGAATCCCCATAATGGGGTAGGTTGCATTCCCAGGGGCATCATACCTCGCGTCTCAGCACCTCCCTGTGCACCCACCAGCACGTCATGCTCAAGACCAACCTTTTGGGCATGAGAACCTGTGGAGCCATGTGTCTGATACGGACTGCCGGCTGCCCTCGGTATGCGGGCTCCGCTCGCACCATAGCCCCGTCGATCACCATTGCCTCGACCATTGACATCTAGTACCACCTGTGGTATCATTAGTTACAGGTCGGAGTTGGCTGTGACAAGACGCGAGAAGCGGCTGCAGAGAATCGAACGGAATCCTCGCAACGTCTCCAGGAAGGACCTGATCAGTCTTGTCGAAGCCTATGGATTCGTGCGCCGGGGCGGTAAGGGCAGCCATACCTGCTACAAGCATCCCGGGCTGCCGGAGGTCAAGTTGACCATCCCCACAGCACTGAAGGTCGCGTACGTCAAGCAGGTTCTCGAGACCATCTACAGAGTGAGGGAGATCGACGAGCATGGCTAGGAAGACGCTCGAGTACTACATGACTCTTCCGTATCGAGTCGAAGTCTACCCGGAGGAAGATGGGAGTGGGTACACGGCCAGTATCCCGGATCTGCCCGGGTGTATGACTTGCGCAGACACGCTGGATGAACTGTGGGCCATGATCGAGGAAGCCAAGCAACTCTGGCTTGAGGTTGCTCTCGAGGATGACGACTACGTCCCCGAGCCGCAGCCTGTGGACGTCCAAGAGTACAGCGGGAGGTTCGTGACTCGCATACCTCGCTCTCTGCACAGGCAACTGGCACAACGGGCACAGACGGAGGGAACCAGCCTCAACCAGCTAGTGCTCACCCTGCTGTCGGACGGGATGGGAAGATGGTCCGGGCGCGAGCGGCGCAGGCCCTTCAGCTACAAGAGGACCGTACAGCCGAGAGCTTTGGCGCCCGCTACCGAGTCACCGGCGCCCTACTCGGGCAGGGATGAAGAAACGCGCGCCGCTCAAGTCGCTCGTGACGAGAGTGACCGGCCTGACCAGCCAGGGCAATGAGCTGACGGCATGCTCAAGCCGCATAGACCCAGGTGCGCCGTGCCTGGACGTCCGATTTGCTCAACACGCATCCGAGACGCCCTTTCCTACTCGCTTCCAACGAGAGTCGCAAGGCAGTTCTGACCTCCGGTGCCCTCATGATGTAGTGGGCGCCGGTTGTCATCCATGGGGGAACGACAGATGCCCTATTCAAGGAACACTCTGCTCACGTTCTCGGATCTAAGCCCAGGTCTCCAAGAGAGCCGATTGAATCTCGATCTGCTCTACGCCGAAGAGAGCGATCGAACCGGGTTTGAGAGGAAGTGGCCAGAGTTCTGCGCTTCCGACCAGTCCAATTCCGGCATCTTCAGGCGAGAGGGCCACGTCCTGATCTTTCGTACCGAGTCGCTCATACCTCTCGAGCTGGACGACCGCCCCCCTCTCCTGATGTTGCTCGGCAACCCGGCATCCCATTCTGTGGACTCCGGCTTCTGCTTCGCCTCCGAAGGCACCAACCGCGAGCATCGCTTCTGGATCGCGCTTCGCAAAGCCGGCCTGCTGGAGTTCGATTCGGACCGCTCGGAATCTCGACTGCCATGGCAAGAGCGAAACCGCATCAGGAAGCAGGAACTCTTCGGTTTGGAGTACCACTCTCCGTTTCGCATGGGAATCGCCGTCTACTTCTCGACACCCAGCGCCGGCAGTGGCTCTCCGTGGGCGGGCGTGGCGGGGCTCCGCAAGCTCTTCGGCGCGAGGGCCCTGCGAGCCATAGAGATCGAGGAGCAGCGTCGAATCCAAGGCATTCTCCGCGAATTCGTGCCCACCGGTGCCGCAGTGATGGCCTTTCAGCGCGATGCCTACGAGGGCCTTCGCAGCAAGGACACCCCGGCTTACGCTCTGGGCTCCGCCAAGGCAGGGAAGCTGTACGGCAAGTGCAAGTACGGGGCAGATGTCTTGCTCGTTGGCGCTCCCCCAACCAGATACCTGCACAGCGGCAAGATGCAGAGCGTACTGGCCCAGCTCAGGGTCCGCTTGCTTGGCGATCCAGGGCGGAAGTGACGAACCTCTCCGCGCTTCGCAGGAAGACGAACCCGAGGTCCCTCCCTTGTGAACAGCGAGCACCGCGTCGGCCCGACTGGTGCCATCGACACACGCCGGGACTACTGGTGGATACCTCTCGATGTTGCCTCTTGGACCATGTTCGAGTATACTGCATCAGCACACGGTAGTCCCCGTTTCTCCTGCTGCAGCAGACGCTCGGAGGGAATGCCAGGCCGTGCTTGATGACAATCCCAAGGAGTATCATCCATGACGCGACACAATCACCGTCTCTTGCACGTTCTGCTTGCCCTATGCATCGCACTTGCCTTGGCAGCCTGCGGCGGCAGCCCGACGCTCGTGCCCGCTACCGCGACTCCGAGCGCCACGGCCACAGCCGTCAGTACGCGTGCCGCTGACACACCCACCGAAGTGCACGAATCGGCCAGCTCCACACCCACATCCAAGCCGCTCGACCTGGCTACCCCCACATCTACAGCCACTCCAACGGCCGCCCCTCTGCCGGTGGCTACCACCCCTGCCCCCACGACCCGCTGTGAGGGGCTGGCCGGGCAGCTTGAGATTCAGCTACTCGTCGGTCCCGCCGACGCCGTCGGCCTGGAGCCCGTCGCCGTCGGCAGCGTGCCCTTTGCCGTCACCACCTCTGGGACACCCTGTCTGGTCGAAGGGCAAGGGCCTATCACATACGATGCGACCCTCACGCAACAGTGGGGGACGTACGCGGTCACCATGGACGTGTACATGGTCGTGCAAGGCGAGTGTTCCGGCCAGGCTGGCGCAGAGCGGCTCGCTCTGGTGCTGGAGACGACCGGGGACCAACTCGTCGTCGTCGATGCCGGCTCAGCGTTTCGCGGAGAATACCCGTGGTCCGGGACCCGGTCCCTCGACCTGGCATTCCCTCTGGAGGAAGGCGCCACGGCACAGGGTGAGGGCTGGTCCGTCGTGCTGCACCTGGCCAGCGAGTAGCCGACGGAAGCTGAATCCACAGAGCTCCCTCAGCCTCACATACGACCAGAGCTTGTCTTCGGCCGGAGTCAGCTCCTTGCAGCCGGTGGCCCGAGGAACGGCCCCCCACCTAGCCTCCCCCCGCTTCTCAGGGGGAGGAAGTCGCTGTCCCTCCCTTGCGAACGAAGTGAGCGGGTGAAGGGTGCACCGTGCTTCTTACGGCGCGGGAGGGGGCCCTTCGCACGATCCTGAATCGCCTTGGTAGTGCGCCAGCGCCTGCGGCGAGCGCTTCGGCTTCCTGGACCTAGACACTCTGCAGCCGGTGGCCCGAGGAATGGCCCCCCTCCTAGCCTCCCCCCGCTTCGCAGGGGGAGGAAGCCGCTGTCCCTCCCTTGCGAACGAAGTGAGCGGGTGAAGGGTGCACCGTGCTTCTTACGGCGCGGGAGGGGGCCCTTCGCACGATCCTGAATCGCCTTGGTAGTGCGCCAGCGCCCGCGGCGAGCGCTTCGGCTTCCTGGACCTAGACACTCTGCAGCCGGTGGCCCGAGGAATGGCCCCCCACCTAACCTCCCCCCGCTTCGCAGGGGGAGGAAGTCGCTGTCCCTCCCTTGCGAACGAAGTGAGCGGGTGAAGGGTGCGCCGGGCACTTCACGGCGCGGGTGGGGGCTCTTCGCACGCCGCCAGGATCTCCCCCAGCACCACCTCTATCTCAGAGCGGACGTCCCGGTTCGTGAACCGGATCACGCGAAGCCCTTGTTCCTCCAGCCACTCCGTCCGCTCGGCGTCGTACTCCTCTCGATCGACATGAGTATCCCCATCTATCTCTATCACCAG
>Ga0180432_10010687_pt1 | contig 10933 bp, 3 predicted proteins | sample SS_ome_10_FD_132414 | JGI IMG/M metagenome (GOLD analysis project Ga0180432, IMG submission 132414) | Hypersaline lake sediment archaeal communities from the Salton Sea, California, USA - SS_1_MS_2 metaG | ecosystem: Environmental > Aquatic > Non-marine Saline and Alkaline > Hypersaline >...
AAAATGCCCACCAGAGCATGCTGGCGGCCCAGTTCAAAGTCATCCCGTTCGATGTTCGCTTTTTTGTAATCTTCCAGACTATAGGGCGCCAGACGCAAGCTCTCGATCCCGGCCACAACCCGGTCATAGATGCCCTCGTAGGTCTCTTCCAGATCGTAGCGAACCGTTCTCAACCGACGCTCTGGCCAGCTAATCGGTTCGCCACGGATCGTTGCTTGCGGATAGGCTCGCCGGACAAAAGTGCGCGTGCGTCGAACGACCACTTCTTCCAACAAGTTGAACAACGCCACTATTTCGTTGCCGTTCTGCTGCTGGCGGGCGTGGAGGAAGAACCTGTAAATGTCGCCAATGCCGGCGGCGGCAAAGTAGGTGCGGTCGTTTTGCGCAAAGAGCATGATCTGATTATAGAGATCAAAGATGTTGTTGTTGATGGGTGTGGCGGTGAGCAGTACCAGCTTTTTGCGAGCACCCTGACGCCCGCGGCCGCCGTTGCCGCCGATCAGGCGCTCCAGGCTTTGGTAACGTTGGGTGCTCCGGTTGCGAAAGTTGTGAGACTCGTCAATCAGGATCAAATCAACGTCGAGGTAAGGTGAGGGATCAAATTCCTCACGCCCAATCGCCTCCTGGGAGATAATGTCGGCTGCAATAGTGGCCTCAGCCAGTTCGCGCTGCCACATGGCGCGCAGCGAAGCCGGGCAGATGACGACGGCTTTTTGGCGCAGGTGATAGGCAAAGTCTTCTAACACCTTTTTGCCGATCCACGTTTTTCCCAGGCCAACGGAATCACCGACGAGCACTCCATCGTAACGCATGAGAATGCGGCGCGCCTTTTTGACAGCGTCTTCCTGGAAACGGGTCAGTTCTACCGCCGAGCGCAGGCCGGGCAGTTCCTCGACCTCACCCAGATCATCCTTGAAATACTCGAACAGAGACTTGAGGTAAATCTGGTACGGCGTGTACTCGTATGCCCCAAACTTGGATTCGTCAAGCAGAGCGATCAGATCGGCCTTAAAATCGCGAGCTTCTGCCCAGCGGGCGTCATACCAGTTGACCAGTTCCAAAATGGCGCGCGAGCCGACCTCGCTCTTGATTTCCCGGCGGGTAAGCGGGTCGGGCTCTACCTTGGGGGGAGGAAACTTGAGAGGCCCCGCAGGCAAAAGGCGATCCATCTCGAGCGCAGGCAAAGCCAGGAGCGGCTTGATGGCTTCCTTGGCCTCATGATCATCGATTTCCGTTTCATCCAGAATGACCTTGTGGGTCAGGTTGAGTTCGCGGTTGGTGGTCAGCCCGGCGCGGGTAAAGTTGCTAGAGCCTACAATGCCGGTCACCGGAGTGAAACGGTCATAGTGACGGGCGTCGGCGAAAAAGAGAAAGGCTTTGGCGTGGAGAAAGCCTTTCTCGTAGAGACGCACGTCCACGTCGTCGCGCTGCAAAAAGCCGATCAGGTCTTCGACCAACCTGAGCGTTTCTTCAGTAAAAGGCGACCGATCCAGATCGCCGCGCAGCATGGCCCTGAGCACCTGTGTGCTGGGGCGCAGGCCCAAATCTGGCCCGCTGCCCGGCTCGTGGCCCAGCAACAGACGAAAGGAGGCCAGGCGCTGCAGGGCATTCCGCAGCAGGGCGAAACCGCCGACGTTAAAGTAGGCAGTGGCGACGTCGAGAGCGTGGGTGCGCTCATCGACCAGGAGATCGTTGAGAACGTCGGCGAGTTTGTGGGTTTGGTTGTCGATGACATATGATAGACGCATAGGCTATTCCAAGACCAGATGAGGAAAGACTGACTTTACCGCATCCCAATCATCTTTTTCATACCACTCATTTGATGCAACCGGGCAACCGTGATACAGACCGTGGGCCAGCACCAGAGCATCGCCAAAGTCAGGCCAGTGAGGGATGTCGGTGGATTGATCTGCAATTTTCTCGTATAGCAGCAAAAGGTAATCAAAAATCTCTTGTGTAAGGGATTCAAAGCTGAAAACTTGCCACATGGGTCTGTCCGGATCAAGACTCATAGAACGCAAAACCGCCTGTGCCTGCAAGTGTTGTGATCTGTAGTTTCCCCATTCACGAAAAGCCACTCGATCCACTTCTTCTAACACACTGACCGGCACTATGAACTTCCCCGATACGCCACGGTTATTGATGATGCGTTTGAAGCGACGCTTGGCATTATCGGACAAACGGGATGGCAAATGTAGTTGGTTGCCGTCAATCGGTGCTCCGTCCTCAGGAAGTTGATCTAACAATTCCAACAAGTTATTGGTGTCCATAACAACGTCATCTTCATTCTCGGGGGCAGAGCGCAAACACGGAGGATCCTCCTCGCCCTGCGGAGGAGTAGCTATCCATGGCCCCCTGGATGTACTCAGACTCTTGAGACGCTCTTGAAAATCAACCAGTTCGTTCTGATGCAACTCGCGTAGTCGCTTGGTTAATCCGAGGTGTCGATCCCAATATCGAACTGGATCGCTCTCGCACGGCACTTCAGTTTCATCTTCAACATGGCCTTCTTGGGTCCGCAGTGTTCTGATTACAACAGGCAATCTATCAATTTCGTCTATCGGAAATTCGTTTACATGGAGAAAGCATCCGCCATTGCCCCACGCCGATTCATAGTGGATTTGAGTGAGATCAACCCAGCACGCTCGAAATCTGGTCGGAGGGATGCCGTAGAGCTTTACCAGAAGGTGTAGAGCACGGCACAATTCAAAGACCGATACGCCATAGACCGGCTTATTGAGTGAGTGAATGGCCACTTCGAGATCGTCCTGGTAATCCTCGGGACGGTGACAATAATCCAAGATGTCGCAGTCAATAAGCGTTTGCATGAGTATCAAGCCTGTAAATCACTAGTTGAGGGAGGTAGTTCAAAGAGAGCGTCTTCCGAATCCACAGGCGGTTTGTATCCGGCTTCAATGAATTCTTCGACAAAGCGACGGGTGATTGGAGGAACCACCTCCTCCTCGGCGGCTTTTCGAATCAATTCATAGGCGTACCACAATGTACCGCGCGGATAGAAACGGGCCGCCTCCATTGCTGGTTCAAGCGCATCATCGGCGAATGGATACAGTGTCTCCCGGTGCTTATCATCTGGCTCCTGACGAAAATAGTCAATATACTCTGCCAGCAGATGGGAGAGTTTGTTCACATCCGATGGGCCTAGAATGACCGAGCGCTGACGAATGCGGCCAGGATCAAGAGGAGCAATATTCTCCAGGCCGACCCGTACCCAATGGTCGGCAAGGTAACGGTCTATGGACGGGTGAACGGTAAGAACGGTGGAAACGTACTGATAACGGACGGCTGTAGAGTCACGTTCGTAAAAGTACTGACGGAGCGAGTCCAGAAATTCCTCACGTTCACGCCCATTCTGACTGACGTAGATTTTTTCAAACTCATCTAGCAACAGATAGAAGCGACGATAACCGGCCACAATCAAAACCGGCACGAGGCCATCAGTGAACCACCTGGCTCCCACGTTACGCCAGCGATAGGCGTGGCCAACTACCCCCCCTTGCTGCCATGCTGCCCACAATTTGGTCAGACTGAAATTAACCGCAGAAAACTGGGACAGAAACCCTTCCCTGCCATAGCTCAATGTGGCCTCACCAACTTGCCTGAGTTGGTGTTCTGCCTCAGCATTGAATTCTTGCTGTGTGATGTCTTGCTCATCCAAGAACCCGCGAAATCCGTCGTCTACCCTTAACAAGGCGGATATCTCGTTGCTAGGGCGGGAAGCAAGCTCAACGATTTGTGCTTCGGTCAATAATCTCAACAGGATCGAGGCTCTAAACTGCTCATCGATTTCAGGGAACAACCCTTCGCTGGCGCAAGTCTCAAAAATCAAATGGATAAACTGCCAGAAGCGACGTTGCCGTCTTGGCTCTGGCAGTATGTGAACTGCCAGGGCAAACAGGTCGGTACTGTCAGGATCGGTTGGCCAATCTGCGGGCCAGCCTTGTTTGTTAATCTGTTCCGCGACGTGATGCAAAAAGACCGATTTGCCGTTCCCGCGCCCGCCCGCCTGGGGGTCAAGCCGAATGAAGCCCAGAGAGATTGGCCGGTCTCCTGTGGGTGGTTGAACGAAAAGCTCAAAGAAGCGTTTCTCTTCTTCCCAGCGAAATGCCTCATCGTAAATCCGCCCGTCACAGCGTGGATCGTCTATAGTAGGACTAAACAGAGCCTGAGTTGGAAAAGGATTCTCGCGCAGACCATACAAGCGTAGGTAAGGATTCGGGCGTTCGTCTGGTGGTTTGATCTCAGCCTGAAGTTGTTGTTGACGCTGAAAAGGGTTCTTGGTCATAATCCTCTCCTCCACTCACGATTTCGCCCGCATAGCAATGATGTAGCGAGGGACACTGTCAATCACAACAGCACGGGCCCTACTCTTTCTCAAGCGCTCACGCTCGATTGGCGTAATATCCACTTCAAGGGCTATAGTGAATCCGAGTTCGCCGCGCAGGGCACGGGGAAAAACGTCTTGCAGGGTGGACTCAAAGATGGCGTGACTGATGCGCAGTCGATAACAAACCCAATCGCGGACAGCCAGGAGCGAAACGTACTCCACCCGCTCTTGACGCTGTTGTTCCCGATAGCCCTCAAGGAGGGTATCACCGAAACGCGCCTGAAATCCGGTGCCGGTAGGGGTATAGCGGTAGAAGGTCAGGCCCCGCGACGTCAGGCCCTCAACAGGAGTAAAGGCATCGTCCCCTGTAGGGCGGAAGGCGCCGACCGGGAACCAGACCTGACCTGCCAAACCGGGCAAATGGCGGGCCGTGTGAGTCAGACCGGCCCAGTCAAGACGGCTCTGCCAAATTTCGACATCACTGGCGGTCATGATGTGACCAAACATCAACTCGACGAATCGCTCGGTAATGAGTGCCAGTGTGCGGTTGCGACGCTCATGCGGTCTCATTTCTTCCCATCGAGAAGTCAAGGATTCGACAATGACCTCAATGATCGGTTCGAATGTCTCGGGCTCGACAAATCCAGCCATCTGTTGCTGGAGATCCTGACTCCAACGAGGAAATTGCCGTACCAGCAAGCTGCGGAGTGTGGTTAGGCTATCGAGAACCGCTCCCAAAGGCGGTTGAGGTAATATCACGGCTCCTTGACCGCTGGGGTTGAGGTCCCACATACGCTGTAATAGTCGGCTGACCACTTGTTGATTGTGTTGCTCATTGGCCAGGGCTAACCGGCGAGCAAATGCATCCACCCGGGCCATAGGGTGCGTGTTCGCTAAAGCTTTTCCATCACGAGTCAGAGACCACCGGCTGGCCTCTGGTTCCAACCAGCCCAGGAATTGAAATTCTCGCTGAATGGTTCTAGCCTTATCTGGCTCAAGTTTGACATTGCGTTCGCTCAAGCGCGCTGAAAGCTGGCGGGTTGTGGATGGCCCATGCTGTTCAAGAACCTCAATTATTTGAGCCAGCACACGAGGATCACTCTCGCGAGCAATGGAGCCACCAGAGGGCGCGCTAGGCTGCCTCAGAGTCTCACCAGGTTTTCCTTCAACAACCATAATCTCTTCTTCCGTGAGGCCGTATAGCCGGTAGACGACCTGGTCAATCAGACGATCGGTGCGGGCAAGCTGGGCCTTGATGGGACGGAGCGTGTCGAGGCTTTTTTCATATTCCGCCCGCAGCCGGACGACAAGACGGGTGTCGTTCAGGCTGATTCCTAGGCGGCGCTTGTTCTTAAAGAGGACATCCTCAACCACAACCCAAGGGGCTTCGGGTTCGCCTTTCTGATAATCGCCCAGGTAGCCAAAAACCTTGGTCTTGCCGGTGAGGGCATCCAAGCCAGTGCGGCCTCTCTTGTCTGGGTGAACGTGAAGCACGGCTTCGAGCCAGGTGAGGAAGCGTTTTTGCTCGGCTTGTTTCTGTTTGTTTAGGTCGATCATCTGCCGGGCCAGGTAGGCCAGCAGGTCGTAGACGACGTCGCTTTTTTCCTCGGCGCCGGTGGCGCTGAGTTCGAAGGCAAGGAACCGGCCGGCCTCATTTTTGGGCAGTAGGACCTCAACCTCGGCCAGCAGGACCTGATGCTCGCCGCCTTCGTAGCGGGAGATCAGACTGACGGTCAGCCGCTCCCGCTCGACCTGCGGGGTAGTAAAGTTTATCTTGCGAAGAGGCAATGAAGCTATTTCACTGGTACTGACCATGTTGTTGGTACTAGTCATCTCAAAGCACCATTCAAGCAATTCACAATTGAGAAGCGACAACATGAAATAGGATTCGCGACCCTCATACAGGTAATAGCTAATTGATTCGATGCAATAACAAGGAGGATCTGGTAATTCGCAGAATATCAACCGCCGCCAGTTGTCGAGAGCTGCCTTCCTCTGATAACCAAACCGCTTTCTAGCAATGTGTTCGGTCTTCCCGCCTCCGTGCTCACTGTGGAAGTCCTTCTCCTGAATATAGAGCACAGTTCCTTGCTTGGCTTCTTCTATAAATTCGTATCGTTGAACGTTTCCACCTCGATAGACTCTTGGTCCTACTGAGGAATCTTCTGAAAGAAATGCACTATGGGTTGTAGCGTTAATCTCTCCTTGAAAAGTTTCAAATACATTACCTAGATCCTCAAAGTGTGGAGAGGTGTGAAGTCTGAGTAAAAGTCGGATCTCTGTACTATTTGAGACGAGCGGAATACCACCGAACAAACGCTGACATAGCTGTAATTCTGTCTTACTAAGCTCTACCGATCCAGTGATTTCATCTACCCTTTTGCCTGGATGTACTCTCAGAGAGGTTTGGTAGTCATCATGCACTCCTTGTTCTACTATTACGACACATGTCGGCAATTTTGCTTCGTAGAAAACTCGCCGCTTGGGATCATCCTTCTGCGGAAAAGCATCCAGAACCAAGGGAGCATTCTCATTAATTATGAAACTCCGCAGGTTTTTGGTCTGCTGATCTGCAAGCAGAGACATAGGTACTATCAAACCGATTTTCCCTCTAGACCTTGATACCGAAAAAGCTAAGACCACGAATAAGCGGTATAAATCAAGTTTGCGCCCCAGGGCTGGAGCAAACTTGGGAATCTCTTCGAAAAACCGCAATAGGCGTGACAGATCTTCCTCGCGCTCTTTTTCGGCCAGTACATCATAAGGCGGATTCCCCACCACTGCATCAAACCCATCCTCATCCTTCCAGGCAGCCCGCTCCAGGTCAATGAACACCTCTGGGAACTCCAAGTCCCAGTGGAAGAATTGCTTTTCCTTATACAGGCGGCGGGTTTCGTGCAACACGGTAGCATAGGGCTCGCCCACGGTATCAGATCCAGCTTTGATGGCCTCAGCCCCATAGAGACGCAGAAATTCATCGGCCCGCGTCACCCCAAAGTGGCGGGCCACGTAGACGTCGAGCATTTGCTTGTAGGGCCTGGCCGCGCGGTCGAACTCGCGGAACAACTGCTCGCTCTCCCGCACTTCAGTCAGCGTGACATCGGTCAGAAAGCTGATACCCCGCATGATCTCGGCCGCGCGCAGCAGCCCGGCAAAGGGGCCGCCAAAGAGAGGGAGTTCGCTCTCGAACGTGGCGGCAACGTCGCGGGCCATGGCGCCAATGAGCGAGTTGCCGTGGCGCAGGTGGTGATCCAGAAAAGAAAGCGGCGCGCCCAGGGTAAAGCAATCCAGCCACAGACTGACCTTGGCCAGCTCCACCGCCATACGGTTCAGGTCGACGCCATAGATGCAGCGCTTGAGGACGTGGCGCTTGAGCAGGGTGACGTCGGTCAGACGACCCGGATCTACCGTGACCCCCTGGCGCTCCATTTCGGCCAGAATGTCGCGGCGCATGCCCTCGAAAAAGTAGCCGAGAAAGGGAAAACCATCGAGAAAGCGCACCAGGCGGTCGGTGATATAGTCCACGGCCTCGACCAAAAAGTGACCACTGCCCATGGCCGGGTCGAGCACTTTGATGTCGAACAGGTCGCGCAACACGTCGCCGGCGATGTTGATCAAGAGTCCGGATCGGTCGGGGGTGACCTTTTCAACGGTTTGTTTGCGGCGCACTGTCTCGCGAAACCGTTTTTCGGCCTGGCGCAGGCGAGGACGGAGGGCCTCCAACTTTTCATCGAGCGCCGGGCCAACCGTGTGCCGGACGATGTACTGGACAATGTAATCGGGAGTATAGTAGGAGCCGGTGGCCTTGCGCTCGCGGCGATCGTTCTCCAGGTAAACGGTGCCGCGCGAGAGGATGCGAGGGCGCGCCCGTGCGCCTCGGCCCTCAGTCAGGATGACCCGTTTCTTGCGCCTGGCCTCAGCGTGAGGGATGATCTCCTCGGTCTTTTTGCCTTTGACTACGGCCATTTTCTGATCGGCCAGGCAAACTTTGAACTCGAGCAATCCCTCGTAAATACTGCCCAACTGACGCACGCCCAGGCTTTTGTAATCAATGAACGTCAGATCGCCCCGCTTGGGATCCAGATCGCGGGCCAACCGGTCGAGGCCGAGGGCCAGGTAGCGATCGGGCAACTTGGCGTGCAAGAGAAAGCGGGCGTTGCGGGTCTCAGAACTGTTATCGATAGGATCAGGTTCGGTCAGGAACAAGCCACCATTGTAGATCGGCACGTTTCTGGCTGTGTCACCCCTGTCAATCACTCGAAAGAGTTCCAGTAGCCGATCGTATAGGGCTGTGTCGGTCTTGCTGTAAGCTCCTGCAAGACGCTGAGGAGACTGATCTTCCAAACCTGCGGCCCGGTCGCTAATCTCTTCTTTCAGACATTGCAGACTGATCTCATAGTAGCCACGCACCTCGCGCACCGGCAACAAGTCACGGCTCTCGGCGTAAAGCAGAAAGAGCAGGCGATAGAGAAAGCTCAATGTGCCTTGAAAGACATCGTCCAGGCGAGCAGCTCGTTCGGCTTCCGGCTGCGCCAGGAGGGCTTGGGGACCGCCCAGTCCCTGAATAAAACCCTCGGCAAAGTGAGGAAAGATCTCCTCAAAGACCCGTTCTTTGAGTCGCTCACCCAACTCTTGGGCATAGATGGCGCTTTCCTCCACCAGCCAGTCCAAAAAACCGATCTTGCGAGGCTGGCCACTGATAAGTCGCTCCATCGGGGTGAATGCAGCCGCCCGGAAAAGGAGGTAGAAATAACGAAACGCTTGGGCCGGATCGGGCAAGGCCAGGGTCTCTTCCAGATCGATCTCGTAATAGTTGGTGGCCCGGGAGTGGGCACGGCCGCTGTAAAGCCGCCAGATCTTGCCATTGGTAACAATGGCCCAAGGGGCCTTCCCTGCTTCCAGCAAGCTGACAACCTGAACACCTGGGTTTTCCTCGGGGTGTTCAGTGTCGCGAGCTTCGTCCTTGCCGTCCAGGTAGCGGCACCAAGGATAAGCAAGGACAAAGGCAACGGAACGTGGGTTCGTGCCCGCAAAAAGCTGCAAGTCAGACGCGTTCCGGCTCTCAATCCGAAAGCCCAGTACCTCCAGCAGCGGCCGAACGAGCTCTTGGCGAAAGCTCGCGCCATCTGCACCCGTAAAACGCTGCCGAGCATTGGCAAAAAGGCCACGGATGACTCGGAAAGCTTGATTGCGGACCGGGTCATCCCATTCGGGTAGATTGGGCAGGCGATTGTTCAGATAGTAATCGGAAAAGAGGGCACGGTTGTTAAACAGCGGTTCAGACCACTCGGCGACAGTGTAGGCGCTTTGAAGCTTGTCGTACTGGGCGTAGGGGTCGGGTTCATCATCAAGGTCGAACTCGGTGAAAGTGAAGCGCCGCAGAACGCGCAGGGCGACGTTGCCAGGATTGCGTCGATCCACAGTCAGGACGCGGGGGCGGATGGTGATTCCCCTGCGGCCGATACCGCCTCCGTTTGTCTCCGGCAGGACACGCTCCAGCAACACAAAGTCGAGGCGGTCATAGTCATCGGTTAGCACCAGCAAATAGTTGCCAGCGCGGTCACGGAAGGTCCGGGCCAGTGCGCGCGTATTGCTTACCGTGACCGACTTGAGTTCACAGAGGTAGATTTCCAGCGCGCCCGCTTCCACACTGGTCAGTCGCTCGATGCGGCGGACAGATTGGGCTAAGTCGCTGCTCAAGCCCAGGGCCTCAGCAGTCATGGGAAATCGGGTTTCGCCAGGATAGCGAAGGTAGGCAAAAAAGGCAGCCAGAGCCTCGGCAGAGGAGAGAGATTGGATCTGTTCGCGAGTCAGTTCAAGGTCAGTACGCAGATCTGCGTGCATAAAGCAGAACCCTTCTCTCGTGAGAACACAGATTAACGAGAACCAAGTCTAGAGACGTCAATACTCACTGACTTTGACCAATAGCTCGTTCGTAGTACGATATAAGTACAATTTCAGTTGGGTTCGACTCCACCTGGTCGGGCAAAAAACTCTCGGTTGCAGCGAAGGTCTTTGCTTTATGCTATTATAGTACATTTGCTCTACCCTGACAAACAAAAGCTCCCTGGCGATGGAGAACCTCATCATGGCGTTGTGTCTGTGCTGGTCAACGCCGTCACCTTGTCACGACTCGCTGTCTCTAGCACAATTCGTGGCAAAAGAATGATACCATCTTGGAAGTTGACTGTGATGTCGCGGGATGCTGACGACAGCGGTTCTGATCAACCCAGCTTGAACGAATTGATCTCTGCGAGAGGCAGCTAAGCTCAGTGAGCTGTCGGCAGGCCACCTTCGGCTATTGGTCCAGCGAGGGGAAGTCTGGGGGGTGAAACTGGATCACGACTGCCCAGGCAGTCGAGGAATACCAGTCATGGGATCGCAGGCCGGGGACAAAGCCCAAGAAGCCTCGCAACTAGCCCTCAATTCCCACGACTTTACATTATATCCTTTATCAGATATAACTACTGCAAGCTTCTAGACCGTTTCCGTTTCTGCCAATTGACCCATCCTATCCTTACACACGCACTCATCGGTGACAGTCATCCAATTATCACGACATAGGAGGGAAGTCATAGGTGGCGGAAG
>Ga0180432_10010688_pt1 | contig 10933 bp, 12 predicted proteins | sample SS_ome_10_FD_132414 | JGI IMG/M metagenome (GOLD analysis project Ga0180432, IMG submission 132414) | Hypersaline lake sediment archaeal communities from the Salton Sea, California, USA - SS_1_MS_2 metaG | ecosystem: Environmental > Aquatic > Non-marine Saline and Alkaline > Hypersaline >...
AAAAATAACAAGTATAATGATTCCACTCCTTCAATTTCTTCCAGCTATGGGAATTTGGTTTGGTTTCATGAGTATACCCCTAATAGGTTTTATTGCATTGATGTTTAACAACCCTATAATAGTTGAAAGTGCTGTTACAATCATATTTATAGATTTATATTATGGAAAAAGCATATTTATTATCGGTATGGCTTTTTTTATATATTCCTTTTGTTTCCAGCTGTATTATCATAGAGGATTAATAGAAAAAGGACCATACAAATATTTTAAGCACCCTCAATACATTGCGATATGTTTAATGACACTCGGATTAACAATATTATGTTATAATACATATAGTGGTGCTTTATTACCATTTATTATAAAATCGATTAATAAGATATGGATTGCAGTAACTTGGATAGTAGAAGTACTTCTTTATGTGCTATTAGCTGAAATTGAAAATTATTCATTGAAATCTAGATATGGTGAGTCTTTCCTAGATTACAAGAAATCTGTTGACAAACATTGGGTATTCTTAAAAAATTTTAATGAAACCGAGTCGAGAATTATTATTATCGCAATTGTATTATTAATAACATTCTTGATGGATTTTTTAATAATGGGAGAATTCTTCAATATATTACTTAATTAAAACGGTTTATGATTATTTCAATGCTTTTGGAAATTTGATTTCCATTGCTAATTCTTTCTCAATGATATCGTTTAATAATTCTTCTCTTTCACTTCCCGCAAGAATTTCTAATTTTCTTATACCCAATGGATCTGCTTTTTCTCTTAGAGCTTTAATCTCCTTAAGCGTTGGAGGCTCTGTTTCTTTTAAACCTTCAGGTATTAATAAATCAAAACCAGTCGAGCTTTTAATTTCTTCAATGTCAATTCCAGGATGGATGCTTCCTACTCTCATTCGCTTGGTAGAATCGTCGAAATCAAGGTAAGCTAAATTCGTTATCATGCATTGTGGTCCTGAACCTCCACAAATGCTAGGGTTTCCATCGGGAAATCCAACGCCAGATATGAAGTTAACCTTATCCGAGGGAACGAAAGTTTTTGTATCGTGCCGTGTTGTGTAGAGAAATGTTCCCCGCTTGTAAAACATCGAAAAATCTGCGATACCCGCACAGCCAGGAAACCTGATTTTAGGTTTTTCCCAATCACCTATACAAATGTTATTCGTATTCCCGTATTGGTCAACCTGGGCAGGCCTAAAAAATTCAATAGTTGTTAAGGTGTCTGAAGGAAGGCTTTCTAGCGTGCATTCACCCGAATTCTGAAACCGATACGCTCTTGCAGTATTCATTTCTAAATACAGCAAGGAGACTTGACGAGGTTCGTAAACAAAGGTGTTTCCCATTATATAATGGTATATTGCCTCCGGGGCGTGAGTAAGCTTTGCTAAAGTAAAGGCGGCCCATACCATTGGCGTTGCAACTCCAACGATCATTACATCGTCGTTTTTCACTTCTCTCGCCATTAAGACGGTCAAGATCTCGTCAGCTGTATAATCTTTTGAGTATTCAGTCATTCTTTCCATCATTCCTCCTATAAAAGAACATTTAAAATTGTTTGTACTCCTCCTGCTTCTTCTAAATATTGAGCTTGGGATTTTTTTGAAATAAATTTTTGTTTATAATCATTAAAATTCATCTTAAGGTAAGTTTGGATATGTTTAGGATCAAAGGTGTAATTAGGGTAGCATGAAGTTGGGTGGCTTCCAAAGGGAACCTTGACGACTGCTTGCGTCGTTTGCATTGGTAATTGCGCCTTTCCCGGTAAGTGTTTAATGTCTTCGAGCTCGACTAATTTTTCACAGGTTATGATGGTTTTTTTAGCTATTTTAGCCATATCGTCGTCAAGCCACACGGCTCCAGCAATGTTTCCGTTTCCTAATTCGTCTGCATAAGGCACGTGCAGGAGAGCTACGTCTAAGTCGATTTTAGGAAGCGCCATAAGTTGAGTACCAGAACCTAAAGGGTCCTCAAATTGCTTTATATCATCTCTCACTTTAGGAAAATCCGTTCCAATAATACCTTTTAACGGCATGAACGGTACTTTCAAGTAGGAGCATTTAAGACCCAATGCGATTGACGCTTCACTTTCCTCAGATACCTTAATTTGTCCCGCTTCGATCGCCTTTCTATAATTCGGTGCCATTCCAAAGACTTCCATTCCTACAAACGAGGCCTTAACTTCAGAAACACACCCTCCCCCAATTAACATGTCGACCTCAATACCTCCAACGAAAGTACAGATGGTAAGGTTTTTCTTTCCTTGACGGATGATTTCTCTACACGCGCTTACAGGTTTTCTCCAAAAAGAAAGTCCCCCAATACCCACCACATCGCCATCTTGAACGAAGGTTGATATCGCTTCTTCTAAAGACATTAATTTACTCGTTCCCATTTTATTCCCTTCACGAAATAATTTGAAACTCTACTTTTTTTATTAATTATATATTGAATTTGAATATTATCAATATTTTCATCAAGAGAAAAATAATGGTTAATTATTTTGCTATAAATAAGAGATTTTTTCTTTCATAATTCTATATAGAAATTATGTATTAGAAACACAACAAAGGAGTAGATTAATATTACTAAAAGATTAAAGCAAGGTCTCGTTCAAGTATACTTCGGAAGGGGCAAGGGAAAAACTACAGCTGCTTTGGGACAAGGTTTTCGAGCAACTGGGCACGGTTTCAAGGTTTACATGATCCAATTTATGAAAGGAAACACGAAATATGGAGAAGTAGAGGCAATTAAAAACACTCCCAATTTCGAACTCAAGCAATTTGGAACTCCAGATCTCATCGAAATTCCTAGAGAAATCGATTTTGAAGAAGGCAAAAAGGCACTCAAATTCGCTGAAAAGATCATCACGGATAATAACCACGATATAGTTATATTGGATGAGGTTGGAGTTGCTATTGCAATGAACATAGTTGATGTGGAAGATGTCCTAAAATTAATAGCAATGAAACCAGATAATGTTGAATTGATTCTTACTGGAGGGCAAAGAATGCATCCTAAAATTAAGGAAAGGGCGGATTTACTCACTGAGATGCGGATGATCAAGCATTATTACGCTTCTCAAGGAATTAGTGCTCGTTATGGAATTGAATATTAAGTCAATTAAAATAATTAGAAATAAAAGAAAAAAAGAAAAATAAATTACATGAAAACTATTGTACCCTCCCCTGAGGTTACAACTTCGTCATTTTGGTTTTTTACAATTGTATCGCATATGATGAATTTCAATTTCCCTTCTTTTTTCGTAAATTTATCCTTTACCGTCGCCACCGCTGTTAATGCGTCCCCGAAGAACACGGGTTTAATAAATTGTACCTTTTGTCCTCCGTATAATATGCCCGGTCCAAACAATTTTGTACCTAAAACCGCTGATATTAATCCAGAACTCAATGCACCATGTGCAACTTGTTTTCCAAACATCTGAGTTTTGGCGTACTCCGGATTCACGTGTATTGGATTGTAATCTCCTGTAACTTCTGCAAATTTCATCACGTCCTCTTCGGTTATCGTTTTAGTGAACGATGCAGATTGACCAATCTCGTAATCTTCCCATTTAACGGGTTCTAAATTTGAATCACTCATAATAATAATGTAAGATGGGAAGGATTATAAATTAATACTTTTTATCATCATTTGCAAATCATGCCAATATTCTAATTGAAGCTCTTATTATAAATCATGCACATGAAAAAACGCTACCCTATGTTAAATATAAAATCGGTGACATTTGTAGTAGTTTTCATAATATCTGTATCTTTTCTATTCATATTTATCGATGAGTTACAAAATATTAATGTAGGTTTGAACTTCAATGCTGACAATGCACATGATCATGTAGTAAATCAAACCAGCATTGGATATCGTATCCCTGGAACGAACGAAAGTAGGGATTGTACCAACTATTTTGTTGCAGAATTTCAGGATATTGATGTTAATTTTAATTATACATTACACAATTTTACGATTCATTCGACATCGTGTCAAAACGCATTATTTAAATTAAACATGGACGAGAAAAATATAATAGTCTTAGGAGCACATTATGATTCCCGTGCCAGAGCTACTAAAGATCCTAATCCTTTAAATAGGAATATACCCATACAAGGAGCTAATGATGGTGCGAGTGGATGTGCTGTTTTACTAGAACTTGCAAGAGTGTTTAATCAAATAAAAGATAATTTAAGTTGTCAGATCTGGTTCGTATTTTTTGACGCTGAAGACCAAGGAAGCGATTCAGGGGGATACGGAATGGATGGATGGAATTGGTGCGAAGGATCTCAAAAGTTTGTATCCGAGATCGATACATTTTACAACTCTTCAGTTGAATATTTTCAATGCATGCTATTGTTAGACATGGTAGGGGGCGTGAACTTGCAGTTCATTGCCGAGCAATATTCAACTTCCTCGTTATTAGACGAGTTATTCGATGTTGGAAGACAGTTAGGATATAATGCTGAATTTCCAGCATATCGATCTTCGAATTCAATTCTTGATGATCACGTGGCATTTATAAATTTAGGGATTCCATCAGCGGATTTGATAATTAATTTTTGGAACAATCCTTCCTGGCCTTATCATCATACTGTTAATGACGATATAACTTCAATTTCAAAGCATAGCCTTGAGGTTACAGGTAAAACCATCGAGCAATTTATTTATAATTATTATCTAAATGTAAGTTTAAATTATTACAAAGGTAACTTTCCATGGGTCTCTGATTTGAATTCATTGGGTACCGAGATCAACATTTTAATAGGAATTCTATGCGGTATTATAGGAGTATCTGTATTTATTTCATATTTGTCTCATAAAGAAAAGATCAGAACACATTTTCAAAAGTATAAAGATAAAAGAAAATCATAAAGCTATAATTTTTTAAACAGAACTAAAGAATGTTATATTAGTGATTAAAATGAGCGAAAAAATGAATGTCTTATTCATCATAACTGATGCTCTACGAGCTGATGATCTGGGTTGTTTTGGAAACATTCATGTAAAAACACCAAATATAGATAGATTGGCCAGCGAAAGCGTCAGGTTTACCGATTATTATTGTACTAATCCAATATGCATGCCAAATCGTGCAACAATGCTCACGGGGCTTTATCCCAACGTCCATGGCGTGAGAAGTAATGGGATGATACTGGATCAAGACATTCCGCGAATAACCGATGCTCTACGGAAGAGTGGATGGCTTACCGCATCGATAGGCAAAATTCATCATCAATTTTGGATTGCTCCTTACAAGCGAAAAATAAAATCCGCTGAAGATATAGTGAGTTGGGCTGTTAACAAGGGACAAAATGAACCAGTAAGGGAGAACTTTCCATTGCCTTATTATGGTTACGAAGAAGTGGATTTAGTCGCTGGAAATGGAACAATATGTGCCGGACATTATAGTAATTGGTTAGAGGAAAAGTCTCCTGAAATAGCTGAGAAAGTAAAACAATGGGCTATCAATTATGATAATTTATTCAGTTTATTTTGCGAAGAAATCCCAGAGGAACTTTACAACACGACTTATGTTAAAGAGCAAACCATTGCGTTCTTGGAAAAGTATTCTCGAGGAGAGAAAGGTGATAAACCGTTTTATTTAAATTGCTCGTTTCCAGATCCACATTATCCCGTGTATCCACCAAGAGAATTTCTAGAAATGTATAAGCCCAAAGATGTCGAACTTCCTTCCAGTTTTAACGATGTCAAGAATTTATATAATCACGAATATTTAGGGCCTCATCTGAAAAATCCACCATTTAAGAGGGCGTTCTTGAGAGAAACCACGGAAGAGGAGGCTCGAAAATTCATCGCTTTTTCCCACGCTTCTATATCGTATGTAGATCACTGTGTTGGAGAAATCTTAGCGACGCTCGAAAAGACAGGGTATGCTGAAAACACTATAGTAGTTTTTTCTTCAGATCATGGAGATCTCATGGGAGATCACGGGCTCTTATTTAAAGGACCGTGTCCGTTTAACGGAGTGTTACACATTCCCCTGATCTGGAAAGTACCTGGAGTAACTAATCCTGGAACCTCTCACTCTTTAGTAAGTTCTATTGATTACCCGAAAACGATACTAAATGTTTTAGGCATAAGAGAAAAACGTCATCCTCCAAACATGCAAGGATATGACATCTCCCCAATATTGAAAAATCCAGAAGTTAAAGTACGGGATTGTTGTTTCATTGAAAATGACGAAGAAGTTGGACCGCTTAAGTCTAGACTAAGGCACTTGATAACTGAAGACTATAAACTGACCGTATACGAAACTTTAAGTAATTATGGTGATATCTACGATAGAAAAAACGATCCAGATGAATTGAATAATCTCTGGTACGACGATAATTTTAAAGAAAAGAAATTTGAGTTGGTTAATAAGTTATTGCATGAACAATTAAAAGCTCAAACGCGATATCCAGAAAGAGTAGCTGGTTCCTGAATTTAGAAAAACATCCTGATTGACAAAATAACCAATACAATAGCCACGAAATATTGTAACACAACTTTAGGTATTTTATTTGAGAGTTTGGCACCTACTATTGAACCCAATATTGCTCCTATTCCGATTAATATACCTATAATAAAATCGATTTGTCCAGTAATTGTATTTACTATGGTGTTGTATATTGCGGTAAAAAATATAATTGAAGTTGAAATTGCTGTTGCGTTATGAATGGGATATTCTAAAACGATGTTTAAAGATGGCGTATTAATAACCCCTCCTCCAATTCCGATTAATTTAGCTAGAAATCCTGCCAGTATAAATAGTGGAATACCTTTTTTAAGATGAGCCTTATAATCGTGGTTCTTTAAAGAAAATTCTACAGGATCTTCTGTTGAATTTTTAGCTGCAAGTCTGGACTTTCTCGCCTTCTTAATCATGATTATACTAGTAAAGAGCAAGACAACTGCAAAAATCCATTTTAAAACCGTGCTATCGATGGTAAAAATCACATCAAAAAGTATCGTGCATATAAAACTACCTAAAATTGAGAAACACCCAAAAATCACGGAACTTTTCAAATCAGTCCTTCCATCCTTCCAGTAAGTTAGAAATGCTGCTGCTGAGGAAATCAAAATTATGAATGAAGAAGTATCAACTGCAGATATCATTGGAAGTAATAAAAATAACGACATGAAGGGGACGTACATAACTCCTCCACCAATTCCTGCGACGGTGCTAATTATCCCAAAAAGGAGCCCGCATAACAAGCACGTAATAATGATAACTAACGCAATTTCCATGTTACTAAGAATTAAACACCCTATTATTACTTTACTAAAAATGAATATAATCCATTCCTAAATCATTCCCTGTTAGAAGTTATTGAGAAATAATTGAATACTTTTTTTTATTCGTATTCTTTTTATTATTAAAGAGAGATTTGAATTAAATCAAGAGTTAGATTTAGTATCTATGAGAGGAAAAGAAAAATCTAAAAATAAAAAAGAAATGGGTTCAAAAAAAGCTATTCTGATAACAGTTATTTTAATAATCGTGGCGATCTCAAGCTCTTTTGTGGTTTATTTTATTTTACAGGTCTCACTTAATACAAGCACTCCTATTGTTGTCGTTACTTCACCAAGCATGTCTCCAAACATTAACACGGGAGATTTAGTATTTATAAGAGGAATTGATCCTGCCTCAATAAGAAATGGTACTATAGAAGATAAAAATGGAGACGTGATTCTCTTTGATGCCCGAGGTCTATGGTCTGGTGCTCCATCTATTCCTGTTATTCATCGAGTTGTAAATAAACAAAACAACAGCGGAGTGTGGGAATTCCAAACAAAGGGAGATGCTAATTCTCTTCCTGATGGTTATGGAGTATGGGTACCAGAAGATAGAATTTTTGGGGTTGTGATTGGCGGCATTCCATATATAGGCTGGATTAAAATCATTTTAACGGATTCAGGTTTGCTAATTCCACTAATAGTAGTTGTTATATTTTTAATTATTGCTAGCATAGTTTGGGATGTTTATAAAGAACAACAAGAGAAGAGAAATGCTATTGAGAATGAATCTTCAGAAACAAGCGAAGTAAAAAGACCTATAAATAAAAATTAGATTTTTTTTATTAACACGACAATAAAATTTAAAAATTGCAAAAATTTGATAGGAATATATATTTGCTATGCGATTGCAGAGCAGATGTATTTGTATTGAAATTAAAAATCAGTAATTACGAAAAAGCATCAATACATTAAATAAACAGAAATTCAAAAGAACAACATTTAAATAAAAGCAATTTACATTAAAGAGGGAACGAAAATGGGAAAAGAAGAAAATGCCGTGTTTATTGGCCGTCGACCTACCATGAATTACGTAATGGCAACAATGATGGTTTTAAACAAAGGAGAAGAATGCACCGTAAAAGCTCGTGGAAGAGCGATTTCTCATGCCGTTGATGTATGCGAGATTTTAAAAAATCGCTTTTTAAAAGGCGTAGTTTATAAAGACATTAAACTTGCTACTGAACAATTAAGCGGAGAAAACGGACAGCAAAACAATGTAAGCTCAATAGAGATCGTACTTGCTCCTCCAAAATAAACAAAAATGAATTAGAAACGATTTTTAATCGTTAATACAAAAAATTTTCATCATTTACTTTTTTTTTATTATCCTGTCTTCAGATTTTATCGAAATAATGCAGTTTTGCCGTATATTAATGTTTACCGGAATCATTTCTTCTTCTATATAATAATATTATAATGTTGTTTTTTCGAAATAGAAAAAAAAAATCAGTAAAAATCGATGAAATTTTAAGAGAATTTGTTGAATTTCAAAAACATTTAATAATACAGTTTTCTAGTTTAATAATAATCTAGTTTTAATAACAACTCGATAAGAATTAGTTTTAATAATAAAAAAAGAGAGAAGAGGAAAAAAAAATGGCAAAAAAAGGCAAGTCTGAACCTTTATTCGTTAAATCTAAGGTAAGAGAATTTATAAAAGGGAAGGGATGCAATACATCCAGCGCTATTCTTGATGGAGATGCATTAAATAACATCATCATTGACATTCTTGATAAAGCAATAGCAAGAACCAAGGCGAACAACAGGAAAACCGTTTCAGAAAGAGATATATAAAAGATCCTTACTTTATCTTATTTTTTTTAATATTTTTTATTCTATTTTATTTCATAAATTGAAAAGAAGGAGCATTTATACTGTTAAGTCAGTACGAGCGCACTTATTGGAAAGTATAGAATAATTGCACATATTGCAGCCATTGGGAACGTTAGGAACCAGATAAAAACAATCCTCATGTTTCCTTTATTTTTTGGGGCATGTTGTGCCTTTCCCAAACCTATCAAAGATGCAACGAGCATGTGTGAACCAGATAAAGGAATACCAAAGAGTGTTCCAAGGAATAATACAATTGCCGTCGGAACCTGCGCAGCAAATGCAGTACTTGGGCGTAGTTCCGTGATCGTACCAACATTTTTAATGAGCGTTCTTGCAAGAATTACTATTCCCGCAGCAAAACTTAATCCTGTAAAAATTAAAAGAACTCCTATTTCAATAGTTCCCTCTGTTGCTCCCACGACGATCCCTACAGAATTAGAAACATCGTTTCCGCTTCGCGAAAACGCAGTCCAACATATTACAGCCAGTAAAATTAATGCAAACACTTTTTCTGCTCTTTCAAATTGTTGAAATCCATTCAATTTGTTTATAACATGCTTATGTAAGAGTTTATATGTTATGAAAGTAATGACATAACCTATGATAGGACTTAATATCCACCAAGCGCTCAATTCAATTAATTTTGACCAGCCAATGCCTCCCACGCCTCCTATCAGTAATCCTATCCCCAAGATACTGCCTATTGTTGCGTGAGTTGTTGATATAGGCAACCCTAACGCTGAGGATAAAATCAACCAAATTATCGTTGAAATTAACACGGTTATGGTAATTGCATCGGTTAAATCTATACTGAGAACACCCTTCCCAACCGTCTTACTTACAGCTTCTCCTAATAACACTGCTCCAGTTATCGCAAAAATCGTTGCTAAAATCAATATCTGCTTCATTGTGAGCGTTTTTGAGCCGTAGGTTACAGCAAACGTCTCGTCATTTGCCCCTATAGCGAATGCGATTATTATCGAAATTACAATGAAAGCAATGATGATTGGAGTGATATCACTCATTTATTATACATTTCTCCTGTAGTTTTTATTTTGAAGGATATTTTATAATTAATCCTCGCAAGTAGTCTGAAATACCCTCTGCCGCATCCACAACGTCATAAGTATAAGCAATCAGTTTGGATGTAAGATATATCTGCAACATGTTATCTTTTTTCTGATAAAGTTTATCAAACATCCGGTATTTCATTTTTTTTGCAGTTCTTCTATCCAACTCGATTTCAAATGTTTTTTCAAATGCCTCGTCGAAGTTAGTCTCCATTAAAATGACACAGTCAATTAAATCTTTAATACACTCATGATATAATCCATTAAATTCAATTAATTGCTCTTTAATATCGTCATATATACCAAAAGGGAAAGCTCTAATAAAACGAGCTAATAATTCGTTTTTCCCTGTCATGTGGTCTACCATCGTGATTATTTTATAACGATCTTCTACGAGAAAAGGGAGCGCTTTTTTATCTTTAAATAGAATTTTAATATATTCTTCTTTTAATTTATCGCACTCTTTTTCACATAATATCACGCCCTTTAATCCTTCTTTGTCAAGTTTCCCTTCAATTAAATCTGAAATTCGATCGTGAAGAATTTTGGTTGCTTCTAAAGTCTTAGCAAGAAACTTATCATTGATTTCGTTTAAAGGATTTACTTTTTCTTTAAGTAATTTCATTTTTATCACGTATTTAAAAATAAAATCTAATCTCTTTTACAATTGTTAATTTTATTTAATAAAGAATAACTATTATTTGAATC
>Ga0180432_10010689_pt1 | contig 10932 bp, 7 predicted proteins | sample SS_ome_10_FD_132414 | JGI IMG/M metagenome (GOLD analysis project Ga0180432, IMG submission 132414) | Hypersaline lake sediment archaeal communities from the Salton Sea, California, USA - SS_1_MS_2 metaG | ecosystem: Environmental > Aquatic > Non-marine Saline and Alkaline > Hypersaline >...
ATCGGCAGCTCCTGGCCGTGGATGTGGACGGCGAACTCCTCGGCTCCCTTGCCAATCCTCTCCGCGGCGACCTTGACGCCGTCGGCGAGCACGTCTCCAAAGCCCTCCCGTTTCACCAGCTTCTCCGTCATGGCCACAATGGCTTCGTCGTTCCCCCATCGCAGCTCAATGCCGTCGGTGTCCTTGCTGGTGATGAGGCCGTTCTCATAGCACTCAATGGCAAAGGCGACGGCGGAGCCGGCGGAGATGGTATCGACCCCGTAGTTGTTACACAGGTCGTTCGCCATGACTATGGACTCGAGATTGTCGTTGAGGCACATGGCGCCAAAGGCACCCAGCGTCTCATACTCGGGCTTGTGCACCCCGGCGGGGTACTTGTACTTGCCCTTGCCGGCCTTCATTATGCCGCCGCAGCCGATGGGACAGCGCCAGCAGGCGAACCTCTTCTGCTGCCCGGCGATGACGGCGTTGTCGCTGATGGCGGCACCATTGGGGAAGTCCTCTTCCCCTCCGCCGGTCCAGTTCTTGACCGGCGTGTCGGCGATACGGATCATGGCCGCCGTCCCGCCGCAGGTGCCGAACTCGCGGAACGTACTCGCCGGGCCTCCGAGCTGGCTCAGGTGCTTTCTCCTCGCCTCGTCCATCTTCGCCTTCTCGGCCAGGGGGACGGGCTGGCTGCCGCGTACGGCGACGGCTTTCAGCCGCTTGGCCCCCATTACCGCCCCGAGCCCGGAACGGCCGGCGGCCCGGCCCTCATTGTTCATGATACATGCAATGAGCGCTACCTTCTCCCCCGCAGGACCGATGCAGGCGACTCTGGTGTCGGCGCCCATCTCGGCCTTGAGCATGGCCTCGGTGGCGCGGGCGTCCTTGCCCCAAAGCTCTGAGGCTTTCCGCAGTTCGGCGGTCCCGTCATCGATGCAAAGGTAGACAGGCTCGGGTGATTCTCCGCTGAAGAATACCGCATCGTAGCCGCTGAACTTCAAATAAGGCCCGAAATCGCCGCCGGAGTTGGCGTCGCCCCAGGTGCCGGTGAGGGGCGACTTGCCCACTGCGGCGTAGCGGCTGCCGAAGAGGGCGGGAGTGCCGGTGAGCACCCCACTGGCGAAGCCGAGATAAGCGTCGGGGCCCAGCGGGTCGGTATTCGGCGCCAGCCGGTCGAAAAGCAGTCTGGCTCCGATGCCGTAGCCGCCGAGGAAATCGCGATACAGCTCCTCCTTTGGCCTCTCGTCCTTGAGTTCGCCCGTGGTAAGGTCGACAAAGAGAATCCTTCCCATGTATGCTCCAGCCATTACATTCCTCTCTGCAAAAGGATTTCAGTTGAAGCCCGGGGAGCGAGGCCATCCCGTTGACTGGCCCTTCTCTCTGCTGCCCCAGGCCGCCACCGGTCTAGCCGAAGGGTATCGCGTGCGGTGGCACAGGTAGCCAACATACTAGCGTCGCACCGAAGCAGTGTCAACCGACATCGGTGGAGGCGTGGCGCGGGCCGGGCCGCTTGACATAAGCCTCCGGCCGTGGCGGACTGGAAGCGGGACACGCTGTGCTATAATGGGCAATCCAATCGGGAGGTCAAGCAGTGAGCAAAGCGAAGGCGATTCAGTTTGGGTGCGGTCCCATTGGCTGCAGCATAGTGAGGTATGCCCGGGAGAGGCCGGACATCGAGTTGGTCGGCGCTATCGATATCGACGCGAGCCTGGTGGGGCGCGACCTGGGTGAGGTGGCCGGCGTCGGCAGGGAGCTTGGCGTCAAGGTCTCGGCCGATGTTGACGCCGTCCTGTCCGACGTCAAGGCTGACGTTGTCTCACTCGCTACGGCTTCCTCGGTGAAGGCGGTGTACCCCCAGGTGGAGAAGTGCGTCGGAGCCGGTGTGAACGTCGTTTCCACATGCGAGGAGCTGGCCTACCCGTACGACAGGGAGCCGCAGCTCTCCGCCGAGATCGACAGGATGGCCAGGGCCAGCGGGGTGACGGTACTGGCAACCGGGGTCAACCCGGGATTCGTCATGGATGCCTGGCCCCTGTTCATGACCGGGGTTTGTCAGGAGGTCAGGCAGGTCAAAGCGATGCGGGTCCAGGATGCTTCGAACCGGCGCGGCCCGTTCCAGAAGAAGATTGGGGCGGGATGCACGCTGGAGGAGTTCAACAAACGGGTGGCCGCCGGGACGATCAAGCATGTCGGGCTGCCGGAGTCCATAGCCATGATCGCCAGCGGTCTGGGGTGGAAGCTGGACGACATCACGGAGAGCATCGAGCCCGTGGTGGCTGAGACCGGGATGAAGACGGACTTCGTGGCTGTCGAGCCGGGGCAGGCGGCGGGTGTGAGGCAGATTGGACGGGGCATGCGCGGCGGGGAAGAGGTGATAAGGCTGGAGTTCGTGGCATCCATCGGCGCTCCCGAGTCCTATGACGCGGTGTACACCACGGGGACTCCCAACCTCGAAGTGGTGATAAGGGGAGGGCTGCATGGCGACATAGCCACCGCCGCGGCGGTGGTCAATTCCCTACACCGTGTGATAGAGGCGCCGCCGGGACTGATGACGGTGAAGGACCTGCCGGTGGTGTCCGCCCGCGGATTCAATGCATAGGTGAAGCCGCGCCGGGCTTCAGGGCGCGTCTTGCCCGTGGAGGAAGGGAACAACATGGCTACGGACGGTCTGGCCGAGGAATACGTCAGGTGCCATCAGAGCTCAGGAGAGCTGCACGAGCGGGCGGCGCGGCTCTTCGCCGCTAACGGCGCTACTCATGCCAGCCGCATCCTGGACCCGTTCCGGCCGTATATCACGCATGCTGATGGGTCGCGGAAATGGGACGTGGACGGCAACGAGTACATAGACTACGTGATGGGGCATGGAACGCTGATACTGGGCCACTCTCATCCCGATGTGGTGCGAGCGGTACAGGAGCAGATGGCCAGGGGAGTCCATTATGGCGAGAACCACGAGTTGGAGGTCGAGTGGGCCGAGCTGGTCATGGGCATGATGCCGTCCATGGAGAGGGTGGAGTTCTTCACCTGCGGGCAGGAAGCCAACATGATGGCGATACGGCTTGCCCGCGCCTTCACCGGCAGGAGGAAGGTCCTCAAGTTCGAGGAGAACTTCCACGGATGGGGCGACGAGCTGGTGGCCTACATATCCGGAGCACTGGGCCTGGGTGTAGTCGCCGACGAGGTTATGGTGATACCGGGCCATGACCTCAAGCTGGTGGAGGAGGAGCTGGCGAAGAAGGAATACGCCATAATCATGATCGAGGGCGGCGGCGCCCACATGGGGGGTCAAATCCCGTGGGATGCCGATTTCGTGCGGGCCCTGCCCCCACTGGCGCGTCGGTACGGCACGGTGTCTCTAATCGACGAGGTGGTCACCGGTTTCAGGGACTCGCCCGGCGGCTGGCAGGCCACGGTGGGTATCACCCCTGACCTGACCAGCCTGGGCAAGACGGTGGGTGGGGGGCTGGCTGTCGGGGCGCTCGGCGGCCGAGCCGAGGTGATGGATATGCTGAAGCCTGCGTCTCCCCCGGCGCAGTTCCTTGTCCACACCGGTACGTGGAACGCGAATCCACTGGCCGCGGCGGCCGGCGTCGCCGCCTGCAAGCTATATGAGGACGGTGAGGTGCAGAGAAGGGCCAACGGGCTGGGCGCCTTTTTCCGCGAAAAGGGGAACGGGGCTCTGAGAGAGCGGGGCATCAGCAGCCGTCTCTACGGGAGGTCCATCGTCCATCTGTACCTTGGCGCGGTCGACTATGAACCCTCTGACGATACTCTGCCGCCGACCGCAGACAAGCGCAAGCTGCTGTCGGGCGGCTCGCTGAAGACGCGGCTGTGCCTGCACCTGCTGCAGCGCGGCATCGCCACTATGGGGGCGAGGCTCTTCATACTGTCGGCGGCCCACACCGAGCAGGATATCGACCGCACAGTGGAGGCATTGTGCGATTCGCTGCATGCCATGATTGCCGAGGGGTCTCTGGACCAGTCCCGGCTCAGGTGATGCCGCGCGGGGCTGCTAGCCGCCCCCCTGGTTCACTAGGTCGATGCCCCGGCTCAGGGCCATCAGGTTCGCCTCAACCGCTTTGGGGAATCGCTCCATCAACAGAGGCTCCATGGTCTCCTTGTCCAGCGGCAGAGCGCCGGAGCCGATGAGGGCGCCGGTGAGGATGGTGTTGGCGAGAATCGGATTGCCCAGTTGCTGAGCCTCCTCGGTGGCGTTGACCACCCAGGTCCTGGCCGACAGGCGGGTGATGGCATGGAGGAGGTCGTCGACGTCGGGATAGGCAAGCTTGCCGCCGGTGATGTCGATGGGGTGTATGGCCCTGGCATTGACTATGGTGATGACACCTGGATTCCCGTATCGCCTGAGGACGCGCATGGCCTCCACCGGCTCCAGGGCGAGGACGACGTCAGCTTTCCCCTCGGGCACGATGGGGCTGCACTGGATGTCCTGTGATATTCTCAGGTAGTTGGTGACGGTGCCGCCCCGTTGCGTAGCGCCGTAGGTCTGTCCGAAGGTCACCAGATACCCCTCCTGCACCAGGGCGTCGCCGATGAGTAGGGATATCTGCACGTTGCCCTGGCCGGCAGCGCCGATGATTATGAGATTGAGCGGGTCTTTCATCAACGTCCTGGTGCTCATGCCGCCTCCCTTATGATGGCCCCCTGGGGGCATATGTCGGCGCATACGCCGCAGCCGGAACAGATGACCTCGTCGATCTCGGCCTTGCCGGTATTCCTGTTCCATCTCAACCCGGGACAGAGGAAGATGCGCGTGCACAGCCTGTCGCAGCCGCACTCCTCGCCGACACACTTGTCGGGGTCCACGTGTACCTTGAACGGCGGGCCTTCCTGCCTCGCTCTTGTGAGCTCGCACTGGCGCTTCATGATCGCCACTCTCACGCCGCCGTCCATGGCCATCATGTCGAGCAAGGTCGCCGTCGTGTTCTTGAGGTCGAAGGGGTCACAGACCTCCACGCGTACGTCCATGGCGCGGCACAGGGCTTCTATGCTGACCACCCGTGCCGGACCGCCCATGGCGTTGGTGGCGATCCCCGGGTGGGGCTGGAAACCGGTCATGGCGGTGGCGCTGTTGTCGAAGACCACCAGGATGAAGTTGGAGTTGTTGTGAATGCCGTCGATGAGGGCGGGAATGGCGGCGTGGTAGAAGGTGGAGTCGCCGCAGGCGGCGAGGACGGGTTGAGTGAAACCGAACTGGCCCAGTTTGCCGAAGCCACTGGCAACACCGGCGCCGGAGCCCATGCAGTAGCCGTCCCTGCCGACGAAGAAGCCGGCGGGCGTCGGTCCCACACCGTAGCACCCGATGTCGTTGGTGATGAAGCCGTCGCGCCCGTCCATCCTGATGGCGTTCTTGATGGCCCAGAAGCTGGCGCGGTGGGGGCAGCCGGGGCAGAGAGTGCCGGCGCGGGGAACGACATACCCCCTGGGCAGGGCCTCGATCTCCCTGTCGTATTCCTTGTCCCGCGCCTGGTAGGTCAGTCCCATGACCGAGGCAATGGCGTTGATGACCAGGTCGGGGGTGAGCTCGCCGTAGGCGTTCACGTGGCCGGAGCGCTTGCCGTAGAAAACGGGTCGCGGCCCCATGGCTGACAGGGCGGAGGTGAGCTCCATGACGCTTCGCTCGAGGAAGGGATCGATCTCCTCGACGAAGAGGACTTCGTTTGACTTGGCCAGGTGTCGCTCGATAAGCCTCTCCGGCAATGGCCAGCAGGTGCCCAGCTTGAGAATCCCCACCCTGTCTTCCAGGTCCAGTAGCCTCACTGCTTCCTGGGAGTGGAGCCAGCAGCTCCCGCAGGTGATGATGAGCAGCTCGGGCCTGTCGGGGCCGACGTAGCGGTTGAAGGGCGATTGCTCGAATCTCCTCTGGGCTCTCGCCAGCCGGCGATGCAGATCGTCGTGGCGCCTTGAACCCCTGCCCCTCTCCCTCTTGTCGGCCTCGAAGCTGATACGGTATTGCGGTGCGGGCAACTCGCCAAGGGTGACGTTGCCCCTGGTGTGGGAGATCTTGCTGACACAGCGCAGCATACACACGGTGTCGAACTCCTCGGAGACGTCGAAGAGCCATTTTGTCATGTCCTTGGCTTCCTGGAAGTCGCCCGGCTCGAGCAGCGGGAAATCGAGCCACTTGGCTATCGGTCGCGTGTCCTGCTCATTGGAGCTGTTTCTCTGACCGGGGTCGTCGCAACTGACCAGGAGCAGGCCGGCGCCGACGCCGCTCATGACAAGGTTGGCGAGGAAGTCCGATATGACATTCACCCCGTTCTGCTTCATCGAGGCCATGGCGCGAATGCCGGCCAGTGAGGCGGCAGTAGCGGACTCGATGGCCACCTTCTCGTTCACCGACCACTCCGCATAGATACCCCGGCGCGCGGCCACGTCGGCGATGGCGGGGAGAATCTCCGATGATGGCGTTCCCGGATAGGAGGCGGCGAAGCCGACCCCTGCCTCCAGTGCGCCACGGGCGACGGCCTCATTGCCCATGAGCAGTACGGTACGGCCCGGGGCATCCACGTCGATGTCTGGCATGGCAATGCACCTCCTTGTCGGCTACTCGCCGGCGGCCAACACCCTGTCGACCACATTGCGGGGCAGGCCCAGGTAGAGCAGGTTGTCCGCGTCGCCGGTTCTGGCAATGATACTGGCCAGCGCCCTCTTCTTCTTGTTCAGGGACGCACGCCTCAGGTTGTCCAGACTCTCGGTGGGGATAGGCTGCGTCTCAAGGGCATACTTCGCCTTGGCTATGTCGGTGACTCGCTGGCCGTCCCTGGTGCGCACGATGACGGTGTTCCACCCCTTGAACGCGGCGCGTCCCGAGCCCACCGAGACGTCGGCGAACTCGGCGGTCATATCCCAGCAGTAGCTGCAGGCATCGTTGATGTAGTGTCGAATGTCGTCCAGCTCAACCGATTCCATGCCCGATTCAGAATACACATCGAAGGTGTGAGCGGGATGGTGAGGGATGTCGAACCTGGCGGCCTGGGACAGGTCGAAGCGGTCCTGCAGGAAGCGGTGAAACCCGTCGGCCAGCGTCCAGCCGCAGAACAATCCGACCACGACCTTGACGTTGTCCATGTCCACCCTGTTCCTGGGCGGATACGTCTTCATCTTGGCCACACAGGTAACGTGGCATGGCAGGCCGACGATTGCCAGCTTCTCGGTGCTCTCCTTGGGAAGGCTGTTGAAGGCTTGGAGCACGGGGCTGGGCTCGTAGCTGACGCCGGCGCAGGAGAGCATGTCCTCCGTGCTTTGGGCGACGAAGCCCTGCGGTGTCCTGTCGTCGGCCATTCTCGTCTCGACAGCGGCGTCGATAAGGCCCTCGTCGAGCGCCAGTGACAGCAGCGCGGTCACGGTGCCGCCGTCCTGGCCCTTCTCGCGTATCTCGGGGTCGGCCGAGCGGGCGAGGAAGGCCTCCTGGACAACGCCTATCTCATCGTCACCGTAGGGCTGGCCGAAAATGTGCTCACTGATGGCATCCATGTCGGTAGGGGTACGCGGGCAGTACTGGTAGCACTGGCCCTCCGCCAGGGTGCAATCGTCGAGGCGGGCTATCCGGCCCTGGTAAGGCACGAGGTAGGGACAGCCGCCGCTGCACCCGCCGCAGAGGCAGCACAGGCCGGTGTCCACCACTTCATTGAGCAGCTTGTTCGCCGCTGGAGGCTGCGAATCCATGAGCACCTCCTCGTTTGATGATTGCAGTCTCGGTGCTAGCTGGGTCCCAGGCTATGAGTGAAACGAGCTTGGGCGGCGAAAGGGCATGCGTGCGCGCTTGACCGGCGGTCAAACAGGGGCGCTGGGGACCGGCCACGCCACCTGTGCCCCCAAGGGGCCACGCGGCACCCACTCCGCCGGATTCGGTCATATCCTGAGGCGCTCCCTGTACATCTGGACGAACTGGTCGAGGGGTAATGGAGCCTGCTTTCCGGTTCGCCACCGCAGCATCTTCTCGTTGTTCCTCATCACCGCGAGAGCGCGGGGGCTGAGTCCTTCCTTGCGCGCGTCGGCGAGTATGTTGCGGACCAGAGGGGTCATAAGCTCCCTCACCCCGTTGAATACATCGTCGGTTGTCCCTCCAACGGCGCTGACCAGCCAGGGCACGAACCAGCCCATATTGGAGATGAAGTCGGGGACGAAGTGTATACCTCTGTGGAAGAGGGTCTCCGCCGCCGCGTCAGAGACCGGCACGTTGGCCAGACTGGAGATAACACCGGCCTGGACCTGGTGAACATTGTCCTCGTTGATGACGTGAGGGCGTGCGCCGGGCACGAGGATATCAACAGGGAGGGTATACAATGCCTCCCTGGCGATATGCCGGGCCTCGGCATACTCCTGGACGCCCCAGTCGCCGCGCTGCCTGCGGGCGTCGAGAAGCTTGACGACGTCAAGTCCCTTTTCGTCGTAGACAGTCCCGTGCATGGTGGACACCGCCACCACCCTGGTGCCCTCATCAAGGAAGAGACGGGCCGCGCAGCCGCCCACCTTGCCGAAGCCCTCGATGGCTACTCTTGCCCCCTCGAGCTTCATGTCGGCGAACTCACAGGCTGCCCTGGCTGCTACCACCACGCCGTAGGCTGTGGCCTGGTCCCCAATCGGGTCCTCGCCCTCCTCCTGCGGCAGGGCGGAGCCTCGCGAGGGCGGCAGACCAGCGCCTTCCCGCATAAGCTCAGTGTCTCTGGCGTTGGTACCCATGTCGGCGCCGAGCCTGACAGTGCCTGCTGACAGCAGGGGCTTCACCGCCCTGCCGTAGGCTCGGAGAACATCATCTCGCTGCTCGCCACGTACAGTCGGGTCGAACCATATTCCTCCCTTGGCGCCGCCGAGTTGCACATCGAGGGTGGCATACTTGTGCGTCATTGCCCGGGCAAGCCAGGCTATCTCCTCAGTGCTTATATCCGGGAGCATGCGGGTGCCGCCGGAAGCCCGGCCGAAGACTGTGGTGTCGACGACAATCACCCCTTTCATGCCCACGGTGGGGTCGCTCACATGAAGAATGCACTCCGGACCAATCTCGTCGCCCATCTCAGTCCATTCAGGCATTTCCACACTCCTTCGTCACTCGACTTCTCCGTCTGCCGGACGTACCGCGATTCCCTCGGTGAACACGCTGAATCCAGTCCCCTGTGGCGGCAGCCCGCGTGGCAGTTGTGAACGCCTTTCAAGAGCAGCAACATGTTAGCGTTGGTCGGGGGTGCTGTCAAACAGCGTGCTTGGGTGGCGCTGGCACGAGCGTGCTTGGGTGGCGCTGGCACGAGCGTGCTTGGGTGGCGCTGGCACGAGCGTGCCAAGGCGATAGCTGGAGGGGAGGCAGAGCGCAGCACCTTGACTGCGGGGCGACGTCAGCCTTAAACTTGGCTAATAGCCCACACACTACGAGTCAGGGGATGCGTGTGTCCGCAGAATCGGTCAATGTGCTTGTCACCAGTGTGATAGGTGACGAATGCCTGCGGTGGATCGCCGACGTGAGCCCCAGGATAAGGCTGACGGATGTGTCAGGCTTGCTCCGTGCCGAGAACGAGGGAGACCCTGCCGCCAGGGGGCGCCTCGACACCGTGCTTTCCGAAGCAGAGGTGATCTTCGGACTCAGATTCCCCCAGGACGTCCTCACCAGGTCTCCCAGGTTGAGGTGGATGCAGACCATGTCGGCCGGAATCGATCGGTTCCTGGACGCTGAGATGGCGGCGAGTCCGGTCACACTGACCAACGTGAGCGGCATTCATGCCACGCCGATCGGCGAATTCGTGCTGGGGTTGATGTTGATGTTCGCCAAGAACGCCCCGCAGCACTTCCAGATGAAGCAGGAGAAGCAGTGGAAGCGGCTTCCTCCTTCCATCCTGCGCTGCAGAACGGTGGGGATCGTGGGTCTGGGCAGCATTGGGCGGGAGGTAGCACGCCTGGCCAAGGGCTTTGGCATGAGGGTGCTGGCAACTCGCCGAACCGCCAAGGAGGAGGGCAGGACGAGAAACGTGGACCTGCTGCTGCCGGCGGACCAGCTGCGGCGGTTGCTGGCGGAGAGTGACTTCGTGGTGCTTGCCGTGCCGGTTACCGCCGAAACCAGGAGGCTCATCGGCGAGGAGGAGCTTCGGGCGATGAAGTCGACCGCCTATCTCATTAACATAAGCAGGGGAGCAACGCTCGACGAGGAGGCGCTGGTTTACGCTCTGGAGGAACAGTGGATTGCCGGCGCGGGACTGGACGTGTTCGCCACCGAGCCGCTACCCCCTGACAGCAGACTGTGGGAGCTTCCCAACGTCATCTTCAGCCCGCACGTTGCAGGTGGCATGGAGGACTACGCTCAGCGGGCGACGGAGCGGTTTGTAGAGAACCTGCGGCGCTATCTGGATGGGAAGAGGCTGCGCCATGTGGTGGACAAGAAGAGGGGGTACTAGGGCGCGTCAGGAGCAAGAGCGATGGAGTGCCTGCCCGGGCGTTTGACCTGACGGGCTGTGATACGGGCACGATATCATCTAGTCGATGGCGGGCGCTGGAGGGCTGGAGCTGGTGATGGAGGGCTTGAGCTACAAGCTGACGGAGGACCAGAGTGAGCTGAGCGGGGCCTTCGCAGTAAGGAGACGCGTGTTTGTCGAGGAGCAGGGTATCCCCGAGGGAGTGGTGTTCGACGGCCTCGATGATGACGCTCTGCACTTGACGGTCAGAGATGGTGGACGTGTGCTTGCCACTGCCAGGGTCCGCTTCGTTGGAGACAGCCAGGCCAAGCTGGAAAGAATGGCCGTGCTGCGACAGTTCCGCCGCACGGGGATCGGCAGGGGAATGGTCTCCTTCTTGAGCGCAGAGCTGGCCGGCAAGCAGGTGCGGGAGCTGGTCCTGCACGCGCAGCGGGATGCCGTCGAGTTCTACCGGTCGTGTGGATTCGAGGAACAGGGCCTGCCCTTTGCGGAAGCCGGAATCGAGCACGTGAGAATGGGAAAGAAGATC
>Ga0180432_10010691_pt1 | contig 10931 bp, 11 predicted proteins | sample SS_ome_10_FD_132414 | JGI IMG/M metagenome (GOLD analysis project Ga0180432, IMG submission 132414) | Hypersaline lake sediment archaeal communities from the Salton Sea, California, USA - SS_1_MS_2 metaG | ecosystem: Environmental > Aquatic > Non-marine Saline and Alkaline > Hypersaline >...
GAGCTCTGTGGCGGAACGCACGTGAGGCGCTCGGGTGAGATCGGACTGATCAAGATCGTCTCGGAGGAGTCGATCGCCTCCGGTGTTCGCAGAATCCGGGCGATCACCGGCGACGCCGTCCTCGAGGTCCTCAGATCGCAGAACGCCTTCGCCGTCCGCATGCGGGAGGCGCTCGGGGAGGATCCGGAAGCCGGCGCTCGCCGCTTGAAAGAACGGATCGACGCGTTGAGCGAGCGGCTGTCGGCGGAAGGGGCGGATCGGGTTCGCTCGACGGCCGACGAGCTCATCTCGCAGAGCGAGGCGGTCGGCGAGGTGCACCTCGTTGGGGGGCGCGTCGATCTCGAAGCCGGGGAGCTGAAGGACCTGGGCGACCTTCTCGAAGAGCGCGGCCGACCGGCGGTCATCGTCCTCGGCGCCGCCTCGGAGGGGCGTGGAGTCGTCGTCTGCAAGGTTTCGAAGGGGATCGAGTCCGTCCACGCAGGAGAGATCGTCCGTTCGATGTCGAAGCGCCTCGGCGGCGGCGGCGGCGGCGGACCGGCCTTCGCACAGGGAGGCGGTGGAGAGGTGGACGCCCTCGACGAGGCGGTCGCGGACGGGCTCTCGACGGCCAGGAAGGCCCTCAGCGGCGCGTAGGCACCGCACGGGCGGGATGTCTTCCACAGAAGATACGGGGCAGTGCGGCTACGTACTCAGGCGCACCGGCATGCAGACGTAGAGGAACCCCTGGTCGCCTTCGGCGATCTTCTCACCGGAGGGCTCGATCAGCCCGGCCTTCTCCGGCGCAGCGAGCCAGACCGCAATCTCGTCGGAGTCGAGCCGCTTCAGTGCGTCGACGATGTACTCCCCGCGGAACGAGATGTCGACGGTCTCGGTGGGGACCTTCTTCAGTCGGACGCGCTCCTCGGCTCGACCTTTGTCCTTCGACGAAGAGTTGATCTGGACTGCGCTCTCCTCGGAGATCGCGCGGAGCGTGATCGCGCCGGAGTCCTCGGCGGCAGTGATGTCGATCCGCTGCAGCGCCTCCAGCAGGGCGCGCCGGTCGAAGCCGAGGGCGATCGGGTTGTCTTTCGGGATGACGCGCTCGAAGTCGGGGAAGTCCTCGGCGATCGTTCTTGCCATGAAGGTCACGCCGCCGGCCTGGAAGAAGAGCTGCCCCTCGCCGCGGTAGAAGTCGACCGCGGGCTCGCCGACCTGGGACAGGACGCGGTCGAGATCGGTCAGGACGCTTGCCTCGATCAAGTACTCGCCTTCTTCGTGGATTTCGTCGACCTCGATCGTCTTGACGGCGAGGCGGTATCCGTTCGTTGCGACCATCTTGAGGTGCTCGCCCTTCAGGACGAGATTGACGCCCGTCAGGTTGAGACGCGTCGTCTCCCCCGCCCGAAGGGCGGCGAAGGCCGTCTGCTCGAGGCCCCGATGGAAGTGGGCGGCCTTGACCGACGCGATCTTCGTGTTCGGCAGCGTGGCGATCTCCGGGTAGTCTTCGAGCGGAAGCGTCGGGAGGTCGAACGAGGCCTCTCCGCATCGGACCTTCACAGTGGTTCCGTCCTCGGCTTCGGTCTTCAGGCTGATCTTGTCGTCAGCCGGGAGGTGCGAAGCGATCTGGTTGAAGACCGCACCGTTCAGGACCACGGCCTCGTCTCCGGCTCCGTTCTCGATCGGAAGCTCGCATCGGACGGCGCGCTCGAGATCGGTCGCTTGAAGCCGAAGCAGATCGCCGTTGATCTCCATCTTCAATCCTGCAAGGATCGGCATGCTGCTCCGCGTTCCCAGCGCGTAGCTGGCGAGGCGGACGCCGCGGACCAGATCGTCTTTCAGACACACGAAGTCCATCGATGACCCCCTTGATCACGTGATGCCGGATCGATGATACCCGATCGAGCTTCGAGCCATCAAAACGCCTCGCGGAGGCGGTTCTCGATCTCGCCGGCAACGGCCTCGATCGAGCGCGTTCCGTCCACGACGCAGGCGCGGGGGTCGTCACGTGTCAGCTCGAGGTAACCGGCCCGGACGCGCTCGTAGAATCTGTTGTCCTCCCGTTCGATCCGATCCCCGCGATCGCCCTTCCGAGAGAGCGCGACCTCCACGGGGACGTCGATGAGGACGGTCAGGTCGGGCACGCGGCCGCCGGTCGTCGCATCGTTGAGCTGACGGATCAGGGAGAGGTCGATCCCGCGTCCGTACCCCTGATAGGCCATGCTTGACAGGCGATAACGGCTTGTCAGCACGGTCTTTCCGTCGCGAAGGGCAGGCAAGACCACCTCGTGAACGTGCTGCGCCCGGCTCACCATGAACAGGAGGAGCTCCGAGAGAGGGAGCATCTCGGCGTGATCGAGAGTCAGAAGGAGGAGCCGCACTTGCTCGCCGACCGGCGTCCCTCCCGGCTCGCGACTGGCGACGATCCGGTGGCCCGCTCGGGTGAGGCGTTCCCGGAGGATCTCGATGACGGTGGATTTGCCTGTGTAGTCGAGTCCCTCAAGCGCGATCAGCTTCCCCGCGAGATCGATGGCCCTCACCTCCGAACAAGATGTAGACGATGATCAACCCCGCGCCGACTGTAACACAAGCGTCGGCCACGTTGAACACGGGGAACCCGCGAAACTCGAAGAAATCGAGGACGTAGCCGATCGCGACTCGGTCGATCAGATTGCCGATCGCGCCGGCGAGAACGACACTGAGCCCGGAGAGGAGGAGCTTGTTCCGGATTCCGGGGCTCAAAAGGAGCACGAGAACCACGGCGGCGACCAGCGACGAGATCGCGATGAACAGAGTGCCCGTCCCGGGGAAGATCCCGAAGGCGCCGCCGATATTGTGGACTCGCGTGAGGCGAATCGTCTCCCCCAGCAGCGGTCGTGCTTCGCCGAGGGTGAGGGCGTTCGACGCCCACAACTTGGTCAATCGATCGAAGAGAAGCAGGCCGGCAGTCGGCAGGAGCCAGAGGAGACGTGTCATGCCGGGAGAGCCTATCCCTCGTGGAGAGTACGGTCAAGCGGGAAGCGCGATCAGGCGTGCGGCCCGGTGGATTGCCGACCGATCTTCGATCGGATAGGGTGTGAGACGCAGTCTGGGACGAAGGGGTGAGCCGATGAAGCTGGTGCGGTTTCGCGTCGATGGCGAGGAGCAGGTCCGGGCGGGAGAGCTCGAAGGCGGGGTGATTCGTTCGGACGGCGGGCGGTACGCGCTTGAGGAGGTCGGGCTCCGCGCGCCGTGTGCCCCCTCGAAATTGATCTGCGTGGGACGGAACTACGCCGATCATGCCAAGGAGTTGGGGAACGAGACGCCGACTCGGCCGCTTCTCTTCTTCAAGCCGCCGTCCGCAGTGATCGGACCTGATGAGGGCATCGTCCTCCCGAGCGACGGGGAGATTCACTACGAGGCCGAGCTGGCTGTGGTGATCGGAAGGCGGTGTCGAAACATCTCTGCCGAAGATGCGTCCGGGGTGATTCTCGGATTCACGTGCATGAACGACGTGACCGATCGAACCGCCCAGGCGTGGGAGAAGAACTGGGTCCGTGCGAAGGGGTTCGATACGTCTGCGCCGCTCGGTCCTTGGATCGTCCCCTTCGCGGAGGCCGACGGACCGTTCCACGTGACCCTTCGGCTGAACGGTGAGCTCCGTCAAGAAGGGACGACATCGTCGTTCATCTTTGGGATTCCGGAACTGATCGAGACGATTACCCGGACCATGACGCTCGAACCGGGCGACGTGATTGCCACGGGGACTCCGGCCGGTGTCGGAGCTCTTTCGGCCGGAGATGTCGTCGAGATCGAGATCGACGGAATCGGACTCCTCCGGAATCCCGTTCGGAGCCGGTCGGGGTGAGGACGATCGGTGATTCGGCGAAGGTGAAGGGAGGAGGACCGATGAGACGCTGGATCATGAGGCTCGGTTGGGCGACGACGATCGCTGTTCTCCTGCCGCTCGCGGCCGCCGCCGTCGATGTGATCCCTCAGATTGTGCTGAACGAAGTCGAACTGAACCCGGCGGGCCGCGATGCGGGGGCGGAGTGGGTCGAGATCCTCAACCTGGGTGAGAGTGCGATCGATCTGGCCGGCTGGACGGTCACATACACATATCGATCCGTCGGAGCGCTCGTGATCTCGGAGGAGCCGCTGAAGCTCGGGCCGGGGGAGCGATACGTCTTCGTCTACCCGCAGCTGATGCTGCGCAACGCGGAGGACACGGTGATCGAGCTCCGAGCCCCGGGCGGTGAGATCATTGACAAGACGTCGCCGTTCCGGGACGAGGCGAACGACAGCCGGACGTGGCAACGCTATCCAGACGGCGGCGATCCGCTCTTCCCCGATACCTGGCTCTTCGGCGACAGCACGCGCGGGCGGCCGAACGAGTAGTCCGCCGAGTCTTCGGGCTACAGGGACGCGCGGCGATCCTCTTCTGCTTTCGCCGCCGCCAGAACCTTCCACGCTTCCTCGTCGACGTAGACGGTGACGGCGCCGAAGAGCGCGTCATCGGGGCCGCCGAGGAAGACTCGTCCGAGGATCTCCCGCTCGTAGACGGCCAGCTGCTCCAGAAGGCCGGAGGCGCCGCTTCGCTCCGGGACGGGGAAGACATACAGGACGGGCACGATGGTGAACGACACCGGGCTATCGGCGGTCCCGAGCGGGCTCTCGTCTCCGATTGCCGGAACGACGAAGACGGTCACCGGGAAGGCATCGCTCGAAGACGCGTAGTCGGCGAAGAACGCCGCGATCTCCACGTCCTCGGCCTCCTTGGCATACTCGGCACGAAGAGCGTCGTAGGCCGTGGCCATCTCTTCGAGCTCCTCGTCGGGCACGCCCGAGAGGTCCCACTCCTCAGCACCGTTCGCTCCCCACAAATGAAGGCCGACGGGGAGAGACAGGGGGGCGGTGTAGTCGATGTCCCGTTCGAAGTGAAGGTCGTTCGCAGCGTCATCGACGATGACGTGCGCTCGATAGAGCTTCCCCGCTTCGATTGGGATCCGGGCCGACGCGAGCGAGATGCGAAGGCTTCCGCCCGGGTAGGTCGACGAGCGATAGAACGTATCGACGACGGTCCTCTCCCCGCTGGCGATCTCCTCGACGGTCCAACCGAACGAGAGGTCGGCGGTCAGAGGTTTCGTGTCGTACTCGAGCTGGAGAGAGAAGACGACCGCCGCTTCGCCGGATGAACCGGTCGTAGGGGTCGCAAGAGCGACCAGCTCGCTCCACTCGAGCGCCCCGACGCAGGCGGTGAAGGTCAGAAGAACCGCTGAAAGCACGATCGCGATACGCATGGTCGAATCACCGGGGCCATTATAGCTGGCACGGGAGGCTTGTGGACGGGACGGTCGTGGAAACGCGGCGCCCCCGGGCTGCATCGACGTGCTGCCGGGGGCGCTTGCGAGCCGTGCGCGAGGGCGACGGCCAGGCTTCAGAGGAATCCGAACGTTCCGGTCGTCACGGCGTCTCGTCGTCTTCGATCCGCGTGATCCGCCCGAACCCCCCGGTCTTGGCCGTCACCTTCGGCTGCCCGCGGAATCGGACCTTCCCGAATCCGTTGATGCGCACATCGAGCGATTCCTTCGCCCAAACGAGAACCTTGCCCGTTCCGTCGATCCGGATCGTCGCGCGATCCACCTCGAGCTCCTCGAGCCGAAGCCTCCCCGTTCCGTTCAAGCCGATTCGGAGATGCCTAATCTTGCCAAATGCAGCGATCGAACCCGTCCCATCCAAGTCTGCGACCAGCTCGTCACCCTTCGCATCCTCCAAGGCGATCTTCCCGGCTCCATCGATCTCGATCCGGTGCCGTGGGACCTCGGAACGGCCGACCTCGATCTTCCCCGCTCCGTCGATGCGAAGGGTCATCGAGTCGGCGGTGACCTCCGGAATCGAGATCCGGCCCGCGCCGTCGATCCCGAGACTCAGATCCCGGGAGCGGATCGGTTCAGTTACGATCGAGCCGGCCCCGTCGATGTCGAACTCGTCGATCTCGCGCATGACGATCTCGTAGCGGACCCGCACCTTGCCGACGTTGCGAAGGTGGAGACCATCGCGAAGGGAGAGCCTCAGTGTCCGCCCTTCGACCCGCGTTTCGACCCACTCGATCAGGCGACCGGGAGCCTCGACGGTCAGCGAATCCTCATCTCCCTGGACGACGTGAACGTGTCCGACTCCGTCGAGTTCGACGCAGGTGAACCCGCTTACGGAACGCCTCTCTTGGACCTGGGAACCCAGGTCACCGGTCAGTACGCTCATCCCACCTCCTCCTTTCGCGTCCGGCCGTCGGCCGGCGCCATGAGCGCAGCACAGTGTTACGTAGCGTAGTGCATGAACTCTTCGCCGTCAACCCGTCTTCGAGTCCATCCTGTCTCTCACAACCATCACGCGGAATCGCGCGCGCGAATGCCGACGCGGCCACAGCCGATAAACACACAATGCGATGTTTCATTCATCGTCCTAAGGGGCCGGCGCGTCGGCCTCCGGCTGCGGATCCTCCCCGCTGCTCGGAGGGGAGACCACGCGCGCGGCCGTCAGCTCAGCCCCACGCTCCTCGAGGTGGACAATGGATGGGATCAGGAAGGCCAGTGCACCGAGCGAGATGGCGGCGACTCCGCCGACGATGAACCACGTGTTTGCGCAGAAGATGTCGGACAACGGCCCTGCGATCGCCAGCCCGATCGGCATCATGACACCTGAAGCGCTCCCGAGAAGGGAGAAGAGCCTCCCTTGCAGTTCGGGCGGCGTGCTCGCCTGGAGTGCCGCCATGATGGAGCCGTTGGCGACCGGCTGCGCCAGGCCAGTGAGGAACATCGCCGCGACGGCAAGGAAGAAGAGGGACGAGGGCGTGAGACCGAGGAGCAGAGACGCGAGGCCGAGCATCGTCACGCCGAAGAGAGCCGTCGCCATTCTGCGCCGGAAGCCGCCCCACACGGTCAGCAGAAGACCGCCGAGGATGATGCCGATTCCCATCGCCGTTTGAAGCCCTGCGAGGTGGAACGCCGCTCCTCCGAAATGGTTCGTCACGAGGAGCGGGACGAGCGCGGACGCCGGCGCGAAGAGGAAGTTCAGAAACGCTGCGATCCCGACGACACCCATCAGCCCAGGCCAGGAGAGGACGAACCGAAAGCCCTCTGCCAAGTCCGCCGTGAACGAGCGGCGCGTCGCTCCGGCCGGTTGCGGTTTCGGAATCGCGATGAACAGCAAGGGCAACACAGCGATCGCCGCAGTCAGGACGTCGATGGCGAGGACTCCTTGGATCGGGAGAAGCTCGAGGAGGAGCGCCCCGAGTGGGGGGCCGACGATGGCGGCGATCCCTTGGAGGCTTTGGTTCAGACCGGCGATCCGGCTGTAGTGGACCTCGGGGACCATGAGCGTTGTGGACGCCTGCATGGAAGGCCAATGGAAGGCCCCGCCGATCGACCGGGCGAGCACGATCAGATAGATGTGCCAGATCTCGACCATCTCGAACGCGAACAGGACGGCGAGAGAGGCCGTCACCAGAGCGATCGCCGTATCGGCGGCGATCATGACTCGGCGGCGGTCGAACCGGTCGATTAGCGGGCCGATGAACGGTCCGAGTGCGACGCCGGGGACAATGGCGGCGATGGTCGCCGTTGTGAGGACGATTCCGGAGCCGGTCGTCTTCGTCAACCACCAGACGAGGGCGAACTGGACAAGGCGGCTTCCCAGAAGAGAGAAGACCTGACCTCCCCAGATTGTGAAGAAGAGCGGCTTCCAACGAGTCGAATCCCAGGCGCGTAGGGTCACGTCTCCTCCTCGGCGTTGCCGGCCCGAGGATGCACGGTCTGCTCCATCGGCCGCTCGAGCCGGCGCTCGATCGTGTGTCGTCGATTCGCGAGTGCTCGGTTCACCGAGCGGTCGCCGATGAGCGGAGGTTTTCGGTAGGATCTTCAGGAGACGTGAAAGGAGCCCACATGCCGATTCGTCTGAGTCCCGCCGAATACGCGCGGCGCCGGGAGCGGATCGGGAAGAGATTGAGCGAGCGGAAGCTCGACGCGCTCTGCCTCTTCTCGCCGACGCAGGTCTTCTACCTCACTGGGTTTGCGTTCATCGCGACCGAGCGGCCGATCGGCGCCGTCTTCGTTCCAGGGCGCCGTCACACTGCGCTCTTCGTCCCGGCCCTCGAGCGCGAGCACGCTGAGGAGGCTGAAGTGGACGCAGTCCGAACGTACCTCGAGTATCCGGACACGGTCCATCCGATGCAGATCCTGTCGGAGTTCCTCGAAGAGCTCGGCATCGGCCGAGGGCGTATCGGCGTGGACGCCGACGGGTACGCAGGTGGGTACGGCTACGTCGGCCCTTCTCTGAGCGAGGTCGTAGGTGGAGAGATCGTCCCGGTGAAGGACCTGGTCGAACGAATGATGTGGATCAAGTCCGCCGAGGAGATCGGACTGATCCGGGAGGCGTGTCGATGGGCAGACGTCGCGCACCGCTATCTTCAGAAGGGCTCGACGGTCGGAACTGTCGAGACCGACATTGCGGTTCGCGCGTCCCACCGGGCGTCGATGGAGATGGTCGAAGCCCTCGGTCCGGAGTATCGGACGATGCGCTTCGGGTCATTCCCCGCACACGCGGGGTTTCGAGGCCAAGTGGGAGCTGGATCGGCCATTCCGCACGCGATGACGACCAATGCGGTCCTCCATGAGGGGGACGTTCTGGTCACCGGCGCGGCCGCCGAGGTCGGCGGCTACCTCAGCGAACTGGAGCGGACGATGATCCTCGGCGAGCCGACGGCCGAGCAACGGCGGTTCTTCGAACTGATGCTCTCCGTCCAGGACCTTGCCTTCGAGCAGATCCGTCCCGGACGAACGTGCGCCGACGTCGACCGGGCGGTGCGAGCATTCTACGTGGAGGAGAAGATCGAGGGGACCTGGAGGCATCACACAGGACACGCGATCGGCTATGGGATGCACGAGTCGCCGTTCTTCGACATCGGGGACGAGACGGGAATCGAGTCGGCGATGGTCTTCACCGTCGAACCGGGGATCTACGTGCCGGGCTTCGCGGGCTTCCGCCATTCGGACACCGTTCTGGTCACCGAAAAGAGGATCGAGCGGCTGACGACGTATCCGCGCGATCTGGAGAGTCTCACCCTGCCTACGTGAGAGGCTCGATTGCGGGCGGTCGCCGAGGAGCGTATCGTCTCGGCCGACCATGGCGAACCGGACGCTCTGCATCTTCGATCTCGACGGGACGCTCTACGAGACCGCGCGCTCCTTCCTACCGACGATGCGTCGCATTTACGGGGAGTTCGGTGTCCCGTCCCCAGGCGACGACAAGATCCTCGCGATGGTCGGCGAAACCTACTCGACGTTCCTCGAATGGCTGGCGCCGCAAGGCTTCTCGCAGGACGCGCGTGAGCTCGGAAGGCGGATCAGTGAGATCGAATTCGAATCGATCCGGACGCGCGGAGGCCTCTTCCCCGGGGTGTCGGAAACGCTGGCGGGACTCCGAGATCGCGGAGTGCGGATTGCGCTCTGCACGAACGGGGATCGTCGGTACGCAACCCATGTGTTGAGGACGTTCGAGGTTCTCGCCTTCTTCGACGAGCTGAAGACGAACGAGGACGATTGCCCGACGAAGTCCGCGATGATCGGCGGCCTGATCGACCAGTTCGCCCCCACGAGGACATACATGGTCGGCGATCGCATCCATGATGTCGAAGCCGGCCGAGCCAACGGGTGCGTGGTCGTCGGCGCGGCGTACGGGTATGGGCGTCCTGAGGAGTTGGCAGGAGCGGATCGGACGATCGCTCGATTCGGCGATCTCCTCTCCGTCGTCGATCAATTCTCCTAGCCGCAGAGGCGGGCGCGCCGGCATGTCGATCCGGTCGAGGCGGACGGCTCCGGGTACACTTCGAGTCGGGAAGGAGGCCGCGTGCCTGTCGATTGGATGGACGTCTCGTCTCTCTCATTCAACAGCCTGCTCCTCCTGGAACGCGTCCAGCTGAGCTGGTTCCCGGGGTGGGTTCCGGAGGCCGAGTTCGCTGCGGCCCTTCGCGCGAACCCGGCGGTCGAGTGGTACGTCCGGCACAAGTGCCCACAACTCGAACCCTGGCTTGACGAGATCCTGAGCCGCCCTTCGGAGGAGCGCGTGGCCGTCCGTCGGTCCGAAGAAGCGGTGATGCGGGCGATCAACGATCTCCTCGTCTACGTCGTCGATCCGTCGATCTACGACCGACAGCCGTTCCTCGCGTGGGACTCCCGGGAATTGACCGGGCTCGCCGACTTTCGCGGAAGGATTGTCGTCGACGTCGGGAGCGGAACGGGACGCCTGGCGTTCGCCGTTGCAGAGGAGGCGCGAGCGGTCTACGCTGTCGAGCCGGTGGCGAACCTTCGCGACGTCATCGCATCGAAGGCCGATGCCGCCGGGCTTCGGAACGTCTATCCGGTCGACGGCTTGATCATGGAACTCCCATTCCACGACGGCTTCGCAGACATCACGATGGGCGGCCACGTCTTCGGCGAGGTCCCGACCCGGGAGATCGACGAGATCCTGCGTGTCACCCGTTGTGGGGGAACGGCCATCGCGTGTCCGGGGAGCAACGACGTTGACGACGAGACGCACGCGGCCTTCGTCGAGAAGCGGTTCGAGTGGGCTCGCTTCGAAGAGCCGCAGGACGGGACCAAGCGCAAGTACTGGCGGACCCGATGAGGGGCGCGGGATGACCGCGAGCGGCCGCGAGGTGATCGGGGTCGGACGATCCGCGGAGATCCTTGCTTGGGGCGAGGATCGAGCGATGAAGCTCTACCGAGAGGGCTCTTCCCGTGCCTGGGTCGCGCGCGAGGCGCGTGTCTCTCGCCTGGTCCAGCGAGCCGGGCTCCCCGCCCCGGCGGTCTTCGACGGCGAATGCGAGGATCGCCTCCACGAGATCGGCAGCCGTCTCGGGATCCTGTACGAGCGCGTCGACGGGCCAACGATGCTGCGTGACCTGATGGCGCGCCCGTGGA
>Ga0180432_10010692_pt1 | contig 10931 bp, 8 predicted proteins | sample SS_ome_10_FD_132414 | JGI IMG/M metagenome (GOLD analysis project Ga0180432, IMG submission 132414) | Hypersaline lake sediment archaeal communities from the Salton Sea, California, USA - SS_1_MS_2 metaG | ecosystem: Environmental > Aquatic > Non-marine Saline and Alkaline > Hypersaline >...
CGTCAGCCGGTATGTGGCTGACTTCTGTGGGCCTTGACATTGCGTTCTTCTCCCTCGTGAATGCTGCAAACCCGAGGGTTTGGAGAACGGGGAGGCTCGCCCGAATGCTGCCCCCAGCGCTGACGCAAATGTTCCTCTTCAAGATGTTTATCCCGTTCATCGCGAAAAACTTGCTGTTCAGATTTGTCGGAGGGAGTGTGAACCTCGCCATGTTTTCTGTTGCGCCGGGAGTCGTCCTGTTTCGCACGGTCATCGTGGACCTTATTCCGTGGTTTGTGTCGCTCATCGCGAGACCATTCTACAAGAATGGGAAGAAGCTGTACGCGTTCATCAAGAAGTTCGGGCGCGTCTTTGGTGCTGCGGTTGCCGGGTTCGTGTTTGGCGGAATCGGAATGCTCGGTCCTCTCGGAGCCCTGACCGGAGCGCTGGCCGGCGGCGGAGTCGGGTTTGTCTACTACCACTGGGACTTTATTGTGGGCATTCTGAAGAACCTTATCTGGCCAGAGACCGAGGAGGCAGGAGACGAGGAGGCGGACGACCAGCACTGGGAGCGGTACATCGACATGGTGCACAGAGAGTACCTGGAAGATGTCAACCTGGACGACGAGGAAGAGGAGGGTGAGAGCGGAGTCTCTGCGAAGATTGGGGCCGACGGGGACGTCGTGACCCTTGGCGGCGGCGAGGCTCGCAACGCGAGGAGCGCGATTGTCGAGGCCCTGAAGACGCTGTTCGAAGACGTGATCGGCGGTGTCGTGGGCAGCGCGTTCTCGCGGATCGTTCTCCCGTTTGCGAGGAACCCCACTCTCCTTAGCATGATGGCCATGGTCCGGAAGTTCCTGTCGTGGACCTTTGCCAACGAGTTCCTCGAGAATAACCCGTTCTACACCCCCGAAGCAGCCTCCGCTCTCGCGGGCGCGGGACCAGCAGTCGGGGCTGGAGTCTCCGCCTTCGAAACGGTGACTGCCCCGTGGCTCTCCAAGGTGCAGGAGTACTTCTCCTCCGACATGCGCGGCCGGGTCCCCATTCTCGATGAGGACGCCCTCGATCTCCCGACCGATGGGGGCGGGACGGCGGCCGACATCCAAGAGAACATCAGGAAGCCGTCTGGACGGCGAATGGAGGATTCTGGGCCGTACGCCAGTCTTATGCGTCCCGAGAAGCGGCTCGGCAGGGACCACGCCTTCTGGAGCCGAACGAATCCGAACAAGATCGTTCAGGGTCTGCTTAAGCTGGCGACGTTCAAGGAACAGGAAGAACAGGAGGAGGAAGGAGAGGCGGTTCCTCGGCATCACGTGCAGGACGAGGAGACACCCTTCTACGACTTGGAGGCATATCGCGTTGACGAAGGAACCATCCTCGGCAAGGGGATCCTCGTGCAGTGGTTCGACAGGCCCCACCGGCGCGTTCCAGTGGACTTCTACCCGAAGCTCAACTGGGAGAGGCACCTCTCGTTCCTCGAGAACGCCGGAACGCTGTCGCAGTACAGCGTTCTCGAAGCGAGGCGCTGCGAGGCTAACCTGCTGGAGGACATCGGGAAGATGGCCCCGACCGGCTCGCTGTCGAACCGCCCGCTACTCACGGTCGTTCTCGCTGTGGCCGGGCTCGTCGGTGGAACGGTGGCAAAGAAGCGGGTGAACGAGGACGTCTACGAGCACCTCCAGATGCACGACGAAAGGAGCCTGGGCATGCTCCGCGCTGTCTACAGGCCGGCCCTTCGCGCGACGACTGTGTACTCGGACTCAGACACCAGGGCCCACCGTCGGTGGATGGCGATCGCTACGACCCTCAGGCAGTCCGGGAAGCTGATCTCGAGGACGTTCAGGAACCTGCTGCAGAGACCGTCGGTGTCAGCCATGAACACGTTCTCCGGGCTGTTCCGGACGCACCTCACTGGCAGGTACTACGCCTTCCTCGGGAAGAACCACAGCGGAATCTACAGGGACACAGACGCGCCGTGGGGCAAGACGCGACCGGATGCCGAGGTTGTGTTCTCGGAAGAGGAGACGAACCCCGACCTCGTCGTCTTCTACCAGTACGCCCTCTTCATGCACTACCTCGTGAAGAGGCTTAACTTCAAGATGCCTAGGGGGAAAGACGAACCGATCGAGGAGGAGGGAGGTGCCATAACCGAGACGGGGTTCCGGAATGCCGTGTTTGGGGCAGACACGGATGCGGTGACCCATCTCACGAAGCTCCTGCCGGCGCTCGGGATCGTGAAGGAGGCGAGTTCCGAAGAGAAGCCCACAGAGGAGCCGGCCCGCCCGCTCGGAGAGCGCTGGAGGTATGTCCCCAAGACGACGAGGGAACAGGAGTACACTCTCGAGAGCGACTTGCCAAGCGCTCTTCGCCCGGAAGAGCAGAAGGGTGTTCTCATTCCAGTGAGGCCGAGGTACTGGACAGGAACGGGAGCTGGCGGCGATACGTTTTTCAGCGATACAGTGGGTCTGGTGAATATGGGCAACGACTCCATCGTGACCTTCAACAAGCTCGGTGAGCTCACGTATGGAGATGAAGGGATGGAGCTCGGAGGGGCTGGCACGGACAGAACTCTCCTCTACCACCAACTCATCGTGTCGTGGTTCGTGCAGGACCGCGAGACGTTCGAGGGTGGAACGAGCAAGGAGCACAACAGGCTGCCCCCGATTGGCGACGCAGTGGATGCGCTCCACATGAACGAGGTTGCCGCCAGCAGGATTCTCCACGACATCGAGAATGAGGCCGACAACGGGGACGTCGAGGTGGTCAGCGACCTTGTTGTGAGGCAGTTTGGGCCTGCGAGGACCATCGAGGTGAACCGCATCCTGCTCCGGAGGGTGTCGAACTACCGAAGCCTCCTCGACTCGCCGGACGTCGAAATCGGTGAACCGCCCGAGCGGCTGGGCGACAACCCCGGCAGTGAAGCTCTCCTTGCTGCCAAAGCGGACATGGAACGGTACTTTCGGCAGGTCAACGATGTGCAGGCGCTCGCAGACAGCGTCGTGTACGCGAGCCGGTTCACGAACAATGCGATCCTGCCGAACATTGAGGATGCGATGTTGTGGAGGGACCCCGAGACCAGGAAGAAGATGACCGACGGCCTGATGCAGAGAACGACGGACGTGATCGCGAACCACCTCGAACAGGCGTTCCACCCAGAGCTTCCGGAGAGGCGCTGGCTTCGAAGACCCGCCTACTGGGACTACAGAAGCACCGCCGTCGCAGACCTCAGCAGCATGAAGCTTCTCTTGCAGTTCGTGCAGACGGCGTTCGCTAACCTGAACAAAGCTCTCGACGTTCCTCGGCTCCGGAAGAATGCCGCGATTAAGCTGGTGATGCTGGTCAACGCAGCGAAGGACGACCTCAAGGACCTTTTCACGAAGCTTGCCAATTACGCCAGGCGCAAGATCGAGGAGGCCAGCAAGATGGAGTTCGACAAGTCGCTGAGCAACGACCTCGAGTCGCTGAACGCGAAGACCCTGCCGATCAAGCGCGTGCAAGAGGCTGCGATGGAATTCATGGATCTCGCAAACACCGCATCGGCGCACTACTACGTGATGCCGATGCGGTGGGAGTACGAGGAGCCCGATCTGACTGCCGAGGGAGAGGACCGCAGTATGATGCTCTCTGTGCTCCGGAAGAGGAATGATGCCTTCATGCGCGACAAGCTCTCTACCCAGTTCAGACACACTGTTGGCGGTGTTCGCGACATGCCCAGCGACGTGCAGCAGACTGTGGCTGCTGTGGAGAACGTCGAGGACGACAGCCAGGCTCGGTTCTGGCTCGACGAGGAGATTCTCGCGCACAGGAAGAGCGCGAGGAGGGCGAAGAAGAGAATTGCGGAGCTCGAGGCAGAGCTGGGAGATGTCTAAACCTATCGCATTTTGATTAGTCCGAGCACTACACACAACAGAACAAACGACACACACAACACCCACAAGAGCACTCGGTCGGATCCGCGGATCCTCCCCCTCCTCTTCTTCCGCATCCCATTTCCGCTGAGGAAGATGCAGCAGCAGCACAGGAGAGACCGCAAACAGCCATCTCGCCCCCTTCTTCGCCGACGAGCAGGACGTCTTCCCGTGTACCCGTAGTCCGACCTATCCGGTCTCTCGTGCCCGTACATCACGTCCACGTCCTCCTCCCGTGGACCAAAGTCGTCCCTGAGTCTGGACTTGTCGAACACAACCTGCAGGCTGCACTCGACACCCTGCGCGCAGCTGTAGATCTTCGCGTCGTCGTCCGGGAAGCTCACAAACGTGTCCTGGTAAGTCGTTGTCTCGTACTTCTCGATAAAAGAGAGCATTTCGTCGTCGGACCTCGCCGTGAGCGTCACGACCGCCACATTCAGACTGATCTGCGACTTCGTCACTCTGCGCACGTTCACCCCATGGAACCCCTCGCGATCTGCAATCTCCAGAATGGCGCTGCGAATTGCCGTGATGATCCAGTTGCTCATTTTTTTTGTGCCTAACGCACAGGTTCTGTGAATCAACAACAGGAGATCGAAATAAAAGCAAATATAGACCATTCACCCTCTTTTGAGTATAGACCACCGCCGACTCCTCCTCAGGTGTAAACGATGAACACCTTCCTCGCGCAAACGTCGCTGGACCCGATCGGCATGGCCCGGCAGGAGCCCGTCTCGCTCATGAGGTAGCTCATGAGGACCTTCTCGTCCACCTCGCTGGTCGACCGAATCTTCTTCCACTTCTTGTCTTTCCTGAGCCTGTAGTGGATCTCCTCGGTAGAGAAGCCAGTAGAAGCCGTCCAGAGGTAGAACTGCGCAACGGGCCTCGGCGGGCCGTCGGGCCTCGGAACGGCCTCCGACGCGTGCTTGAAGAACTGGTTCAGCGTAGAGCCGGAGTCTGACAGGTTGAAAAAATCCTTCCCGTACCTCATGTCGATCTTCGTGTCGGTGTAGCAGGGCACGTAGTTCGGGGAATCAACCTCTCGGGGAATCGTGAGCGACACCCCCCTCTTCATCTTGTTAATCTCCTGCGTCACGGTCTTCTTCACAACCCCAGGGCTCTTCCCGAGGCGGTGCCTCATCAGCGTGGCGAGAGCCTGCTCCGGCGTGAGGGGAATCCCGTGGTGTCTGTCGTGGAGGTGGGCAGACATCACCGACTTCATCCCTTCCGCCACCATCGTCATCGAGTGGGACGGGCGGCTCAGCTTTTCGACAATGTCCATGAACGTGTCGCCCTCTTCCTTCTCCACCCATCCACCGACGTCGTCGTGGATGATGGGGGCCTTCTTGAGGTGGTGCGTCGCGAAGATCACCATGGGAGGGTAGGCATCGAAGACGTCTTCAACATCATTCGAGGTGTCCATCCGAGCATCCTCCCCTTCCTCCTCCTCCTCGTCGTAAGCTTCATCTATCATGGACTGCCTCTTAGAGGCACTCATCACAGCGTTCGTCAAGAGAACGTTGAACTCCTTCGGATCCGTGAGCCCAAAGTGGGCCAGAAGGAGCGACTGGTCCTCCACGCGCTTGCTGGGGCGGCAGCCGAACGCGAGGAGGTCGATGCACACCTTCCGGAACTTCTGCATTCGGTAGTCCTGCGCCTCGATCGTCTCGACATTAAACTGGAGCATCATCATGGGATCGCTCTCCTTCTGGTTGATCGCTCGCCGGATGCTCATGGAGTGCACGTGCATCGGGAACCCTTCGTTCGGCATCATGAGCTCTCGGAAGTTCTCCGTCATGAACCCGTGAACAGCGTAGTCGCGATCGTCCCTGACAGTCCGCATGAGCTGCTGCCCGTCCTCTCCGAACTTCGGATCTCCGTCCCTGTCCAGAAGCGGCTCCATGGTGGGCTTGGAGGGGGGATTCAACAGCTGAAAGTCGTAGATCATGCACAGGTTCTTCAGTTGCTGGGCCAGCACCACGTTGTAGCTCTTCCCGAGATCGAGCTTCATGAGTGGGGTGCAGATCTGCGCCTTCCTCGTGAAGATCGGGCTTCCGTCTCTGGCCTTGTTCTTGCACATGCTGCAGTACACCTGCGACAGCTCGACGTAGTCGTACTTGCGGGCAGTCATGTTCGCGACCGGGATCGTGAAGCTGAAGTGCACTCCTGGGAGGAGCCGACTCCTCTTGGCGACACCCTGCAGGTTATCCGTCGTCGGCTCCACAACGATCCTGTCCCCTCGGCTCGACACGAGATCCATGAGCGGGAGCTGCACGCCTCGCACGACGTTCGGCCCGATGGACTCAGAGATAACCGTGCAGTCGGAGGGTCCGATGTTGACGGCCTTCACACACTCGACCATGCTCACAATCCGGACCTCGACGTAGCGCTGTTCGGGCCCAGAGCTCTGCTTGTAGAGGTGCAGCATCTTCTTCCGCGTGTAGTACTGCAGCTTGGTTTCGCAGCGAACCACCATGGCCATGATGGTGTTGGCGTGGTAGTTCTGCGCCAGCCTCCGTTGCTCGTTCCGGATCTCTTCCTGGACGTCGGCTCGGTACTCCTCAGGAATCTTCTCGATCGTCGTGGTCCCTTCGCTCACGCTCTTCATGTGGAGCGCCCTCTCGCGCATCCGCCTCTGGTTCGCCCTCGAGAAGGAGAAGGACGTCGCGGCAAACGCAGAGTCCACCTTGCCCATCGCCGGAGGAACAAAGGCAAGATCGCTGCTCTTCTTCGGAGTCCCGTGAGTGGGAGCAGCAACTTGAGGAACAGCACGGGCTGGAGACGAAGTCTGCTCCTGCACGGGCGACCCCGGCGTCGGGGGCGCAACGACAGGCGACCTCCTCGAGGGCGTAATCTTCCTCTTCTTGGGCTTCGGCTCGGCCTTCTTAGGAACAGGGGTCCTCCTCTTCGTCGGCTTATTACGCAGCTTCCGTCGCTTGTTCGGGGAGTGAATCACATCACCGATGTCATCGCCAGGCGACGCGATGACAACAGCCACCTCGTCACGGTCCGGGCTCACAACTTGCCTCCGAGTACTGTCATCGGAGGCAGAATCACTAATAGGAACACGCTCTCTTCTCGCTCGCTTACGACCGCTCGCAATCTTCCTCTTTGCAGACATGGGTCAATATAACTTTTTTTTGTGGTCGGACAGGAAATTGAACCTTTGTTTGGACATGGTTTGGACATGCGTCACCACAAAAAAAAGTGACACCACAAAAAAATGTTGTATCAGTATGGTGTGTCCTGTATGGTTCTTCTTGGGTACGTGGGCATCCTCGCTACCATGATGAATGTCATCGTTGTTCCCCGAATGGAGGCCGTGTACAGTGCCGAAGGAAGGGTTGTACCATCTATCCTGTACACCCACGTGATACCGAGGACCAAGTTCCTGTTTCCCATAATTCACGATGACAACAGACTCGCGGTTTCCGTGAACTGCTCTGTGCCGTGCGAATTGGTTGTGACTGCCGACGCAGCAAGAGTCCACTACGTCAAGACTGCCGTGTCTCACGAAGCAGTCGTCCAGAATATCACCGCGGACCCGCACGTGATTGTCATTGCTGCAGACAGGTCGAAGGTTGAGCCGTGGACAGTGTCCTACAGCTACAGCATCGCGTGGAGCAACGTCACGGTGGCGAGCTCAGCTCATGTCTGCGCGATATGCATCGCGGTTACAGGCATCCTTGTCTGCTATACGTGGCTCGTCATTGATCGGCACTGGTTTGGGGGCAAGGAGAGGTACCTCAGACGTCGTGAGAGACGCCATAGGCTGAGAGCGTGGAGACGGAATCGAGAGATTGTTGGTGATGCAGCGAGCGATGTGTCTGACGTGTCTGACGTGGCGAGTGAAGAAGAAGGTCAATCGGAATAAAGCGTTTCATTTCACGACCGCATCATCACACTCGGCAGCACGCCCCTTCGGTCTGCGTCTTCTTGCTCGGCCTGCAGGCGCCTGGCCATCGACACCTGGGCGAAGTACACGAGCATCTGCAGCGCAATGGCGAGGTCGTCGTTCCTCCCGCCGATCTTCCCGGTCGCCCTCTTCACCCTCCCGCCCATCAGCCGGACGTTGTCCGCATCGACGTCCGGCCAGCGGAAGTTCGACATCTCGGTCTTCATCTGCCTGAGGAGCACGTCTGGCGAGAGCACCTCGTTCGCCGTGCTCAGCTTCTGGTGCACGCGAATCTGACTGTCCTGCAGGGCGAACTGCGTCTTGAGGATGTACATCTTCGTTCTCGGGATCGTCTTCACGATGCCGTCCCTGAGAAGGTTGTCGTCCCGGAAGAACTCCATGCGTCCGAGCAGCCTGCTCATCCCGAGCCAGTTCGCGTCGTGCGTCAGGATCTTCCGCACGGCGTCTCCGTCGAACCTTGCATTCGTCTCGGTCACCACGTTAATGGGGAGGTTCCTCAGCTCCACGTACATCTCCCTGAACTTCCGCACGTTCGTCAGGATCATCTTCGCAAACTCGGGCCCATCCTTGACAGCACACGCATCCAAATGCACAATCTAGTAATGAAAAAGTGGTTAGTATCATTTTTTTTACAGAAAAAAAGGTGTGGTGGGTGGATAATAAGGTTGGAGCCCATAGAGTGAGACATCAACGTATTTTTCCGACTCAGATGAGTACGAGGAAGCGACGGAATCCGCCTCCGAAGAAAGCCGAGCCGAAGCCGAAGAGAAGGAGGGTCTCGCGGAGAAGAGGGCGCGCCAGGCTGACCGCAGAAGAACTCATCGCCACAGACCCAAAGCCAAAGACCGCGATATCTGCCGCTGGGGTCCTCTTCGGGAAGCACGGTGTGAACCTCGACCAGGCACTGGTGTCATCGATCCCGCACGTTCGTAACGCGAACACCGAGCGGCTCCTGGAGCTATACAGAACGGACTTCTTCTACCGCCTTCTCGCGTACCCGAGCCAGCTCATGTGGATCGGCAAGCGCGTCATGCAAGGGAGGGAGTTTCCGGACGAGTTCCCCGACGCCACGGAGGAGGCGACGGACCGGAAGATCTCGGAGAGGGACAACCGCCTGCAGCACCGCCTGTTCCTCGACTGCGAGAAGATCCTGAAGAGGACCATGACCTTTCCCGAAGGCTACCCGAGGAGCATCCCGAAGGCAGAGACGGACGGCATTGCGAGGGACATCTCGAACCATCTGCACACCTCCAGGAACACGTACGAGTTCCGGTACCTGGTGCTGAGGCTGTATCACACAAACGCGTCGTTCCGGAACCACATCAGCAAGATGGTCCCGGAGACTAAGGCCGAGGTGATGAAGCGCATCCTGGGGAAGATGCTGATCTCGCACAGGTCCTCCGGATTCGAGGGAGCCATGCTCTACGAGGACAACAAGTTCCCGAAGACCGTGCAGCTCATCCAGGGGATCTTCTCTCTGTACATGTCGCAGTACGGGCTCCTGAGAATTCAGGAGAGCCACAGCGGACCCATCAAGACAGTCTTCTTCCTTTGAGTCTTCTTCCATGGGCACATCCTCACCCAACCACCACACCAAACTGGTTTGAACTTACCACAATTTCGTCGGTCATCTCGTTCAGGTACCCCATGACAATCCCGCATCGGTTCATGCCGCCGCCGTTCGGGTCAATGCACATCACGATCTCGCGGACGTACTTGTAGATGTGCTGCGCGTCCGTGATCACCCTCGGCATCTCGAGGATCTGGCTGAGGTACACTTCGGAGTAGGCGCAGTCTGAGCATCGCGTCGGGATCCCGAGGTTCTCTTGCATGTACTCTTGCTCAAGCCCCTCCGCTTCGTAGGCGAGGAGGATCTTGTCCATCTTCTGCTGGTCCTTGTGCAGAGGCACGGAGTGCTTCGTGTGGGTGCACTGCACCATCTCCCTTGGCTCCAGCTTCTTGCACGCCCGGCACACGGCGTTGAACGAGAACGACATAAACACCCTCTCACCGTTCGTCTCAATCTGCATCAGTCTCGTGAACCAGTTGTCGTTGTCCTTCGGGGACGAGATCGCGATAAGCGCTGTCGACCACACGGTCGCCACAGGCACAATCACACAGTAAAACATGTCCCTCCTTACAGAAGCCGCCTCATCAATGATAATGATATTCGCGCCAAATCCTCGAGGTCCCTAAAAAACATGTGTTAGAATAAAATCACGCATTTGTGATGGGTGGGAGGAAAAAGGTGGGGAGAGAGTACACCTGGATGAAAAAAAAACAATGGTGAAGGAGCAAAATAACGTGCGGAGAGAGTGACGTCCCCGCACGAAAACAAGACGCGGTATTGCATACGCAAAATACTCTGCAGCACTCGTTCACAAGGAGCGCTTCTTCCATAGAAAAGGTCTCGCGATGTATATGAACCCACACACCACGGACGGGACATACACATACGGGGTGGAAATGCTTGTCCTTTCCTTGCTTCTCCTTCCGGCGGTGCTTGGCTGGACACTTGTGTGGGAGACCGTGGTCGGAGCCCCTGTGGAGGTCGCGCTTGCCGGTGTGATGATCAAGAGGACCGAAGTCAAGTCTGTGCTGTTGTCGCAGTACGAAGATGGGATCGGCAACATGCGCGTCGAGGCGCGCGTCGAGGCTGCGAGCGCGTCTGAGCGGGCTGTGGCAGAGATTGTCCACACCCTTCTCGAGATCGGGGGGAACGAGGACTGCGGACTTGTGAGGTCTGCGAACGCGATCGCGTTCTCCGGCCAGGTGAAGGCAGCGCTCGGCAGGATCGTGGCCGAGAACCCCGGGCCGCTATTCCGGAAGGGGTACACGATCAAGTTCAGAACGAGTCCGAGCAGCATCGTGATCACGACGTCTGCGGGAGATAAAGAAGTGATTCAGTCCAACGCGGTGCTGAACTGCCACGTGAAAGAAAATACTAATAGATTTCGTCCTTGTTGAACGTGCTGAACATCACATTGTAGACCGTGGACATCTCGACTCCATCCTCACCCGATGAAAAAAGTCATCGGTCCGACCGGTCGACCGGTCGGACCGATGACAAAATGAACAGTTCCAACATCGAAACTTTTTGGATTTTTCGGTCATGAGTTTTACTTTTC
>Ga0180432_10010693_pt1 | contig 10929 bp, 12 predicted proteins | sample SS_ome_10_FD_132414 | JGI IMG/M metagenome (GOLD analysis project Ga0180432, IMG submission 132414) | Hypersaline lake sediment archaeal communities from the Salton Sea, California, USA - SS_1_MS_2 metaG | ecosystem: Environmental > Aquatic > Non-marine Saline and Alkaline > Hypersaline >...
AATACTGGTCGCGAGATAACCAAAGGCATAGTAGACATTCAAGGAGACAAAACAGCGGGAATAAGAACCATCGCAGTAACCCGTGGAGCCACAAGAGCAGCGGATATCGCTACCTTGTTCTTCATAGGTGCGGTGGCTTCCTCTGTGATACCGGTTTATTTGGACTTGGTTTCTTTTTGGTATATCCCGTTCGTCTTAACCACTGATATTGGGTTGATTGTGAGCAGTTATCAGATAATCGCAGATCCAAGTAGAGAAACCAGCCGAAAAATTAAGACCAGAATATTATATTTGATGATAATTGGGTTAATTGGCTTCGCGGCTGGAAGCCTAATCTAAAAACATTGACTATCGTGAGGATAGAGCTATTCGCTCAACTTCCTGCTTACGGCGAACAGCAAAGTTGTTGCTATCATTGTTCGCAGCGCCTATTAGCTGATCAGCAATGATTTCCTCAAGGGTCTTCCTATTGCTGAAGGTCTGCTCCTTGATACCTCGTACAAGGTATCTGAGGGATAAATCGATCCTGCGTTGAGGACTGCAGTCAACTGCAAGACGGTAAACCACGCCACCGTATCCTATCCTAGTGGTATCCTCGTTTGGTGCGCTGTTCTCTATCGCCCTTACTAATACCTCTACGGGGTTTCTGCCTGTCTTTAGTTTGATTATGCTGAATGATGTCTTTACTGCGCTAGTGATTCGACTCTTCTCTCCGCCGCTTGATCCAGGCTTCATCAAGTTGTTGATGAGGCGCTCCACGATGTTCAGATTGCTTTTCCTGAATTTTCGTGCTTCATGTCTGCCTCCACTGTGGGGTAGGTAGACAGGGTCAAGGTTGATGTAGCGTTTGAGGCCGATGTCTCTTACCTCGATTCCCTCAAAGCTCCATTCTCCGAAGAGCTTGATTCCTTCGTCTGTTGATTGTACTTCGTCTTCGCTCATTTGACCACGTCTTAAGTGTGCAGTGACTTTGAAAGGGGTACCAAGATAAAAGGCTTACCGCTTTTTTCGATTACTTTAAAGCACATAAACAGCACGGTACAGGTATTATGTCTCTCAAAGAATATGGTACAAGCTTCTATCTTCTATGTATAGTGGCTTTTCTCTCGATGCTCAGCATCATGGTTACGAACCCCATATTGTCTATTTTTGCTAAAGAGATCGGTGCATCGGGGGTCTGGATTGGATATGCAGTATCTGGCTACTGGATAAGTAGGGTTGTATTAGAGATTCCAAGCGGATATGTCAGTAGCAAATTCGGCTATTATAGACCAATGGTCTTCGGGTTGATCCTTACAGTTCTAGGTAATGTGCTACTGGTATTCGTGAACAATCCAGTGCATCTTGTAATAATAAGAGCCATCAAAGGATTCGGTGCGCCATTCTTCTTCGCGGTCTCAATGACTTTCATAATAAATCTATTCGACACAGAGAAGAGAGGAAAAGCTATGGGTATCTTTCAAGGCATCGAGTTCATTGGTCAGATAGTTGGCGCTGGGTTCAGCGGAGCCTTGGTAGAGAATCTAGGATGGCAGGGAGGCTTTGTTGTCGCTCTTGCGTTATCAGCTGCAGCTCTGATATTGTTAGTTGTTCCACCATATATTAGGAAAGAGTCAATTAAAGGACCAACAAAAGAGCCATTGAAAATATCAGAAGTTCTAGGTGTACTAAAAAATCAGACCATTGGGATAATAGCAGTAGCTACTCTTGCAGAGTTCATAATGACTACTGGTTTAATCATGACCATAGTGCCTCTATATGCCAAAGAGACCCTTGGGTTCAGTCTAGGAGATGTGGGATATCTGATGGGCGCAAGATCAATTGGTTTCGTTATAGCAATGTTTACGATGGGGACTATATCTGATAAGCTAGGAAGGAAACCTGTTCTGCTCTTTGGATTAGGGGCTACATCGATTCTGATTATAGTTATGAGTTTCTTCACTAGTTACAGCTCTATTGCAGTAATAATTGCAGTAATAGGCTTCACCTCGGGTGCTATCTGGATTGTTGGACCAGTAATATCAGCGGAAGCCGTAGAGCCTATGAAGAGGGGCGCGGCGATAGGCGCTTATAGAACTTTTTTTGACTTGGGTTCATTCGTTGGACCGATAATCATGACCGCGGTGATGACAGAGTATAATGTAAAATCAACATTCTACCTTGCTTCAGCGTTAATGATATTAACAATTCCATTTGTATTCCGATTAAGTGAGACAAGAAGAATTCAAGGCGAGGTCATCGCCCATTAAAAAAATATGATGCTTATCGCATCGCTTTCTGGACCTTGCCCAGAACTAGAAGCTTGAGGGGTGTACCGTTTACCGCGTTCACCTTGTATCTTACACCAGGAATATCGCCCATTGACCTGCTTCGTGGTCCGTGGATACCCTCGATGGTCACTTCGTCGTGTTCATCGACATGGTTTAGTGCGCCGTCCCCTGGTAGGAAGGCTGTTGCTAGTTTACCGTTCTTGATTAGCTGCACCCTGACACATTTTCTGATAGCGCTGTTGGGCTGCTTGCTCTCGATACCGACCTTCTGTAGTACGATACCCCTGCCCATTGGTGCGCCTTCTAGGAGGTCTTTCTTCTCTGTCCTCCTCTTCAACCGTAGGACGTAGTCTTTGCTCTTGTACCGCATCTTTTTCCTTACGTTGCGGTTCCTACGGGCAGCGTATAATCCGTTTGCCATGTGATTCTCCAACCATCGGATACATGCAACTATATTAAATGTTACTGATTTCCCGGGTCATATTTCCGGATAAAATCTGATAATAGTCATGTTAATATCATGATCTGCCTACTATTTACTGGGACCTTAACATTTTTATGTTGCATCTAGGTTGATGGTGTAGGAGAATTCAGAAATGAGCAAGAGGGATAAACCTCACATTAACCTGATCATTATTGGCCACGTAGACCATGGCAAGTCCACAAGCGTCGGACACCTGTTCTACGATGCAGGCGCAATTCCAGAGAAACAGCTCAAGGACTTCGAGGCAGAAGCAAAAGCCCTCGGAAAAGAGTCCTTCAAATACGCATGGGTCTTAGACAGACTCAAAGAAGAGCGTGAAAGAGGCGTAACCATCGATCTCGCTTTCTACGAGTTGGAGACAAAGAAGAACGTTTTCACCATCATTGACAGCCCTGGCCACAGGGACTTCGTCAAGAACATGGTCACTGGTGCAAGCCAGGCAGACGGAGCTATCCTCATGATCTCCGCCAAGAGGGGAGAATATGAGGCGGGTACTAACCCAGGCGGTCAGACTCGTGAGCACGCTTTCCTAGCTAAGACTCTCGGTGTAAACCAGATGGTAGTCGCAGTCAACAAGATGGACGACGCCAGCGTAAACTGGGAGCAGCAGAGGTATGAGGAAGTAAAAGACGGTGTAAGCAGGCTACTTAAAATGGTCGGCTATGATCCATCCAAGATCCACTTTGTACCAACAAGCGGCTGGACAGGAGACAATCTAGTAAACAAGAGCGAGAACATGTCCTGGTATAATGGTCCAACCCTACTAGCGGCACTCGACGACTTTAAGCTACCACCTAAGCCAACTGATAAGCCACTGAGGATTCCCGTACAGGAAGTCTATACAATCAGAGGCGTAGGCACTACACCAGTCGGTAAAGTTGAGACAGGTGAGTTAAAGCCAGGCGACGATGTTTTATTCATGCCAAGCGGCGAGAAAGGTAAAGTCAACAGCATCGAGACCCACTATACAAAGATCGATAAGGCTGGTCCAGGCGACAACATAGGCTTTAACGTCAAGGGCGTCCCCAAGGATAAACTCAGGCGTGGCGAGGTGGTGAGCCACCCCAACAACCCATGCCGTGTCGCAAAGGCGTTCACAGGAAGGATATTCATCATTAATCACCCAACAGCGGTTGGTGAGGGATATACCCCCGTATTACACCTGCACACAGCACAGGTTGCTGTAAGGTTCGATAAGCTTCTGTCTAAACTCGACCCAAGGACAGGTCAAGTAGTTGAAGAGAACCCAGCCTACCTGAGGACAGGTGAGGCTGCCATGGTTCGCTTCGTACCGCTGATGCCTACTGCGATGGAGGTCTTCAAGGACTATCCACAGCTTGGTCGATTCGCTCTGCGTGACATGGGTACCACAATCGGTGCCGGTGTCGTCACAGAAGTCGAGGAGTAAGACTACTCCCTACCCTTTTTTAAGAAACATTTAAGTTCTAACTCTCAGGTAACAACGGGGAATAACATGGCTAGACGTGCAAGGATCAAGCTGACAAGCACTGACACAAAAAAGTTACAGGGTGTCTGTGACGAGATCAAGGATATCGCTAAGAGGATTGGCGTTAAACTAGTTGGACCAATTCCACTACCAACGAAGAAATTAGTGGTACCTACGCGGCGAACTCCTTGTGGTGATGGCAGCGATACATGGGACAGGTTTGAGATGCGTGTTCATAAAAGATTAATTGAGATCGATGCACGTGACCGCGTGATGCGGAGTATCATGAGAATCCGTGTCCCCAACGAAGTTTATATCGAGATGGAGATACGTTAGTATCCCGGGGCATGCATAGCGTTTCTATGCTCTATCATACATTTCTGTGAACAGAATTTATCATTACAGAGGCTGCATTTTTCGGCTTTTCCTTGAATCTCTCGACCGCACCATGCGCAGGCTTTTCCGCTTCCTTTGCTGCCTCTGGAGGATATTATAGAACCTACGACTAGGAGGATTAGTCCAGCGATAGCCAGTTGATACCTGATTCCCAGATTCATGAAAATATCCAGATATGACATATCTACACATCCTATTTCATACCTATAATTGTTTACAACAATAATACCCCTAAAAGCCGGGTTTTTCGCGTTAACAACACACTTTTTGTCATTAATTACCCGGTTAATGTGTACGATTTTGTATATATTCATACCGGAAATAATCGGTTTTAAGGCTTCTTTTGTGATTTGGAGGCTGGGAAAGGCTTAACTTGGTACCCCCCCCCCTCCCCCTAATTTGAATTAGAGGATGCTATTTTCCTGTATACTTCGACAGTCTTGGTGGGGAGCCGTTTTTTTGTCTCTTGGTCTACCCTGAATAAGCCGAAGTGTATCTTGTAGCCGTCGCTCCACTCGAAGTTATCCATGAGGGTCCAGTGGAAGTATCCTTTGAGGGGGACCTTATCCTCGTATATTGTTTGATGAAGTGCTTCTACATGGGATAGCAGATATCTGTTTCTTGTGTCTCCTTTGTCATCGGCTATCCCGTTTTCTGTGATGTATACAGGTCTCCTGTATCGTTTGTAAGCCCAGTTGAGCACCTCTCTGATGCCTTCTGGGTATATCTCCCAGCCATAATCGGTACAGTCTCCCTCACAAGGCATCAGCTTGAAGTTTGCTAACGGTTTATCGCTCTTCTCCTCATATTTTATCTTCCAACGGGAATAGTAGTTGATACCAAGGTAATCACAGCCCTTGACGGTGTATGGTTTCTGCTCCTCTGGCTCAATGATATAGTCTAGGTTCATATCATAGTCTCCGTGGAATACAGCGTTCAAGCCCCACTCATTGAAGGCATAATCAACGAGTCTAGCCATATCCACATCGCGCTGATCCTCGGGGTCATACGGTGCGAAGACTTGGAGAACCGGTACAAGTCCAATTGTGCATGGTCCAAGATCGCTAAAGCTGGTCTTGTCCCATTTCTTTACCTGTTCATAGGATAATCCATGGGCTATAGCTAGGTTCCTCATTACAATGAGGTATAGCTCAGGGTCATAGAGACCTGGAGGGAACTCGCTCCAAGAGGAGAGGTATCCATGCTCGCTGATGATTCTTGGCTCATTTATGGTACAGTAAAGATCAACAAGATCACCAAACCGATATGCCACATATGCAGCGAATTTGGTGAACTCTATTATCGTTTTATTGTCCAGCCATCCACGCCTCTCTGCGTGCTCTAAATCTGTCTTGCATTTTATTGGATCATGAAGCCAGAGGGGTATGGGCCAGTGGAAAAGGGTTAGCATGAGTACGATATCCTGTTTCTTTGCTTCAGCGAAAATCTCTCTATACCGTTTAACACTGCTTTGTACTACTCGTTTTTCCAGTTCTCGTAATACTTCCTCTGATATCTCTACATCATAGACATGCCCGTACTTGTCCAGTTTAACAGGTACGTGGATATCATCTGTAGGTTTTGGGAATAGTCTACCCCAATCAATCGATAGCCTGATAGCGTTGTTACTCAGCTCTTCTCGAAGTAGACGAAAATCATCAGCATAAAGCTCCCAAAAACCGGGACCATTCAAAGGATTATGACCGCTAACGATGCCCTCCTCAATATTACCGGGATCATGGACCCATGCCCACCAATCAGTCTTATTACTAGGCTCACCCCTCCCCATCTCGGCTTGGAACGATGAGATAGCTGTACCCCATAGAAATCCTTCTGGAAACTTCTTACCCATCACATACACCGTTTCATAGTTGGTTTTGAGACATATAATATCTATAATCCTGTTTAATCAATCAACTGGAGTACCTGAAAACAGATTATTGTTCCAAATAGGGCATAAAAAATGATAATTGTTTTAAGATGCTTCTACTAGATTCTATTTCTCTTCAGGTGAATCAATTGAGTAAAAAGGTCATGATCGCGCTTGGCGGTAATGCCATCAAACAGCCCCACGAGAAAGGGACTTATCAGGAACAGATGACAAATGTCGAAACCGCAAGCACACAGATAGCCAAGATAGCGAGAAACGGCTATGAGATCGCCATCACCCATGGAAACGGACCACAGGTAGGCAATCTAGCAATACAGCAGGAACAAGGAGCACATATGGTTCCAGCGCAGCCACTATTCATACTAGGCTCTATGACACAGGGACAGATTGGGTTTATGATGCAGCAATCTCTCCAGAACGAGCTAGCAGCAGATGGAAAACAAGTTGCCACAGTAGTGACTCAGGTTATCGTTAGTACTGATGACCCTGATTTCCAAGACCCGACAAAACCAGTGGGACCATACTATGAGGAAGAAACAGCCAAAAAACTAGGCGCAGAAAACAATTGGATAGTAAAGAAAGTTAGACCCAACGGGGAAAAGCCTTGGAGAAGAGTAGTACCAAGCCCCAAGCCATTGGGAATCGCAGAAGCGGCTGTGATCAAGAAAATGGTTGAATCTGGTGCAGTGGTCATAGCATCGGGTGGAGGCGGTATCCCAGTCTACAAAGATGGAGGAAAACTAAAGGGAGTAGACGCTGTTATCGATAAAGACAGAGCAGGAGCCAAGTTAGCTGAAGAAGTAGGCGCAGAAATATTCCTAATTCTTACTGACGTCGAGCATGCTTTGCTAAACTATGGCACCGAAAACGAGGAGCCTGTTCGCAAAGTAACAGTGGACCAAGCCAAGAAATACCTGTCAGAAGGTCACTTCAAGGCTGGTAGTATGGGTCCAAAGATGGAAGCAGCCCTTGGTTTCGTTGAGAGAGGCGGAGACCACGCCATAATAACGAGCCTCGGTAAGGCTGCCGACGCTCTAGAGGGCAAGACCGGCACCCATATTGTGCCCAATTAATCATTTCTTTTATATTCTTTAACCACGAATCTAATTCTATGAGCGAACAAACAAGCTTTCTTACTCCTCTCGTTACTCAGCTTGGAGTAGGTGGCATCGTCGGGCTCTGCATTGGCTATGCAATGAAGAAAGTAGCCAAGATTGTAGCCGCAATAATTGGACTATTCTCTCTAGGATTAATCTATCTAGAAACTCAAGGACTCATATCTGTTGACTGGCTAGGGGTGGAGACGTGGGGAAACACAGCACTATCCAGTCTAGGTGAGATGGAGGGGGCGCTGGGAATGATATTATCCAATCTGCCCTTCGCCGGAGGAGCACTCGTAGGCTTCGGATTAGGTATCAAGATGGGCTAAGCCTAACGCAATATATTTTTTCAAAAAACATCCCTATTTCTTCTAACAACTCAAACTTATAACCGGAGAAATCATCAGCGGATAATCCGGATTGACTCGAATAGATCATTAATATCGAACCATCCAAGTCTAGGTAATCTTGGGCATTATCTAGAAATTGTCTAATAAGTTCTCCACCAATCTCCCCACCAGCCCATGACACCTCATCTGCATCACCTTCTGAAGGAAGATAGGGAGTATTGAAGAGAATCCAGTCAAAGAGACCCTCAATGGACCCAAACAGGTCACTGAGCTGAAGATCGATTTTATCAAAAACCCCATAAGTTATGGCTCGTTTCTCAACCGCGATTAGCGCAGCAGGATTGATATCAACTGCGAAAACATGACTCACATTATCTTTGAGTGCTGCAGTAACGGCTTGAATACCTGAGCCTGTGCCCATGTCCAGTACTCTGCCGGAGACAAGTTGCTCAACATGCCTCTGTAGTAGATACGAGTCCTCACCGGGCTTGTAGACCTCTTCCATCAAACAGACTGGGTTCTTAGAGGGAATAAGGATAACCCCATCTGCCCAAAGCATTTAACCCATAAAAGACAAAAGAAAATCTATGGAAATCACGGTCCTTGGAACAGCATCAATCGGTGGCGTACCCGAATGGGACTGCACATGTCCCAACTGTGCAGCCGCAAGAAACAAGCCAGAACTCAGGAGAACAAGGTCATCAATCGCTGTGACCCTAGACGGGCACCACCATATTCTATTCGACGCAGGACACGACCTCAAGACACAATTAGAGACCAACAAAATAATACCTCTTCCCGAGACAGCTGGAGAAACTTATAGAGAGAGTAGGCTGGACTCTGTTTTCTTGACCCATGGGCACGCTGATCATACTGTTGGGGTAGCCGAGTTCTGTACTGGAAAGAGTTTCGAACTTCCACTCTACGGTCCCCCGGACCTAATCCAGTTCCTATTCGGTACAGAAGATTCACCCAATTACTTTGGGGAGCTTGGTAGGCTCGCAAAAGACTATGTTAAACCAATTCCACTTAGAGAGAAAGAGACCATTAAACGACTTGGAGGAGTACGGGTAAGAGGATTTGAGGTCCCTCACACCAAAGTGCTAGAGGATGGCAGAAAATATCCAAGCACTACATATGCATACGAGATAAGACACGGGGAGAAACGAGTAGTCTATGCTCCAGACCTTGGGAAGCTGGATAAAGTGCTCATGAATCGTATTGAAGGAGCAGATGTTTTCCTGATGGATGCAACCTTTTGGTGGGATAATGAACTGGATCGAATAAGCGGGATACCCATAACCAGCTATCAATTGGGACACGTACCCCAGGAAGCAGCAGTCGAGCTACTCCGAGACAAGGAAATAGGTAGAGTGGTGTACACTCACTTTAATCACACGAACCCGGTGCTGGATATCAGTGGGCATTATAGAAAGATAGTTGAAAATGCAGGACAAGAGATCGCGTTTGATGGTATGAAGATAAGGGTCTAGTAGGTTCGGCTTACGTAGGCGATGTATTTTGCCTCATCCTTGCACAGGATACAGTTGCCTGTGGGCTCTTCCTCAACATCATATCGGGTTCCTCTGATCTCGCCACTTACCATGTCCTTGATGTTGAATGCGCAATCAGGGTCTCCACACCAGTTTATCCTTACAATCATTCTTGAATCCATGTATATCTGAAGCTGATCCATGTCATATGCATCTACTACGAGGTTTTCCAGCTTTTTCTTGCTCTTGTCTCTCAGATTCTCAAAGATCGCTTGGAAGAGTTCCTCGATCTTTTCTATGAGTTCTGCTTCATCTACCTGAGTCTTCTCGAAATTGTCTCGACGAACCAGAGTGGCTTTCTTGTTCTGTGCTTCCCTTGGACCCACCTCTATCCTGAGGGGAACACCATACATCTCCCACTTGTAGTACTTGTCCCCGGGGTTAAGCCGGTTATCATCATCCAAGACTACACGAATACCAGCCATCTTAATCATATCACGAAGCTTTTCCGCATAACCCTGAGCAATTTTTTCCTTACCCTTGAATAGGATAGGCACAATCACGACCTGCATAGGCGCCACCTTTGGGGGCAGTACCAGTCCATGGTCATCGCCATGATGAGAAATAGTAGCAGCTAAGGTTCTACCAAAACCCATGCCATAGCATGTGTTTGTAGCTGTCGCTTGCTCCCCGCTTTCATCCTCGTATGTTAGCTCGAATGCCTTCGCGAAGTTATACCCTAGTTGATGTACGGTTCCTATCTGGTTTACCTTACCATCAGGATTCCAAGTATCAAAGGCAACACTGTAATCAGCGCCAGCAAACTTGTCAAAGACAGGTCGCTTCAACATAATATAGGATAGTCCTAGATGATCATAGACGCTCCGATATGCCTCGATAGCCGCCTTTACCTCGTTCTCAGCACCCGCATAGTCTGCATGAGCAGTGTGACCCTCGTTCCAGAGAAACTCTCTACCCCTGTAGAGGGGTCTTGTTGCCTTGGTCTCGTACCTGTAGACATTGCAGGTCTGATGCATCCTTATGGGTAAGTCTTGGTGGCTTCTCATCCATAACTTAAACATGGGATAGATAGCTGTCTCACTCGTTGGTCTGAGCAGTAGTCTTCGGTCTAGCTCGTTGTTTCCTGCGTGGGTGATCCAGAATACTTCTCCGCTGAATCCTTCTATGTGGTCGGCTTCCTTCTGGAATGAATCTTCGGGTATGACGACCGGGAACTGCATCGGTTCATTACCATTCTCCTCCAGTTTCTCTTCCAGCATCCCAATGATGCGTTTAGCTATACTCATACCCCAGCCAGTGTAAACACTGAACCCTTTCACGGGGTACCTATCATCAACTAGCTTCGCCTCAAGCAGTACATTGTCGTACCACTCGGAGAAGTTCTCCTTGGCGATTAGTTCTTTTTTATTAGAGGACTTGTTCCCAGTCATTTCTATTTCCTCTTCCCACAGTCAATGTTGTTGGGTTTTAAAAAGGT
>Ga0180432_10010694_pt1 | contig 10929 bp, 11 predicted proteins | sample SS_ome_10_FD_132414 | JGI IMG/M metagenome (GOLD analysis project Ga0180432, IMG submission 132414) | Hypersaline lake sediment archaeal communities from the Salton Sea, California, USA - SS_1_MS_2 metaG | ecosystem: Environmental > Aquatic > Non-marine Saline and Alkaline > Hypersaline >...
CGTGATGCCGAGGGCGGGAGTATCGTCGGTCGGCAGGACTCCCACGGCGAAGTAGCCCGCCGCACCGGTCTTGCAGACCAGCCTGTGCTGACCGACGCGCATCAGATCGGTGGTGAACTGCCCGGTACCTCCCACCATCTCGGGATGTGCCTGCATGGCGGCCACGGCTCGCCGGCAGGCCTCGCTGCGCCGATGGGAGAAGCCGGTCGGATCCACCAGTCCGGCGTAGGCGTGTGCTGCTCGCCACAGGGGGCACCCGAAGACGGGGACTCCGCACCCATCCACGGCCACCTCGATCCGGTCAGGCCTCATGCCCACGAAGTTGGCCACGGTGGCTCTGATCTGTACCTGGACGGGATGATCCGCGGAGGTGTAGTCGTCCAAAGGGTATCCCCGGTGGACTGCCAGCGCCAGCATGCCCGAGTGCTTGCCGGAGCAGTTGTTGTGCACCGCGCTCGGTTCCTCGCCCTTGCGCCAGAGTTCGCGCGCCGTCGGCTCGTGCATCGGTGGATGCACTCCGCATTGAAGAGCTCCCTCGTCGAGGCCGATCTTGCCGAGAATGCTTCTCACCGCATCGACGTGCATGGGCTCGCCGTTATGTGAGGCCATCATGACGGCCAGCTCTTTTTGGGTGAAGCCGTAGTGATCCGCGGCTCCCGTCTCGATCAGAGGCACGATCTGCAGCGGCTTGGCCGACGAGCGCATGAACACGACCTGCTCAACGTCTCCCAAAGAAGCCCGAATGACGCCGTCTCCATCCACTATGGCGATGACGCCTCGGTGACGCGATTCAACTAATCCGCCTCTGGTTAGCTCGACTAGAGTCTCCATCGTCTCTCAGTCTACTCCTCTCTGGAGGTCCCGGCCCGGCGCGTGAGTGCACAGGACGTGGTTGGTGATTGGTGCACCGATTATACCACGCGACCAGGATGTCCACAACTTCGGTCGTGGTTTGCCCGCCGTGAAGGGCCGGCGTTCTGGGACGGGTTTGTCCCCGGCGAGGGTCTTGACACAGCCGGTACGGCAAGGTACTATGTGAAAGAGAGGGTGCCCGTTCGCCAAAGCCTCCCGGTGAGGGGAGCCGGGCCATCGCAGTCGGCGCGAGCCTCTATCACTCCGGGGGCGGCTCCAGGCGGCGCCTGAACCGGCACGAAACGTAGTGACGGCCGGTTCGGATCGGAAGGGCAGGTTGGCCGTCCGCGTAGATTCGCGGTCTCGGGACTCCGCTGCGATTGGTGTAATGCCGGGAGGGGATGATGCATTGTCACAGGTGCGGGGAAGAAACCAGGGGACCGCGCTACTGTACCTTCTGCGGCGCGCCGCTCGAGCAGGCTCCGCCGATACCCACCGAGCAGTTCGTTCCGCCCCAGGCCAGGGAACCGGCTCGGGATCAGAGGGTGGAACCGGATGCACCGGTCGAGGCTGGCGTAGCTCGAGTGCTACGGAGTCGAGTGTTTCGGGACCGCCGGGTGTGGGTCGCCATTGGGCTGGTAGCGGTGCTGCTGATCGCGGCGCTGATCTGGCGGAGTTGCAGGAGGGACGTGAAGCTCGAGATGAAGCCCCTGCTGCCTGAGTTCTACGCCGGGCTGGAGGACTCTATCGCGATCAGGCCTGTCCGGGGAGCGAGTTCCAGTGGAGACGATGGCCCATTCTACGTTCTCCAGTTCGCCTCGGCTGCTCAAGCGGTGAGTGCTTGGGAGAAGATCGTCTCGTTGGCCGGGGCGGAGAAGGAGATCGCGCAGCTCGAAGGGAGCGTCGACCAGGCGGCCTGGATCGTTGGTGAGCGGGACAGCGAACTCTTCGGCCTGGACGAGGATCTCATCATAGTCGCTCGGATGGGAACCACGGATCCGGCCGAAGCGAAGAGGATGGCAGGCGACATCCTGAAGGGAGCGACCTCCAGGGCCGTCAAGGCAGCACTGGAAGACGTTTCGCTGCTTGTGCCCACTCGGGATTTGACGCCTCACGCAGTGCGGACCCCCACGGCCACCGGTAGAGCCACGAGCAGGCCCACACGCACGCCGACCCTTCGGCAGAAGACTGCGACGCCTCGCTCGACCGCCACACTCACTGTGAGCGAGGTCGTGGTCCATCTGCCCCGCTGCCCCGATGCACAGGCCAGTCTGGCGCGCATCGAGGTGGACACGGCGAAAGGAGAAGTCCGCTTCGAAGGCTCGACGGCGATACCCGAGGCCCAGTTCGACTACTGGAAGGTGGAGTGGTGGCCTGCGGCGAGTGGAGAGGAATCCGCGAAGCTGGTGGGCGGGACGGTGCATCGTACCAGGATCTCCAAAGGGAGGCTCCTGACCTGGGACGCTTCGGAACTGCCTGTGGGTAACTACCGCGTTAGGCTGCGGGTGGTCCAGAAGGACGGTAACTACCAGGAGTGTCTGAGTACCATCCGCTGGCCGGCGAAGGTCGTCAGCAGGCCAACTGCATCGCGCACACCCCGCCCTTCACCGACCGGGACGAGGGGGGCGCCGACCCGCACGGCCACGCCGACGGTCTACATGATCCACTTGCCGGAGGTGGTCAAGGAGCACTAGCTGGCGGACTGTGGGCGCGATCCCGCCGAGCTACCCTCCTCCCAGCATTACCATGAGCACCACGTCGTCGCCGTCGCGCAGACGGGCATCCAGATGCTCGTAGGTCACCCAGGTCTGGCCGTTTATCAGCGCCTGGACCGCGGGATCGAGTCGGCCTCCGGCGTCGAGCAATGCCTTCTCGGCATTGCGACCGTACCTGGCGATCAGGTGATCGATCAGATCGCCGACCGTATCCCCCACGAACTGCACGTCCAGCTCCTTGCGGCCTATCGCTTCCGGCAGAGCAGGGAGGAGGACTCTCAGGTGCACCTTCACCGGCTCGGACCCTCCGTGTCGTGGTTGCTCGGTCTGGGGGGCACGCGCTGGCGACCGGGGAGCAGCCCTTGCATCGTCTCACCCAGCTCGTATCGCCGGCATCTGGGACAGAGCGCGATGGTCTCCTCTCCGGTGGTCCCCAGCAGCCGCTTGAGGTGCCGGGAGGTGTGCTGAGGACAGATGTACTGGCCGCAGCGCCGGCAGAAGGAGCCGAAGCCGGTGATTCCTGCCCGGATGCTCAGGTGACGAACGGCATCCACGAAATCGCGGAAGCGCACGCCGGCCGGGCACAGGTCGGTGCACACATCGCAGGTGAGGCAGAACCAGATCCCTGGATCCCCAGACGTCTCGTGGCCCAGAAGGACGCGCTCGATTACACCGCGCGGCGAGACCTCGTACGAGAAGTCGGCGAATATCTCTGCCATGGGACAGGCAGAGACGCACTTGCCGCACTCGACGCAGGTGAGGAGTCCGTACTGCGCTGCGAGCTGCTCGACGGGGCCTTCCGATGCGCGATCGTTTGTCACTGGCATCTTTCTATCGAGACGGCGCAGATCTTGTACTCCGGGATCTTGGCCACCGGGTCCAGGCGTCGATGAGTGAGCACGTTGGCCGCGCTCTCCGCGAAATGGAACGGAACGAATACCTGCCCTCTCGATACCCTCTGGGTCACTCTGACCTTGATTTCGATTGCGCCCCGGCGAGACGCAACTCTCACCGTGTCTCCGTCCAGTACCTTCAACTGCCGGGCATCGTGGGGACTGAGCTCGACGAAGCCGCCGGGCACCTCTCGGTCGAGGCTGGGCGAACGCCGCGTCATGGTCCCCGTGTGATAGTGGAAGATGAGACGACCGGTGTTGAGCACGAACGGGTACTGGCGGTCCGGTTCTTCGGCCGGCCCGCGGTGATCTACCGGCGTGAAGAGGCCGCGGCCTCTGGCGAATTCGTCGCGGTGCAGGTACTCGGTCCCTGAGTCATCGGGTGATTTGCAGGGCCAGCGCAGCCACTCCCTCTCCAGGCGCTCGTAGGTTATCCCTCCATAGATCGGCGTGAGGGAACCGATCTCCGCCATTATCTCCCTCGGCGAGCCGTATTCGAAGCCGTCGGCGCCACAGTGCTTCGCCACCTGGCAGATGATGTGCCAATCCGACTTCGCGTTTCCGGGCGGCTCGATGACCTTCCGCATGCGCTGGATGCTGCGGTCGGTGGACGTCACGGTGCCGTCTCGCTCGGCGAAGCTGCTGCCCGGCAGAACGACGTCCGCCAGCTCGGCGGTCTCGGTCAGGAAGATATCCTGCACGACCAGGAAGTCCAGGCTGCCCAGTGCTGTGCGGACGTGGTTGAGATCAGGGTCAGAGAGCAACGGGTTCTCGGCCATGATGAACATGCCCCGAAGCGCGCCCTCGGCCGCCGCGTTCACCATCTCGACCAACGTGAGGCCCGGCCTGGACGGAAGCCCGGAAGCGGCTTGCCAGGCAGTCGCGAACTTACCGAGCACCCGTTGATCGGTCACCTTCTGGTAGCCGGGAAGGACGTTGGGCAAGCCACCCATGTCGCAGGCGCCCTGAACGTTGTTCTGGCCCCGCAGTGGATTGACTCCCGTGCTGCGTCTGCCCACGTTTCCCGTCAGCATGGCCAGGTTGGCCAACGAGAGCACGTTGTCGGTGCCGGTGGTGTGCTGGGTAATGCCCATGGCGTAGACGATGGCCGCTCGATCGGCGCCCGCGTAGAGGCGTGCCATCTCGTGCAGTCGGTGGGCAGGTATGCCCGATATGGCGGCGACTCTCTCAGGTGGGTACTCGATCAGCCTTTCTTCCAGTTTCTCCACACCCTCCGTTCGCCGCGTGATGAAGTCGCGATCCTCCAGGGCCTCGACGAGGATGATGTGCATCAACCCGTTGATCCAGGCCACGTCGGTGCCGGGCCGGGGGCGAGCGAAGATGTCGGCAAAGGTGGCCAGGTGAGTGCGCCTGGGATCCACGACGATCAGCTTCGCTCCCTTCCTCTTCGCGCGCAGGATACGGGCGCCGATGAGCGGGTGGTTCTCGGTGGTGTTCGAGCCGGTGACGAGGATGCAGTCGGCGTCCTCGAGCTCTGGAATGGAATTGGTCATTGCCCCGCTGCCGAAAGCTGTGACCAGACCGGCCACGGTGGGCGAGTGTCAAAGCCGGGCGCAGTGATCGATGTTGTTGGTGCCGATCACCGCGCGGGCGAACCTCTGGAGCAGGTAGTTCTCCTCGTTGGTGCACTTGGCCGAGCAGAGAAAGGCCAGACTATCGGGTCCGTGCTGGTCCCGGATGGCGAGGAGGCGTGAGGCCACCAGGGACAGCGCCTCGTTCCAGGTGGCTTCTCGAAAACCGTTGCCGGACCTCACCAGGGGGGTGGTCAATCGATCGGGGCTGTTCACGTGCTCGTGAGCGCTCCAGCCCTTGATGCACAGCCGTCCCTGGCTGAGCGGATGGGTTCTATCGGGGATGGGCTGTCCGAGCACGTCGTTGAGTACCGGGACGTGCATGCCACAACCGCATCCACAGAAGGGGCAGGTCGTCTGTACGGTTCTATAGCTCACGGATCGGTGTCTCCTCCAGAGTGGTTACCAGCGGTGATTTCGCTTGGATATCCAGGCCAGGCTGATAGTCGAACAACTCCCCGAGACTCACACGTAGCAGGGTGTGAAGCGTGGTCAGGGGGATGTCCATCGGGCAGGCGGCTTCGCAGGCGCCGCATCCAACGCACTTGTCGGCGACGTGGTAAGCGCGGATCAGATGGAAAGGCAGGCCCGGTGGGATGTGGCCGCGTTGAACCCAGCAGGCGTCTTCGAGAGCGCACTCGTCGCAGATGCAGACCGGGCAGACGTTGCGGCAACCGTAGCACTTGATGCACCGGTCGAATTCGCGTGTCCAAAAGGCGAGGCGAGCATCGATGCTCTGGCTCATCAGGTTCCTCAGGCTCTCGTTGTCCTCGGGCGCCACGCCGTCGCCGCTCTCACCGACGTCGGTGCGCTGAGGATAGGGGCGGGCGCACGTGCACCGTCGGGCTTGAGCCTCAGAGCAAGCCAGGCCGATCATGGTGAGCCGGTGCAGATCGATCTGATTGAGCTTGGCCATCTCGATCAATGCACGCTCGTCACAACCTCTGACCACCACACCCAATTGCCCCTCCGCAAGGGTGGACAAGGCCGCTCGACAAACGAGGGCCAATGGGTAGCGAGGCTCCAGTACCAGCCTCGCGAGCGACACATCGAGATCACCGGGCTCACCGGGTGGCACGGTGAACACGTGTGGGCCGACACGACCGTGTTCGGAGCGCAGGCCGACCACCCCGACTACCCGGCCGCCGAGGAGCAACTCCCTCGCTATCCGGCGTACGTCCTCAGCATGCGAGTCGCGTTCTTCCATCACTCCTGCCCAGAGCCGTAGCGCCCCAGAGACCGACCTTTGCCCCAGTACTCGTTGCCGGTGAAGAGGATGGGCTCCAGTTTGTGGTTGTCGATCCGCCCTCGCGAGTCTGCAATGTCCGTGTCGAACTGGACCGCGACCACCCTGCCGATGAACAGGTCATGACTCCCGAGCGGGATCGTATGCGCCAACTTGCACTCGATGTTGAGCGGGCATTCGGCGATAATGGGAGTTCGTACCTCCGACCCCGGAGCGGGGGTCAGCGCCGGCCGAGCGAACTTGTGCACATCGCGTCCGGAGTTGAACCCGCAGTACTCCACCTCGTCGAGGAGCTGCTCGCCGGGAACGTTGAGCACGAACTCACCCGTTTGCCGGATCAGCCCGTGCGAATGGCGGATCGGCCGCACTCCGATGCCGATGTGTGGAGGAACGGAGCACAGGATGCCGGTCCAGGCGATGGTGATGATGTTGGCTCGATCGCCGTGTCCGCACGTCACCAGCGTGACGGGCACGGGCCGCAGTGCTGCGAATGGCTTCTTCACGATCTTGGGCATGTGTCTTGCCTCTCTCCATGTGGTAGTGCCTGTTGGCCTGGATGCTCGGTTGCGGGCGCCTCTCGCGCCTGAGAGCAGACCGGTCCCAGCTCTCTCACTCTGCCGATGAACTGGGTCACCAGTCTCTGGAACTTCCGTGCCTCGGAGGCGGAGACCCAGTCGACCAGTAGACGATCTGGATGGATCCCGATGTAGGTCAGCAGCTCCTTCAGCAATGCGAATCGCTTGGCGGCCCGGTGGTTCCCGCTGGTGTAGTGGCAATCGCCGATGTGGCAACCCAGTACCATGACGCCGTCGATGCCGTCGGACAGGGCCTTGATGATCCACTCGGGCGCCACCCGCGCGGAGCACATCACGCGGACGACGTGGAAGTCGGGCGGCATCTGTAGGCGCGAAACACCCGCCAGGTCGGCCCCGGCATAGGAGCACCAGTTACAGCAGAATGCAACGATGCGAGGAGTGAAGGCCTCGTCGTCCATGTCGCTCCTATCCGCTCACGCAGACTTCGAGCATGCGCAGCATCTGTTGATCGGTGAAGCCTCTCTGCTGCATGGCGCCGTTGGGGCAGGCGGCCACGCAACTCCCGCAGCCCTTGCACTGTACTGGATTGACACCGGCCACCTGGAGCATCGTCGAGCAGGCCATGCCGGGGGTGGGAGAACGATGGTGCAGCTCGATGGCGTTGTAAGGGCAGGTAGGCACGCAGGTGCCGCAGCCTGTACAGCGGTCCGGATCGGAGAACGCCGTGATCGCCTCTGCCGTGACCGAGCCCGCTTGCATCAGGATGGCCGCCTTTGAGCAGGCCGCATAGGCCTGAGAGATGCTCTCGGCGACGTCGGCAGGCCAGCGGGCTGTGCCGCAGACGAACACCCCATCTGTGGCGAACTCTACAGGGCGCAGTTTGATGTGCGCCTCGAGGAAGAAGCCCGCTTCCCCCAGCGGGACCTTCAGCAGATGGGACGTGCTCTGATTGTCGAGCCCGGGAATCAGTGGCGTGGTGAGCACGACGAGCTCACTTGGCACCCTCGCCTCTCTTCCCCGCAGAGCATCCCAGACGATCGTGGCCTCGGCGTCGTCTCCCCCGACTATCTGCGGGGGGCGATCCAGATCGTAGCGCAGGAAGCGAACACCCATCTGCATCGCCCGGCGGTAGTATCGCTCGAACTCGATGCCGCAGGTCACCATGTCCCGATGCAGCACGTAGACGCGAGCGTCGGGGTTTCTCCGCCTCAGTTCGGCGGCATTCTTGAGAGACGTCATGCAGCAGACGCGCGAGCAGTAGGGTCGCTCCGGAGTGCGGGCCCCCACACAGTTGATGAAGACCGCGCTCCCAACGCGAAGTGCCTCGGTCTCCAGCCGTGCCTCCAACTCCGACTGCGTGAGTACGTTGGGGAAGCGACCGTAGCCGTAGAGGCCGATCGGTAGTAGAACGTCGGCGCCGGTCGCCACGATGATCGTACCCACGTCGAGTGTGCGGCGATCATCGCCCGTAGCAACGGTCGCCCGGAAGCTGCCCACGTACCCGCCGACTTCCTGGACCGTGGCGGGCATGTGTACCGTAATGGCCCGGTCGTCTTGCACCGCTCGTATGATGGGCTCGATCAGGTCCGATGCGTCTTCGTCCGTGGGGCAGAGCCGGTGCAGTTGGGCCACGACCCCGCCCAGTCGTTCCGCCTTCTCGACGAGGTGGACGCGGAAGCCTTGGCGGGCCAGGTTCACTGCTGCCGTCAGGCCGGCTATGCCTCCGCCAATCACCAGTGCAACGGGAATCACCGCGCTCTCGGTCTCTTCTTGGGGCTCGAGTAGGAATGCCTTGGCGACCCCCATTCGGACCAGTCGTTTGGCTTTCTCTGTTGCGGCTTGACTTGTCTGGGAGTGGATCCACGAGCAGTGCTCTCGGATGTTGATGAATTCGAAGAGATAGCGATTGAGCCCGGCCTCGGCACAGGCGTTCTTGAAGAGTGGCTCGTGAGTTCTGGGGGTGCAGGAGGCGACGACCACCCTGTTGAGCCGGTGCTCCAGGATGGCTTGCTTCAGGGACGATAGGCCTTCCTCCGAGCAACTGTATGCATTGGCCTCCGCGTGGAACACGTGGGGCAGCGTGCGCGCGTGCGTGACCAGCTCCGGTACGTCCACCACGGCGCCGATGTTGGTGCCGCAGTGACAAACGAACACGCCGACCCTGATTTCCCCCAACTCTCGCATCCTCCTAGCCTGCCCGCACGGTGGCACGTGCCCAATCCATCTCTGCCACGCGTGCCGCGACGGCCGAAGCCTGTGCCACGCTATCGGGTATGTCCTGTGGGCTGTGACAGTAGCCACAGGCAAAGATGCCCGAGACACTCGTGTCCCAAGGGCGACGCATTGGGCTCGGCAGGCCTACGAATCCATGTTCGTCCAGTTCGATCCCCAGCACATCAGCCAGGTCTCGCTGACCTCGCCGGGGTATCAGTGCCTGACACAGCACCACCAGGCCAACTTCCATCTCCAATACCCGTTGGGTGGTGGTGTCTTCATAGTGGACGACCGGGTTGCCGGTGTCTTTGCAGTGCGTGATGGACCCGGGTCTGCTCCGGATGTATGCTACGCGGTACTCCTCGCGAGCCCGCGCGACGTACTTCTGGAATCCCTTGCCGGCAGCTCGCAGATCGGTGTAGAAGACGTAGGATCTCAGTTCAGGATCGTGCTCGTTGGCCAGGATGGCCTCCTTGGTAGCGAACATGCAGCATACGCTGGAGCAGTAGGGATTGTGATTCACGTCGCGCGAGCCCACGCACTGGATGAAGGCAACTGAGCGCGGATGTTCTCCGTCCGAGGGTCGCAGCAGCCTGCCGGACGTGGGGCCTGAGGCCGATACCAGTCGTTCGTATTGCAGGCTGGTGATGACATTTGGGATCCTGCCGTGGCCGTACTCCTCTAGCTGAGAGGCATCATAGGGATCGAAGCCGGTGGCGATGACGATCGCTCCGACGACCATGTGGATGGTCTCCTCTTGCTGCCCCCAGTCTATGGCGCCGGCCTCACAGACCTTCTCGCACAGGCGACAGGGCCCCTTCTTCGGGTTCACGGCGCTGACCTTGTCCCGATTGCTCAGGTAGATGCAGTGGTCGGGGTCGATGGTCATCTTGCGAGGCAGCGCTTGAGGGAAGGGAAGGTAGATGGCGCGTCGATGGCTCAGCCCGAAGTTGAACTCGTCATCCACCTCTCGGGGGCATCTCTCTACGCACTCTCCGCAGCCGGTGCAGCGGTCTATGTTGACGTAACGTGGCCTTCTGAGCACTCTTGCGCGAAAGCTGCCCGCGCGGCCTTCGACCAGGATGACTTCGGAGTAGGTCAGCAGGTGGATGTTCTCGTGCGTGGCGCACTCGGACATCTTGGGTGCCAGGATGCAGATGGCGCAGTCGTTGGTGGGGAAGGTCTTGTCCAACTGCGCCATTCGGCCGCCGATGGAAGGGGTGCGCTCGACCAGGTAGACCTCAAAACCCATTCTGGCAAGGTCAATGGAAGCTTGAATGCCGGCGATGCCTGCGCCCACAACGAGGACGGCTGGACTCATGATATGGCCTGTCTACGGGCTTCTGCTGAAGGATCTTTTCATCACCTCAGAGTGCCTCAGTGCGGCGGCTCGCTTCTTGGCGAGATTGAGCGAGCTGGCGGGTACATACCGGAGCGCTTCGGGACCACAGAAACGGACGCAAACGGGATCACCATCACACAAGTCGCATTTGATCACCTGGTGGTTCACGGTGTCGATTCCCATGCCACCGAGTGGGCAAGCGATCACGCACAGCTTGCAGCCAATGCAGAGATCGTAGTCTATCGATACGCGGCCAAGGGTCGGGTCGCGAGTCAAGGCATGTGTAGGGCAGACGGCCAAGCAGGGCGCATCCTCACACTGCTGGCAGACCATGGGTAGCTCGAATCCCTGTAGTGGCCATTTGACGATGTGGATGCGGGAGCGTGTCGGGTTGTTGGCTCCTGTGTGTTGCACCGCGCAGACCATCTCGCACAGGCGGCAGCCCGTGCACCTCGTGTGGTCCACCAGTAGGGTCTTCTCCATTCGGGATCTCCTATAGCAGATGTGAGGGCTCGTGGTCGAGGCCGAGCCGGGTCAGA
>Ga0180432_10010695_pt1 | contig 10929 bp, 7 predicted proteins | sample SS_ome_10_FD_132414 | JGI IMG/M metagenome (GOLD analysis project Ga0180432, IMG submission 132414) | Hypersaline lake sediment archaeal communities from the Salton Sea, California, USA - SS_1_MS_2 metaG | ecosystem: Environmental > Aquatic > Non-marine Saline and Alkaline > Hypersaline >...
CACATTGAAGAGCGGCTCAACGCTCTCGCAATCCCACACTTCCTCCAGCTTCATCCCCTGTTTCACACTCTCAGCTAACCTGAACTCGCCCCTCCTCAACCCGTCGTGCTGATCCCCTGTGAAAACGCTCCTCGGCATCACGAACGCGATTGCCCCGCCCTCTTTGAGATACAGGTCAGCGCCCCGCACCAGAAACAACGCCGCGATCTCCAGGTGCGTGATCAGGTGTCCCCTCCCCGTCAGCAGCTTGTATCGCTGTGTGACCTCCCGCTTCAGAAACGCTTGGTAGCCTGGCGCCATGTACCGGTATGAAATCCACGGCGGATTCCCCACAACGAAGTCAAACCTCCCTTTGAAGAGCAGCGGCTTGTAGAAGTTCTTCAGCACGAACGCCCAAATCGTGTCCCGTCCTCTCTCTATGAACCCCTTCAGAACACTCGCCACCTCAAGCAGCCTATCGACCACTCGCTCATCCGTCGCCCCCTCAAAACCCTGCGCCCGCAGGAACCCCGCAAATCCATCCCTCCCTATTTCCCCCTTCCCGCTCCCCTCAGCGAAATCCCTCGCCAGCTCCACCCCCCGATCAAACAGTTCTTCCTTTTCCAGCAACGCGCTGTCCAGGTACAGGGCTTCCTCGCCCAACTGCGCCTCGTAAATCTCCCGTTCCGCCGAGAACATCCCTCGCTCCGGGAGTTTGACCGTATCGCTCAGGTACACCGGTATGCTCACCGCTCCCCGCTTTGGCAAACCGAGCAAGTCCCCAAGCGCCAGCACGTAGTTCGTCTTCGCCACGATCACCGCCAACGGGTGAACGTCCGCGCCGCACGCCGACCGCAATATGTGCTTCAGCGTTCTTACCGAACTCCCCAGCCTCTCCTTCTTCTCCTTGATCAGGAGATAGAGAAATGTCCCCGAACCGCACGCCGGGTCCAGAAACGCGCCTTTCTCGTTCTCCTCAAGCAGCCGGTTCACCATCTTGTGCGCCAGCCAGTCCGGCGTGTAGTACTCGCCAAGATCGTGCCGCGTCTCCGGGTCCACCAATTCCTGATAGAGCGCCTTCAGGACGTCCTCAGACAGCTCCCTCAGGTTGTAGTTCTTCAGCAGGCTGAACAGCCACCGCGCGCAGCTTAGGCCCACCTCCGTCGCCCCTTCCCTCACCACCCAGGCGAAGAAGTCCTCTTCAATGAAATTCCCTATCGCGTACCGCTTGAACAACTTCCCGCTCAACATCTCCAGGATTTCTTCTTCCTTCGGAAGCTTCTCCGAGCCGCTCATCCTCGCCCACGCCATCAGCTTCGCCAGCGTCGCCAAGTACGTATGCCTCATAAACAGCTCGCTGCTTCCCACTTCTCCCCCGTAGACGATTCGCAGGTATTTCTCCCACGTCTCGAATACCACCGCAAAAGAGCTTTCCTCCTTCAATTCCTCCCACGCCGACGACAACCGCCCTACCACCGTTCGGAACGCATGGCTTCCCGGTCCGAAATCCCGCACGATCGCTTCAGTCGTCGGCGGAAGAAGCTCCTCCCTCAGCAAGTACCTGTCCAGCCAGAAATACACCTCCGCTCCCGTCATCTCACCCCAATCCACTTCCTCGACAACATCGAGACTCACGTCCTCTGGTTCGACATTCTCCTTCCCTCTCTCTCCCAGTCTCGGCGTATACGTCACGAACCTCACGCCGTCCGTGGCCATGCAGATGTAGGGCCTTCGCGAACGCCTTTCCTCTCTCGACCACAGAATCGACACGTACCGTCTCAACTGCTCTTCCGCTTCTTCCCGCTTCTTCTTCAAGTCCGACTCGAACTCTATCACCACGTTCCCGAATAGGTTGTCCACTTTTCCCCGCAGGAACCTATCGCGCTCGTTGCCCCTTACATACTTCTCAATCCCTTCCACGTACTTCTCGATAAATCCCGGCTCCTGACCCACCAACTGTTGCGCCACCATCCCGAACCGGTGAGAACGCGCGCTTTCCGTGTTCAGCTTCGAGCATTGACCAACGTACTTCTTCACTATGCCGTCCCATTTCCTTTCCCGCGTCTCCGGAATCCGCGCGCCCTTCTCCCTCAATTTCGACTTCTTCTTTGCCATCAGTTCTGCCCCTTCTGTCGCTTGCCGAGCCGACGGGCCAACTCGAACGCCGCCGCTATCCTTATGATCTTCACGTCCGACAGCCCCTTGACCTCCAATAGCCGTTCCAATGGCTCATTCGCCATGCCCTCCAACGAGCCGTACCTCTCAATGATCTCGTTCGCAATCTCAACCGCCGACTTCCCCCGCACCCCCGTCCCCACCAAAATCGACAGCACCTCCGCATCCGTCAGACTGCTTCCCCCTTCTTCTCTCAACTTCCCGCCCGGATGCGTCCATTTCTTCATCGCTTGAACCCCTTCTGATAGTCGCGTTGGGGTCGCATTCCCTCAGCTTCCTCTTCCCGCCCTGCTCCCTCACCATACCCGGAGGCCATACGTAAGTCCTTTATTCCCCGCGCCTTACGACGTACTAACATGCATTCTATCACTCTGCTTGGCCACACATCCATTACGTTGGCTCAGACATTTCCGGCTCCCGGTCTGCCGTCCCTCTCCGCCAGGTTCGGGTATGCACACGAGCAATCGAGCCTGAGCCATCGCGACAGATCCTCCGGAGTCCAATCCAGCGGCTGGAGGCTGTATTTGAGATCGCGTCTCATTACCTTTTGCGTCTTCCTCACCTTGATCGCAAGCTCGCGGCACAACCTGTTCCCCTGATGCAGGAAGTAGTACTTCTTCCGCCACTCCAACGTCCCGCCCGGCTTGACTTCCTCGTGATGGTCGTACAGGTAAAACGTCAGTCCGCCGTCGCCGTCGATCCGCGTGATCTGCACCTCGCTCGCATGGATCACAAGCGGCAGCGCACTCGACCGGTACGACACGATCCCGTGGTGCTGCTCGCATCCGTCGAAGAAGTAATCGCGCCTTCCCATCAGCAGCACGCTCTCCTCCACCGGCGTCCCCCACACGATCACGTCCTCGCCGTCACAGCAGAACGGTATCTCCAAGTCCCCGATCGAAATGTTCTCCTGAACCGCCGGCTGATCCAGGTTCTTGAGGTAACTCTCCGAGCACATGTCGAACACCACAAGCTCTTCCAGCTTCAAGTCGCTTCGTATCTCTCCAAGCGCGTCGACCTTCTCGCTCGTCAGCAGAGCCGCGTTATTTGGATCCTTTATGAAGTCCGGCGACTCGAACGTGTTCATGTTCACGCCGCTCTGCCTCGGGTAAATCTTACCCAGGTACTTGTCCATCAGTTCAGAATCGCAGGCCAACGCGCGCACTTCCTTCGACAGGTGTCGGCACAGGAAATCAATGCAGTCCGGGTTGACCTCCGGGTAACACGCGACCCACATCCTCTCCGGCTTTTCCGAAAGCGGGATGACCCCGAAGCTGTAGGCGACCACCGGCGGTATCTTGGAGATGAGTCCCTGATCCGAAGCCGCGCGCTTGAGCGCTCTCGCCATCGCCGACTTGTTCACCTCGGCCCCTCCCGCTTTCAGCTCAATTCAATCACGCACTCCGCCGCTTGGCCCCACTCTCGACCCGCGAACTGCACCGACGCGGTGACGACATGCCGCCCGCTCGAAAGCCCCGTTCCCGGCACCAGCGTAAATCCCGCGCTCTTCCTCCCTCGTCCCGCGATCTCAAACCTTGCCTCGTCCGGACTCACGTTCCACCCTTCGCCGGCGACCAAACTCACTCGCGCTCCCTCGCGTCCGGGCAGGTGATTCGTCACCGTCACCGTCAGCGGCAGCGGCTCGCCTCGCGCGGCCTCGCTGACGTACGGCTCCATCGAAACCCACTCGCGATCGATTCCCCACTCGTAATCCGGCAGCCCGATCAGATTCTCCAGAGCGCGTTCCAGATTCCGCACCCACTCGCCGAAAGACGCCAGCATCCGATCGTCGACGTCGTACGCCGCGCCGCGTCCGTGCGCCGCAATCAGAACGTCCGGCCGCAGCGCCATCATCTTCCGCGCGCTAGGCAAAAGTCCTTTCCGGATCGAAGCACGGCTCGCCGGCACAAACGACCCCTGCAATTTTCTGCCCTGCACAAGATTCACGTTGTCGCCGCAGAAAAGCACGCGCTTGCCGTCCAGCTCGACCAGCAAGCCCGACGCGTAATGCGTGTGGCACGGGAAATGAAAGGACGTGAAATGATGCCCGCCCCAATCGAATTCCTCCATTTCGCCGAGCACGCGGTTAACTTTGACCGGGTCCGGATTCAAGCCCGGAAGCTTGTAGCGCTTCGGATTCTCGAGCGGACCAACCACGTGAGAATCCGCCCACACTTCGAACGGTTCCTTGTCCAAAAGCTCCTTGAAACCGCCGTGATCGGGGTGGAAATGCGTCGGGTAGGCGACTTCGATCCCGCCGAATCCGAACTCTTTTCTTCCCTTTTCGATCATGTCTTCGTTGCCGTACGAATAGTCCACTAGAAACACTTTTCCGCTGTCGCCGAGGATTCCGAACGACGTGTTTCCGAGATAAATCAGGTGCGGCGAAATCCATCGCGGGACGGGTTCGCGAGTGTGAACGGTTTTGCGAAGAACGGCCTCGTAGACGTCGGAAACGCGGTCCTTGAGCTGCGTCAGCGCGCTTGCAGGCTCGGAAATCGGCTCGCCGTGGGCCGGCAGAATGAGGTCGAGATTTTCGCGAAGAAGCCGGTCGCAGGATTCGATTTGCCGCTTGAAACCCTGGTCCATGCCCATTTCGGTGACTGTGCCGTCGGCGGCGGTAGAAAGAATCGGCGTCAGGTAATTCCAGTGCATGTCGTGATAGGTCATGGTTTTGCCGGGCGCGAAAATCAGATCACCGGAAAAGGCGATGCGTTTGCCGGTCAATTCGACGACGTATGACAGTGAGCCGCGCGTGTGGCCGGGGGTTTCGACTGCGCGAATGTCGATGCCTCTCCAGCGAAAAACGTCGCCGTGGTTCAAGTCGTGATTTACGTGAATGTTCCACGTGGAACAGTTACGGTCCGAATAAACACCGTGGTAAGAGAAGAGTGTGGTCTTTTTCCAGAATTCCTCGGCCTGGTCGAAGTATTTGCGCTCGGCGGCGGGCACGGCAATCTTGGCTCCGCGTTCGATGGCGAGGCAATCGCCCTGGCAGCAGTCGCGGTGGAAGTGCGTGTGGAGTATCCAGTCGAGGCGTTTGGCTTTCACGCGGTCGAGAAAGGAAAGGGCGCGGCCGGTGCCGAAGTCGATGGCGATGGCGGCGTCGGCGGCCCGTATGAGGTAGACGTTGCAGATGTCGTCGATGACGAATATGCCCGGAAGCAGCTCACGAATCCCGCTCATCTTTCCTCCCTTGTCCAGTTGCGTTGCGGCCATTCAGTCCAACATTCCCCAAGCGATAATTGTAACAGGTTGGCCAGCATGGGGTGAAGGCTTGGGAACTGGGATGAGGGAAGCCTCTGGCCCGCTGTGTGACCCGGGGGCTACGAGATGTGAATTGCAGTATGGAAACAGCCTTCATTCCCTATCATTGACGTCAAGACACCAATGTGCTATGAGAAACCAGCCTGCCGCGGAGAATAGACTTCCGGAATTCGTGGCGGGCTTCGCCTGCGAATGGGGCGCGCGAGTGTGACAGTCGGGAGTAGGAAGTGGTGAGACGTGGCCGAAAGCGCTGAGGCTAAGGGATCGAATCACGCCGAGGGTGGGATTGGGTTCTGGCAGGTTATCCCCACGCTGTTGGTGGTGTTCTGCTTCTTCGTTTACGTAAACAGCAACACGCAGTCATACCTTGTGCTTGACGGGGAGGCGAACGCTCACGTGGCTCTGAGCATCATAAGGACGGGAGATTTCAACCTGGATGAGTTTAAGGGTCTGCACAACCTATCCATGAGGCTTGATGAGAAGGGCCGATTTCGGGGCGGCCACTACAGTGTAAGAGTTGGAAGAGGGGGACATTACGTGTCAGGCTATCCGGTAGGAAATGCGGTCATGGCGGCTCCGGTATTCGGATTTCTGCTTCTGTTCACGGACATCAACTACGTGCCCCGGATGAGCGTGATTGCGATGAGCCTGATAGCTTCGTTTTCGGTGCTTTTCGTGTATCTGGCGGCATTGCGGCTGACGAAGAAGCGGTGGGCGCTCTCTATCAGCCTGGTGTACGCGTTCTGCACGGTGACGTGGAGCGTGAGCAGTCAGTCGTTCTGGCAGCATGCTGCCGCGCAGCTTTGCCTCTCGGCAGCCTTGTTCTTCCTTCTGGTTTCGGAGGAGAGAGGGTGGGGTCTGTACGGGGCAGGATTCGCGGCCGGATACGGAGCGTTCACGCGGCCACTGCTGGCAGTGCCGGGCGTGATCATGTTCATGTATGCCGCGTGGAGATACCGGCTTGAGGCGTGGAAGTTCGTGGCGGGGGCACTTCCAGGCGTGGCGGCAATGGGGGGCTATTCGTGGTGGTACTTCGGAGCGCCGTGGAGATCCGGCAGGGAGGAGTATGGCCTGCACGCTTTTACGGGGAACTTCGCCGAAGGCCTCAGCGGGCTGCTTGCGTCGCCTGCCCGGGGGCTGCTGATGTACAGTCCGGTGTTCGTCCTTCTTCCCGTTGGGGCTTGGCTGGGGATGCGGAAGCCGGGGGAGAGGCACTACTACCTTCTCCTCAGCTTGCTCACGGCGACCTACGTGGCTTTGCTGTCCAAATGGTTCATGTGGTACGGCGGGGGATGTTTCGGGTACCGATTGCTTTCAGACGTGACCCCGGCAATGTGCCTGCTTCTGATACCTGCATTCTCGTGGATTTGGAATCGCAAGGCCAGGAGGGGGGTGCTCGTAGGACTTGTTCTGTTGTCCTGGTTCATCAACTTTTTGGGGGCAAATTACTACAATTATTACTGGGATACCGACCTCGACGAAAGGGACGTGGCGGTTCGTCTTTGGGAGTGGAGAGACTCTCCGGTCCCGTTCCTGTTCAGCAAGATGCTCGCAGCCGAGTTCAAAGTGTACATCGGGGCGTACGACCCTCAGAACGCGCGCCAGCCTCCGACTCCGAAGAGCTACTTCCGGTTCGTCGGGGGTAAGTATCTGTTTTTCCTGCTCGAGTAGGTTGGGGAAAGGCAGGACCGAGGGAAGGCAGTCTGGAGGCTGTAGGCCGGAGGCGGGAGGAAGAGCAGGCTGGAGGCTGGAGGCCGGAGGGGAATAGGCTGGAGACTGGAGGCCGAAGAAGAACAAGAAGGGGCTGAGATGATTGGGGTTTCGCCGAGTGGGAGCAAGAGATCGGATGTCAGGTCGACGAGATAAGTCTACAAGGATTTGGATCGTTCTGCGGCGAGGCGTTTTTTGATCTGGAGGATGGCTTCTCGGAAGGCGGCAAACCATGCGAGTGCGGCGGCTCGGCGAACTGTGCCTAACCGCCCCAGGCGCGCTATCTTAACTCGACTCCTCCCAGGAAGCAAAGGCTCCACACCAAGCCGTAGGGCCCTGAGGAGCATGTAGTATCCGCGATTGGTCACTCGGCTTTACCGAACCTCTTTTCACAATCGGACAAGAAGTGCTCCATTCGCTCGATGCATTGATTGAAGAAATAGAAGGCGTGAATGATATTCTGTCCGGGCACTCCGTACATATGCTGAAGCGCAACAAGATCGTCAACCTTCGCCCTGGCCTCAAATCTAATCCTACCGTCTTCAAACACGGCGTACAGGTGCCCTCCTCCGGGGAAATAGTCGCCATTCGGAGTCCTAACGAAGAATATACGCCGAAGAGCTACTCGGTGTTCGTGCAACTCCTCATTCCGCAAACTGAGGAGTTGGTCGTACCCCGGTATTTTCAAATGCCGTTCGCCGTTCCGCTTCCGCCGGCGCGAGGTTTTGCACTTTATCGGAAAGGTGTTCTCTTGCCACCAGGCATCGAAATCTGGATGACTTCCATACTCCTTTCTCATAAGCCCTTCCATGCTGCACAAGGCCGAAACGAAACCCAAGAAGTATCGCGCCACCTCATCTTCGGATGTAGCATTGTGCTTCATGTCACCGAGATACTTGCTTGCCTCTTCAAGCCTAATCCTTGCGTCGGACATCGTCTTCCTCGGGCGTAATGAATATCTAGGCTCAGTCGCCAGCTTTGTCAAGTGCTCTTGCGCTATATGGGCATAGATCGCCGCCGCAGCCGGGGACCGAAGGCCGCATGCCCGAGCGCGAGCTTCGACAGGATCGTCGGCGGTCTCATGGCCGCGCTGGCAACCAGCCTGGGCGTCATTCCGCTTTAGGCGATTGTTCGGTGGTGTCGATTCGTGTGAGACTGCCCTTAGCTGAGATGTATCTGCGAAACCATACTTCCAGTCGCAACCAGATCGCGACCATAAGTACAAGAAAAGGCACGAAAAAGACTAGCCCCAGTCTTACCGTTCCCTCAACCAAGCCGACTGCCAGCGCGGCAAACAAAAGACATACTCCAACGAAGATTCGCTTCGTGTGCGGAGCTGAAATGCGGTATTTCGCCTTACAACGGGAACATCTGAGACGGAAAGGAGTCGGCTGCCTTAGAGCCATTGAGAATGTAATCTCAGCACCACAATTCTCACATTTCATGATCCGCAGTCCCTTCCGAAGCCAATTCCTCAACCACTTCCCGGCTCGTCTACATATCTTCAACCACTGTTTCTTCCTGGCTTCTTCCCTTCGCCGCTTCCACAAGTGCTTGTCGCACGCCCGTGCTAGCTGCTGGAGCTCCTTCCCAAGATCGAACTCGTCCTTCTCTTTCCGTCTGGATATGATCCCCTTACCTAGTTCCTCCCACATGTTGCTGAACGTCTTTGGGTGGAAGCTAACGACCCATCGTTTCTCCACAAGTCCTTTCTCACAAAGCCAGGCGACTCTCTCAGCTGCGTAAGACAGACCCCGCCACAATTCACGGATGTCGTCTCCACCACCCTTACCTTCCGCCTGTAACTTCCTGATCTTATCCTGCCGTGGAAAGACTTCATCTCGCATGATCTCGCAGACTTCCGTCCACCCCTGTAGTCGCCACGACCTCCATACAAAGTAAGCATGAGCGATGGTAACCGCAACCAACAAGAAAGCCGGAACCAAGGCCGACGGGTTCTCCGACAGGAATTCCCAGAGCACCTTCGACCAAACAGCAATCGCGAAAAGGACACCCGCCGCTATGAACCGAAGGTATCTCATTCGGAGGCTTGTTCCTCTGCGAGCTTGGTCACGATTGCTGGCGTTCCCGTATCATAGCCGCGACTTTCTCACGGTTGCGGAGTCCGCGAAATTGAATCTCCATGCCTGCATGGCCCGCGCTGCCCAGAGCGAGTGTGCCGGTCCGAAAGATGCGCTGCAGTATGCTTTGCTCCACCTGCACAAGGCGAACATCCACATGCCGGACCTCGATGGTCTTCTTCGCTAAGATGCCTCTGCGGACGGTAGTGCGATGTGTTGTAACGGTAATTCTGGCGGCCTTACACCGTATCCACCACACAAAAAGGTAGAGCAGAATCGCAACAAGAACAAGAATGGCAAAGATCTTTGCGGCGTCAGCATCAACTTTACCCAGTGGCGAGTCGAACGCTCCGGAGAATGTGAGGATACAAAGAGCTAACAGCACCATAATGAACAGAGTCCTGCCGGGGTCTCCTCGAAGCATCGCCGGGTGCTCGGAATAGAGCTGGCATTCTGCTTGCGACGCTGGGACTTCGTCACGGGCAGCAATTTGGCGAATCGGGCAGCCGCATTGAGGACAACTTGACGCTTTGTCGGAAACCTGTCTTCCACACTCCCGACACTCGATCAGCGCCATTCCACTCCTCCTTCTTTCCCGTCTTGCTCAAGAAGTCGCCTGCCCTCGTGTCGATGTCCAGCACTACGACCTGTCGCCGGTCGGCGCGGGCCTGACCCAACGTGAGCGTGTGTACGCCGCTTTCCGTGAGAGTCAGTATCCTACTGCCCCTTTTCGCTGTCAACCACTAGATCATCTAGATTCGCGGCCGTTTCAGACGGCGTTTCGTTCGCGGAGCGCGGACCGATATGAGGCGTCTTGACAAAGGGTGCTGAGAATACGAGGATTGCGTGCGTTGTCCAGTGGGGAATCTTTGCCTGATGGTTTCGACTTGGAGGGAGAATATGAGGAGATGGATGTTGGTGTGCGTGTTGGCGCTGGTGGCTGCTGGGACGGTGACGCTGGTGGGCGCTGGCGCGTTGGCAGAAGAGGCGGGAGAGGCCGATCCGAGGGAACGGGTTCGGGCGCTGGAGTTGGAGGAGAAGCGGATCGAGTTGTTCCCTTTCGCGATCCATGGGTTCACGGTGACGGAGGAACGGAAGCCGCTGTTCTGTGAGACGGGGGCGAAGTGGGCGCGGGCGTGGACGGGGGTGCCGGACCCGAGCAGCCCGACGTATGAGGAGTTCTATCCGAAGAGGTGGGAGCGCCTGACCGAGTGGACGACGGTTCACAGCGAGTGCGGGGCGCAGACGATTCCGTGCGTGAACACGGGTCGAGTGCGAGTGTTCCCGGAGGAACGGCATGAAAGCTGGCGCAAGGGTTTGGTCGAGATGGTGGAGCGATACGACGGGGACGGGGTGGACGATATGCCGGGGCTCAAGATTCCGATCCGGTACTGGCAGTTCGAGAACGAGTGGACGTGGCGGTGGCAGGGGACGACGGAGGAGTTCATCGAGTTCTATCGGATTTCGCACGAGGCGGTGAAGGAGGCGGACCCGGGGGCGAAGGTGGTGCTGGGCGGGATGACGGCGATCGATGCGCTGGCGTTCGTGGACGGGTACACGGGGGAGGAGTTCATTTTGTACCAGGGGAAAGAGCTGAGTCCGGAGGACGTGCAGGAGATGCCGACGTTCGCGAAGCAGCGGGAGTTTATCGAGAGGGTGTTGAAGGAGGCGGGGGCGTATTTCGATATCGTCTCGTTCCACAAGTACGGGAAGTGGC
>Ga0180432_10010696_pt1 | contig 10928 bp, 7 predicted proteins | sample SS_ome_10_FD_132414 | JGI IMG/M metagenome (GOLD analysis project Ga0180432, IMG submission 132414) | Hypersaline lake sediment archaeal communities from the Salton Sea, California, USA - SS_1_MS_2 metaG | ecosystem: Environmental > Aquatic > Non-marine Saline and Alkaline > Hypersaline >...
TTAAAAAATTCTAAATTATTTTCAAGTAAATCTGAAGGAAAATATATTTTACCATACCCAGATCCTGAATAGGTCACTAATTGATTTTTATCTAGGACTTTTAGATGATGACGAACTGTTTTATAATCTAGTTCTAAGATTTTAGCAAGCTCATTTGCATTATGTGGTCTTTTTAAAAGTTCCTCAAGCAATCTTCCTCGATTCACACCACCAACTGAACCTGCTAAAAGCCACCATAAAAGTCGCTTTACTGCATTCATTAGATAAAACCTTTAAAAACAAAATAGATTGTTTTCTTAAAAATATTTATAAATTATTTTCTTTTAAAAATTCGTAATACTTTTCTACATAATTTATATACATCTATTTAGAATTTATCCAACTATATACAAATGGAGGAGGAGGTATACACTGGATTTAACAATAATATTTATTATCGGGGGAGCAGGCGCCATTGCTTTTTACATGGCATGGAGCATTGGTGCAAACGATGTTGCAAATTCAATGGCAACTGCAGTTGGAGCAAAAGCAATAACGTTCAAACAAGCAGTTCTTATTGCAGGAGTTCTAAACTTTATTGGAGCGGTGTTTGTTGGAAGTCATGTTACAGATACAGTAAGAAAAGGAATTGTTAATCCTGTTGGTATAAATAATCAAATACTCTTAATAGGTTTTATCTCAAGTCTATTTGCTGCTGCAATTTGGGTAACGCTTAGTACTTGGAAAGAAATGCCTATATCCACAACTCATTCAATCATTGGTTCACTGATGGGTTTTGGTCTTATAGCAGGTGGAACACAGGTTGTAATGTGGAACAAAGTAGGATCAGTAGTAGCAAGCTGGATCTTATCGCCTGTAGCTGGATGTGTCCTTGCATTTATCATTTTTAAAATAATTGTAAAAACTATTTTTTCAAAAGAGCACCCTGTTAAATCTGCAAAGATCGTAGGTCCAATTATTTTTGGTTTTACTGCTTTTTTAATTGTAACCTCTTTATTATTTAAAACTTCTCTAAGTAATAAGTATAATATATCTGAATCTCAGGGATTATTAATCGCAATTATTGTATCAATTATTTTTATTATACTCGGTATCCTTTTATTAAGAAAAATAAAAGAGAAAGGACCTGAAGATTATTCAACTGTAGAGGGTATTTTTAGAAAATTACAAGTTGGAACATCATGTTATGTTGCTTTTGCTCATGGTGCAAATGATGTAGCCAATGCTATTGGACCTATTGCCTCTATAATACCACTCGCACAAGGATTATCTATTGGTGATCAGGTTACAGTACCAACATGGGTTTTAGCTCTTGGAGGTGTTGGAATAGCTTTTGGTTGTATGACATGGGGCAGACGCGTTATGAGAACGGTTGGTAAAAGAATTACAATACTTACTAACACTCGTGGATTTAGTGTTGACTTTGGTGCAGCAACAACAGTATTGATCGCTTCAAAATTGGGACTTCCAATATCAACATCTCACACTGTTGTAGGTGCAGTCATTGGAGTTGGATTAGCTCGCGGACTAGAAGCAATTGATTTAAGTGTTATTAAAAAAATAATTATTTCATGGATTGTGACTTTACCAATAGCCGCTGGCACATCTATAGTAATTTTTTTATGTTTAAGAGTTATAGTTGGAATATAGGAGTAAGATATAATGAATGAAGAAAAGGATCATTTTAGAGTGCCTATACAAAAAACAATTAGAAAAAAATCTCCTTTTAATCAACTTTTAGAACACATGTGTATGGTAAAAAAATGTCTAGATATTCTTGGTGATGGACTAATTGACTACTATAAAGGAGACTATAAAGATTTTTCGAAAATTGCTAAAAGGGTGTCAGAAATAGAACATGATGCAGATTTAATTAAAAGCAATATAAGAAATCATCTTCCTACTTTTGTTTTCATACCTGTTGATAAGGGTAAATTTTTATGGGCTCTGAGAGAACAAGATGCTATACTTGATCACGCGGAAAATCTTGCACATATGCTTGAGATGAGACATACCAAAATACCAAAAGAACTTCAAAAACTGTTCATTGATCATGTAAAAATTGTTTTAAAAACTGTAAGTGCCATGGAAAAAGCAGTAAGCAATATTTGTGATTTATTAGAAACCGGATTTGTCAGACGTGAAAGACAACAAACAAAAGAGTTTATCTATAAAGTTCATGAATGTGAATATGAAGCTGATAAGAAAAAATATGAGATGACTAAAGGAATTTACAAACTCGAAAAGAAACTGGATCCCATGGATGTTTACCATCTTTTAAAAATTGCAGATTGGGTTGATGATATAGCAGATCATGCAGAAAATGTAGCTGATTGGTTACGAGCAATGATTGCAAAATAGCTAAATTTAATAATACATATATTTATATAATAGATCAACACTTTGCAATATTGTATTTAACAGAGGGAAAAATATGAATAAGGCAAATAATATTTTAAAGGCAGCTATAGTTCTAACTATCGCTCTTGCATTAATTATGCCAGGAGCAGTAATGGCAACTGATACGAAACCAAAAGCAATAAAGAAAATGCCATATGCCCCAATTGGTAAAGACAGTGGTTGGATTGAACAAGCATCAGGATTTTGGGAAACAACTAGAGGCATCAACTACATCCATGCTGTAGATGAAAATGTTGTTTGGGCTTCCGGATATGATGGAAGTGGTTCTTCTACACCAGTTCAGGAATTTACCAAAACAACAAATGGCGGAGATCTTTGGGAAGCAGACACAATTGGATCAGCTCCTGATGATGGAGATATCGCCATGATAATGGCATTAGATGATATGACTGCTTGGGTACCAATTCATTCTGGAGATCCACAGGGAATATGGAAAACCAGTGATGGTGGAGATTCCTGGGTAAGACAAGATACCGCAGAATTTAGCGGTGCTGGTGCATTTCCAAATGTAGTTCATTTCTGGGATGAAAATGATGGTTGGTGCCAAGGAGATCCAGTTGATGGTTATTTTGAATTATATACAACAACAGATGGTGGAGATACATGGGTAAGAACACCTTCAGAAGATATACCTGCACCATTATCTGGTGAAATGGGTACTGTTGGTTATTATGATGTTGTTGGTGACACACTTTGGTGGGGTACTCAGAATGGTGGAAACCCCGGACGTGTTTTCAAATCAACTGATAGAGGCTATACATGGACAGTTGCAGATACTCCATTTCCAAGTGGAGGTTGGGTTGATGTACGCATGAAAGATGCAGATAATGGTCTTGCAATGGATAAGCGTGCAGCACAATCTTATTTAGCCGAAACATCAGACGGCGGTGCAACATGGACAACAGTTACACCCACAGGACCATTTTATGGTTATGACATAGCATATGTCCCAGGTACAGCTAATACATGGATAAGTACAGGTGCAGCATCTGGTGCATCTGGAGCATCTTATAGCGTAGATGGTGGACATACTTGGATTGATTATCCAGAAGTTTCAGGTACTCAACTTCTTGACTGTGATTTTATTGCAGGTGGAATTGGTTGGGCTGGTTCATTTAACACTGATGAATTTACTGGTGGAATGTACAAATATGTACCAAGTACAGATCCAAACCTACATTGCGGTGGAAGTATTTCATGGATTGAAGTTACAACAGGAGAAACAGTTACAGACAGTTTCACCGTTGAAAATGTTGGTGGAGATGGTACAATGCTTGACTGGGAAATCCAATCATATCCAACAGATTGGGGTACATGGTCATTTGATCCAGACAGTGGAACAGATTTGGAACCAGGAACAGTAATAACTGTAAATGTAGAAGTTGTAGCACCAGATGAACAAGAAACAACATTTACTGGAGAAATCGTTCTTGTAAACAGTGAAGATCCTGATGATACATGTACTATTGATGTATCTCTAACAACACCACATAGTCAACCATTGTTATTCCTCCAATTCTTGGAGAAAGTTACACAGAGATTTCCAAACGCATTTCCAATTTTGAGAAATATTTTTGGACTATAAATAGTCCATATCTCTTTTTTCTTTTTTTTAGATTATAATTATTGAAAAAAATTTAAACCAATTAAATAATTATTTTTATTTATTATTATAGATAATTATATATATTAGGTAAACAAATAACATTACATTAGAAACTAGAGGGAATAATATGAAGAAGATAAACATAACTCTAAAGGCTAGTATAGTTGCAGTTATTGCTCTTGCATTAATATTACCTGGATCAGCAATAGCTCTAAACACAGAAACATTAGTAGACAATTGTAAAAACATAAATCCATTAAGCAGAAATGGCGGTTGGACAGAACAAGCATCTGGTTTTTGGGACCAATCAATTGGAATTCGTTATTTAGATGCAATTGATAATAATACAGCATGGGCTGTTGGATATGATGGCAGTGGAGGTAATACCTATAAAACTTGGTTTACCAAAACATCAAACGGTGGAGAGCTTTGGGAAGCTGATATGGTTATAGGTGATGATAACTATGGTCTTGGAAACATCTGTGGAATTGATGGTAACACAGCTTGGGCATCAGTATTTTATGCCGGAGCTCAAGATGACACATGTGGTATTTATAAAACAACAGATGGTGGATCATCATGGGCTCATCAAGAAGGACCATTACAAGGAGCAGCATCTTTTGCAAATAATGTTTATTTCTGGAATGAAAATGAAGGAGTTTGTCAAGGAGATGTTCTTGATGGATATTTTGAAGTTTACACAACATCAGATGGTGGAAATTCATGGACTAGAGTCCCAGAAATTAACTTTAGTGGAGATCCTCCAGTTTCCGGTGAAGCAGGATGGACTGGTGTAATCGATGTAGTTGGCGACACTGTTTTATTTGGAACAAATGAAGGAAATATTTGGAAATCAGATGATAAAGGATATACATGGTCAGTTAGCTATACAGGTATAGGAGCTGGCGGATTAAATCCAGGAGTTAATGAAATAGCTTTCAAAGATTCAGATCATGGTATTGCTGCACATGATAATGGAGCAACATACGATCTTTATACAACAAGTGATGGTGGAGCTACATGGGTAGCAATAACACCAACAGGAGTACCATATTCTTCAGGAATAAGTTATGTACCAGGTTCAGACAATATGTATATAACAACAGGAGCGGCATCTGGATCATCAGGAGCTTCATATAGTACTGATGGTGGTTACACATGGACAGATTATACTGAGATGTTTGGAATTCAAATGTTATCCTGTGACTTTGTTGAAGGAACCATTGGATGGGCAGGCGGATTTAACACCGATGAATTTACAGGTGGAATGTTTAAATATGAACCAAGTGAAGGTCCTGATTTACACTGCAGTGGAAGTATCTCCTGGACTGAAGTAACAACTGGTGAAACAGTTACAGATAGTTTCACAGTTGAAAACGTCGGTGGAGATGGAACATTGCTTGACTGGGAAATCGAATCATACCCAGATTGGGGTACATGGTCATTTGATCCAGACAGTGGAACAGATCTTGAACCAGGTTCACCAGTCACAGTAAATGTAGAAGTTGTAGCACCTGATGAACAAGAAACAGAATTTTCTGGAGAAATAGTTCTAGTAAACAGTGAAGATCCAGATGATAAATGCGAAATCGATGTATCACTTGTTACACCAGAATGTCAAGAACCAATTATCTTTCAGATACTGGAAATAATCTTGGAAAGGTTCCCACACGCATTTCCATTACTTAGAATTTTACTTGGACTATAAAATAGTCCAAAAATCTCTTTTTTTATTTTTTTGTTGATTTAATTACTTTTTTTGCAAGAAACTCTCTAATATCTTCAGGCTTTGTTGAATCAATTCCAAAATATTCAGGAAAAAGCTTAGTAGTTGTCAACATCTCTGTTGATCCATGTTTTTTTGCATTTATAAGCTTCATTTCAGCAAGCTCATCAACATGATCATATACCTTTGGCCCTATCATTTGACGTAGGTTAGATTGTTTTACAGGCTGATGAAAAGCAATTAAAGCAAGTGTTTTCAGATGATGACTTTGAATTTCTGGTTTAGCAACCATTACAGATTGATCAAAAAATCTTTTTTTCACCTGCATGGTGTATTTATCACCAGCTTTTATTACCTCAATTGAAGTCTCATTTTTACGTTCAACATTATAAGTTTTAACAAGACTCTCAATTGCTTCAACAACCTTTTTCTTTGAAATACCTGTAGCTTCTTTAATTTCATTAATACCAACAGGTACACTTGCAGAGAATAAAACAGATTCAACTAAAAGATCTTCTCTCACACCCATATTATCTCCATTTATGTATATCCTATCGTTTTAATAAACATACGAATTTATGTCTAATTTATATTCCTATTCAAATCCCTTATTTCATGTTTTTATTAAATTGCAGTGTTTTTAATATAAATTTCTCCATAAGGAAATCTCCTCTGGAAAATTTTTATTTTGTTATCATATGCAAGAAATAAAACAGATAAAAATGCCTTGATTATTTCATCAGAATCATTTGAATCTGATATACTTTTAAGACTCATTGATTTCTTTGGATATTTTTTTATCTTATTCCAGATATATATAATATCTTCTTCAAGATGATCTTCATGTGGAGCTCCTTTCATTGATTTCTTCATTTTTTCAGCAAGCTTTATTCGCTCTTCTTTTCGCATCTTGCTTAAAAGTTGGTATTCCTCTGCATCTTTTCTAACCTCATCAAATGCACCTAGAAGCTCAATTAAGGATATTTTTCTTTTTGATTCACGCCTGACAGGTTCTTCTAATGGCGGTGAGGGGTTTTTCATAATAAGATTTGTATAAGAGTAACGATCATCAGATTCATACCAAGAACCAGTTGGTATATCATCCCAACCAAAATCAACTTGTTCTTCTTGTTTTGATTCCATATTTACAACTAAGTTATCACTTTGCATTCTTAGTACTTTCCAAGCCATATAAATAATTCGACCTGCAGTCATAAGATCTATCTTTTCTTCTTGTGCCTTTTTAAGATACATAGATGAAAAGCTGACAAGATCAATATTCCAAGGATTAAATTGTTGGTCTAAAACAAGATTAAAGGCAAGAAAAATAGAACGATCAAATGGATTATCTGATGTTACATGTCTACCAGATCGTGCCATATTTGCCATATTTATATATTGATTGATACGTGACATATCATTTTCTTCATCAATAAGTGCTTTATGGAATAATAGATGATTTATTACATCGTTATCAATAGGTAATTGCATTTTTTTCACGTCCTCATTTTTGTAAGAATTTCACCTTTTGGACTAACAGATTCAGGATCAATATTTCCTATCATTTCTGATATACCATTCTCATGCATTGTAACTCCATAGATGTGATTTGCCTCTTTTAAAACAATTTTTCTAAGTGAGACGTTTATAAACTGAGAATGCTGAGCGTTTTGCTTTATCATACGTGAAACAACCTCAGCATTTACACCATCAAGAAACATGTCAACCTCATCAAGAACATAAAATGGGCTAGGATCATATCTTTGAACAGCAAAAATAAAACCAAGCGATGCTATACTTTTTTCCCCACCAGATAATGCAGGTAATCGAAGTATTTTTTTACCACGAGGTCGTGCTTTAATTGTTAAACCATTTTCAAAAATGTTTTCCTCATTTTCTAATATTAGCTCAGCTTCTCCGCCCTCAGATAGGTCTGCATATATATTTTTAAAGTTTTTATTAACCTCATCAAATACTTCCAGGAATTGTTCTTTTTTCTTATTTGAAACCTCATCAACTAGCTTTATAAGATTTTTCTTTTGATCTTTTAGATGTTTAACATCTTCATCAAATTTCTTTTTTCGCTCTGTTTGATGTTCATATTCCTCAAGAGCACGCATATTAACTGGTTCAAGCTCAGTCATATTTTCCTCAATATTTCTTATTGTTTCTTTTAGTGATTCAACATTTGGTAGTTTTTCATTTGAAATATCGATTTTATATAATGCAATTTCCTGATTTAGCTCATTTATTGATTCATCAAGTGTTGGAAGTCTATATTTAGATCTAGATATAAGATCAATATATGATTCTGCACGGGTTGAAATTTTATCAAGCTCGTTTTCAATTGTCACTGTTTTTTTGTATATTTCATCTCTTTTGTTTGAGAGTTCTTTTATTTTTCCAGTCATCTGTTTTTCAACTGTGATAAGTGCCTTTATTTCGTTTTGATTTTGATCTCTTGATTTTTTCAGTTCCTCTATAGATTTTTTAAAATTTGTTATCTCTTTATCATGAGATTTTATTTTTTCTAAAATTTCAGTTTTACGATCATTTGTTAACTCTATTTTTTTCTTTAATGTATCTTGTTCGGATTTAACTCTTAAAAGATTTTCTTGTAATTCATTTACCTCTGCCTCTAGATTTCGGATATTTTGGGCTATTTCTTTTTTTGATCCTGTTAAAAGATGTTTTCCCTTTTCCTCTTTAATATTATCTAGCTGTTCAACTCTTTTTTGTAATTCTTCAATTGAAGTAAATACTTCATTTCTACTATTTTCTAATTTTTCTTTTTCTTTAATTTTAATTTCAATATCTTTAGAGACAATATCTAATTTTTTCAGATATTCTTTTTTTCTAATCTCTATATCTTTTAACTGATTCTCTTTATCTACTTCACCTTTTATTGTTCTAAGTTTATTTTCAATTTCAATTATTTCTTTTTTTAACTCTGATAGCTCTTCATTAATTGAATCTTGGCTATCAATTGCTGCTCTTAGTTTTTCAGATACTTCTTCTAATCTGTCCTGATCTGTTTTACCAAAGGAAAGATGCATTTTTGGTGCGCTTCCACCAATCATAGCACCACTTGCTTCTATAAGATTTCCTTTCATATCAACAAGTCTTACTCCACCCATAAGTCTACGTGCATCTGAGAGATTATTAACAATTACTGTGTCTCCAAAAACATACCAAAAAGCACCCCTGTATTTTTCATTGAATTTTACAAGATCAAATGCAAATCCATGTGATTTTTCATCTTTTACAGCCATAAGTGCTTTTGCTCGTGGTTTTCCAACTATCATCTTGTTTAGAGGTAGGAATGTCGCTCTTCCAAGTTTTCTCTTATTTAGATATGATATTGCCTCAGCTGCTGATGCATCATCGTCTACTACTATCGATTGCATCCTTGCTCCTGCGGCTATTTCAAGAGAGGTTTCATATCTTTTCTCAACTGTTGCAAGTTCAGCAATTGTACCTCGGATGCCTTTTAGTTCTCTAGAATCCCTTGCATGTAAGATCGAATTTACAGCTTGGTTATATTTTGCATGAACAGATTGCAAAGCATCGTATTCAGCTTGTAGTTTTGATTGCTCACGTTGCAACTTTATAATTGCTTTTTCAAGATCAGAAAGCTGCTCTGTCAGGATTGATTCTTTTTTCTTTTTTTCAAAAAGGTTTTTTTCTAGTGTTTTTATTTTTTTAACATGTTCTTTGCTATCTTTTTCAATCTCATCTGAATGCCATTTAATATCTTTTAATTCAAATTCATATGTTGATTTTGTTTCCTGCATTTCAGCAATCTGCAGCTCGAGTGCATCAAAATTCTCATTTATCCTATCCCGTTTTAGCTTTAATTCATGGATCTGGCTTTGTTTTTTATTGTATTCCTCATGCATCTTTGTTAGTTCCCGTGTTATATCCATTGATTTATCGTCTGTCTGAGCTATTTCATTTTTTAATTTTTTAAGATTTGTTTCTTTCTCATTTAATATTTCTTCATTTTGTTGTATTTCTTCATTAAGTTCTTTTTGTTTGTTATCGTATTCTTCAATTTCATTTGATATGTTTTCAATTGTGAGTTGTAGTTCCTTTTTTTCATTTTTTAGATCTAATATTTCATCATTTGAATAATTGATTTTTTCTTCAATTTTTATCTCTTCAGTTCTAAAAGATTCGATTTTTTCTTTAACATCCGCTGCTTCTTCACCACCAGCATTACCAATTTTTGTTTCGATTTCTTTTAGATTCTCCATATATTCATTATATTGTTTTTTGAGTTCCTCTTTAGATGTATAGCATTTTTTTTGTTCTTTTTCATATGATTCAATTTGTTTGTTTATCTCTGAAATTTGTTTTTCAACTTCTTGTTTCTTTTTGTATGCAATTTTTGCTTTGGTTTCATATAATTTATCTCTAAGCTCTTTGTATCTATATGCTGCATCTCTATCTTTTTTCAGTTGTCGTGTTTGACTGTTTATTTCATTTAGAATTATTTTAATTCTTTCAAGATTTCTTTCAACATCATCTCTTTCTTTTTCGGCTTTTTTTATATCATTATCAAATGTACTTATTCCTGCAACATCATCAATTATTCTACGTCTATCAATAGATCCCATTTTTACAAGATTTGTGACATCACCTTGTTTTACAATATTGTATCCATCCCCTGATATTCGTGCTTGTGTTAATATATCACAAAACTCTGTATATGTAGCTGCTCTACTGTTTATATAATAGTAACTGTAGTAGTTATTTGGATCGTTTTTTAAAGGTGCTCTTTTAATCATTCTTGTAAGAATAACTTCATCAGAATTAACAGGCATCTTCTTTGAGGAATTATTAAAAACAAGTGATACCTTGCAAAATTTTGCAGGATTTTTATGTTTTTTTCCACCATTAAAAATTAAATCAGTTAATCGTCCTGCTCGCATTACTTTTGAGCTTTTTGGACCTAGTACAAATAATATCGCATCAACTATGTTACTTTTTCCAGATCCATTTGGTCCTGTTACAGCTGTGAATCCTGGGAAAAAGGGTACTGTAAGTTTTTTCCCAAATGACTTAAAATTCTCCATCTGAACTTCTTTAAGGTACAGGAATATCCCTCTCACCAATCCGAAAGCGCATACGCTATTTGTTCAGCGCTGTTTGCATCCCATATTATGGTATCAA
>Ga0180432_10010697_pt1 | contig 10927 bp, 4 predicted proteins | sample SS_ome_10_FD_132414 | JGI IMG/M metagenome (GOLD analysis project Ga0180432, IMG submission 132414) | Hypersaline lake sediment archaeal communities from the Salton Sea, California, USA - SS_1_MS_2 metaG | ecosystem: Environmental > Aquatic > Non-marine Saline and Alkaline > Hypersaline >...
ATTTCTCTTTTCCGCACCCGGGAACCTGAAAGTCAATTACCTGAAAAATCCAATGGGGATTGACAAGCCGGTATATTTCTCCTGGGAAATGAAAGATGCTGACCGTGGAGCAAAACAGGTGGCTTACCGCATCCTGGTGGCTTCAAATGAGCAGAACATAAGGGAAGGTACCGGAGATATATGGGATTCCGAAAAAGTGCATTCATCTGCAACCATCCACATTGCTTACCAGGGGAGACCGCTGGAACCTTCCCGCCAATATTTCTGGAAGGTGACCTGCTGGAATCAAAACGGTAAAGTGGCGGAGGAAACTGCAGGGTTTGAAACGGGCCTTTTCACAGAAAAAGACTGGAAAGGACAGTGGATAGGCGAAGGGAAGCCGGTTCCTGAAAAAGATGAAGATTTCTACGAAAGGAATCCCGCCCCTCATTTCCGGAAGTCCTTTGATCTGGACAAAAGAATTGCCAGGGCACGCCTGTATATTTCAGGCCTGGGCTATCATGAGGTTTACCTGAACGGCGAAAAAGTAAGCGATTTCCGCCTGGAGCCAGGCTGGACACAATTCGCAAAAACCGTTTATTACAATGTCCACGATGTGACAGGGCATCTTGAATCCGGCAGGAACGTACTGGGTGTCATCCTCGGCAATGGATGGTACAATCCGTTCCCTCTGAGGATATTCGGGAGAAACTTCCGGGAGATACTGACCATCGGAAAACCCAAGCTCCGTTGCCAGTTAAAAATCGAATACGAAGATGGTTCCTCTGAAATGGTTGTGAGTGACAGAACCTGGAAGGTGGCCGGGGGCCCCATTATCCGTAACAATGTCTACCTCGGTGAGTGGTACGATGCCCGGGATGAAATACCAGGCTGGTGCGGGACAGATTTTGACGACTCCTCCTGGAAAAAGGCAGTTGCGGAAGAAGCCCCTGAAGGCGAACTGACCTGGCAATATATACCGCCGGTCCGACTGACCCGTCCGGTTTTAAAACCCTGCCAGATGATCGAAAATGAACCGGGCAGGTACGTATATGACCTCGGACAGAATTTTGCAGGCGTGATCCGCTTTCGAGCGCAGGCCCCTGCAGGAACAGAGATTATTTTCCGCTATGCCGAATTGTTGAACAACGACGGAACCATTGATGTAAACACCTCGGTTGCCGGACAGGTAAAACATCCCGGGCAGGGCGGTCCAGGTGCACCGGATGTAGCCTGGCAGGAGGACCGTTACATTTGCAGGGGTGAAGGTGTTGAGGTTTTTGAGCCCCGTTTTACTTTTCATGGATTCCGGTTCGTCGAGGTAACGGGGTTGCCCTGCAAACCTTCCCTGAATGACCTGGAAGGCCTGCCGCTGAATTCGGATATTAAAGATGTTTCGGAGTTTACATGCTCAAATGGCCTTTTCAACAGGATCCAGGAGCTGACCGAGTGGACCATGCTGAGCAATGTTTTCAGCATTGAATCGGATTGCCCGGCCCGCGAAAAATTGGGATACGGGGGCGACATGGTAAGCGTGGGTGAAGCCTACCTGTACAATTACGACATGTCCTCTTTCTATCAGAAATCTGTCCGCGATTTCGACCGCGATGCCCTGCCCAGCGGGGGCATGACCGAGTGTGCCCCGGATATCGGAATCAATGCGCGGGGACTCGAACCCGGCACGGGCTCACCTGGCTGGACACTGGCACACCCCTTTCTGCTGTATCAACTCTACAGGTATTACGGGAACCTTCAAATTGTAAAGGAACAATATCCGTCACTCAGGAAACTGGTCGATTTTTACAATGAGAGAACGCCCGGTTTTCTTATCCTCGATTGCATCGGCGACCACAACAGCGTGGATGAGCGCCCGCGTCCGGTGTCGGCTGCATCTGCCTATTACCATCACGTTCAAATCCTGGTTGAACTGGCGAAAGTTCTCGGCATCACCGAAGATGTGAAAAAATACAGCGAATTGGCTGAAAACATAAAGAGAGCATTTATCGAAAGACTGGTTGAGGTGGAAACCGGTAAGGTTTTTTCCGGGTACCAGGCAAGCCAGGTATTTGCACTGTATTATGATCTGCTGCCCGCCGGTGTTCGCAGAAAGGCTTTTCAACAACTGGAAGACCAGATCGTGCTGGAGAGAAACGGACATCTGACCACCGGAATCTTCTCAACAAAAATGATGCTGGACTATTTGAGCGACCAGAGGCGCGACGACCTCTCTTTCATGGTGCTCAACCAGAAATCCTACCCCGGCTATGGATTTATGATTGATAACGGAGCCACCACGTTGTGGGAGAACTGGAACATCAAAATACACGACTCCAAAAACCACCCCATGTTTGGTTCGGTTTCAGAGTGGTTTTACAGATCGGTGCTTGGCATCCGGCAGGCTGAACATTCGGTGGCGTTCAGCGATATCGTCATCAAACCTTCGATCGTTGGTGACCTTACATGGGCCAGGGGAAGTTACCATTCGGTTCGCGGAAAAATAGGCAGTTCATGGTGGAAATTCGGGGACGACATTCACATGGAAGTGACCATACCTGCCAATGCAGAAGCGACGGTTTATTTGCCCCTGTTAACCGGAGCGAAGCCAACCATCCAGGAGGGCAACATCAGGCTGGTTGAAAAAGGGGATGTTGTATACGGGGATGAAAATCTCATCATCAAAGACCTCAATACAAGAGAAGGATTTGCTGAAGTTCATCTGGGCTCGGGGACCTATCACTTTGTTATACAATGATGGAGGAGCGGCCCAACATCATATTCATCATGATGGCACCTCCACAGTTTTCCCACCGGGTTTGATTACTGGAAGATCCTTAACGGACAGGGAAGATACCGGGATCCGGGGATGTCCAGGGTGTTTCATTCCGGCCGCTGTTGAACGGAAAAGTACCCCGCAACTGGCGAAGCTCTGTCTATTACAGGTATTATGATGACTTCTGACCGGGTTTCTCCGGTTTGGCGAAACTCCACAAACGGTCATGGGAACGTTCACGATCCCACTCTGGGGTCGGCTCAAAGTATCCGCCCGAGGAAATTTGTTCCTTCACGGCTTCCTCATTCAGCTCGATGCCCAGTCCCGGAGAATCGGGAACAGGGATATGGCCGTCCGGTCCGACAATGGGTTTGGGAACACCATCCACCAGGGTATCGTACCACTTATCATCCACGTTGTGATGCTCCAGAACCAGGAAGTTTTCCGTTGCTGCGGCACAGTGGACATTGGCAAACAGGGTAACGGGGTTCCCTGCCATGTGCATGGCCATGGAAATGCCGTGTTCCATGGCGGCATCACCGATCTTTTTGGTTTCAAGCAGGCCTCCTGAGGTTGCCAGGTCAGGATGGCAGATGGAGATAGCCTTTGCTTCGAACAGCTTGATGAACTCCTCCTTCAGGTAGATGTCTTCTCCCGTCAGGATGGGAGTTTTGCAGGAATTCTTCAAACGGACATACTGGTCGGTATAGAACCAGGGCACCATATCTTCCAGCCAGGCAAGGTTGTATTTATCCAGCCTCTGTGCCAGTTTAATACCGTCTTCAATGATAATATGACCGTAATGGTCAGTGGCCAGGGGTATTTCCCAGCCAACAATATCACGTACCCCTGCCACATATTCCTCAAATTTATCGAGGCCTTTTTCTGTGAGCCGGATCCCTGTGAAAGGATGCTCCAGGTTCGCGGACAATTCACTTCTTCCCCATTGCCTGAAGGGATTGATTTCCCCTTTCGGCCAGGTGACAGCTCCCTCGATCCCCTCCAGCAGCGTGATGGGCAGGTCCATCTTCAAAAAGGTAAAGCCCCTGTCTAACCGTTCTTTCAGCCGTCTTCCCTGTTCACCCGGTTCTCTTGAAAACGGAGTGTCCGAATAAACCCTTATTTTATCCCTGAACTTGCCTCCAAGCATCTGCCAGCAGGGGACCCCCCATGCCTTGCCGGCAAGATCCCAGCATGCCATTTCCACGGCACAGACTCCGCCTCCCTGGCGGGCATGGTATCCGAACTGCTTGATATCGCGGAATATCTTATCCACGTTACAGGGATTCTCACCCACGATGCGGCTTTTAAGGATCAGGGCATAGGTCTTGCTGGCCCCATCCCTGACTTCCCCGTATCCGTAGATACCCTGGTTGGTATCCAACCGGATGATGTGCCGGCCGTGCACTGTTACTGTGCGCATGTCCGTGATCTTCAGATCTGATGGCTGTGAATTCGTATTTACGCGACTGGGAATCGCTTCCAGGTCCGAATTGGTAAGAAAACCCCCAAGCCCCACAGCAGCCGTCGCTGCCGTTGACCTGCGGAAAAATTGTCTGCGTGATAATCCCGTTTTCGTGGTCATGATGAAAAGTTTTAATAGTGATGAATAAGTATGAAGCAGGAATTTTAATCGGCATAAAGATAATTATTCACGGATTCTATCAAATTCAAAAGGCAACAATTATTTTTTTCAATGAATAATGAAATTGGGACACCCGGTAAATTCTCATGGGATCAGCTGTTATCAAGTTCAACAGAAAGACCTGCAATGTAGGCTCTGTTCAATCCGGAATCTTCACCCGGCTGGATATTCAGTCTGATTCTCGGCACCTGTCCTCCTTCAAAATCAAAAGGGATCTCATACTTTTTCCAGTCCTGGCCGGTTGAATGATCGATGGTCTCTTCCACCAAGATTCTGCCTCCCGGTGTATTCATTCTCAAAGAGAGGTTCCAGGGTTTGCCTTCTTCCGCATTCACACAGAATGACAGGACTCCTGATCCGCTCCCGGAACCAGTCTGATCCACCCCGCCATCATCCTCCTCCTCTCGGGTGTATTCCAGCAATGCTCCGCGCTTTTCCGACATGGGTGAGAGGACAAGGACATCTTCCATATCCTCGTACTCAACCAGCCTTAATTCACTTTTCTTTCCCGCATGGTAGATATTCCAGCCGGAAGCGACCGTTTCAAGCAGTGGAACGAAATCCCTGTGGGAATAGGCCAGGATCCGGGACATTTCCATCTCATCATACCGGTTTGAGGGATCATGCTCCCCCGGATCGTAAGCGGGTTCAAAAAGGGAGGGAACCGGCCTGCTGCTCCTGATATGGAAAATCTCCCCGCCCTTTTCATCTTTTTCGATCTTCCCGCCCTCCTGCAACACGAACTCACAAGTAAAAGATTCCGATACCTCCAGCAGGTCGTTGAAATTATATTCCGTATATGAAAAATTCCTCTCATTGTCCAGCCCCGATTTGAACTTTTCTGGGAGGTTTTCAAATCCCATGGTAGTGGCCAGGATCCCTGCCGCATTGGACGGATTGCAGTCAGAATCCAGTCCGCATCGCATGGAAAGGACAATGGTGCTGTCCATATCGCCATTTCCGTAAAGCAATCCCAGCACGATAAAGGCCCCGTTGATCTTGGCATCGATCCCCACCCATGCTTCGCTGTTCTGCCTGTGGAAGGGCTGGTGCTCCAGCGTCCGGAAATACTTATCCATAATCTGTTCCCAGCACTTCTCCCATTGATCGGGATATTCCCGGTGCCACCCGATCACATCCCGGACGCAGGCGGCATAGTTGCACTGCTCTGGGATACACTTCAGTCCTTCGTGGATAATCTCATGGATATCATCGGTAAAATAGGCGGCCGAGTACATCCCTCCCACGAACTGACCGGCATACATTCCGTCACCGTAATTCATCATGCGGCCGAATTTCTCACCCAGCCGGATGGGGATGTTGGGCATCCCCGGGGCAATAATTCCGCTGTAATCAGCCTCAATCTGGTAATCGATGTCCTCGCAATGGCTGTTGTAGTGCGGATGGCCCGATTCGGGCGGGGCGATCCCGCTTCTCAGGTTCTCGCGGCCGGCCCTGTTGGCCGCCCAGAGACCGTAGCCCGTGTTGGCAAAATCGATCCCCGCCAGCCTGTAACTGACGCCGGTCCCGTATTGCTCCATGGATGACAGGAAGGTCATCTCCACATACAGATCGTCATTCCCCTGCTGGTTGACCATCTCCGGGGTCCATTCGGGGACTTCCTCCTTCGGAATGATCCGGTCGACATAATCGAACTCGGTGGGCAACCCCCACCCCACACCGGCCATCTGTCCGATCCAGGCAGCTTTCATCTTATCTCTGTACCGATCCAGGGATATTTCTTTAAAGGATTTCTTTCCGTTACAACCAAAAAGGAATACCAGCAGAAACAAGAAAATAGTCTTTTTCATATTTCGCATGATTGATTTCTGTTTTTCTCTTTCCATGTTCGTGAAAGGAATTTTATTCTTCAGCATAGCTTTTAAATGATTCCAGATGGGGGACTGCCTCTTCCAGGTCCATGATAAAAAACCCGTACCCCACACCCGCTTCGTCGCCACTTTCCCCGATCTGAAAGCAAAGGTATCTGCCATCATCGGAGACAACCCCCTGGGTGGCTTTATATCCTTTATAATCCGAGAAATAAGTCAGGCGCTGCATCTCACCCGATCCGTCCAGTTTCAACCTGAAGATATCGGTAAGCGGCCATGCTGTGTGATGGCTCGGACCGTGCAATTTTCTTTAGCTTCATGGTTATATGGTTCATTTTATTTTTATGATGTCAACAATACTGAATATTCCGGCAGGCACCTTCACCCTGAAAAATTGCTTTGAAACGGTGACCTTTTGCCCGTCCAGCACATTTTCTGCTTCAAACTCACCATCCATCTGGATCCTTACAGATACTTCATGCTGACCTGGATCCACCCAGCCCGGATCAATCAGGTAGATCCGGTAACGATCAGGCTCCATTCGTATCACCTGCATGAAGACAGGTTCTCCAACCTGCCGGAAAGGTAAGTCTTCAGCCGCTTTGCTGAATTCCTTCCGCAGGATTTCTGCCGCTCTCCTGCCGGTATATTTCCTGCCTTCCTCTTTCCAGACATAGATGCCGTCTGTGTGCCACCAGTCCCGTACATTGGCCACATCATCCAGGTCGGTCTGCGCGGGTACAAAAGCCACCAGACCATAGGGTGTGGCAGGCAACTGGTAACCAAACTGCCGTTCTTTATGAAATATCACTTTCTGGAATGCATGTTCGGGGGTGTTGGTCATGCCCCATAGGTTTCCATTGTGGGGAAATACCGCCCGGTGCAGCTCGGGATCATCTTCCCACACTTCCGGTGAATGGCCATTATGGGCATCCTCAAGCCATTTATGCTCAGGTTGGTGAACCACCACGCCGATGGGCGAATAGCCAAGTATATTTTCCCTCTGCGGCGAAAAAACAATGCCTTTCCCGAGCATGTGGAAGAATATCTCGGTACTTTCCCTGCCAACGGTGCTGAACCGGTATCCCTCCCCATCCGGAATCATATCGCGGATCCGGGTGCTTACCATCGTCATCCCCATGGTGGTGTGTGCCACCAGCAAACGGAGATAGGCGTGGCCGGACCGGGGATACTCCCATTGCTGAAACCGGTTAAAGGAAAACAGGTCGCCGTGGATGGAGACCTCATTATGCCTGAGCAGACCGGCCTGCCAGAGTCCGCCCCTGGCCAGCAGGTTCATCTCGGGGGTGCGGGAGTTGGAATCTTCGGTAGCGGCTGCGGCCACTTTTCTTCTTCCACCTTCAAACATGGCTTCAAAAACCTCATCATGCGAGGGGGAGGACATCCACCACAGGCCTTTGTTTTTTGTGATGCAGATCTTGTTGCCATATTGAAGGCACAGGTCTGCAAGCGGTTGATAAAAATGCTCGAAATAGCGCGGGATGCGGTCCAGGTTTTCATCTTCAGAGGTCTGAAAACCGATGCAGTATTCCGGGGCAGCCTGCAGTATTTTCTCCGCTGTTTCAAGGGTGATAAACGGCATGCATGAATGCCCGATATAGAACAGGGTCGGAATCTGATGCTCCTCGATCCACCTGGCTTTCTCCAGTATTTCCTCCGATTTCATGGTGCCGTTGATGGCATCCACACGCCAGCGTGAAAGGGACCATGGGTTCCCCTGTTCATCCAGGGGAGGGGTCTCTTCGATGGCTTTGGTCCGGTTAACCAGCCGAAGGTTGTGATACGGAAATTCCGCCTCAAACCAGTCCTTCCGTCTCTGATACGCTTCCAGTCCCCCGGATGTGTATTCTTCCAGGTTGAATCCGATACCCAACTCGTACCTGGTATCTCCTGCAGAACCGGCTTCACAGGATTCAACCAGTGACGCCAGGTGAGCGATATTCTCTTTTACCCTCCGGATATGGCCCCGGAACTGCAATTGTCCGAACTCCTCCTGCCAGTTTCCATCCAGAATGATGGTGTATATCTGATCATCCCCGTTGGGGCAGGATCCCAGATAGATCTGTCTCCCGGCGATTTCCATATCGGTAAATCCGGGGACTGTGTTTTGCGAACCCAGTAAATCCCCCTTTTTATCCCAGATCCGGAGCATCCCGCCGGCAATGGAAATAACCTCCTTGCCCGGCACATCCTTCATCACATCAGCAGCACGGACAAAGGCAGTGGAGTAAAACTCCAGTTGTGCCCCGTTCACATAGCTGAACGGTTGCAGTCCCTCTGAAATCCAGAGCGGATTGGCTTGATGATCAAGAACCATGACCGCCTGTTTGTTGAAATAGGTATCACCCATGATCATCTCATTCACCCCATCCCCGTCCAGGTCTGAAATGTCCACAGAAAAAGCAAAGAACCTTCCCCGCGGGTTCTCCCAGTTGATCAGCTCATCGGGCACTTGCAGTGGTTTTCTCCAGACCGGTTCCAATGAATTCCCTTTTACCGCCATGAGGTTCGCAATGGTGCGGTTTTCAATAACCAGCAGCTCGTCGTAAGGATCAGCATCCAGATTGCCGGCGGCCAGCCGGTGGACCAGCCGTTCAATCTCCGGAGATTTTGCCATGAGCTCTCCTTCATCACTCAACACGTAAACATGCCTGTCAATCCCGCCGCAGGCTATTTCAAGCGAAGCATCCCCGTCCAGGTTGCCCGCTGCAACAGCATAGAGGGGCAGATCCGACTGGAAAGACCATTCCTTCCTGCCCTTTGCATCCAGTACGGTACAGGCACCCTGCGCAGTGACAAAAACAATCTCCCGGTCGCCATCCCGATCAATATCGGCGGTTTTTAAATCAAACACGAAAGATCCTGCAGGATAGGACCAGGATCCTGTTCCTGAAGGGAGTTCTTTTAAGGCCACTGTCCCGTCATAGCCGGCAATTACCATGCGATCCTCTCCTGCCATCTCCAGATGCCATGCATTGGTGCCCACCGGGATGTAATGATGTTCCTCTTCAGCCCAACGTTTTGTCTGGATGGTATCGAAAAGAACATGCACATCATTACGCCGGTCAGGCCCCTGACGGCTTGTCCCTCGATGAACAACGGATTTCAGCCCCCGGGTGAGTTCCCTGACCTTTTCCGGGTGTTGATCAGCCAGGTCGTTGGTTTCAGCAATATCCTCATCCAGGTTGTACAGTTCTGCCAGGGCTGGTTCTCCCCTTGATGAATCAAGACTACCGGGGAGCTTAAAGACTACCTTCCATGGTCCTTTCCTGTATGCAAATTCACCGTTGACGGAATGACTGACCAGATCTGGCCGGGACGGGGTATCGCCGCTTTGAAGAAGCGCACCCAGGAAGCTGAAACTGTCCTCAGCCGAATGATCCGGCAGCGTATCCTCACCAATGATGTCTGCACAGGTTGCAAAAATATCGTTCAGGCATATCATCCGGTCGCTTGATGTTCCGGGCTTGACTTTTCCGGGCCACCGGACGATAAACGGGACACGGTGCCCCCCTTCCCAGATATCACCCTTGTGGCCCCTGTAAGGCCCGCTTGGCAGGTGGCCGGCATCAATCAGTTCTTCCCAGCCGGTATAATGGGAGTGTCCATTGTCCGCGGTAAAGATAACAAGGGTGTTTTCAGAGACACCCGCATCTTCCAGGGCTTTGATGACCTGCCCGGCGGACCAGTCGGTCTGCATCACAAAATCCGCGATCGGGGCGATCCCGCTCCTGCCTTTGAAATCTTCCGAAGGAACAACCGGCTCATGGGGGGAGGTCATTGAAAAAAAGAGGAAGAAGGGGGCATCCTGCCGGGATTGTTCGTGAATATAATCAACGGCACGGCTGGTAATGGCAGGCAGGATCTGGTCAAAACGCCATCCGGGCGCCATGGGTGAACCGGCAAATCCCCCGGGCATCACCACACCTTCCGTGGGATCATACCGGTATATTGCCGTGGGTTGCAGTGCCACCCGGTCATTCTCAATAAATGTGAACGGCGGGAAATTTGGAACATATGTGCCGAAATAGGTATCAAATCCCCGTGTTGTAGGTCCTTCCAAAATAGATTCCGAGAAATCCCACTCCTCATTTTTGAGTCCGTTTTTGTTCTCGATCCTTCGTTCAGACACTTCACCCGGCCACCACATGCCAAGGTGCCATTTACCGAAGCATGCCGTATGGTACCCGTTTTGCTTCAGGTACATGGGAAGCGTTAAACGGCCGGCATCGATCAGCGGCGGTTCGTAACAGGCCAGTACCCATTCCTGCAGCGGGGTCCGCCAGGCATACCTGCCGGTAAGAAGGCCGTATCGTGTGGGAGAGCATACAGCAGAAGCACTGTGTGCATCTGTGAAGCTGAGCCCCTGGCGGACCAGTTGATCAAGGCCCGGAGTAGGAATCTTGTTCTCCGGATAGTGGGCCTGAATATCCCCCACCCCGAAGTCATCCGCCAGGATGATGACAATATTGGGTCTGGATGGTTTGACATCCCGTCCAGGATGATGGCATGCATTGAGTACCTGAATAAACAATAATCCGGTGAAAATAATCCTTTTTGACATGGGTTGGATAGAGGTAACAATATACAATTAATATTTCATTTAATTATAGCTAATCCCAAGGCATTCAGCTGGTTTTTATGAAGAAAACGCACCATTTATGATCATATAATGAACCA
>Ga0180432_10010699_pt1 | contig 10927 bp, 6 predicted proteins | sample SS_ome_10_FD_132414 | JGI IMG/M metagenome (GOLD analysis project Ga0180432, IMG submission 132414) | Hypersaline lake sediment archaeal communities from the Salton Sea, California, USA - SS_1_MS_2 metaG | ecosystem: Environmental > Aquatic > Non-marine Saline and Alkaline > Hypersaline >...
GTATAATGATTTCGGAAGTTGATTTCTGTTTTTCAACTTAAATTGACTTAAAGCATCATCATCTCCAAAGAAATCAGCGAACAGATCGTCATTACCTTGATATTCAACTGGGAACATGATGTCGTAATACGTGTCAACTTTACCAGATTTATCTTTATAATTGGCTGCTTTTTGAAACTTACCACCTTGAAGCGTTATATCGTTTCTCAATTTAACCTCAACAGAACCATCATCTCCAGCCAATATAACAGTTGTTCCACCAGGTATGCTCCAATCTGTTTTTGGTGTTTTGCCTCCAGCCATTTGAACGGTGAATGCGTTTGATTCAGGTTTAAGAAACTCTTCAACCGTTGTCTCTGGAGTTATATTGGGGGTGTTATCCATTACATTGGCTCCCTTTTCCAAAACGATGTTGGTAAGGTCTTGAACGAAAGACTGTGATGTAGGGTCAAGAAATGCTAAATGATCCCCACCTTCAGTTTGTATTGCCACCTCTTCCTTGCCAACTGCGGAAAGTCTTCCAGATACTAACATTTGTAATCCATAGTTAGCTAAGAAATTTCCTGTTATTGCATCACTTAATTTATCCTCAACATTATTGGGGTCAGCAGCTTTAGCGTCCTCTAAATACCTTTGTATAGTGCTTGTTAATTCGTTAGTAAGTGCCTGTTGCTCTTGCTCTGGCGTTGGAGCCTCTGATGTTATTCCAGATGGAGTGGTCCCTGAGAATGCTACATCACCTATTGAATCCTCTCCGAATGTGTAAGATGGCTTGACGGCTCTAGGAACATTTGGATCCAATCCAGTCTCCCCATAAACTTTAGGACTAAGCGTTTCTCTTACTAATCTATCCGCAAGTACATCTCTCAATTGTCTTCCGTCTGGTTGTCTTTCGTCAAGTTGAGATGCGTTTATACCCCCATACTCCATAAGAAGTCTATTTCCTCCTGCGCTGTTCTTTAATAAAGCGGCTTGATTTTCAAAGAATTTATCAGGGTCTTTAATTGAGGTTCTGTATAATTCCTTTCCTCTTGGACCTACTTTTCCAGTTCTAACATAATTATCAGCATCATCTGTCATAAACATCTTCTCTACGCCCTGAAGAACCTTATTAGCGTTACCTAATAGATCAGGTCTTTCTATGGTAGACCAAAAAAGATACCCATCACCATACTCAACATCATTCTGATATTTATCGAAAATATCTCCTATTGATGTATTATCATCCTCCATGGCTCTGATAGCCTCAATACTCTTGAATGTCTTATTAGCGTCTGAGTCCACATAAGCCCTGTAATTCTGAGTTGCCTGAACAGCCTTATCTGCATTTGATGTAAATTCAAATATGTGCTTGTACAGGCTTGCCGTATCATCTCTGTTGATATACCCCATTGCCGAGTCTATCAATTCAGCATACTGATTCTGAACCTCTGGCATATACTTCTTGTGGATTTTAGATGCGTCAGGAGGGGTGATATTCTTCAATATGTCAGCATATTGCTGCTGTTTCTTTTTTTGATCCTCTTCTTTTTCTTTAGCGGCAAGAAGTTTTCTCTTATGCATCTCCCTGTAAGGGGTCATGTCTACCTCGAAAGAGAGAGCGATTCCCGTACTTAAAGGATTTCCGAATGGTCCGTTTGCCATGTTTATTCTAAGTTGAAATCATCAATTGTACCATACCCAGATAGCGGATTTTCAGAAGTCGTGAAACCCAAAGATCCAAAACCAATGTTGTTATAGATTTGATCAAATCCACTCAGGTAATTATTATCTCCAATTAAACCCGACATTGGCTGAACAGATCCAGTTCCTGACATTGTTATTGGACTGCTTGATGTTTCTGATAACATAGGACTGGTGGAATATAAATTCTGACCTACATTTTTAGCTGAAATGTTGGATTGACCAAGACTTACGTCTTGCATTGATGAAAAAGTTGATGGAGTTTGATATCCGCTAACATAATCCGTTTGAACGGGTTGTGTAGAAGTAGTATCCGTAACACCCATCTGACCAGTTGTTATAGGGTCTTTTACTGTAGCATCATCAATAGCTTTCTTACCCTCAATAGCCTCTGCGATAGTGGCTCCTATTCCTGCAAGGTTCTTAAACCCTGCCTGTGCAGCCTGACCTAACGCCTGTTGCTGTGCGTACAGCATCTGATTGAAAGACTGAATGTTCTGATTTTGAATAGATTGCATCTGACCAGCGAGACTTGCATACTGTCCAAGACTCTGCCTTTTAATGGCTTGGTTCTGAGCCTCTAACTGGTTCAGTGCCTCAGTTGTTCTTATCTGCGATACGGCAGCGGCAAGGTTTCCAAGACCACGCTGCTCCATCGCTCTCTGCGTTCTGCTCTGTGCAGTACCTATCGCCTGTTCGGCAGCGGCACGTTCCTGTGGGGTCATACCCTGTTGGGCTGCTCTACGTGCCATCGATGTGGCTGTCTCAAGGTCTGTGGCTGGTGAGAAGGTCTTTGCAGATGGTAGCTTTGAAAGCTGATCCATCGAAATACCCATTTGAATACCACCACTTACGCCTTGGACAATGGCTGCAATCCAACTCAAAACAATATATTTTTAAGATTACACATACTTCAAAGATACGAATTTTACACTGTTTAATGAATTATTCATATATTTGACCGTGGTTCTGATTTAGCGGTCAGGTAATTAGGTTAACATAGCACCTCCCACATTCTTTAAAGCTATGCTAAAAACTATGTAATATGAAAAAGTGTGCAGCTTGCGGAAGAGAACTTGATTTATCAATGTTCTATTCAGTAAAACTTAGAGGTGGTAGAAAAATAGGGGTCTGTAAAGATTGTCATTCGGAAAGAGTCAGATCATACAGAAGAACAGAACACGGGAAGATAGTTGAAATCTATAATAAACAAAAAAAGAGATCCGATAAAAAAGGATGGGATGGACCAATGTACTCGTTTGACGAGTTTAAAGAATGGGTGTTAGATAATGATAACTGGAAGTCAATATATAATGATTGGGTTAAGTCTGGTTATGATGTAAGTAAAACACCATCAGTAGATAGAATAGATGATTACGACATTTACAGGTTTGGCAATATAAGTCTTGTCACTTGGGAGCAAAACAATAGAAAAGCTAATAAAGACAGGAAAAATGGAAATAATAATAAAGTTAACAAAGCCGTTCTAATGTACTCTAAAGACGGTGAATACATTAGAGAGTTTCATTCGCTTGCAGATGCATCAAGATTCGTTGGTGCGTATTATTCTCAAATAAGCAAATCAATTAAAAGAGGCGGAACGTCTGCTGGATATGTTTGGAAGTTCAAGGAATAATCACTTTCTGTAAACCCTCAACCTTTCCCTTACCTTAATTACAAAGTTGTAAAGTCTGTTATAAATCTTCTTCTCTATGAAGAATTTGACCTTAATGTAGTCTCCTGTAAGGGATTGTGTGTCTGCTTCAGGAGCGTTACCACCTGTCGTATCGTTCTTGATAGGGCTTCTCCAATGGTCATCGTGATCATCGAAGTCTCCCTCTACAAGATGGCTCTTATGCCGCTTGGTTTCAAACTCCATTCTGTAAGGCTCCTCGTCACTGATAACCTGAGTAGCTACGAACTTCTTGCTTGACTCAGGCATATAGTTTACAACACCCTCAATGTATGCATCCTCAGACAGTTCTCCTGCCTCGGTCTTATACCAAGTAGTGTACTCTCCCTTTCTGTGTTCGTATATCTTATTCTCCTCAGTTGGGTGAGCAGACAGGAATTTGTTTCTCCAAGGGAAGTAAATCTTAGGATGGTGTGAGTAGAACGATGAGAACCCGTTTGTCATCTCGTTGAATGCAAGCGTGAACCAAGTGTAGTAATTCTCATCATCGTAATCGATCTGTTCCCATACTTGTTCCCAAAGAGATCCTACGCCAGGCTCATAATTTGACAAGCTATTATGAGTAACAGTACACCTGTATAATCTTGGCATATTGTCAAAAGTCTCTGACGGCAGGTTGGGATTTCGGACAACATCTCCAACAGAATACTCAATAACTGCTGAAGGTGATGGTTGACCTGGTGGAACTCTTCCTCCAGATATGCTTGGAGTCCAATCCTTATATTTTCTAACACCCCTCCAAGTCCAAATAGCCTCCTTATACTCATCATCCCATACAACTCTTACACCGTCACCTGCATAAGGAGTGTCTTTTCCTTGAGTCCATCTTGCATCACCCTCAAGGAATGAACGTAGACCGTGTACGTCAGAAAGGACAACTGTTCCATCTGCACCGAAACGCATGATGAGTTTTGATTCTTGGTTGTACCAGTAAAGCACATCCTTACCGCCTGGACTCTTACCCTTGATTACAGACCACTTGTGTTCTGAACCGTATGATGATAGTGTTCGACCATCCCTTGATAGAACAGCACCATCACCTATCACCACGTTAAGCCCTTCAGTTGACTCTGTTTGCAGCGTTCCTGACGCATTGAAGAACTGTGCCTGGAACTTTCTTGGTTGTAGCGTGAACAGTTCACCGTTTACATTCTTGTGTGAGATTATCTCTCCGAATGCTTGGTCTATGTCTTTGAAGTTAAGCGGCAGGAACGATTGGTTCTTATCGTCAAGTGTGTTCTGCTCGTACTTCTCACTGTAGTCTATGCGTGATGGAAGGTCTACCTGTTGGTCAATAAGCCTGTCATTGATGGATGCGTATGAAAGAACGCCACTCGCAGGAGTGTATGAGTCGTTGTATTGGAAGTTATTGCCAAACCCTGTCTCTGTGTTTTCAAGCCAATCCGTTTGATTTTGTGTGTCCTTTGGGAATAGTAAAGAGTCATTAGTATCTGTTCTTAACTGAGAGTTTAGTCTGTTCTGAGAGTAGAACTTCATACCTCCACCCCATCCTGGTGAACCGCCTTGGTATTCAGTAGTGTTATCTACCGAAACCTCAGATGGATTAACTCTTCTTGTCGCTAGGTACGTTGCCTGTGTGAATGTGTCTCCACCGAACACATTTATTTGGTTTTGATTCACAATACCATTTGTGTCAGTAAGGTCATCAACCTTGATAGAGAATCCTGTGTCGATGTAGGTAGAGTCTCCTGTGCCACCGTACTTTCCGATATTCTCTTGGTACATTTGAACATAGTAAACACCGTAGTCTGTGTTCTTGTTAGGGGCTTCAACACCCGTAAGACCATCTCTAAGTGAGGTGTCTGTGTTTCCATCCACACGAAGAACTAATGAACGTGGGTTTATCCATAGGTTGTTGTGCTTAGTGTATGGCTTCTTCATTGCTTCATCACCAGTTCCAGCAGCATCCCAATTCTTAGTGTTTGCTGAGTATCCTTTTCTGAATTTTGCGTTGGGATATATATCAGCAGCACCACCATCACCTATATCGAAAATATCATTTATGTCATACTGGTCGTATGTAGTACCCATATTCTCCACAGTGTACTCTGAGTACCCTGACAGTGGAAGAGTTGTAGTAAATAGCCCACAAGCAATATCGTTGTGGTGTCTTCTGTCCATTCTATACTCCCCGAATACGTTCAATTTCCCTGCGGTAGGAACGGCTTCATTATCGAATAATAAATCAGGAGCGTAGAACGTGAGTATTCTTCTGTTTACCCAAAATGGGTAAAAGGTATATGTATTTTCTATGTACTCAGCAGAGTTAAAAATATTACCTATAGCACCAGAAGCATGAACATTAGCTAATTTAACTTTAGTCCCAAACGGCATTCCGTGCCTACCACTGAACCCACCAGTAAAATTACCACCATTAAAATTTATTGGATTTGCGTCCTCTCCGTAGTGGTATAATGGAGTTATCCAATGATGAGTAGCGTTTCCTCTAAACTCAAAGTCAGGATATCCGAGATTATCTATGTCCCAGTAGAAACCATTACCAGCATTTCCAACTCCAACAGAATCAGAGTAAAAAACCCTCCTCATGTTGTTTGATATATATGGGATTGGGCTGAAATTGTCATCTATATCATATTGATTCAGCCAATCATTATTTATATAGAAAGAATGCTTTTTCCATTCACCATCAGAAGGCACGTTTACAGGGGCGGGATTTCCAGCAAAGTAAATTATGTCAATTGGATGAATACCACCCTGCATTGGGGATCCATACGCAAACGGGTACTCATGGAATGTGCCTTCAAAACCAACCCAATTAAACTGTTCGTCCTGATCATTTTGAGCTAAACATATTGACGGGGCGATGGCGTAATATACGTCACCGTCCATTTTACCGTATGACAACGGGAAAAGAGTATCGTTCAATTCTGTTTTAGCCGTTGACAATGTTCCAATATTCGTGCTTCCAATAGGAGATGTTATATTATTAAGATTCAAATAGTTATTTAAAACAATTTGATTTGGATTTGATTTTTGACTTCCAAGACCAACAGACATCACCACAGGCCCGCTCGCTATAACCTCTGGTATACATTCTGCACGAACTATCTTTATTTTGCTTATCAGGTTTCTGATAGGTGTTCCGTCAACCTCAAAGTTCAGGTCAAAATCAAAGAACTCAACATAAGGAACCTTTACTTTCCCAAACACTTTCTTTTTAGGAAATCCATCTGGATACGCGGCATCTACACCCAATGGCAGAGGATAGAAATCCTCGTCAGAAACTATGGTTTCATTAAGGTCGTAGTTTGATAGTTCATCGGGAGCAGGAGGCACACTTTGAACCCTTCTGTTATCGCCTTCTGGATTTGATATGTTGGTAGGATTTGGGTCTATCCTGATGTCATCGATCCAAGAAGCCTCTGACCACGTTCCTGACTTCTTCCAATAAACCTGCACACCAAATCGGTATGTTTCGTTCATCATGTAACCAAGGTTGTCATGGATGACCTGAACATCCTGGTACTCACCCAACTGGAACTTGGTTGACTCTGTAATGAATTTCTGTTTGATCCTGTGCTTGAATGTCTTACTCCATGGTCTTAAATCAAGTTTAGGGTCTTCCTGTAGGTTTGAGAATACAAGCCTATTGTCTATAAGGTCTACGTTCAATGCTCTCTTAGGAACATTAAGGTTGCTTACAGTTATTGTTGCGAGGTCTACAGAGAATGATGGCTCAGTACCAAAGTGATCAAGAATCATGGTTCTGCTTGTTATCTGCCGCTCTGGAAGAGTAGATGCCGTAACAACCTCACCTACATAATCGATAAACCCAAGTGCTATGTACTCGTACTTTTGGGTATCTATCTGTTCGATGATCAACCTATTTGCCTTGCCTGTGTTTACGTCAGGCTCATTACCGTATATGGTTCCACTAGGAACTCCTTGATATGCACTTACAATATTACTGATGGCAGAGTATGCGCTTCTATTTCCGAAGTAATCAACCAAGTAGCAGAAGTATCTCTTGTTACCAGCCTTTAACGCACCCCCTTGAACCTGCTCAGACAGCCTTACAGTTGCCTCAATAGAGTTGGATGAAACCTCATTCTGTTCGTCTATGTTATCGTAGGTGTAGTAGTTGTTAGGATTGATATGAGCCAAAGCTCCATCCTGAATATACTCACCATAGTAGTAGAATGCTCTCCTATTGTTGTAATCATCCGTGTAGTAAATCGTCTTCCTTCTTACATCATCTCTTCCTGTAATATCGTTAGCCTTACTCGTTAGGAAATTAAGCTGAATACTTCTAAGTAGTCTCGTGTAAGACCATGCATCAGCATCGTAGTCATACAGTGCCACGCCTATCTCACCGATAGACTGTGGGTTTCTAAGCATCACCTCATCACCTTCAGTAAATGGTTCGTGTACACCACCAAACGATGTATCTGTAATGATTTCTATTTGATTTGAAGATGGTATTCCTGACACGAGAAAAGTACCATTCAACCAACTTGCATTTGACCCCGATATACCAACCCATTCTCCAACTTGAAAGTCGTGATTTGATGAGAAAGTAATCCTTGTGGGTGCATCATATCTCTGAGTAGGAGGAGGGTTTGTATTTGCAATAATAGGACCAACATCAATCACGTTTAAATCAAGCTCCTCTGGTTCTTTCTCAATAGTAGTAGATGTGATGAAAAGATGTCCGAGTATGTCGTAACTTCCGTTGGCTATAAGCCCACCTGCGAGATTTACTGGGATAGCCTCCTGTGTTGCGAAGATATCAAGCCTGTCATCACCTGTAGACCTTATGTAGTAGTCGTAATAGTTGTAAGTGTTAAGCTCAACATCAACATAATCACTACCCTGTGTGAACGTGAACTGTGCAGCATATGGAGATGATTGTAGGTTGCTGTATATGCTTGATACGTCACCTGGTGTTTGAACAACTTGAATCTCGTGGTTCTGATTCATCGTCAGGAACGTAATCTCATAGTTCCCAGATGTGGCTGTAGCGTTGCTTACATTAGGTGAACTCACACTTGGTGTGCCTTGAGGAATTACAAGAGATATGTTGTTACCGCTTATATTAGAAATAGTCCAAGTTCCGTTTAGTTGAGTTGGAGATGCGCCTTCTATTATGATTGTTCCACCAACAACAAGATTGTTTACATACGGTAAACTCGGCATTATTATAGATAAAGCAATCAAACTATCTGCTTTATTCGAATACACTACCTCGCCTATTTCATATGATACTGTTTCCCCTTCCTTTATTCTGTACTTCTTATTCTGAGCCTGTACCTCACCTAACGTGAACGCAAACTCGTTACCCTTCGTAGGAATAACAGCACCTCCAGTTCCTCCCTTTTCGGTCAGCTTCTGAATGTTCTTTGCGTCTATGTAGTTACCCTGTCTTACATAGCGAGGATCACTGTCCTTGTCCATGTTTCCGACAGGATTGAATCTTACTGGCTGATCACTCATTATCTATCGTTTCTGTCCGAGGTTATCCACGCATTCAATATGGCGGCTATCTCACGTTTGTTCTCTTCAAATCTTTCTCTTTGGCTCATGCCTTTCAACTGTTGCTTCTGATTCTTCCAAGTGTTCTTGTACTCCTGTCTTATGTTGACAGGATAGTTTTCAAAGAAACTCAGTGTGAACTGATAGCAAAGATAAGCCTCAATCGCTCTCTCGTGTCTCTCAGACATCAGCATCAACCCGTCATCGTCCACACTCCTTGAGATGTATGCGATACGGATGGTGTCCGTTTCAAGGTCTGAAGGCGCGTGGAAGACGATATATCCCTCTTGTATTTGGAATGGGTTGTTGAATCCGTTATTTATGTTTGCAATGTTCTCACACCCACAGTCTGTAAGGTATGGAAGGTCAAGGTATGGCTGCTCAAAGCAGTTACCGTTAGAGTCGGACATTCTTGCACCAAGAAGTCTTATGAATCCCATTGGAAGCTTTGCACGACCATCTATGATATCAAGCGTACAGGCACGTTTGGCGTAGGTCGTATCATCACCGATATGACGCATTGCCTCGTCAGCCTTACGTAGTAGGAATCCATCGAACTCGGTAGTATCCTGTAGCCTCAACATTTCCTTTGCTGATTCTACCGCCTCCTGTAGACTTACAATGCTGTATTTACCTACCTCTATCATTTCGTTTGAATGTCACGTTGTACATTTGAATCTTCCTGAGAGTTGGATATTTTGTTGACAGGAATCCTGACAGAATCCAATATCGTTCCCCTTCTTACAAGGTCTTCAATACGCTTCATTGCGTCACTGGTAATAGGATACTCATCGTGGTCAAAACTGAACTGAGGAACACTTGTAGGATCCTCAAAAACACCCTCTACCAGTGGATATTTTACCTTTGGGTCGTGAATCTCAAGGTATTCCCTTGTTGCATCGTACAGGAAGTGAACCCTTTTGTTCATATACAGTTTGTGAACCCTTTGGTTTCTTCGTGAGTTCAACTGCATACGTGTACGTATCTTTGAGTAAGCCTCATTACCCTTTATGCTTCCTACATACATCAGACCGTCCATCTTGTCATTTATCTCAACTGTACGTGGAATTTCAAACAGATTGTAACAGTCTGATTGTTGAATAGCCTCCTTGTACTCAGGGTAAACCCTTTGGATAAAGTTTGGATGAACCCTATTATTCTTTCGGTACATCTCAGTAATGGCAAATGCTCTCGCAGCGTTCAAAACTGTAAGCATTGTACCTACATCGTAGCGTGACTCATCGGTGAAGATTCCACCTTCGTCAGCCATCTGTATCAACTCTATGCACTCAAGTGTTTTCAATGTACTCGTATATTAGTTCTTCAAACATTTCTTCGTAGGTCACATCGACCTCCCATTCTACCAATATGTCTCCCGATATATCGATCATGGGTTATCCAACATTTCTCTATCCGCAACTTGGTACTGATTAGGGTCGCGTACTTCTTGGTAGAACATCTTCACTGCCTCATCTGTAAGTCTGTTCAGTAGTGTCTCACTGTAGAACAATGAAAGGTCTTCTGTGTCATTATTCACTACTACTTTTACGTCAGGCTCTCTGACATAATCAACGCTTACAGAAAGTGTGGTCATGTCCTGTGGGTGTAACAGAAAGAAGTTCTTGTGCTGATTGTATCTTGGCTCTGTAAGTTTTGGCTCACCAGACTCAGAGATACGTCTATCACTTGGAAGGTATTTACCCCAATCTGAATGTATTTTTGTCAATGTGGTTGTCGGTAGTACGGCAGGAACATTGAAATTTATTCCATTTGTCATCTTCTCGTCAAAATATATCTCGTACTTGAACTCTGATGTCTGCTTAAAGTAAGCAAAACCAGAACCTAAAAGACCAGCAGTTCCATATATTTTATCTCCAGTTCTTATGTTTGTCGGTCTGAAGAACTCAAGTGTGACAGGTGTTCCTGAGTAAGCTTTATAAACGGTTACTTGATCATTTTCATATTCTGAATACATATCCACCTTCATAGCGAGAAGATGTAGATAATCCTCAAGCATTATATCTTGAGACACAACAC
>Ga0180432_10010700_pt1 | contig 10926 bp, 6 predicted proteins | sample SS_ome_10_FD_132414 | JGI IMG/M metagenome (GOLD analysis project Ga0180432, IMG submission 132414) | Hypersaline lake sediment archaeal communities from the Salton Sea, California, USA - SS_1_MS_2 metaG | ecosystem: Environmental > Aquatic > Non-marine Saline and Alkaline > Hypersaline >...
AGCAGCGCCTGCCACCTGTGCCTCATGCCGAGTCTCCTCACCCGTGCCCTGCCCTCGCGCAGCCAATTGCGTGGCGACCATTATCGACACTTCGGCGTCCCGCGCAAGGCCAAGTGGCCACACCCCCCTGCCCGCCGACGCCGCCGGCCCCAAGCCCGTTCGGCCCACCCCTTGCAAGCGGTCGCGGGTGCCTGCTACAATGGAATGTGGCGGGCCGCGGAGCGCGAGGCAGTGTGTTGCTGCCAGGGAAGGTGCATGACGTGAAGCGCACGGCAAGCAGTGCCAGGTGGATGGTTGCCGCCGTCGTCGTGGCCGCGGTGGGCGCCGGGGGCTGCGCCAACTTCAACCTGCTGTCGACCCAGGAGGAGATCGCGCTTGGGCAGCAGGTGATGGCGAACGTGGAGAAGGACGCGAGGCTCTACTACGACCCGGCCACGGTGCAGTATGTGCAGGAGCTGGGCCGACGCATTGCGAAGGTGAGCGATCGCCAGGACGTGGTGTACCACTTCAAGGTGATCGAGGACCACAACACGGTCAACGCGTTCGCGCTCCCTGGCGGGTTCATCTACGTCTACACGGGCCTGCTGCGGTTCGCGGAGAGCGAGGCGGAGCTGGCGTCGGTGCTGGCGCACGAGACGGGCCACGTGGCCGCGCGGCACTCGGCAAAGCACGTGAGCGCGGAGATCGGCGTGAGCATTCTGCTGTCGCTCGTCCTGGGCGAGAATCCCGGGGTGGCGGCGGCGCTGGGCACACAGGTGCTCAAGGGCGTGGGCTTCAGCCGCATGAGCCAGGGCGACGAGTACGAGGCCGACCAGCTCGGCATCACCTACCTCAAGCGCGCGGGCTACGACCCCGCCGCGCTCGTGGCTTTCCTGCGCAAGCTCAACGCCGAGCACGGCCGCAACCCCAGCCCCCTCGCCCAGCTCTTCGCCACGCACCCCCTGACGCAGGACCGCATCGCCCGCGCCGACGCCCTCGTGGCGGAGCTCGGCCCTGGCGGCAGGGTGGGGGCCGACACCTACCGCCGCCGCCTGGCGCGGCTCATGGCCGAGCCGGCGCCGCCGAAGAAGAAAACCTCGGGCAGCGGCTCCTCGAGCTTCCGGCAGGCCGCGCCCGCCCCCACGGTGGCTCTCCAGGCCCCACAGCCCAGGCCGCTGGCCGCGGCGGCGCCCACGGCGCCCCCCGCGCCCAACCCCAGGCCCTCCCCCGCTCGCCGCCAACAGGAGCGCCCCATGATCTGCCGGAACCTCACCAAGGGCAATCTCGTGGCGTCCCGGCTCGAGGTGGCCACCACGGCCGCCGCGCGGCGCAAGGGCCTGCTGGGGCGCTCGGGCATCCCACCCGGCGGCGGGCTGCTGCTCGTGCCCTGCCGCTCCGTGCACACCATGGGCATGAAGTTCCCCATCGACATCGTGTTCATCACCAAGCACCTGCGCGTGGCCAGGGTGCTCCACCAAGTGAAGCCGGGCGCCGTGAACCGCCAGTGCCTGAAGGCCCACAGCGTGCTCGAGCTCCCTGCCGGCACGGCGGCGACCCGCCGCATCGAGCTCGGCGACCAACTCCGCATCACCCGCGCGGCAGCCGACGGCGAACACTAAGGGCGACAGCGCGAGGCCGACATGCGACGCATCTCGCAGTGGGTGGTCCACCACGCTGTGCTCATCCTCTTCGCCGCAGCCACCCTCACCCTCTTCCTCGGCATGCAGGTCCGCCACCTGGAGCTCGACCCCTCGGCCGAGAGCCTCATGCTCGAGGGAGATCCCGCGCGCGACTACTACCAGCGCGTCAAGACCGTGTTCGGCAGCGACCGCATCATCGCCATCGCCATCCACCGCCCCGACACCGTGTTCCGACCCCACACCCTGGACAGTGCCAGGCGAATGGCCCAGGAGCTGGAGCGGCTGGACGGCGTGGAGCGGGTGCTGAGCCTGGCCACCGCCGACAACCTGGCCGACTGCCGCGACGGCCTGCGCCCAGGCCCGCTCTACACCGAGGCGCCGACCGAGCCCGAGGCGCTCGACGAGCTCCGCCGCCGAGCCCTCGCCAACCACACCTTCGTCGACAACCTCGTCTCCCGCGACGGCCGCACCCTCGGCCTCCTCGTGTTCGTCGAGGCCCACCACGTAGAGCGCGGCGAGCTGTGCCGTCGGCTCCGCGAGGCGGTGGCGGCAGGGGAGCCGCTCGCCCCTGAGCTGCTGCACGACGCGCTGCTCTCGCGTGGCTTCGCCAGGGCATTGTGGGAGAGTCTCGTGCCGCCGGTCCGCCAGGCCATGGGCTCGCTGGACCGCGCGGTAGCGGGCATGCCCGAGGTCATGGGCAAGGTGGCGCTGCGGCTGCTCCGCGAGCATCGGGGCCTGCGCCGCGCCGTCGTGCGCGAGGCGCCCCGAGCCAGCCGCGAGCAGCTCGCGCGGCTCGTCGACCACGCCGACGCCATCGCCGCCAGGCACCGCGACGAGCCGGGCACGGAGATCTACCAGGTCGGCACGCCGATCCTCAAGGTCGTGGGCGCGCGACACCAGCGCGAGGACCTCGCCCGCCTGCTCCCCTGCACCATCCTGCTCGTGGCGCTCGTGCTCTTCGTCGCATTCCGCAGCCTCCCAGGCGTGCTCGTGCCGCTGGGCACGGTGGTGATGAGCGTGGCGTGGACCCTCGGGCTGATGGCGCTGCTGGGCATCCCGCTCACCGTGATCACGCTGATCATCGGCCCCCTGCTCATCGCCGTGGGCAACTGCTACGCGATGCACATCGTGGCGAGCCACTCGCAGCACCCCGAGGCCGAGTGGAGCCCCCGCCGCCGCGCCGAGCACGCGCTCGAGAGCTGCTTCCTGCCCGTGCTGCTGGCTGGGGTGACCACGATGGTCGGCTTCGCGTCGGTGGCCTTCTCGCGGCTGTCGAGCATTCGCGAGTTCGGGCTGTTCTCGTCCTTCGGCATCCTGTGCTCGGTGGTGGTGTCGCTGACGATCGCGCCGGCAATGCTGCGCTTCCTTCCCGCGAGCAAGCGGCGCGCGCCGGCGCAGGACGAGCCCGGGCGCACCCGCCACGCCGACGCCACCGAGCGGCTGCTGCGAGCCATCGGGCGCTTCGACGCCACCAGGGGCACCCTCATCACCGTGCTCGGCGGCGCCGCCGTGGCCGCGGCGCTCGTGGGGTGCCTGTTCGTGGGGGTGAACACCAACTACATCGGCTTCTTCCGCCGCAACGACCCGGTGCGGGCCAACTCGCGGCGCATGCACCAGCAGTTGGCCGGAGCCGTGCCCGTGTCGGTGGTGGTCGACGCGCGGGCTCGGCTGGCGGACGAGGGAGCCGACGAATGGCGCGGCCCCTTCACCGACCCCCAGCTCCTGCGCTACCTGCGCGACCTCCAGCAGCTCATCGCCTCGCTGCGCCTTGGCGAGGGGCCTCAGGCGCGCCCCGCCTTCGACAACAGCGTGTCGCTGGCCGACCACGTGGCGCACATCTACCGCAGCTTCGCGCGCGACGCCACGGGCGAGCTGCCCGAGAGCCGCGAGGCGGTGGAGCAGCTCGTCGAGCTGTTCTACGACCGCGAGCAGGGCGCGAAGTACGTGTCGGACGACTTCGCCCAGGCCCACATCTACGCGCGAACCCACCTCACCAGCTCGCGCGCGCTGGGGGAGCTGACCCGCCGCATCGAGGCCTACGCCGCCCAGCACAACCCCAGGGGCGTGCACGTGGCGGTCACGGGCGAGACGATCCTCATCACCCGCGCCGCCGACGAGATCGCGCGCGGCCAGGTGCGCTCGCTGGCCATCGCCGCCATCGTCATCTTCGCCATCATGGCCGTGCTGTTCACCTCCGTGCGAGCCGGGGTGCTCTCCATCATCCCCAACGCCATCCCCATCGTGGGCACCTTCGGGCTCATGGGCTGGCTGGGGGTGGACCTCAACGTCGGCACGAGCCTGGTGGCGAGCGTGGCGCTCGGCATCGCGGTGGACGACACGATCCACTACCTGACAGGGTTCCACCTCGAGATGCGTCGCCTCGGCGACCAGCCCCGGGCCATGCTCACCACCCTCTACCTGCGCGGCAAGGCCATCGTGTTCACCTCGGTGGCCCTCTTCTGCGGCTTCATGGTGCTCACGGTGTCGCGGTTCGCGCCCATCGTGGCCTTCGGCTACCTCACGGCCATCGCCATGGTGACGGCGCTGCTCGGCGACCTGGTGGTGCTGCCCGTGCTCGTGCGGAAGGTGGAGTTGGTGACTCTGTGGGACCTGTTGGCCACGCGTCTGCCGAGCGACCCCCGGGAGTGGGTGGGCGTGCTCCGGGGGCTGAGGCCTGCCGAGGCGAAGCGCCTGGTGCTCCTGGGCTCGCCGCGGAGGGCCTCGAGCGGCCGCGCCGTGCTGGTGCACGGCTCCGAACGGAGCACGCGCGGCGCGCCCGTGTGGGCAGATCCGGGCCTCGGGCGCACCCTCTACGCCGTGCTCGAGGGCCGCGTGGAGCTCCGCGCGGGCCGGGCCCGACGCCACGTGGCCACCCTCGGCCCGGGCCAGGTATTCGGCGAGGCCACCCCCGAATGTGCCACCCAGCCGCCCGACGCGGTGGCGGTCGAGCCCACCGAGCTCCTCGCCATCGACGAGCGCAGCCTGCGGCGGCTGTCCCGACGCTACCCCCGCGTCGCGGGCAAGGTGCTCCGCAACCTCGCCTTCCTGCTCGCCGACCGGCTCTTCCAGGCCACCGCGCGGCTCTCCGCCGCCGCCACCGGCGAGATGCCGCCGCCCCCGGTGCCGCCGCCAGCCGCGCCCTTCGACGGCCTGAGCCGCGTGGAGCAGCTCTCCATCCAGCTCCTCGCCGAGGTGCACGCCTGCGACTCGGGAGAGCCGATGCCACGGGCCGCCGCCCAGGGCCGCCAGATGCTTCTCATCCTCAGCGGAGCCGCCGTCGTGGCCGCCACCCGCGACGGCCGACGCTCGGTGGTGGCGAGGGTGGGCGAAGGCGGGGTCGTGGGCGCACGACCCACCCACGCCGTGCTCGCCGACCAGCCCGAGCACACGCAGACCACCGACGTGCGCGCCGACGGCCCCACACGGGTGCTCGTGGTCACCGAAGCGCTCTTCGACCACCTCATCGCCCGCCGCCCGCGCCTCGCCGCACGATGGGGCCTCGACCTCGTGCGCATCCTCTGGCGCCGCCTCGAGCACGCCGTCGCGCGCCTCGCACGCCTCGAGGCCGAGCCACACGACACCCCGAGCCCCTGACCCCCCGCCTGCTCGTCCCCCTCGTCCTCGCCCTCCACGGCAGCGGCGCAGGGCATCGGCGCCGTGCTCTGCCCGCGCGAGGCGCTTGACCGGGGCCGCGTGGCGCGCCTATAATGCTCCCTGTGCCCGGGCCTGGCGAGGGACCACGCCATGGATGCGACGACGAAGCGAATCTGCGCGATGCTGAAGACCGAGGACCCCGAGCTGCGGGCCGCCGCCGCCAGGGTGCTCGGGGAGCTGGGCGCCAAGGAGCCCGCCGCGCTCGCCGCCCTGTCCGACGTGCTGACGCAGGACGCAGGGCCGCCGCGCCTCTACGCACTCGCCGCACTGGCCGGCAGCCCCACCGCCGAGGCCGTGGGATACGTGCTGCCAGCCTTCGCAGGGCATGAGGACCTGCGTCAGGCCGCGGTGGACGCCATCGCCGGCTTCGGGCACAAGGCGGTGGCGCACCTCAAGGAGGCGGTGCTCAAGGCCCCGCTGCCGCAGCGGAAGGGCGCGGCGAGCGCCCTGGCACGCATCGGGGGCAGGACGGCCCACGAGCTGCTCCTGCGCGCGCTGGCCAACGGCGAGCTCGAGGTCTCCAAGCACATCTGCTTCGTGCTCGACCACGCCATCGCGGCGATGACCGACCGCGCCAAGGGCGTGCTCCTGGCCCAGGTGGAGAAGTACCTGGCCCACAAGCGGGTGCAGAAGAAGGAGACGGCCGCCTGCTCGGGCATCCTGCTGCTGGGCATGCTCGCCAGCCCGAAGGCCAAGAAGACCCTGCTGCGGTTCGCCAGCCCGGGCCACACGGGCGAGGTGAGGCGCCGCGCGCTCCTGGCGCTCCGCGGCATCGCCGAGGCGCTGGCGGCCGCCGAGATCGCCACCCTCGCCACCTACCTCGAGGACGACGACCTGGGCAACGTGGTGCTGCCGACCATCGATGCCCTCCGCCCCGTGGCCCTGCCGGCGGCGGCGGCGAGCCGGATCCTGCGCCTGGCCCAGAGCCCGCACCCGGCGGTGCGCGACTTCGCGGTATTCAAGATGGGCCGGCTCGACACGCCCGCCGCGGCGAAGATCCTCATCGCCGACCTCGACGCGCCGCAGCCCGAGCTGCGCCAGCTCGCCCTCTCGTCGCTGCGACGCAACCCCGCCGCCGTGCCCCTGCTCGTCAAGCGGCTGGCCGAGGAGACCGACGAGCAGCGGCTGGCCACCCTCGCCCGCATCCTCGAGCCACACGCCGCCAACATCGCGCCCGCCGCCCGCCGCCGGCTGATGACCCGCCTGCTCAAGCTCGTCGAGGCCGACGACCCGCTGGCCGAGCCCTTCGCCTTCCTCCTTCGCCACGCCGACCCCGACGCCCTCGATGCCGCGCTGCTCAAGCGAGCCAAGAGCCTCAAGAGCCGCAAGCGCTTCGCCGAGGCCGACCGGCTGCTCAGGACACTCGTGCGCGGCGGCACGGCCTCGCCCCAGGCCCTCTACCAGGCCGCCATCGTCGGCCTCAAGGTCTCGGCCAAGCGACTCGGCCGCAGCGACCGCCACGCCGACCCCTGCCTGCGACACTTCGACCGCCTGCTGTCCGACGAAGCCGTGGACCTGGCCAGGAAGCTCAAGGCCGAGAAGGCGCTCGACCCCGACGACATCTTCTACGTCGGCTTCCACTTCGCCGAGCAGTTGCGCGAGCGGAGGAACTTCGGCGGCTCCCTGCTCACCCACGTGGTCGCCAAGCACCCTCGCTCCGCCGTCGCCAAGCACGCGCGCAACAAGCTCCGCCTCGAAGCCTTCCCCATCGAGCCCCCCAAGGCCAAGAGGAAACCCGCCGCCAAGCCCACGCGCGCCAAGAAGGCCACGAAGAAAAAAAAGAAGAAGGCCCCTCCCACGCGCGCGTGACGGCGCCGCCCCGCCGACCGGGTCGCCGGCCCCTTCGACCCCCTATCTCATTTCAAGACAACGTTTTAGGTTCTGGCTACCCCGACGATGCCCGGCCACGCCCAGACCCCTCGCTCCGCCGATTGAATATTCCGCCACGCCGTGCGACCCAGATCGCGAGCCACAACGCGATCGCCGCACCACGGAGATCGGCCGCTCGGCCGCCTGCCAGCTCGCGGCAGAAGCCCCCCGCAGGCAGGCGCCAGGCACTCCTGCCGCGGGCCGCTAGGCACCAAAGCGTGCGTTGTCGGTGCCTTTTTGACAGAATTCGGGCCCCTTCCTTGCCAGGATTTCCACCAGGGCCCACCGCGGGGTTGGAGGGAAAATGCAGCAAGGCTATACCGAGCAACGACCTATGGAATAAGCGCTCGTGCCAGAGGCAATTGGCACGCGTTTTGCTAGAGCACCCATCGGCTCTGTGGGAGATGCAGGGCCAACACTAGAAAGGTTGGTGAGAGAATGAAGACCACCAAGACGAAGAAGCCCCGTGCCCATAGGCCGCGCTATGCCGCGCTGCGCAAGATGCTGGTGGAGCGCCGCGAGGAGCTGCTGGATCAGATGCATGGCGGGCTGGCCGACAGCCGCCGCGATCCGCTGGGCGCCCGGTTCGATGATCTGGCGGACAGGGCGAACGACTCGCTGTATGATGAACTGGCGCGGGGGCTTGCGGAGATCGCGACCGCCGACCTCCGCAAGATCGAGCGCGCCATCGAGAAAATCGACAACAAGGCCTACGGCCGGTGCGAGTCGTGTGGACGACGCATCCCACAGGCACGCCTGCGCATGCTCCCCTTCGCCGACCTGTGCGTCGAGTGCCAGCGCGAGGAGGAGCAAGAGGCCGCCGACTCCGCAGGATAGCCCCCCTGCCGACCGCCGCGCCGCCGCCCGTCGGCGGCTCGTGGCGGTCGGCGGCCGCGGGCCTGCCGCCGCCGCGGCTCCCCCCCCCCGCCGCATCACGACGAGGGCTTCTTCAGCCGCCAGCCCGGCTGCACCTCGGGCTGCTGCCCCTCGGGCAGCGGCTCGGCGAGGGCGGCGTAGAGCTCGGGGCGACGCGCGCGGAGGTAGCGCCGCCCGCTCGACAGCTCGATCTTCTCGGGGATGCACACGCCCACCACCACGTCGTCGCCCAGCGCGTGGCTCTCGGCCACGATCTCGCCGAAGGGGTCGATGATCATGGCGTTGCCCGTCTTGATCGTGTCGTGATCCACCCCCACGGGGTTGGTGAAGACGTAGTACAGCCCATTCTCGTACGCGCGCGTGGGCAGCCAGCGCATCAGCCAGCCCCGACCCTTCGGCCCCTGGAACTCCATGCGCAGCGGCACGGGGTCGCGCTCGCGGCGGTCCCACAGCGCCTTGTCGATGGTGCCGCGCCCCGGCATGGGGCTCTGGAGGCCACAGGTCACGTGGGGGGCGAAAACCACCTCGGCGCCCAGGAGCGCCACCACGCGGGGGTTCTCCACCAGGTTGTTGTCGTAGCAGGTCAGGATGCTGCACCGCACGCCACACAGGTCGAACAGGCAGAAGCCATCGCCCCAGCCCAGATGAGGGCTGATGAAGGCATGGAGCTTGCGGAACTTCGCGACGAACCCCTCGGGCGCCACCACCACGTAGGTGTTGTAGAGCCGGTCGCCCTCGGCCTCGATCAGGCCCGCCAGCAGCGGCGTCCCCAGCTCGGCGGCCAGCGTCGCCAGCCGCCTGGTGCTCGGGCCGTCGGGCACCGGCTCGGCGAGGGCCGCGATCTCGGCCCGCGACAGCTCCTGGAGAAAGGTGTAGCCCGTGATGCAGCACTCGTGGAAGCTGACGATCTCCGCCCCCTGGCCCACGGCCCGCCGCGCCAGGGCCTCGATGCGAGCCAGATTGTGAGCTTTGTCGCCGTCGCGCGCCTCGAACTGCGCGGCGGCGATGCGAATCTCGCGCATGGGCCTTTCCTCCAGCATGCCCCCCCGTCGCGCCGCCCCGCCGACCGGGGCGGCCCCCTACCTTGCCACGTGCCGCCCCGCCCGTCAAGGCCCTGTGCTCCCAGACGCGTCGTCGGGCCGCCTGCGGCAGCCGCCATCCAGGTCCGCACCATGGCCCGCAGCCACCCGCGGCGGAGAGGACACCAGGGCTCCCCGCCATGGCCGCCATGGGGCTCGAGGGCCCTCGGCACAGGGCAGCGGAATGGCACACATGGCTGCATGGTGTCGCGTCGAGCGGGCTTTGACATTTCGCGCGGGACGTGCTATAAGTCGTGGAAAGAAAAGGGGACGAGTAGCGACGGAAGGTGGGGCAGCACTCGGTGGATGAGCGTGGCGCGGCGAGCGTGGAGGAGAAGGTCGTCGAGATCGTGGCGGGCCGGCCGGCGCCGCGCCGCGTGCTCGTGGTGGACGACGAGGAAATCATCTGCAAGTACCTGCGTCGGGCGCTCACGGAACGGGGCTACGAGCCGACGTACCGGCTGAGCGGCGAAGAGGCCCTCAAGGAGCTGCGACGCGGGCCCTACTCGATCCTGCTGGCGGATGTGAAGATGCCGGGGATGACGGGGATCGAGCTGCTGGAGCGGGTGCGGGACGATTTCCCCGAGGTGTCGGTGGTCATCATGACGGCGCACGGCTCGGTGCAGACGGCCGTGGACGCCATGAAGCTGGGTGCCAGCGACTTCCTCACCAAGCCCTTCGAGCCGCAGGAGCTCGCGCTCGTCGTCGAGAAGGTGCTTCGCCAGCGGAGGCTGCTCGACGAGATCGCGGAGCTGCGGCACGAGCTCGCCGGGCGCTACAGCTTCGAGAACATGATCAGCCAGGACGAGAAGATGCGGGAGATCTTCGCGTCCATCGCCCGCGTGGCCGCCACCGACGCCACCGTGGTCATCACCGGCGAGACCGGCACCGGCAAGGAGCTGGTGGCCCGCGCGCTCCACTACAACTCGCCCCGAAGGGAAAAGCAGTTCGTCGCCATCAACTGCGGCGCGCTGCCCGACACGCTGCTGGAGAGCGAGCTGTTCGGCCACGAGGAAGGCGCCTTCACCGGAGCCACCGCCACCAAGCCAGGCATCTTCGAGGTCGCCGACGGCGGCACCCTGCTGCTCGACGAGATCGGCAACGTGTCGATGGCCATGCAGGTCAAGCTCCTGCGCGTGCTCGAGTCGATGGAATACAAGCGGGTCGGCGGCGTCGAGACGCGGAGCTGCAACGTGCGCATCCTCGCCGCCACCCACGTCGACCTCGCCCAGGCCGTCGACCGCGGCGAGTTCCGCCACGACCTCTACTACCGCATCAACGTCGTGCCGATCGTCCTCCCGCCCCTGCGCGACCGCCTGGCCGACATCCCGCTGCTGGTGGAGCACTTCATCCGACGCTACGCGCCGAAGATGAACCCCGACGTGCAGGACATCGCTCGCGAGGCGATGCTCCGGCTGCTGCGCCACTCGTGGCCAGGCAACATCCGACAGCTCGAGCACGTGATCCAGCGAGCCCTGATCCTGGCCGACGGCCCCACGATCCTCCCCGAGCATCTCCCGCTGGAGCAGCAGGACAAGGCCGACGAGGGCAACGGCTTCCAGGTCAACGAGCAGCTCCCCCTCGAGGAGGTCAAGAGCGCCCTCGTCGAGCGACTCGAGCGCACCTACCTCGACAAGCTGCTGCGGCTCTACCAGGGCAGCGTGCGACGCACCGCGGGCCACGCCGGCCTGTCGGAGCGCAGCATCTACGAGAAGCTCAAGAGATACCAACTCGACCGACGCACCTACAAGTGAGCCCCGCAGCGGAGTGCCTCGATGGACGTGATGGGCCGGCTTGAGCAGATCGCCCGCGAGAACCCGAGAACGATC
>Ga0180432_10010705_pt1 | contig 10923 bp, 7 predicted proteins | sample SS_ome_10_FD_132414 | JGI IMG/M metagenome (GOLD analysis project Ga0180432, IMG submission 132414) | Hypersaline lake sediment archaeal communities from the Salton Sea, California, USA - SS_1_MS_2 metaG | ecosystem: Environmental > Aquatic > Non-marine Saline and Alkaline > Hypersaline >...
GCCGGGTGGGGCTATCCCGAGCCCTACACGAGGGACCTCATGCTCTCCTCGATGGGCTTCCTCGTCAGCGGTGACACGCGGCTCGTCGAGGCCCTGGAGCGAACCCTCGTGGCGTTGGCGAAGAACCAGACCACGCGTGGGCACATTCCCTCCCTCGCCCACGATCCCGGGGACCGTGGTGCGAGCGACACGACACCCCTCTTCCTGTTTGGCCTTGCCGTGTATCGCAGGGCCACCGGGCAGCCGGCCTTCCTTGAAGCAGCGGCGGACAAGGCCCTGACGTGGATGAGCTATCAAAGCCCCGACGACCTCACGATGGTCGGACAGTTGCCCACCAGCGACTGGAGGGACGAGCAAAGCGTCATCGGATACGGCCTCTACGTGAACGCCATCCACTACTGCGCTCTCCGTCTTCACGGCCGTCATGAGCAGGCCACCCAGTTGCGGGAACTCATGAACCGGCTCGAAGTCCAAGGCGAGCGGAAACAGCCGCATGTCCATGAAGGTCTCGTCGTGCGGCACAAACCCTACTATGCCCTCTACTCCTACAAGACCTACAACAGCGACCGGTTCGACCTCCTCGGCAACAGCCTGGCCATCCTTGGCGGCGTGGCTTCTCAGACCCGGTCACGTGTGATGATCCGGTGGATCGAGACCGAATGCCGCGCCCTCCGGAACGGGGGAGAACTCGCGGTCGAGTTGCCCCCCTGCCTCTTTCCATTCATTCAGCCGAGTCATCCGGACTGGCGACCCCGCTATGAAACCTACAACCGTCCCGGCGAATACCACAACGGCGGAGTGTGGCCCTATGCCTGCGGTCTCTACGTCGCTGCATGCACCGCGGCGGGGCGGCGCCGGCTGGCGGCAAAGCGTCTCCTGTCGCTCACGCACCTGGTCAAACCGGCGAGGCAGGAACAGCTCCACTGGGGATTCAACGAATGGATCAAGAGCCAGACTGGAGAGCCCTGCGGCCAGGACTGGCAAACCTGGTCGGCGGCCATGTATCTGTATGCCGCAAACTGCGTCGAGCAGCAGAAGACCCCGTTCTTCGACATGACCCGCCCCAAACCCGCCCCGTAAGCAAAGTTTCCTTGTGTCTTGCAAGACTCCCGGCCCGCCGGAAATCGATCCGGGTCCGGAGTTCCCTGCCCGGGCGCAAAAAATCGCCTATCCATCCCAACCGGGCCTGCATTGCGAGCCGAGGGCGAATTGACGCCTGCGGGCCCACGGCAAAGGCGACGATTGCCGCGATCGCTTGGCGGGCGTCGCAGCAATGACGGCCTTGGCAAAGGTGTGGTTGTAGTGTTCCGCCACCTCGCTCCTCCCATTGACATTCGTCCGCCGCGGGAGCACACTGCTTGCATGTCCGTTGCTGCCGAAAAGCTTCCGGTGCGGCTCTCCGTCGCGGAGTACCTCGAAGGCGAGTTGAAGAGCGAAGTGCGCCACGAATACTTCGACGGACAGGTCTATGCCATGGCGGGCGCCACGAGGCGGCACAATCGAGCGGCGCTCTACTTCGCTATTCGCCTCGAACAACATCTGAAGGGCGGCCCCTGCACCGTCTTCATGTCGGACATGAAGGTGCGCACCTCCTTCGTCGAGAAGGACCTCTTCTACTATCCGGACGTGGTGGTGACCTGCGATCCCGCCGACACGAACCGCCTCTACCTCGACCGGCCGAGGTTCTGGCTCGAGGTCCTTTCGGAGGACGTCAACAGGGACCGCGTCGAAAAGAACCTGGTGGCGCAACGCATCGAGTCGATGGAGGAATTCGTCCTCGTCAGTCCCGATCCCGGCGCGCCCGAGATCATCGCCCTGCGCCGCCGCGAAGACTGGAATCCCGAGATCGTCCGAAGCGCCGAGATCGAGCTCAAATCCATGGGTCTCACCGTTTCGGTGGACGAATTGTACGCCGAACTGAGCACCGTTCCGGACTGACGGCGAGCGCGAGAGGCGATTACGACGAAAGAGGGGTCAGCTGACTTGCTGTTAACGGAGCCTACATCGATTGCCGGCGATTCCAAGAGCCCTACTCCGGCCAAAGAAGAACGAGATAGAGGACGTAAGACAGGAGCAACACCGCTCCCTCCCATCGCTCAAGCTTGAAGCCCGTGCGCATGAGCGGGAGCAGAAGCACCGAGAGGATGAGCATCCAACCGACGTCGGCGGTGCGAATGCCTTTGGCCTCGATCGGCGCCGCCAAACCGGCAGCGCCGGCAATACAGAGGACGTTGAAGATGCCCGCGAAGAGCAGGCCCGCCTCCCAGCGCTCCAGTCCTCCGCCCGCACCGAGAAGGACCGCAAAAGCAAGGATGCTCCGAGCATCAACGGCACATCGAAGCGCACCAGCCGGGATTGCACCGACAAGGGCCGGACCAGCGCGGCGAGTCCCAGGATCACGGCGACGTTGAACAGATTCGAGCCCACCACGTTGTCCACCGCGATATCTCCCGCACCCGACAACGCCGCCTTGATCGAGACAGCCAGTTCCGGGGCGCTGGTGCCGAATGCCACGATGGTGAGCCCGGCCACCAGGGGATTGAGCCCGAAGCGCAGGCCGATCGCCGCTCCACCCCGCACAAGCCCTTCCGCTCCGGCCGCGAGAATCACGAACGAAACCAAAATCAGAAAGAGCCACGAAAGCATGTCCTTTCCCCATATCTTGCCTCGCGGCTTGATTTCGTCCAGCTTCCGGGCATGAATCTCAATCCTCGGAGCACCATCAGCCGCCTCATCCCCGTCCGGCGGGTCCGGGATCCCCGGACGCCCGCCCTTTCACCTGACTATATTTGCCAACCCTGAGATCCCGGCCCGGGGCCCCGGCGGCGATCACTTCGCCGGCTGCGTCAGGATGGACAACGCCATCGCTGGCTCGGACAGCAACTCTCAGCGGGAGCGGACAATAAACAGATCCTCCCCTTCGCTCAGCAACGCCCTGAACTCCGCAGCCCCGAAGACACTGCTCGACGATCGCGGATCCAGCAACAACGGCGCCAAACGAGCCCCCAGACCGAGCGGGTCGATCCGCAGATCACCAGCGCTCAGGGTGACTTCGGCTTCCGACTCGGTCACCTCGATCACGGAGGAGGTCATGCCGCCGGGTTTGGTGATCTGCGTCAACTTGCTCACCCGTTGACGGATGCTTTCGACCTTGGTGCTGTGCTCGAGGCGCGAGAACGGGATCCCGTGCCGATCGAGCACCCTCGCAAACCGTTCGTGATGCCCGCGGATGAAGTAGGTGCATGGCGGCACTTGACGTGGACCAACCACGATCCGGGGACGATACACGAAGCTGCGCTCGACCGGTTCCCCGGAATCACGCCGACGCATGGGCAGCGTGATGTGAGGCCGCGCGGGATCGCCCGCGTAGGCGGGCGCCAGCGCCAGGCCCTGCTCGCGGATGTCCTCCCGGCCGCCGCGCCGCGCCGCCTCGGTCGCGGCGAGGATCTGCGGCCTGGCCGCCTCGCAGGCTTCCAGAAACGCCAGCAGGCACAACCCCTGCTTCGCGACCCGCACCTTCAGGTTGCGTTCCGTCGGCCAGTCGCCGGGCGGATCGAGCCGGTTCTCGACCAGCACGCCAAGCGTCCCGCGCATGCCGGCGTAGTTGCGGATGTTGCGGATCGACAAACCGCCGTGGGTGACCGGTTGGTTGATGTCGGTAATTTCACCTACGTAGTGGCGGCACCGCAACCCGCGGGCATTGACGGCGGCGATCATCGCCGGCAGCAGCGTCTCCCGGCCGAGTCCCAACAACGCCGGATGGATGTCGGGGTTGTTCGAAACCTCAAACTGTGCCTCGTGGTCTGTCAGATAGCCCTGCGCGCCGAGGCTGCGCTTCTTCAACACCGCGGACTCGTGGAGGTCGAGGAGAATGTGAGGCGCATACCGCCGCATGCATCCCAGCAGCGCCCGGGTCTCGGGTTGGCTGACCACCGCGAAATCGGTGCTGAGGTTCACTCCGGCGGCATTCACCCGCCTGCCAAGGTCGCGTCCGTCCGGATTGGCGTTGACTGCCAACACGAAGTCCATCCGCTCCAGATGATGACTCAGCCGGCCGGCAATCAACTCGACCGCCGCCCGCTGGAGCGCCTCGGCCCCGGACGGTTCGGTGCCGTGCTGGCCGCCGATGAGCAGCACCACCAGCCGCTCCGGCGAAAACATCCCGGTGGCTCGAAAATCCCGGCGCCGCGAAATGAGCAGTGCATGGAGCGGCCGGTCGCCCGCCGATCGGCCGATCCGAACCAGCCGCGCCTTCTCGGATCCCGCCGCCAGCTCTCCCAGAAACCGGTCCACTTCCGCCGACTTCGGCAGACGAGACCATCCGTTCGACTCGATCGGCGGGACCGGCACCCCGGCGCCCGGCGCCGCGAACAGCACCGCCCCGGCCATCAGCCACACTCCGCACCAAAAGTAGTGACAAGTCGCGGTCATGACCGGCAGGTTTCCCGCCACCCTGTGCGGGATCTCTTCACCGATAATCTCGCCATCGATCTTTTCAAGCAAGCAAGTCTGTAGAGTCGCCTTGAGCGACAGTTCGCTCCGGGTCGTCCTCCCGCCTGTAAGGTCTCACTGCTGTTCAGTCAGCTTACAGTCCGTCTGTTCGGTGAACGAATTCTCTTGCCGGGGCCGCCCTCCGAAGGGCGCTCTCTTGTCGTAAGGAACTCCTGTTCAGAGGTTTGACCAGGATGCGGCACTTGGCACGCTTCCAGCAACGACGCGGCTCGAACAACTGATCTGACGCAAATGCAATCCTCCAATCCGCTTCCTGAGGGCGCCCCGCCCTCGTCCTCCAGCAGCGAACTCAGCATGGCGCTGCTCCGGCTCATCCGGGAACGGATCGCCGAACTCGCGGAATTGTCCGCTACGGTCGATACCCGTGATGGCGGCTCATCGCCGAGGGTGACCGGGGCGCCGAGAAATACGCGCAATCTGGCTGCGCTCCTTCAGCTCCAGTCCATTATTTCCGACGCCTCCGACGACCTCGAATCGTGGTGGCGCGAAGGTTCGCGCAGGTCCGAGTTCGACTTCCGCCTTCCGCTCGACCTCGCGGTGCGCATTACGACCTTCCTCGGAACTCAATCCCAGGCGGCGTTGCCCTCGCCGATCTACGCCCAGGCGCGAGACCTCGCGATCTCGCTCCTTTTTCTCCTCTCGGTGGCGCTCGCCCGGAGCGGAGAGCGCATCCTGCGGGAACGCTCCTCTGAACTCCGATCCATGGTCTCGGAGGCCGAGGCCAGCCTTGCCTTGCATGACCTCCTTGCCACCCCAATGCCTCCCGGCGAGTCCACACCAAAGGCGGCCGCCTGACCGCAAAGGCGCCACGGCGTCCACAGCGTCCCCTCAGCAACCAAGTCCGATGAGCATGCACCCGCCGGAATCCGCTCCGGCCACAACCGCGAAGACAAACCCCGGGACAACCCCGCGGGCGAGGACCCGGCCCGCCCCGCGCGGAAGAAAGACCACCGAAGTCCTCGGTCCCGTCGAGGATCTCGAGTCCTACGTCAGAGCCGACTGGTGGCGGCACCTCTTCAATGCCCACTACCTTCGAACCGACGGGGACGTCGTCGAGGATGCCGCCCTCACCGACGACGAACTGGACCATGTGATGGCCACCCTCGATCCGGCGCCGGAGGACGAGATCCTCGATCTCTGCTGCGGTCAGGGACGTCATTCGCTCGGCCTCGCCCGCCGCGGCTTCGTGAACGTGACGGGCATGGACCGCTCGCACTACCTGATCACTCGCGCCCGCCAGGCTGCAAAGCGCGAGGACCTCACGGTGGCGTTCCGGGAGGGCGACGCCCGGCGGCCGCGGTTCGAGACCGATCGCTTCGACCACGTCCTCGTCCTTGGCAACAGCTTCGGCTACTTCGAGTCGCGCCGCGACGACCTCGCGGTGCTGGCGGAGATCCACCGCGTCTTGAAGCCTTCCGGACGCGTCATGCTCGACCTCACCGACGGCGACTGGATGCGCGTCCATTTCGAGCCTCGGAGCTGGGAGTGGATCGACCGGAACTGGTTCGTCTGCCGCGAACGGAGCCTCTCGCGGGACGGCGAACGCCTGATTTCACGCGAGGTCATCACCCATGCCCGGAAAGGCGTGGTGAGCGACCAGTTCTACGCGGAACGCCTTTACGGCCCCGCAGAGATGGAGGCCCTCCTGCGGGAAGCCGGGTTCCGGGAGATCGAGACGAGCGAGCCCATCGTCACGAGGAGTCGCCGGAACCAGGACCTCGGCATGATGGGCCGGCGGCTGGTCTACACCGCGCGTCCCCGGAAGACCATGAGCACCATGGCGGGGCGTTCCGCCAGGAAGACCATGCTCCGCGTCGTGGTGACCATGGGCGACCCCCGCAAGAACGACGTCGTGAAGCTCAACGGCTCCTTCAATGAGGCCGATTTTGAAACCATCCGGCAACTCCGCGAGGCGCTGGACGCCCTGCCGGGCTACCGCTTCGACTTCCTCGACAACCATGACACCCTGCTTTCCGAACTGCGCCGCCTGCGGTCCGGGTGCGACTTCGTGTTCAACCTCTGTGACGAGGGCTTCGGCAACCTCGCCACCCGGGAACTCCACGTCCCGGCCCTCCTCGAGGTTCTCGGGATTCCATACACCGGCGGCAACCCCCAGTGCCTTGCCTGCTGCTACGACAAGTCGCTGGTGCGCGGTGTGGCGAGCGAACTGGACATCCCGGTGCCGGAGGCGTTCGTCGTCAAGCCCGACGATACCACCTTCCTCGAGCTGCCGGTGCCGTTCCCCGTGATCGTGAAACCCAACTACGGGGATTCCAGTTTCAGCATCACGCAACGGAGCGTCTGCGACGATCTCGGGGCGCTGGAAGCGGCGATCGTGGAGACCCGCGGCCGCTTCGGATACAACAAGCCGGTCCTGATCGAGCAGTTCCTTTCGGGCAAGGATGTCAGCGTCGGGATTATCGGCAATCCTCCCGACGCCTATCTCGCTCTTCCTGTCATCGAGGAGGACTATTCCGGCCTGCCCCCCGGCTTGCCGAACATCTGCGGATACGAGGCGAAATGGGATCCGGACTCGCCCTACTGGAAACACCTCCGCTCCGTTCCGGTCAACCTTCCGGAGGACACCGAGGGCTACCTGATCGCCTGCTGCCTGCGGCTCTTCGACCGGCTCGAATGCCGGGACTACGCCCGCTTCGACTGGCGGCTCGATGAGAACGAAACCCCCCGCTTGCTCGAAGTGAACCCCAATCCGGGCTGGTGCTGGGACGGGCATCTCGCCAAGATGGCGGCCCTCGCCGGGCACGACTATCCCGCCATGCTGCGCCTGATCCTTCAAGCCGCTGAGCAACGGCTTCGGCGGTCCGGACAACTCAACCCCTCATGAGCAAGCCCCTGCACATCGCCTGGCCGACATCTTCCTGACGGTTCGGGATGCGTTCCGGGAGATGCGCGACCAACTCAAGGATTACTCCCGGAAACTGCACGGCGACGTCAAGCGGCACGGCCGCCTTCCTCCCCACCGCACCGGAAAGCTCGCGACCGATCGCGGCGCGGACGAACCCCGCAACACGTAGCCCTCACGGCAAAAACCCCAGGGCCGTCACCGGCGCCCCCGGGTAGGCCACCGAGGAATCGGCCACTCCCAGCACCAACGCCGGAGCCTCGGCGCGGATGACCTCGCACCGCCTCCCGAAGGCGTCGTCCACCACCGCCAGTTTCCGCCCCTCGTCGACGAGGTCCCCCGGCTTGACCAGGAAGCGCAGGATCCCGCTCGTCGCGCACAAGGGACGGTCCGAGTAACGGAGCTGGCCGGGTGGCACCACCGCCGGGAAGGGCGGCCCTGCGGGCCCCGTCCCCTCCACCATGCCGAGGACCCGCAAAACCGTCCAGACCGCCGCCGCCCCCAGCGCCACGTTCTCCTCGTTCACCACCTTGGACTCCCCGAGCTCTATCGTGAGGGCCGCCGTCCCGCGGTTCAGCAGGTTGTGGGAAAGGGTGTGCCGCATCGAATCGCTCTCCACCACCACGGGAAATCCCGTCGCTTCCGCCAATGACGCCGCGCGATCGAGAGCCGGCGATCCCGGCACCGCGTCCAGCACCACGTAGGGAATCGACCGCGTCCAGTCGTTGTGCAGATCGAGCACCACGTCGGGGTTCGAGTCGATCAAGGCCGCGAAGATCCGCGCCGCCATGCGCTGTGCCAGCGACCCGCCCGCGTCCCCCGGAAACGACCGATTCAGATCCTCCTCGCTGACCGGGATGTGCCGCGAGCAGGAGTCGAAACCGATCGGATTCATCAGCGGCAATCCCTTCAGAACTCCGCAACGCAGCCGTTCCTTCGCCAGGGCCCGGAACACTTCGTGGATCACCACCATGCCGCCGATCTCATCCCCGTGCGCACAGGCCGTCAGCCAGACCGCCGGCCCCGCCCGCCCGGAGTCCGCCTCCAACAACGGCAGCCGCCGCCGCGCCAGGTCCGAGCCCGTGAATATTCTCAAAAATGACCGCCGAATCTTCATGCCCCCCGCCACATAGACAGATCCGCCGCTCCCTGTCAGGCCGATATCAATCTCCCGGCAGGCGCCACCGCTGACCGGCATCCGCCATCCGCCTCCGAACCGTCGCTCGACGAACGAGTTCTCAAGGCGGCCAGACAGCCAAGCCTGTCCGTCCCGCCGTCAACGCCGAAGGAAAGTGACGAAGCGGCGACAGACCAACAGGACGGAAAGCCCTTTCCGCCCCCCGAAGAGCAAGAGCACTGAAACGCAGATGAACCGCCAAGGCCCCTGTTGGCCCGGAGAGAGAATGAGCGCCTGATGGCGCGAATGATCCCCGTTCGTTGTCGTTGTCAGTGAGGCGGGAGCCGAACGGTTGCCGTAGTCGTAGTCGGAGAGGAGTGACAGGACATCGGAGCTGGATCGATTACGATCACGATTACGACAACGACAACGAGAAGAGGAAGAAAGACGGAAGCCAAACAGTCACTTCAGCGGACGGAGTACCGCCGCTGAGTTTGGCGTTCTGCGGGCCGGGCTCCCAAGGTCGTGGTTGACTCCGCAATCCACAAACGAAACGTTTCTCCCATGATCCGCATCCGCGCCATTCACGGCACCGCATCCCTCTTGTCGCGCGACCGCATGGCCCAGGTCCGGGAGCTCTTCGTGGGCAGCTTCCCAAGGCTCGCGGACTATGCGGATGAGATTCCCTCGCTGCTGCGCGATCCCATGCAACACGGCTACCGCACCGTGCTCCTCATCGCGGAGGGCGCCCAGGGACGGGTTGACGCCTTCGCCCTCGTCATGCATTTCCCCGACCTCGAAGTCGTCTTTCTCGACTTCATGGCGACGCGTCCGGGCGTTCGCGGCCATGGATTGGGCGGCGCCCTCTATGAAGCGGTGCGCGAGTTCAGCCGCAACTGCCGGGCGCGGGCCCTCTTCATGGAGGTCCAGCCCGACGACCCCGCCCTCACTCCGGATCCCGCCCAGCTCCAGGCGGCCCGGAAGCGCATCCGCTTCTATGAGCGCTACGGCGTGCGGGTGGTCGAGAACCCGGCCTACTGCGTGCCGGTCGGCGATCCACCCACCACGGCCTTCCTCCTGTTCGACGGTTTGGGTCGCCCGGACCCCCTCTCCCGGCGCGAAGCCCGGGCCGCCGTCGCAAGGATCCTCGCCAAGCGGTTCGGACAGATCGTCGAACCCGCATACGTCCGTGACGTCATGGAGGCCTTCCGGGACGACCCCGTCCCGCTGCGCCCGATCCGAAACCGGCGTCCCGGAAACCATCTCCCCCCCTCCGCCCCAGCCCGCCTCTCGAACACCTTCTCCCTCGTGGCCACCCCAAGGCACGAACTCCACCACGTCAGGGAACGCGGATACTTCGAACGCCCCGTGCGCGTGCAGGCCATCCGGGAGGCTCTCGAACCCACCGGCTGGTTCACCCCCGTCTCCTGCCGCGAACACCGCGAATCCGCCATCGTGGCCGTCCACGACCGCCACTTCGTCCACTTCCTCCGCACCGTCTGCACCACCCTCAAGGCGCCCCGGCCCGTCTACCCCGACACCTTCCCCCTCCGGCCCGCCGAACGCCGCCCCAGGGAACTGCCGGTCCAGGCCGGATACTATTGCATCGATAGTGGAACACCCCTCTACCCCGGCGCCTACCGGGCGGCACGGGCCTCGGTGGACGCCGTCCTGACCGCCGCCGACGAACTGCTCGCCGGCAAGCGCCTCGTCTACGCCGTCTGCCGCCCGCCCGGGCACCACGCCGGCAAGCGCTTCTACGGCGGATTCTGCTACTTCAACAACGCCGCGGTCGCGGCTCAATACCTCCTCGCCGAGGGACGCGTCGCCTTGCTCGATCTCGACTTCCACCACGGCAACGGAACCCAGGACATCTTCTACGAGCGGGACGACGTGTTCACGGTCTCCATTCACGGCCATCCCCACTACTCCTACCCGTATTTCACCGGCTACCCCGATGAAACCGGCCAGGGCGCCGGACTCGGCTCCAACTTCAACCTTCCGCTCCGCCCCGGCGCCGATGAGGCCGCCTACCTTCCGGCCCTTGACCGCGCCCTCGACCGCATCGGCCGGTTTCGCCCCGACATCCTCATCTGCAGCCTTGGATTCGACATCATCCGGGGCGATCCCACCGGAACGTTCCGGCTCGCGGCCCGCTCCCTCCGAGCACTCGGGCGCCGCCTCGCCACCCTCGACCTCCCCCTCCTCGTCGCCCAGGAAGGCGGATACAACCTCCGCAACATCCGCCGCGGCGCCCGCGAATTCTTCGCCGGCTGCGCCGACGCGGCCCTCACTTCCTCTTGAACAAGGCCCGCCAGCCGGTCGGGCGGATCGGGATGTCGGGCGTCCAGCGTTGACACGTTTTCCGTGTTTTCGTATTCTTGTGTCGTGAAGAACCTGACAATCAGCCTGCCAGACGAGGTGGCCCGGA
>Ga0180432_10010706_pt1 | contig 10922 bp, 5 predicted proteins | sample SS_ome_10_FD_132414 | JGI IMG/M metagenome (GOLD analysis project Ga0180432, IMG submission 132414) | Hypersaline lake sediment archaeal communities from the Salton Sea, California, USA - SS_1_MS_2 metaG | ecosystem: Environmental > Aquatic > Non-marine Saline and Alkaline > Hypersaline >...
GCACAGGCCATGCTACCAAGCGAAGCGACTGGCGGGGTCTGTGCCGCCCGGAGCCACGGCGGCTCGACGTCAAACAACGTGAACGGCCGCGAAGCGAGCGACAGGATCAAAACGCTTTGAATTGCTGTCTTGTCCCCGAAACGTGGAAAGTGAATAATTTTTGGTTGCGGCCAACGGGCGAAGCCCGAGGCCGCGCTGTGTTCATTCGCAGTTACTTTTAGTACTAAAAATACACAAAAATTTACAATTTTTCACAAAAATCATCAAAAAAACACCGGAAAATGCCTGAAATTGCGCAAAAAAGCCCTAACAACAAGGATAAAGAACACTGAAATACAGTACACTTTGGTATCGGCCTTTTACCCGTGTTCATCTGTGTCGAGCCGGGTCTGAGTGGTTAGCTTTGAGTCCTCGGTACTCTCGGCGGCCGAACGCAAGGCCATGAATGTCCTGCCGGATTTCGGCGGTTTTGTCTTGGACACCTGCTTGGACAAAATCTGCAGAAAACAGGAGATTTCGATAGACAACCATAGACACAAAAACGGCCGGAACGCTCAAAAAACGGCGATTCCGGCCGATACTGAAATAGCCCCAAGGGGATTCGAACCCCTGTTGCCGGGTTGAAAACCCGGTGTCCTAGGCCTGCCTAGACGATGGGGCCCACCTGATTTAGTCCATGCTTATGGCTTCCTCCGGGCATGCATCCACGCAAACGCCGCAATCTATGCATGTATCCGCGTTCACGACGGCTTTCTCTTCCGCCATACTAATCGCCTCGCTCGGACATTCGGAGACACACGTTTCACAACCGGTGCATTTTTCTTTATCCACTTTTGCCGGCATTTAGCTACCCTTTCAAAAAAACGGTATCATTCCACTTTTCAACGCCTCATCTATTAATAAAGTACGGAATAGTACAGAATTGTAACAATTTTACAACCCCTTTTTGAAGAAATTTTCTTAACTCCTAACAGATTCTGTCAATAACCCCAAATTGTTCTTTCAAAAATCGGTTTTTTCGCCATTTTCTTGCTGCCGGCCGGGCAGATAATGCGGGTCTAAGGGGCCGGTACGGCCTTTTTTAAGGCGACGGCCATAGCGCGAACGGACGGACTCGGATCGTGCTGGATCGTCCAGTCCAGAACCTTATCGAAGACGCCTTGCTGTTTTTCGGCCAGAAGATACATCGCCATCATCCGAACGGGCCATTTCGCATGGTTGAGATTCTCCGCGACGGCCGTGACCAACTCGTGATCCAAAGGTAGTCCAAGCATCTCGGCCATCGTATCCACTTTCACGATCCATTCATTTTCGCCGGGATGACGCAATAGCCCGGATTCGTGCGTGAGCGCCGAACGAAGCAAGGGAACGACCCAGTCGGCCGACATATGCTTGTATAGGGGTTTGCCCAGGGACATGGCGTGCTGTTCCATTAAGAGTCCGGTAAAAAGCCGGGCGGTCTTGAGTTTCTGCTCGGTTCGCTCTGCTGCGATGGAATTGAATTGATCCCTGAGATATTGTGCCGTAAGCTCGATTCCCGGACGTTCGATCCGCGTTTTGCCCGGCGGTATCTGCGTGAGCCTGTTGGCAATCGATCCGTCACTGGTGAGCACGGGATCGAGATATAACGTAAATTCGATGCTCAAAGAGGCTTGCGGATAGGTCAAAAGCGTCCGGCGCAGCTCGCCCGTCATGAGCCTCAGAGGAATGAGGACGCTCCGGTTCGGATCGACAAGAAACGCCGCTTGAATTTTGGTGAATACCAGGTTCGGTATTTTCATGGTGAGGTCCCCGCTGATGTCGGCGTCGATCCGGATATTCCCTTTAAATAAGCCGTCATCGCTCATCACCAGCGGCTCCGATGAATGATTCGTGACGACGACCGTCCCGGTGAATTCACTGCCGTAGGGGAAGGCATTGCTCTGAAGATCAAGCCGGGCCGAAATCGCCCGCTCGGGGGGAATAAAATCAGGAACAAGGGGTTGGCCGATACCGGCATCTAAGGAGGCTAATATCGCATCGGGCGAAACGGGCGAAACGTATTCTCTGCCCTGCCCGGCCAGAATTTCCTTGCAGCGTTCGGCGGCGAACGATCCCGGGTCCCGGGCGATAGCGTTCGTCAACGTCGAGATCGCCGCATCCGTCTGTCCCTGGGCCAATTGAATTTGGGCCAACGTCAGATCCGCGATCTGGCTACGTTCGTAATTTTCGATAAGCGGCCTGGCCCATTCGATTTGGTCGTTCAGCACGAGTGCATAGGCCAGCAAAGCGGCGGCCACGGACGAATTGGAATCGATCTCATAAGCCTTATGGGCCCACTTCAGGGCATTGTCCCGGATCGGCAGGGCGAAACAATAAAACCAGGCGAGCTGCTCGACGACGCGTTGTTGTAGATCGTTGCTATCCGCCGGCCCGGTGTTCACCGAACTTTCAGCCTGCTTTAACAGCTCTTGCGCCTTTTGCTCGACAGCTTGAAACGTCCATGTCGCCGACTCGTTATCGCCGAGTTTGATGGCCGCCTTGGCAGCGATCGCTTCCAGACGCAGATCGAACTTGCCTTGTGTGCGGATACGCTCTGCGATTCGCAAACACTGGGACGGGCCCTGGCGGGTATTGTAACTGCTGATAGCCCAGGGCAGATAGATCCGGGTAGGCAGCGTTTCGGTCGGGAAAAGATAATCGAACAAGTCGGCACAGTATTGATACGCTCCCGCGGCGGTCTCATAGAGTTGTAATCTTTCGGCGTATTCCGCAAAGGCGATGGCGATGTCAATATCCGATGGATTCTCGCGCAGGGCCAGTCTGAGCCGTTCGAGATACACCGCCGGGCTGATCTGATCGGGCGCCGCCTCGACCAGCTTGGCGAAAGCCATCGTATTATACCGGTTGCTCCTGTAGGCCTGAATCAGGTAATACGTGGCCGCTTCCATATCCGCCTTCTCGGCTTTCAGGACACCGAGCATGGTCGCAATCTCGGAACCGAGGAGGTTGTTCTTATTACCCAGTGTCCCCAGCAGTTGCTCGAGCAGTCGTTCCCGCTCCTCGCGGGAATTCACCCGTTCCAGCAAATATCCAACGGCCTTTCGCACCACTTCAAGGTCGGCGAATTCATCCACATAATCCGCGAGCAATGGTTGCACGAGGCTGGAATGATCCCGCATCGAATCGCGCGAGGCGAACTCAATCAGCAGGGGATGGATGCCCCTTGCGTTCGCATCGAGTTTCATTGCGGCGGTTAAGAACGCAATAGCTTGCTCGAGTGCGGGGCCTTTGACCTGGCCGGGCTTGGCCAGTTCATAGGCGATATCGTAATACGTTCGGCTGACGGCGGTCGATGAGAGTGATTCGTCGGCCCGGCTCGATTCGATGGATGAGCGGGCTGAAGAGGCCGACTCAGGCGCACGGACATCTCCGGAAAGAGTCCTGGCATCTCTCGATCCCTGCGCCCGAATCGGCGAAAGGAAAAAAAGAAGGGCTAAAACCACCCGCAAAAGCATTCCTTTGCACATTAATCCACCCGTCGATGACTTGTTGATAACACTCAAACCGAACGTCCATTTTATAAAATTCTTCTAATCGAATAAGTACTATCGAAACCCTCCTGTGTCAAGGGCCGGCAGGGCAAAAAAAGAGGACGCGGATGCGGCTTCGTAAGCGGTTTTAACGGCGCTTGACGCCGGCGAGAAGGGAGAGCATTTCGATACGTAGAAGCTTCGCGGCCAGTGCATAGACGCCCGCCGCCGAGGGGATAACAACGGCAAGTCTTAATACGTCATAACTTGTGCCGCCGGGCAGGGCTCGACATAGAGATAACAAACCTTTACCCACCATCCACATGAGTAGGGTTGCGACAAGCGATTTGATCAGGATCGTTCCCAGGCCGTCCGATATCGAAGCGCCGAATCTTCTGCGCAGTGCAAGAATAAGAATCACCACCTGCAAATAGGAACACAGCGCCGTCGATAGTGCCAAACCAGACGTTCCCATAAACCATATCAACGTCAAATTCAGAACGAGATTGACAACCACCGCGATCAGAGCGCTGCGAGCGGGCATTCTGGAATCCTGCATCGAATAAAATGCCCGGGTGACGATCTGTTGCATAAAGAAACCGCATAATCCCAACGAATAGAATAAAAGCACGCCGGCCGTCAATTTCGTGTCAGCGGCGGTGAACTGTCCTCGTTCAAAAATGACCGAGAGAGCCAGATGGCGCACGAGCCATAAGCCCGCCATGGCCGGTAATGCGACAAAGATCGCGGCCCGGAGGCCGCGAGAGATGGTCCGAACCAGGGCATCGAAATCTTTTCTGCCCGCCTCGGCGCTCATAACGGGATAGATCGCTGTGGCCAGAGAGATGCCTAAGACGCCCAATGGTAATTGATAAAGCCGTTGTGAATAAAAAAGCTGCGAGACGGCCCCCTCCCACATTGGGTACTTGATGGCTCGACCGAAAAGCATGAAGAATTCGCCTTTTTCCAATGATCCTGAAAACCACCTGGCGATGAAATCGTCCGCCAATGTATTGATTTGCGTCACCGTCAAACCCAGAATCATCGGCCCCATCAGCACGAGGATTTTTTTGAACGCTTCCGATCGGATGTGCCAGGCCGGACGAATCGTTACGCCTCTTTTCCGCAGCGGCCCAAGCTGCATCACGATCTGAGCCAGACCGGCGGCAAGTACCGCTATCGCGACGACAAAAACCAGACGATCCGGTCGTATCCCCACACCCCATCCACCGATGCAAAGCGAACTGATGATAAAAATATTCAACACGATCGGCGCCGCCGCCGGCATGGCGAAGTGACGATGGGCATTAAGTATCCCGGCTAAGATGGCGACGACGCAAATGAGGATTGTGTACGGCAGCATAATTCCGCAGAGCGTTAGCATGAAGTCGGTGCTGGGATAGATGCTGAAAAATGTATAATAACCCCAGATAATCCCCTCGCCGAGGATAACGAATCCGACCAGCAGCAGGACGATGGCTGTCACTACCGTACAGGCCAGGGTCTTGGCGGCCTCGGGATCTTTTTGCAGCTCTTCACTGTAAACGGGTATGAGCGACGAGGAGGCGGCGCCTTCCCCAAACAGCCGTCTTGCCAGATTGGGAATTTTAAAGGCGATGACCCAGCTATCCATCAGGCCGGAAGCGCCGAGGAAATAGGCAAACGCCATGTCCCGCATCATGCCGAAGACCCGGCTGATCATCGTCAGAGAGGCAATTTGTCGAAAACCTTTGATCATAGTTCCAGGAACAACCGCAGGGGGTTGCACTCATCCATTATCGACACTTGGGCAGCCCTGCGGAGCTGCCCCTGCTATCTTTTGGGCGCGACCGTGAACGGCCGGCACCGCCCGATATTGTTCAACAAGCCCACACACATGAGACTAACCACCAGACTTGAGCCGCCGTAGCTGACTAAGGGCAGGGTCAAGCCCGTGATCGGCATCAATCCCACCGTCATACTGACATTGATGAGGACCTCGACGACAAAGATCCCGACGATCCCGACCGCGAGCAGTCGTCCGAACGGATCGGTATTGCTGGCCGCGATTTCCAATCCGCAGATGACGACAACGACATAAAGGCCAAGTGTCACCAGGCTTCCCAGGAAACCCCATTGATGCGCAATGACGGGAAAAATAAAATCATTGTGTCTTGCCGCCAGAAAATTGTATTTGACGAAAGGACCCCGCCGGAATCCGTACCCTGTCGCACCGCCCGAAGCCACAGCATACTTCGAGCTGATCAGATGCCAGCCCCAGTCATTTCTCCACTGCCTCTCGCTGAAACGCGTGCCGACGAGAGCCTCGCCCAACCAGGGATATTCCTCGGCCTTCTGACGAAGCCATGCGTTTTGAAGGAGCATCCCGCTGATTCGAATGCGCTGATAAGGTCGTATCTTGAACCAAAGAATCGGACTGACCATAAGGGCCATCAGCGCGATCAGCAGAAGATGCTTAACTTTCGCCCCGGCTACAAATAACATGATAAACAAGATCGGCATCATCAGCAGCACCGTCCCGAGGTCCGGCTCCGGAAGGATCAACACCATCGGTACCAGGGCCAGGGCGAACGGCCCGATCAACGCCTCGAATCGTCGGTAATTACTTCTGTAGCGGAGGTACCAGGCCAGGGCCAGCACATAGGCCAGCTTACAGAATTCCGACGGTTGAATCGACGGCGAGTCACGACCGCCGATCGTCACCCATATCCAGCGATACGTGCCCTGTTTCGGTCGGGCGAACGGCAGCTCGACGACGTATTTGCTCACGAGCAGGGATGCCAACAAGAAAAGCACGCCGGCGAAAATCCAAAAGCTCATCTGCCCGAAACGCCGGTAATTGATCGAGTTGACGGCGATGAGGCCGCCCATGCCGATCACGAAAAAGAGGACCTGCTTCTTCCAATAGGCGCTCAAATCCTCGCCCGGACCGGCGGGGCTGGATTCCGCCGGGTGGCCGACGGAATAGATCGTCGCGATCCCGATACCCACTAACAGGCCGGCCGCCACGAGCAACGTGATCCGTACCGCCACCAACCGTCCTTTCAGGAAGTTATACATAGCGCAAACATTAACACAGAGCCATCAAACGAGAAAGGAAAATCATAAATGAGCTATCCCAAGGCGATGTTGACACAAGACCGGAGAGAAAGTATAATGGAACACATGAAAGATTAAATCCTATTTGAGGATACCGGCGATGAGAATCAAGGCGAGTGCACGTCTCAAGAAAAGCATTCCCATATTTATTTTATTCCAGACGCTTGCCCTTGGGATGCCGCTTCAGGCGCAGCGGTTTACCCCTCGCCGGCGCCGGCCCGCCCGGACGAATCGCCAGGTTCAACGCGGACCGTTCGAAAGCAGCAAGCGATTCAGCGGAATAACTCGAACCCGTCTCGATGCCCTCGTGTTGCCAACCCTGGAGAGAAAGGGCATCCAGCCCGCCAATCTCTGCTCGGATGAGGTCTTCATCCGGCGGGTGTATGTGGACATGATCGGCACCTTGCCCGAGCCGCAAGAGGTTCGCAAGTTTCTCCAGAGCAGCAGCCCCCGCAAACGCGGCATGTTGATTCGTACGCTTTTCAAGCGGGAGGAGTTCGCCGACTACTGGGCCCTGAGATTCTGCGACCTGCTTCGCGTCAAGGCGGAATTTCCCATTAACCTGTGGCCGAATGCCGTACAAGCCTATCACCGCTGGATTCACGATTGCCTTCGGGACAATATGCCCTACGATCAATTCGCTCGCGCGCTCCTGACATCGAGCGGGAGTAACTTCCGCGTACCGCAGGTCAACTTCTACCGTGCGATTCAGGGCAAAGAGCCTTCCGCCATCGCCTCGGCTGTCGCTTTGACGTTCATGGGTGTGCGTCTGGATAACTGGCCCGAAGACCGCCGGGCCAACCTGGAAGCGTTCTTCACCCGTGTCGCGTACAAGGGCACGGCCGAGTGGAAGGAAGAGATCGTTTATCTCGATCCCAATCAGCCCGGGTCGTTGGACGCTCTCTTTCCCGATGGCGCGAAAGTGACGATTCCGCCCGGCGCCGATCCGCGCGTGGTTTTCGCCGATTGGCTGATCTGCCCGGACAATCCCTGGTTCGCGCGCAATATCGTCAATCGCATCTGGGCCTGGTTGCTCGGTCGGGGGATCATTCACGAGCCGGACGATATTCGCCCGGATAATCCGCCCGTCCATCCGAAAGTTCTCGAATATCTCGAAAGAGAGCTTGTCCGGTCCGACTACGACCTCCAGCACATCTTCGCCCTGATCCTCAATTCCGGCACCTACCAGCAATCGGCGGTTCCGCAAAGCGACCATCCCGATGCCGAGGCTGTGTTCGCATGCTACCCGGTGCGCCGGCTGGACGCCGAAGTGCTCATCGACGCTCTCTGCTGGATTTCCGGAACGACGGAAAGCTATTCCAGTCCCATCCCGGAGCCGTTTACCTTTATCCCGGAAGAGAACCGGTCCATCAACCTGGTGGACGGCAGTATCACCAGCCAGTTCCTGGAGATGTTCGGGCGGCCCTCCCGTGACACCGGCCTGGTCTCCGAACGCAACAACAATGCCACGGACGCCCAGCGGCTGCACATGCTCAACTCCAGTCACGTTCAAACCAAGATCGAACGCAGCAAACGATTGAACGAGCTGATCCGGGCGGCTAAGGGCAATAAGCAAACGATGATCGCCGAGATTTATCTCACTATCCTGTCGCGCTTCCCGGCGCCGGGCGAAATGACCGTCGCGGAGAAATACTTCGAGACCGAGGGAATGAACTCCCGCCAGGCCGCGACCGACGTCGCCTGGGCGTTGATCAACAGCAAGGAATTTCTATATCGGCATTGAGCCGGAACGAACGAGGACTTATCCTATGAGTACGCAGCAAAACGCAAACGAGATGACGCGGCGCGAGGCCCTCAAGCGGGGGATCGCCGGCGCGGCCGGGTTGGCACTGTCAAACGTGTCGCGGGCGTCTCGCCCGCGATTCGAGGGCGTCTCGCCCTCGACACAAAAGCCGGCACAGCTACAAGCAAAAGCCAAATCGGTCATCCAGATTTGGATGTGGGGCGGGCCGTCCCACCTGGATACCTTTGATCCGAAGCCGGACGCGGGCGACGCCTATACCGGCCCGCTCAAGAACCCGATCAAGACCAACGTGGACGGCATCCTCGTCGGCGAGCTATTGCCGCAACTCGCCCGGCAGGCCGACAAATACGCCATCATCCGCAGCATGACCCACGGCAACAACGGCCACGAGACCGCCTCGTACATCGTGCAGACCGGCCACGAGCCGGGCCGACTCGTCTATCCCTCTGTCGGCGCCGTCGTCTCGCTGTTCAAAGGCGTCAAGCACGGCTACAAAGGACTCGTCCCGCCCTATATCGTCCTGACGCAGCCCCAGGGCCGCTTCTCGGAAGCCGGCTTCTTAGGCCCGCTCTACAAACCGTTCGCTACCGGCGGCGATCCCGCTCGGACCCCGTTTGCCGTCGAGGGCATCATCGCCAAGGGCATCACCGACGAGCGCCAGCGAAGCCGGCGCGACCTGCTCAATAATCTCGATACACTCGGCAGGCACATGCCGAACAATCCGCACTTTGAGCAATTCGACGAAGCCGGCAAGAAAGCTTACGATCTCATGTTCGGCAAGGCCCGCCAACTGTTCGACCTGACCGAAGAGCCCGACGAGCTGCGCGACAAGTACGGCCGGAATACGTTCGGCCAATCGTGCCTGATGGCCCGGCGGCTCGTCGAGCACGGCGTGCCCTACATCACCATCAACTACAAGGGCTGGGACACCCACAAGCAGCATTTCGAGACGATGCGCCGCAAGCTGCCCGAAATGGACGCCGGGATGGCCACGCTCCTGGAGGACCTGACCCAGCGCGACCTGCTCGACAGCACGATCATCTGGTGGTCCGGCGAATTCGGTCGAGGCCCGAAGGTCCAGTGGGAAGCCCCCTGGAACGGCGGTCGGTCCCATTACGGCAAATGCTTCAGCGCCGTCGTCGCCGGGGGCGGCTTCAAAGGCGGTCACGTCGTCGGCGCCTCGACCGAGACCGGCGCCGAAGTCGCGGAGCGCCCCGTCTATCCCGAGGACCTTATCGGCAGCATGTACGCCTTACTCGGCATCGATCCCGACGGCCCGTTACCCAACCCGCGCGGCATGGACCTCAAAGTCATGCCCGCATCCGAAAAAGGCGGCGGACGACTCACCGAGATCATGTGATTCCATTGAATATTGTCGATTGACGATTGACTATTGGAATTCGTCGTGCATCGCTTCTACCCCTTTCGGATGAAATTGGGTTTGTTCTGCATAATCATGCTCTCCCAAGAAATGTCTTTGTTTAGGATTTAGAAATTCGTGCTTCGGATTTGCAGCCGAAGGCTGGCATTGGGTTTGTTTTGCATATTAGCCTCCGTCAAATTGGGTTTGTTTCTTGGATGAAACCACGAATGAACACCAATAAACACGATATATTTGCTCTTTTGAGGCGGATTTACACAAATTGATCCTGCGTCTCGCTGGTTTTTGTGCATTTTTGTAAATATTTGTAAATATTTGTGCATTGTTGAGCATCTATCGATCTGAAATGAGCCACGAACACGGTCCTTAGCTTGTCGAAGGATGAACACTAAATCAATCCTTGTTTCGGATTTAGGATTTAGAAATTCGAGCTTCCGGCCGGAGGCCGGCATTGGGTTTGTTTTTTCAACCGCGGATTCCGCGGATGACGCGGATTGTTTACTTCGATATTCAATATTGGACATTCGGTGTTCGATCTTCAATTCCTAGTTCTCTTGATCCCCACATCCTGATAACCAGATACCCTGATTCCTTCCCTTCTGACTCCTGTCTCCTGTATTCTTTATTATTAATCAATAGTCAATAATCATTTAGTTTAGTATTATACTAAATTTTTCTCCAAAAGTCAAGGCAATTCTTTGTTTTTAGACGGGATTTACAGGATCGACGGGATGAAAAAACGAGAAGTATAAAGACTAATAAATCCTGTATATCCAGTTATCCAGTCAAAGAAAAGCCACAGAGGACTCAGAGATAATTCCTTCAGACACGGGTTAAACACCGATTAACACGGCCTTATGTTGTCATCTTGAGTGGAGCGAAGCGGAGTCGAAAGATCTGCCCTTCGATATTCAAAAAAAATCCTGTCGATCCAGTTATCCGATCCCAAAAAAGAAAATTAGACGGGATTACACGATTTACATGATTGAATTATATTTATCCGGTCGAAAGTAAGTCACAGACTTCAGACATCAGACCACAGACGCCAGACCTTGCAAAATAGTCTGTTGTCTTTAGTCTTTCAAACGCAAAACGCACGACGCTATCCGCAATACGATTTATCGCCACAGAGAGCACCGAGGACTCAGAGAAATGATCTTTTTTA
>Ga0180432_10010710_pt1 | contig 10918 bp, 9 predicted proteins | sample SS_ome_10_FD_132414 | JGI IMG/M metagenome (GOLD analysis project Ga0180432, IMG submission 132414) | Hypersaline lake sediment archaeal communities from the Salton Sea, California, USA - SS_1_MS_2 metaG | ecosystem: Environmental > Aquatic > Non-marine Saline and Alkaline > Hypersaline >...
GTGACCAGAAAGGCAGAGGTTCCTATATAGCGACCTCCGTCCATAGGATAGAAGAAGGGCGCAGGGAATTTGTTGACATTGATATCCTTTCCCTCAATGATATTTTCCATTACTGGTGGGGCATCAATCGCTTGTGGCTTTATAAGCTCCTTAGTGGTCAATTTCATCCATTCCCTGGATAACTGGCACATGGAATAATCAGTTGGTTGACCCAAAATCACGGCCATTTTTTTGGGTGTCGTACAAGCGCTGATCATGACCGGGATATCATACCCCCTAAGATTCTCAAACAGGAGCACTGGTCCGCCTGCTTCCTCATTAATTTTTGCCGTATGAGAGAGTTCAAGATTGACATCAACCGGTGCTTTAATTCTGTGTAAAACTCCCTCTTCTTCGCATTTTTTAATAAAGTCTCTAATATCTTTCATAAATTTTTTTTACCTCCTGCAGGTTTCAAGTTTCCATTGTTGATCGTTCATTGTCATGTGCTGAAGAACAGTTTCCCGTTTTGGCAACGGACTACTAACCACGGACAACTTACATTAACTAATCTTGATCCGTTTCATGGCCCTTTCCATCAATAATTGGTAGCCACTCTTTTTCCCGATAACAGATTCTTTCTTACGCTGGCTCCAGACGGTCTCCGGCCGGGCCTGTACAATGAAAACACTTTCCGGAAAAGAAAAATCCTTATCGATGGCCCATTCTATGTCCATTGCACAGCCATAGTGTTTTTCAATCTCCTTGGCTATCTTCACAAGCTCTTTCATCTCGTAATCCTCCATACAGCATTGAGACTGCATATCCGGTTCTACATCGACATTCACAACCTTTCCCTTGTCAGGGTCGTATACACATTGAATATGCTTAGTGGATATAGTCTTCTCGCTGATCTCTATAACTACCTTATCCACGACAAACTTGTCAGGATTGACAGAACCAGACACCACTGTCTCTCCCAATCCCCAGCTTCCTTCAATGACAACCTTGGATGGGTCTCCATCAGTCGGATTAACAGTAAACATGACTCCAGCAGTCCTTGAATTAACCATTTTCTGCACGCCCACGCTAATCAACACCTTTTCATGCGGAAAGTCATTCTTGATTCTGTAGCTGATGGCACGAGGTGTAAACAGGCTGGCCCAACACTGTTGAACACTCCGCATAACCTGATCAGTACCCTCAATCCAAAGGTATGTGTCCTGCTGACCGGCGAAACTTGCTGTGGGAAGATCCTCTGCTGTTGCACTGGAACGTACCGCCACAGGAACTTTTTTAAGATCACATTTTTTGCAAAGCCAGGCATATCCTTCTTCTATGGCCGCACAAACATCGCTCGACATAGAGACATTGTTAATTAAATCTTGAACTTCTGCACTTGCGCTATTGATGGACTCGACATCATCAACACTCAGACCAGAAAGAATTGTAAAGATTGTATCCTTTATACCGGTATCAGTTATGAAGTGGAAGTAGCTGTCAGTTGTTACAGCAAATCCTGGTGGAACGCGAATGCCTGCACTGATCATCTCACCAAGGCTTGCATTTTTACCACCAACCACCTGAAGCGAATTTTTGTTTAGCTCCTCAAAATCCAGGATGTAGTCCATCTCCTTCTCCATTCTCAAAGAGTTTGGAATGGGTTTGGTTGCCTTACCCAATCCATCACCCATTCCAAACGTAGTGTAACATCTAAGCTGCTACAAGATTTAATTCGCTCTTTTAACAATAGTAACTACACCGGTGTCCCCATCAACCTTGATAATATCTCCGTTTTTAATAATTGAAGTAGCAACACCAGTACCTGTCACAGCAGGAAGACCGTATTCCCTGCACACAATAGCCGCATGGCTGGTAAGCCCTCCGATGTCGGTAATCGCAGCCTTGATCTTGGTAAAAACCGGTGCCCAGGAGGGATTGGTGGTAGGGCATACCATGACTTCTCCCTCTTTGAGATCAACGATCTCCTTGACGAGCTTGAGCACCCTTGCCGGGCCTTCGACAATACCTGCCGAAGAAGCAAAGCCCTTGATTTCAGACACATCCTCAGGCCTGACCTCTCCCACACCTTGAGGCCATTCCCTTACTTTATCGGTGGTGACACCCCACAGCATAACAGTGAATGGTTCTGCCACTTCTTCGGGTGGAACGCCTAATGCTGGGCTCGGATTCCACTCGTTCGCTGCCTTGAGAATCTTTTTTCGTTTCTCAGCCTTGGCCTTGTAATAGTCTCCCCGTACAGGTATATCCACACCTAAGGCCCACCCGGTTGCCATTTCAGTGAGAAGCTCTGGTATTTCATAGCGGTTGAACATAAATATATCATCCACTTCATTAATAATATTGTTGTCTACCAGGAGACGACCAAACTCCCTTACCTTGGCAAACCATATGGTGTGAAACCAGTGCTCCACCCAGAAGAGATGGTCTTCAGCATATCTATAAATAGTCCTTACAGTATTATAGGCGTTATTAAAGGCATCTCTGTCTTCATCACTCTGAATAAGTTCACGGTACTTTGCAACAGTCTCATCTCTTTCCTTATTGACCTCATCCAAAGACCTCTCGATTGTCTCTCCATTTTCCAGCCGTTCTACATAACTCTTGATATAGCTGTAAGGGATATCCAAATTATTGATCCAGCTTCCCTCATAATGAAACCAGCCGCTTCCGCACGATACATAGAACCATGGGTCCTTGGCCTTATCAAATGCCTCAAGCCATTTTCTTCCGTCTTCTGACTTTTCAAGTGCTGCAATTTTTTGATCCGCACCTCCCTCACCTTTAAGGATATTCGCTACTCCATTCATGGAGACAGCTAATCTGGATAACTGGCAGAGCTCCTCTTCAGGTCTAAACATGGATACATAGGCTCCTGCCACCATCTTGCCAATGGCGCTCTCACTAATCCCCGGAAAGAGCTTTCTGCAAACATCACCAAACATGAGATAGGCAAGGTATGTCAGGTTAAGCATCTCAAAGTGATATTGCCATCCTTTAAACATTTGATTGACGAGGTTGTTAAAGTTTTCGAGAATGTCATAGGATACATAACAGCCTGTGGGAGCTGGTAAGACCTGGTCTTCCGGCACGAATTTTGGCAGTTCTTGTGGTACCTCAATTGCTTCCATCTCTTTGCCAAGGGCCTTAAATTTGGTCAGCCACTTGTCCCACAACTCATCATAATGCTCAAATACATAAAACACTCTCTTCTCGAATCGTTGGGCCTTTTCGCCTATTACCTCCTCCGGTGGAGGTGCAATTGCACAAATATACATGTATGGCCCAACCATCCGCTGAGCAATTCCTTGAGCCGGAGGTATACAAAATACTCTGGTAGTGTATTGCGAAAGAGAAATTTGCCACGCCTCCTGAAAAATCAAATCCAGCGGTGGCATGGGTTCTGGGGCATGAATCTTGTCCAAATACCAGAATTGTTGGCTCTCCCATTCTCCTCTTTCCTTAGAAAACAAATAGTGGGATGGGTACATCTCTTCCCAGCCTTCAAGCTCGCTTGGAACTTGAAACTCATGAGGATCCGGAAATCTTGCTGCTTTTTCTTCTGCCATTTTTCTTCCCCCCTTTTAAAATGTTAAATAAATTGCTTAAAAATGTTGAGCGCCAGCATTCTGTTGCACATTGAGCCTTAATAGAACTGAAAAGCCAATTAATTCAATTTACTAGCAACAAGCATACTGGCATTGTATGCATTCATCGCATTAGATACATCAGCTATTTATGCCGAGAATACTGTAGATAGAACATTTATTTAAAAATAAGGGTAGGTTCAAAAATTCATGTCTCTTTCACCGAGAGCGTCAATCACTTAATAATACAAACAAAATTAGTTGTTGAAAAAAATCCAGATAGAGGTTTTACCATTTCTCTTTATAATAAATCTGTCAATCTTTTTTTTATGGTAACTATAAATTTTACTATGAATAGATACGATCTAAGCTATTTAATATATAAAAAATTTTAACCAACTCAGTAACTTTTATCAACTTGCAAAAAGTCTTTCACCCCAAATATATTAATTACTACAAAAAATGCTGAATTCATCAAACAACTCGTGATGCGTGGCGATGGAATCTTTTCTTTTCTTTAGTAAAATCAGCTCTAGCCAGTAAGATAAGTGAAAAAGTTGTCACTGTTTCTATAAAAAGCCAAAAGATTTCTCTTGTTGTGAGTATTGCCTACCTCAAAGATCAGCACCTCTCGCCCTCTGCTCAAGCCTTTCTCAACATGCTTTTAAAAATAGCGCCCAAAGAAAGGGTGTCAAAGGGAATCGGCGTAGTCATGGATAAGGTAATTTCCTAGGGAAAAAATCAAAAATAATCCATATGTCTTTTTTTAAATCTGAAACACTCTACCTCATAATAAAAATTTCAAAAAGCAGGAGATTTTTGTGCTTCAGTTATCGGAGTAGATTGAATTTATCGATATCATACCATATAATGGCCTAGCAGAATTACTTAAATAATCCCTGAGAGAAGACATTAAGAAGAAATTACAGTAATCTGGATAAGCCAAGGAGGACAAAAGGATAAAGCTAAATTGAGAGGAGTTAAAAGATGAAGGAAGTAACAAAAATTCGGACCGTCTGCCGAAGCTGCCATGGGGCCTGTGGTGTAATTGCCCACGTGAAAGACGGTAAAGTAATCAAGGTCGAGGGTGATCCCACCTCCCCCATCAGCCATGGTACCATGTGTGCGAAAGGCCTGGCCATCACCAAAGTAGCCTACCATCCGGACAGAATTCTCCACCCGATGAAGAAGGTAGGTGACAAACTCAGTGGAAAATGGGAGCGAATCACATGGGACGAAGCACTCGATACAATCGCAGTGAGATTTCAGGCCGTAGTAGATGAATACGGGCCAGAATATATCGTTATTGGACAAGGCACAGGGCGGGACTATGAGAGCCACCTCTACCGCTTTGCAAATCAGCTGGGCACCCCGAATGTCCTGACTGCCGGGCATTTCTGTTATGTCTCAAGGGTCTCATCCAGTCTCATTACATGCGGCAATCTCCCTGTTGTTGACTATTATGTCAACGAGCCGAAATGCATCATTATATGGGCTACCAATCCCATGTGGACCAATCCTGACGAATATACCGGTGAAAATTTCATGAAGGCACTGAAAAATGGAGCCACACTTATTAATGTAGATCCGCGAAAATCCTTTTATGCCGGAAAAGCAGACATTTGGCTTCAGATCCGTCCGGGTACCGATGGCGCACTCGCCTTCGGTTTTCACCATGTGATCATTGAAGAAAATCTCTATGAGAAAGACTTTATTGAGAATTATATTCACGGCTGGGATGCCTTTAAAGAAAGAGTCATGAAGGACTATCCTCTTGAAAAAGTGCAGGAAATTACCTGGATTGATAAAGAGATGATCCGGAAGGCCGCACGGATATATGCCACCACAAAGCCGGCGGCTATTCAATGGGGCGTGCCAACAGAAGAGACCAACAACTGCACCGACTTTACCCGCACTGCAATCGGACTTATGGGCATAACTGGTAACCTGGATTCTCCTGGTGGAAATGCCCTCTTTGTGAATCCACCTACACGGACAGTTGCTGAATTTGCCCGACACAAGGATCTCTCAAAGGAGGTGCTCGCAAAGAGACTGGGTGGAGAAGAATTTAAGCTCGGCGCAAGAGTAGCCTTTATTAATCCTAAAAAGGCATGGGATTCTATCATTTATGGAGAGCCCTATCAGCTGAAGGCAGGACTGCTTTGCGGCACCAATCCAGTTGTAACAAGAGCCAACGCCAGAGAGGCCTATGAGGCCCTGAAAAAAATTGGATTCCTGGTGGTGATCGATCATTTCATGACCCCCACCGCTGAACTGGCTGATATCTTCCTGCCGGCTGGTACCTGGTTGGAACAAAACCACGTATCAGATAACTGGAAACGCCACGGCTATGCGTTCGCCAGGCAGAAGTGTTGTGAGATCGGGGAGACATGGCAGGATCACAAGATCTTCCAAGAGCTCGGAAAACGAATGGGACAGGAGTGGTGGCCCACGGTGGAGGATGCTCTGGATTATCTACTCGAACCCGCGGGGTTGACATTTGAGGAATTTAAGAAGAAAGGCTACCTTCAGGGTGAAATGGTTTATTATAAATATAAAGAGAGGGGATTTTCCACCCCTACCCGTAAACTTGAACTATGGTCAACCATTTTAGAGAAATGGGGGCGTGACCCTCTCCCCAAATATGTGGAAGTTCCTGAAAGCCCGTATTCCACACCTGAAGTAGCAAAAAAATACCCGTATATCTTTAACTCAGGGCTTCGAACCCCTACTTATTTCCATTCAGCAGGCCGAATGATTCCAGTGCTGAGGGAAATCAGGCCCGATCCTATAGTGGAAGTTCATCCTGAAACTGCCAAAAAACATGGCATCAAGGATGGGCAATGGATTTACATAGAATCGCCACGAGGACGTATAAAACAGCGTGCAAAATTCTATGACGGCATTGACCCTAGGGTTGTGACTTCAGAGCATGGGTGGTGGTACCCGGAGATAAAAGATCCTGGACATGGCTGGGAAATATCCAATGCCAACATCTTAACCGACAATGCATTTGAGACCTGTGATCCCAATATGGGCTCAACGAATGTGCGAGTCTGCTTGTGTAACATATACCCTTGCGAAAATGAATAGGAGGGAAGACATGAAAACAATATCACTACATTTCTTTGAGGAAGATTGCAACGGATGCCATGCCTGCGAGATTGCCTGCAAACAGGAACACGGACTTACTACAGGGCCACGTTTAGTAAAGGTCATCGAAAAATCTCCTCTATTTATCCCCATCTACTGCCACCACTGTGACGATCCCCCCTGCGGAAATGCGTGCCCTGTTGAGGCGATTACCAGAGACGAACGTGGGATCGTTCTCATTAACGAGGAGCTTTGTACCGGGTGCAAGGAATGTGTGGAAGCCTGTCCCTACGGGGCCATGCAGTATGATGAGGATCGAGAAATCGCCGTCAAGTGTGACCTCTGCTATGAAAGACTCGAAAGGGATGAGGAGCCTGCATGCAGCTTAGCCTGCCCCGCACACTGTATCTTTTGGGGTGATCCAAAGGAATTTCCTGAGGAAGCTAAAACAAATTTGTGATTGACAATTACTTCTCCAAGCCCCTGTTGGAACGGTGTGTGTGAACAAATTCCTATTTTTTAAATCTTTTTGGGTAACGGCGCATTAGGTTAAGAGAAAATGTCAACCAAACATTCACGTGATCCCAAAAAAAGGCAACATAAAATCTCAAATCCGGGAAAGAACCAATGCCGACGTGGCTGGATCCTAAGACAGGACTTGAATGGCAGTGTGAATCTGCTGGCGAGATGTCCTGGAGCGAGGCCATGGAATATGCACAATCCCTTTCACTGGACGGCAAGGAGGACTGGCGCCTGCCTACTGCCCTGGAACTGGAAACACTATTAGATAGAAGCGCCCTGCATGATACATTACGCCCAGTTATGCGTGAAGAGGTCCCTTTTCGGAATACCTTGTCATATTGGTCGTCAACAACATTCGCTAAACATACGAACAGCGCCTGGATTGTAATGTTCGATGGTGGCTACGTACTCAGTTATTATAAGAGCAACCACTATCATGTTCGTTGTGTTAGAGGATAAGAGATAATCAAATAGTAAAATCTTTTGGATATCTCCCAGAAAAATTGCATGGGCGAGCACTTTTACAGCCGAATTTACACCCAGATCGATTGAAGCGAGGAAACCAGAAACAGAACTCATCACCCCTCAAATCATGACCCCGTTTTCCTTAGTTGAGAAATTTCCTCCAGCGGAATGACTGTAATCCTATCGTCAAGAGTATATTTCTGATCCCCGGGGTATATGACCCAGAGGTTTTCCAATCCCAGATCTTTAATGGCGATATACATCGATCGCTTTCTCCCAGGAGCATCTGTGTACTTAATTTCAAAACCGTGCCGCTTCCCTCCGATTGTCACCATCAGGTCAAGTTCGGCACCTGCATGTGTTGCCCAGAAATACGCATCCCTGGTTCGGAAAATATTGATGACATGCTCCAGTGCAAAACCCTCCCATGATGCACCTATTTTTGGATGCCCCTGCAAGTCTTCCATGGTTGAAACCCGCAGCAAGCTGTGAAACAGACCGCTGTCACGGATATAGACCTTGGGCGCTTTAACCTGCCGCTTTTTAAGGTTTTCAAACCAGGGGGGCAATACCCGAACCATATATGCACCGGAAAGGATATCGAGATATCTCCGCGCCGTATTTTCAGCAGTTCCAAGGGCGCGGGCGAACTCCGCAGCATTCCACACCTGCCCATGATAGTGGGCTACCATCGTCCAGAATTTCCTAAGGGATTCAGCTGAAATGGTGATACCAAGTTGGGGGATGTCTCTTTCAAGAAACGTGCGGATAAAGTTTTCACGCCAATTAATACTGCCTGACTTAGAATTGGCAAGAAATGCCTTGGGTAAACCTCCCCTTATCCATAATCGATCGCGATGCTGCACCCCGACTTCCCATAGTTGGAAACCTGCCAAATCAACGAATCCGATCCTTCCGGCCAAAGATTCCGAAACACCCTTGACCAAACGCGGCGATGCCGATCCCAATAATAGAAATCGAGCATTTTGTTCAGATCGATCTACAATTACCCGGAGAAGTTCGAACAGTTCCGGTTTTCTTTGAACCTCGTCTATGATCACCAGGCCCGAGAGATCCTTCAGCGCTTGCATGGGAGCAGAAAGACGCTGAATATCAACGGGGTTTTCCAGGTCAAAAACTGTGGCCGTTTCTTGTTCAGCGATAAACTGCGCCAGAGTGGTCTTACCACACTGCCGCGGGCCGAGCAGGGCGGTGACTGGGTGAATCTGAAATGAAGCTTCAATTTGCCTGATGGGTTCTGGTCTTGGTATCATTCAATCATATTATACCTTGAAATTCTTCATGTCAACTGCTGATATTCAAGAATTTTTACTGTGCATAAAAAATCAGTAATTCATCAAAACATACCATGATGATGTTACACAATACCACAGATTTCTTTCGAAAAGAATGACATCAGCTATTCCCTTTGCATATGAATTTACGCCCATTCTTCATAAAACACCTCATCACAGCGGCAGAATATCAAACTGAATATTCATAATCTCCCCACGGGGCAGGGAATCAATACGCATAAAGCAAATCAAAATTGTATCCGCCATTTTGTGGTGCGTTCGCCCTGCTTTGGCTGTTTTAATCAGGGGCACTTGAGGTAGGCCAGCTAAAAAAAGGAAACCATCCCTTTTGGAAGTCTTAAATTGGAAGTCTAAAGAAAAAAATTGTTGAGCTAAAGTTTAAACTTTCCCTTGAAATAAGTATCCTTAACAGCCTTTGCCTTTTGTTTAGCCCATGCCTCTAATCCCATTTTCTTAATCAAGCATAAATTAAAAACCTTTGTGTTGTGTGGAAATTGGGAAGCCTTGTCAGCATAGGGATGAAGCCGATCACACGGAAACTCAGAACAATCACAGCAAAAAGTACTCCCCCTCTTCTCATTGCACGTATAAACACTACATGGCTTTGACATATTCAGAAATGTTATCGTCCCTTTCTCATTTCGACATCCTTTACAGACTGCCTTTTCAAGGGAAATGTTTAATCGTTCGGCTATAATATTTCGTAACTTTTCGTTTTCATTTGCCAAATACATTGGACAGTTAAAACAATCCAGACCACACGGCGCTGTCATCTGTATATAATCCATGACTACCTCCATTTATCGCTACATATATAGTACAGTGATGATCCTCTCTGCGATAGTGAGCGTTTTCTCTTTTATAAGCACTATAATTACTTTTTCTTAACGAGAAATAGCTTCTTTTTCGTCTCCTTTGTCTTCGATTTTTCTCAAAAGTCTTTTAGCCCAGTCTTTGAAGTATTTTTCATCAGACTGCGAGGCCTTTTTTAGCAAGGCCTTTGCTTCTTCTTCGTTTTCTTTTCCCTTTAATGCCAGGAGTACTTCAGCAATGTAAATTTTCCCTTCAGCCTTTTCATTAAAATATTGTGTTTTTTGGTACTCCCTATAAAAGCTGAGTGCCTTTTTCCTGTCTTTATATGGCCAAGGCACAACAGCCCAGAAACGGCCGAGTGACAGCATGGGACCAGCCTCATTATACATCTTATCCAATTCATAGGCCTTCTCTAAGCTACTTTGAGTTTTGCCTTTAAGGCCTTCTGCAAGGGCAGTTAGTATACTTACACCATCAGAATAAATCCCCACACTCAGACCATAATAATAATAGCCATCAGGCTTATCAGGACATTGTTCAATCGCTTTTTCGGCATAGTTCATGCCTTCTTTTCCGTACCTTGCACAGCTTTTTTTCCACCCCTCAACGGCCTGTTTCTTAATCGCTTCCCCATATTCCCTATATGCTCTTGCACATTTCCAATTAGCTTCGTAATTATTAGGGGTTTCTTTCAAAACCTTGAGGTATATATCGATAGACCGTTTGTAGTTTTCTATCTCTCCCTGTTCGTAGAGCTCATCCGCCATAGAAAGGTAATCCTCAGCCATAAGACTAAGAGGGCCTATAAAAACAAGGACGAAAAAGAAAACGAACCCTAATAAAAACCTTTTCATATTTACACCTTTTTTTGTATCTATCAAGAAGGATTACATAAAAAGAATCGACTTTTTAAGATTACTTCTTTATGAGGATTATTTTCCTCTGCGCACAATGGATAACAGCTGCTTCGTCTCAGCCCTCCATTCATCCATTTGTGCTCTGTTGGAAATTATCTTTGAAATTATCTTTAGCGAATCTGACAGAGAAGTAACATACGCTTCTCTTACTTTAATTGAAAAGCCCTGCTTAACATATTCCCCAAACGCGCGAAAGATAGTTTCA
>Ga0180432_10010711_pt1 | contig 10918 bp, 12 predicted proteins | sample SS_ome_10_FD_132414 | JGI IMG/M metagenome (GOLD analysis project Ga0180432, IMG submission 132414) | Hypersaline lake sediment archaeal communities from the Salton Sea, California, USA - SS_1_MS_2 metaG | ecosystem: Environmental > Aquatic > Non-marine Saline and Alkaline > Hypersaline >...
TAAAGGAGTTGACCTGAGAATCATAGTGGCGCGGGTCACTTCAAGTTAAGAAAGGAGAGGAATCATGGCACGGGTCGCACGAGAAATGGTGGAGAAAGCAGGCGTGGACGTTGAGAAGCTCCTTGGGCTGCTGGTGAAAAACGCGGCGGCGGAGTTGACAACGTATTACTACTACACGATCCTGAGGGCGAATCTGATCGGGCTCAAGGGCGAGGGCGTCAAGGAAATCGCGGAGACGGCGCGGATCGAGGACCGGAACCACTTCGAGGCGCTGGTGCCGCGCATCTACGAGCTCGGCGGCAAGCTGCCGGACGACATGAAGGCGTTCCACGACGCGTCGGCGTGTCCGCCGGCGAGCCTGCCAAAGGACCCGACGGACGTGCAAGCGGTGCTCACGGTGCTCGTCGAGGCGGAACGGTGCGCCGTGCGCGGCTACACGCAGATCTGCCACATGACGGCCGGCAAGGATCATCGGACCTACGACTTGGTGCTGGCGATCCTCAACGAGGAGATCGAGCACGAGTCGTGGTTCTCCGAGTTCCTGGGCGAAGGGCCTTCGGGGCACTTTTTGCGACGGGGCGAGACGTCGCCGTTCGTGTCGAAGTTTCTGAAGTAGGGTCGAACGATCACGCAAGCTAGGTGGAGGCGGAAGGACAATGGCGACGAAAAGACTCCAGGTGTACAAGTGCGAAATCTGTGGGAACGTCGTGGAAGTGCTGCACGAGGGGGCGGGCGAGCTCGTTTGCTGCGGCCAGCCGATGACGCTGCTCGTCGAGAAGACGGCGGACACGGGCAAGGAGAAGCACGTGCCGGTGATCGAGAAGACGGGCGGCGGGGTGAAGGTGAAGATCGGCGATGTGCCGCACCCGATGGAAGAGAAGCACTACATCGAGTGGATCGAGGTCATCGCCGACGGCAATGCCTACCGGCATTTCCTGAAACCGGGCGACGCGCCGGAAGCGACGTTCGCCATCACGGCGGCCAGCGTGACGGCCCGCGAGTACTGCAACGTGCACGGGCTGTGGAAAAGCTAGCGGCGGTCTCGGCGAGAACGAGATGAAAGACGTGTTCAAGGCCCAAAAAATCACGGAGGGCGTGTACTGGGTCGGCGCGATTGACTGGGGGCTGCGGGACTTCCATGGCTATGCAACGCACCGGGGCTCGACGTACAATGCGTACCTTGTGCTCGCGGACAAGGTGGCGCTCATTGACACGGTCAAGGCGCCGTTCAAGGACGAGCTGCTGGCGCGTGTGGCGTCGGTCATTGACCCGAAGAAGATCAGCGTGATCGTCTCGAACCATACGGAGATGGACCATACGGGGTGCTTGCCGGAGGTGATCGAGGCGGTCGAGCCGGAACGGGTCGTGGCGTCGAAAAACGGCGCGGCGGCGCTCGCGCAGCATTTCCCGGCGACGACGGGGATCGAAGCGGTCGAGGACGGGGCGACGGTGAGCCTCGGCAACCGGACGCTCTCGTTCGTCGAGACGAAGATGGTGCATTGGCCCGACAGCATGCTGAGCTATCTCGTCGAGGAGAAGCTGCTGTTCTCGCAGGATGCGTTCGGGATGCACCTGGCGACGAGCGAATTATTTGGGGACAACCTCCCGCGAGCGCTGCTCGAGGACGAGGCGGCGAAGTACTTTGCGAATATCCTGATGCCGCTGACGAGCTTCATCACGAAAACGCTCGAGAAGGTGCAGGCGCTCGGCCTGGAGTTTCGGATCGTCGCGCCGGACCACGGGCCGATCTACCGACGTGACGAAGAGATCCAGTGGATCGTCGGGAAGTACGCCGAGTGGTGCGCACAGAAGCCGACGATGAAGGCGGTCGTGGTTTATGACACGATGTGGGGCAGCACGGAGCGCTTGGCGCGGGCGATCAGCGAGGGCCTCAAGGCCGGCGGCGCCGAGCCGGAGGTGATGCCGCTCAGAGGATGCCACCGGAGCGACGTGGCGACGGCGGTGCTCGGGGCCGGCGCGCTCGTCATGGGGACGCCGACGCTCAACGGCATGATGTTCCCGACGGTGGCCGACGTGCTCACGTACCTCCAGGGCCTCAAGCCGCAGAACAAGGTCGGCGCCGCGTTCGGCTCGTACGGCTGGGGGCCCGCAGGCGTCAAGCAGGTGCAGGAGATTTTGGGTGCGATGAAGGTGGAGCTTGTTGGGGACGGGCTGAAGGTGAAGTACGTGCCCGACGAGAAGGATCTCGAGGCGGCGCACGCGCTGGGGCTGGCGGTGGCCGAGAAGCTCAAAGCCGTGTGCACGAAAAGCTGAACGGGGCATGGGCCAAGAAAAGGAGAACGGTCATGCAGCGGTACGTGTGCGATGTGTGCGGCTGGGTCTATGACCCGGCGGTGGGCGACCCGGACGGCGGCGTCGAGCCGGGAACGGCGTTTGAGGACGTTCCCGAGGACTGGGTATGTCCCGAGTGCGGGGCCGGCAAGGGTGAGTTCTCACCGGAGGAATAGGCCGTCCATTTTCTCGCGCCAATCTCAAACGGGGGCCTCGGTGTGTGAATGCACGACGAGAAATGGAGGAAGGTATGTTCTGCTTCCAGTGTGAGCAAACGTCGAAGGGGACCGGCTGCACCGTCAAGGGCGTCTGCGGCAAGGATGCTGAGACGGCCACGTTGCAGGATCTTTTGGTGTACGCGACGAAGGGCCTGGCGATGTACGCGCACAGGGCGCGCGAGCTGGGCGCCAAGGACCACGAGCTGGACGTGTTCACGGTCGAGGCGCTTTTCTCAACGGTGACGAACGTCAATTTCGATCCGGAACGGGTGGTTGGGCTGATCAGAAAGGCGGCCGCTCTGCACGATAAGGCGAAAAAGCTTTACGAGGCAGCATGCGCGAAGGCGGGGCGCAAGGCTGAAAAGCTTACGGGTCCGGCGGCGTGGACGCCTGCGGCGGATATGGCGGGGCTCGTCGAGCAGGGCGCGACGATCGGTATCGCGCAACGACGCGAACGGCTGGGCGAGGACGTGGCCGGTTTGCAGGAGCTGATCACGTACGGGCTCAAGGGGATGGCGGCGTACGCGGACCATGCGCAGATCCTTGGCCACGAGGATGAGGCGGTGTACGCGTTCTTTCATGAGGCGCTCGATTTTCTCGCCGAGGAGCCGCGGGATGTGGATGCGCTGCTCGGGATGGTGCTGCGGGTCGGGGAGGTGAACCTGCGTGCGATGGAGCTGCTCGACGCGGGGAACACGGGGGCGTACGGCCATCCCGTGCCGACGAGGGTGCGGATCGAGCCGGTCAAGGGGAAGGCGATTCTGGTGTCGGGTCACGATCTGAAGGACCTGGAGGCGCTGCTCGAGCAGACGGAGGGGAAGGGGATCAATGTCTATACGCACGGGGAGATGCTGCCGGCGCACGGCTATCCGGGGCTGAAGGAATTCAAGCATCTCGTCGGGAACTACGGCGGGGCGTGGCAGGACCAACGGAAGGAGTTCGACGAGTTTCCGGGCGCGATCCTGATGACGACGAACTGCATTCAGCAACCGAAGGATTCGTACATGGGGCGGATCTTTACGAGCGGGCTGGTGGCGTGGCCGGGGGTGGTTCACATCAGCGACCGCAACTTTGGGCCGGTGATCGAGGCGGCGCTCGCCGCCGACGGCTTTAAGGAAGACGGGCCGGACCGGGCGATCCTCGTCGGGTTCGGACACGAGGCGGTCCTGGGCGTGGCGGACAAGGTGGTGGAGGCGGTCAAAAGCGGGGCGATCAGGCACTTCTTTCTCGTCGGCGGATGCGACGGCGCCAAGAGCGGGCGGAACTACTATACGGAGCTGGCGCAGGCGGTGCCGCGGGACTGCTTGATCCTGACGCTGGCGTGCGGCAAATACCGGTTCAACAAGCTGGATTTTGGCGAGGTAGCTGGCTTGCCTCGGCTCCTCGACGTCGGGCAGTGCAACGACGCGTACTCGGCCGTGCAGATCGCGCTGGCGCTGGCGAAGGCCTTCAATTGCGAGGTGAATGATCTGCCGTTCTCGCTCATCCTGTCATGGTACGAGCAGAAGGCGGTGTGCATACTGCTGACGCTGCTCCACCTCGGCCTCAGGAACATGCGGCTGGGGCCGACTCTGCCGGCGTTTGTCACGCCCGCCGTGCTCAACGTGCTCGTCGAGAAGTTCAATGTCATGCCGATCTCGACGCCGCAGGAGGACCTGGCGGCCATCCTCGGGTGAGCTTCCGCACGCGAGGGTGTGGCTCAGAGGGGGTGCAGGGCGGCGATCTCGACGCGTGCCTCATCGAGCACGGTTCTGACCTGGTCGGCCTCGTTCCAGTTAAACCGCCAGGCGATGCCGCAATCACTGGAGAACTGTCTCGGCGTGGGGATGAGTTTGCCGCTGAGGCCGGCGCCGGTCAGGACCTTCTTGGCGCGCATGGCGGCCGATGTGGTGTGGAAGAGAATAACGCCGTAGGGTTTCATTCGCGCGCGACTTTTTTGGTGGCTTCGAGCGCCGTGTGGATGTCGTGTGTGGTCGCCGAAAAGCCCGGGGCGAAACGCACGGTGCCCTCGGGGGAAGTGCCGATCGTGTGGTGCGCGGCCGGCGCACAGTGCAACCCCGGCCGACACAGTACGCCGTATTCCTCGTCGAGCCGAAGGGCGATCTCGGAAACGTGACAGCCCGCAAGGGTGAATGACACGACGGCGGTGCGCCGGCTTGGGTCGGCCGGGCCGAAGACCGTCGCGCCCGGGATACTTTGGAGCCCCTCGACGAGCATCCGAGTCAATTCTATCCCGCGGGCGCGAATCGCCTCGACGCTGCGTTCCACGACGAAGCGCACGCCGGCGCCGAGGCCGGCGAGGCCGACGCCGTTCGGCGTGCCGCTCTCGAACTTGTCCGGCAGGTGCTCGGGCTGCTCCTCGAGCTCGGAGTCGCTCCCCGTCCCGCCGCACGTGAGCGGCTCCATTGTCGCCACGTCCACCATGTCGCCGATGACGAGGCCGCCGGTGCCCGTCGGGCCCAAAAGTCCCTTGTGGCCGGTGAAGGCGAGGAGATCAATGCCCATGGCTCGGACGTCTATGGGCACGACGCCGGCTGACTGAGCGGCGTCCACGAGGAGGAGCGAGCCGGCGGCGTGCGCGATCGCCGCGACCGCCTCGACGGGCAACAGGGTGCCGGTGACGTTGCTCGCGTGGTTTATGACAACGAGACGGGTGCCCGGCTCGATCGCGCGCTGCACGTCGGAAGGATTGAGTGAGGCGTCGGACGCGCAGGGGACGACGGTCAAACGCACGCCCTCGCGTTCGAGCGCGCGCAGGGGGCGCATGACGGCGTTGTGCTCGATGCTCGTGGTGACGACGTGGTCGCCGGGCCGGAGCAGGCCTCGCAGGGCGATGTTGATGGCGTGCGTTGCGTTGTGCGTGAAGATTATTTTAACCGGATCGGGCGCGTTGAAGAACTCGGCGATGCGCTCGCGGGCGTCGTAGACGATCTGCGCGGCGGCGATCGAGAGCCGGTGCGCCGAGCGGCCGGGGTTGCCGCCGCTGCGCTCGAGAAAATCGGCCATGGCCCGAGCGACTTCGGGCGGCTTGGGCCACGCGGTTGACGCATTGTCGAGGTAGATCATTTCGTCAATACCAGTTTGAGGCCGCCATCTGGAAGCGTCTCGACGGCGACGCGCCATCCGGTTTGTTGGGCGATACGGCTGACATTATCGCTTGCCGTGCCGGCGTCAACCAGCACTTCCACGGTGCCGCCGGTCAATCGGCGGATCGCCTGCTTGGCCTTCAGGGCAGGCTCGGGACACGAGAGCCCGCGCGCGTCAATCGTGGTGATGTCACTCATAGAAAACCTCTCATGCTCGTCGAGGTTCGCGCATGGCAAGTCCGATGGCGACGCAGACGATCAGGCCGACGATGACCGCGGCCGGGCCGAAAAGAGCCGGGCCGGCGGGCGAGCTCGCGGCGTTGAAGTTGTGCGAGAGCGCCGCGCCAACGATCATGCCGAGGACGAAGACCGCGGCGTCGCCGTCGCCCTCGCCGCTCAGGAAAAGCTGGCGGCCCGGGCACCCGCCGGCAAGCGTGAAGGCCAGGCCCGCGAGGAGCATCCCGCCAAAATTCCAGAGCACGTTCGTGTGGGCGACGGGCTGGTTTTCGAAGCCCGGCGTGAATTGCCCGAGAATGAGATTGACGACGAACGCGGCGACGAGGAGCGCAAGGATGCCGTTGAAGAGGTGGGCGTCGCGCAGGAGGATCAGGTCGCGGAAGGCCCCGACGGTGCAGAAGCGGGTGCGCTGGGCAAGGAAGCCAATAAGCAACCCGACGGCGAGCGATATCACGACGGGTGCGTGCTGGCTGCCGGGGCCTTTTGCTGAAAAGAAGATCGGCCCGGTCGGATTGCCGTCGGCGTCGCGGCCGAACTGCGGGGCGAAAACGAGCAGGAGCAGCAGGGCGATCATTATAAGAGGCATGGCCCATCCGAAGGCCTGCGGCGCCGGCCGGTTCCGGCCCAGGCTGAAGCCCATGCGCAGGAACAGGATGCCCAGCCCAATGCCGCCGACGAGGCCGACGAGGCCGACGAGGGCGTTCCAGTCGCCGCCGCTCAGACGGAGGTAGGCGCGCCACGGGCAGCCGAGAAAGACCAAGGCGCCGATCATGGCGAAGATGCCGAGGAGGAATCGAACGAGCGGCGCCGAGCCGGTCCGTGGCTTGAACTCGCGGAAGATGAGCGCGGCGACGAGGGAGCCCAAAACAAAGCCGATGATCTCGGGCCGGATGTACTGGACGACACCGGCGCGGTGGAGGCCGAGCGCGCCGGCGATGTCCCGGCCGAAGCAGGCGACGCAAACGCCCATGTTGCCCGGGTTGCCGAGCCTGACCAGGACGGGCGCGAGCACGCCGACTACGACGCCCGTTGCGATCGGTCCTGAGCGGGAGATGAAGAAGCGGTTGAGGAATGACATGCTGGTTTCTTTGCTCGTCGCTGGCTTGTGGCGTGTGGGGCCGAGGTTAATCTATGTTCGCTCTACGGGTCAAGGGGTGCCGTGGCTTCGCGTCGGCGGGTGAAATGGATGGTGAGGAAGATGCCGAGGAGGAGGATGAGGCCGCCGACGGTTTTTGTGGCGGTGGGGGCCTCGTCGAGGAAAAGGGCGGCGAGGATGATGGCGATGACGGGCTCGCCGAGGTTGACCACTGAGATGACGAAGGAGGGGAAGTGGCGTAAGGCCCAGTTGTAGGACGAGTGGCCGACGAGTGAGGGAAAAAGGGCGAGCAGGACGAACATGAGCCAGGCGCGGGGGGTGTAGGCGACGAGGTTGTGGCCCATCGCGAGCGCTGTGAGGAAGATGGTGATGGCGGCGATGGTGTAGGTGGTGCCGATGTAGGGCAGGAGGTGGAGCTTCGGGCGGAGCGTTCGGCCGATGAGGAGATAGACGGTGACGAGCAGCGCCGCGAGCAACGCCAGGAGGTCGCCAAAGAGCTGTCCGGACGCACCGAGGTCCACGGCGATGATGATGATGCCGCCGCCGACGGTGATGAAAATGGCGAGCCAGACGGGCCACGAGAGGCGCTCGCGAAGGATGAACTGGCTGCCGAGCGAGACGAAGATAGGGGTGAGGGTGACGAAGAGGACGGCCGAGGCGATGGAGGTGTAGTCGAGCGAGGCGGTCCACGCGGCAAGATGCAGGCCTAAGGCGACGCCGGAGACGGCGAGGAGGAAGCGCTCACGCTTGGTGAGCGCTTTGATTTTGCCTCGGCCGCGCGCGAGCGCCAACGGCAAGACGACTACCGCAGCGATGAGGCTGCGCCACATGGCGGTCACCACGCCGGGGGAGCCTTCCAATTCCGCCAGCCGCGTCAAATATGCCGAGACCGAGCATGCCGACACGGCCAGGAGAAGCATGCCGTAGCTGCCTGCGCTCTTCGAGATGGGTCGCTCCTTTCGGCTTGAGGGGTGTGGGGTCGGGATGGTAGCAGTGCGTCGGCGGGTAATCAAGCCGGAGGGAGTTAGGGCAACGGAACCGCGCCAAGTGAGGCGCTTACTCTCGCGGAGGTGTTGTCCATTGACGTGAGCGGGCGACGCGTGGTATTGGGGGGCGGCATTTGGGAGCGCGTTGCCGCTGCACGAGCACGCAACAGCTGACGGCCGCATACCTTCTGCTGGGGAGTGGCCAAATTGGTAAGGCTCCTGACTCTGGATCAGGCAATTGGTGGTTCGAGTCCACCCTCCCCAGCCACCCTGATTCCTAAAAGACCGTGAGTGTGATGTTCACACGCGTCATCTGTAAAGGAGTTGAAAATGGGTTGACGAGACAGAGGTCTTGTTGTAGAAACGGTATTGTTTGAATCGAACGGGGTGTAACACTATGAGGCGAAGCTCGCAACAGGCTGAGCGGCGACGCCGTGAGTTGGCCCTGATGCTTGCGCAGGACCAGAGTGTCTCGACCATGCAGGCGGCTCGGCGGTTTGGGGTGAATCCCATGACGATCCGCCGGGATCTGAAGGTCCTGGAGGATTCGGGGCTTGCGGTGCGGTGTTACGGGGGGGCGGTTTCCGCGCAGCGGATCACCCTCGAGTTTGCCTTTGATCAGCGCCGTCGTCGGCACATGAAAGAGAAGGCGCGTATTGGTACCGCCGCGGCCGAGCAAGTCGAGCCCGGCCAACTCGTTTTTTTGGATACGGGGACAACGACGTTGGAGGTGGCGCGAGCGTTGGCCCGGCGGCGCATACCGTGTCAGATTGCGACGTCCAGTCTTGTCGTGGCCAGCGAGATCTGGGGGCACGAAGAGATTGAGCTGATGCTCCTGGGCGGGCGCGCCCGGCGTGGCAGCCCCGACCTGGCCGGGCCGGGCACCGAGCTCATGCTGGAGCGACTCACGGCCGACGTGGCCTTTATGGGCAGTGACGGGGTTGATCCCACTCGAGGCTGCTTCGCCTATGAGGTTGAGACCGCCCGGGTGTGCGAGCAGATGGCGGCCCATGCGCGCCGCGTCGTGGTGGTGGCGGATCGGTCCAAGCTCGGGTTGGCCGGTTCGGTGAGGTATCTGAAGATCGAAGGGATACATGAGCTCATCACGGATCATGGCGCCGACCGGTCGGTTGTGGCGGCGCTGCAGCAGAAGGGCGTCAAGGTGACGCTCGTGTAGCTGGACAGCACGTGGATGTTTGAAGGAGAATGATGGACGGACGAGAAATTCGTTTGAAGCGCTTGTTCGGCGATGGCCGGGCCGTCATCATCGCCGTTGATCACGGGATGTTCGACGGGCCGATCCCGGCAATGGAAAATCTGCCGGCGGTGGTCGAGAAGATCAATCCGGACGTGGACGCGGTGCTGCTCGCGCCGGGGATGCTGCGGCATTGCGCGAGCATCTTTGCCGGGCGGCATCGGCCGATGGCGGCGCTGCGGCTCAATTGGAACACGGTGTATTGTTTCGGCTGGAACTATCGGGCGGCGAGAAGCGTGGACTGCTGGAGCGTCGAGGACGCGCTGTGCGAGGGGATGGACGTGGCGCTCGTGAGCCTGACGCTGCAGACGGGCTACGAGGAACGCGACGCGGCGAACGTCGAGATCTTTTCGCGGCTGACCTGCGAGTGTCACGCTTTCGGCCTCCCGGTGATCGGGGAATACTTTCCCACCGGGCACCTGGAGATGACGCCGGAAGAGCTGCATGAGAGCGTGCGCGTCGGCAGCCGGATTGTCGCGGAGCTCGGGGCCGACGCGATCAAGACCTTCAATACGCGCGACTTTGCGGCGGTGACGGGCACGGTGCCGGTGCCGGTGCTGGGGCTGGGAGCGGAGAAGCTGCCGACGCAACTCGAGGCGTTGAAACTGGCCGCCGCGGAGGTAGCCGCCGGGGCGGGCGGCGTGGTCTTCGGACGGAACGCGATCCAGGTGCCTGACCCGCATGCGTTCCAGGCGGCGCTTTGTGAGGTCGTCCGAGAGAACGCCGACCCTGTCGCCATGGTTGAAAAGTACAAATTGAAATAGCCGACAACAAGCCACGAACCCCACGAACTCCGTTGCGAACGTGATGGCGCGAGTCATTTTGGCCAACGCACGACGCGCGGCGAGGTTCGTGGACTATTGGGGGACCTGAAACAGCGATGTCGAAAGCAAAGGTGTCTGCAACGGACGAGGTCATCCTTCCGGACGTCCAGTACGAGCGCGAGTGGTGCCGAGCGGACCTGTCGCAGGTACCGCATCTCGTGACGGAAACGCCGGGCCCTGAGAGCCGGCGGATGCACGGGGTGACGAGCGAGTACTACCGAGGGCTTTCGGGCCAAGCGAAGCTTTTTCCCGTCTGCTGGAGGAAGGGCCACGGCGTGACGGTGGAAGACGTGGACGGCAACCGGTACCTGGACTTCTCGAGCGGTATTTACGTCACCACGCTCGGGCACTGCCACCCGAAGGTGAGCGAGTCGGTGGCGTACTGGGTGAAGCGGCTGATGAACTGCCACGACTTCACGACGCCGGTCAAGGAGGCGCTCGTGACCAAGGTGGCCGAGATCCTGCCGGGCGATCTGAACGGGATGCAGATGTACGACAGCGGCACGGTGGCGGTCGAGGCCGCGCTGCGGATTGCGCGGTCGGTAACGGGCAAGTCGGAGTTCATCTCGTGCTTCCAGGATTTCCATGGCAAGTCGCTGGGGTCGGTGTCGTGCGCGCGGATGAAGCCGACGTACGCTTCGACGCGGATGCCAGGCTTCTACATGGTGCCGCGAGCGGACCGGTACCGGCCGCTGTGGACGCGCGAGGACGGGTCGCTCGACACGGAGGCGTACCTGGCGTACTACGATCAGTTCATCCAGGAAGGGACGACGACGCAGGTGGCGGCGTTTGTGCTCGAGCCGATCCAGGGCTGGGCGGGGACGATCGTGCCGCCGGATGACTTTTTCCCGAAGCTGCGCAAGTTCTGCGACGAGCGAGGCATTCTGCTGATCGCCGACGAGGTGCTGACCTGCATGGGCCGGA